>Ga0074044_10003524_pt1 | contig 13275 bp, 11 predicted proteins | sample BogForMeECP23OM1_FD_94443 | JGI IMG/M metagenome (GOLD analysis project Ga0074044, IMG submission 94443) | Bog forest soil microbial communities from Calvert Island, British Columbia, Canada - Bog Forest MetaG ECP23OM1 | ecosystem: Environmental > Terrestrial > Soil > Wetlands ...
CACGGGCTGGGATCGGGCGTGATCGTGTCGGCCGACGGCTACATCCTGACCAACAATCACGTGGTCGGTAACGCCGAAGAAATCCACGTTACGCTGCAGGACAAGCGCGAGTTTACGGCGAAGGTAATCGGCAAGGACGCGAAGACCGATCTCGGACTGATCAAAATCGATACGAAGGACGCGTTGCCGGTCGCGCCGCTGGGCGATTCCAATTCCACCGACGTCGGCGACTGGGTAATCGCAATCGGCAACCCGTTCAACGTCGGCATGACGGTGACGGCGGGTATCGTGAGCGCCAAGGGACGAATCCTCGGCGGCGACTACGACGATTTCATTCAGACCGACGCGTCGATTAATCCCGGCAACTCAGGCGGCCCGTTAATCAATACGCGCGGCGAGGTCATCGGAATCAACACCGCAATCTACAGCCGCACCGGCGCCAACAACGGCATCGGCTTCGCCATCCCGATCGACATGGCGCGCAACGTGATGGATCAGTTGAAGGCGCACGGGCGTGTGGTCCGCGGATGGCTGGGCGTCGAAATTCAGGAAGTGACGGCGGACCTGGCGCAATCGTTCGGCTTGCCGAAGCCCGAGGGCGCGCTGGTCGCCAGCGCGGACAAGGATGGGCCCGCGGGCAAGGCTGGAATCGAGCGCGGCGATATCGTGCTCAGCTTCAACGGCCATCCGGTCGCCGATGAGCATGAGCTGCCCGGGCTGGTCGCGCAGACACCGATCAATCAGAAGGTGCCGGTCGAGGTGGTGCGCAACGGCAAGCACATGAACCTCGAGGTCACGATTGGCGAGCGCAAGGAAGCGCAGGTGGCGTTGGCCAAGTCCGAGGAGCCGGGCGGCAAGTGGGGGATGCAGGTCGGGGACATCACGCCCGAGCTCGCGCAGGAGTTTCATCTCGAGAGCACCAAGGGTGTGGTGGTTCAGAAGGTCGCGCCGGACAGCCCTTCGGCGGAGGCGGGTCTTCAGGCGGGCGACGTCGTGTTGGAAGTGAATCACGACAAGATCGCCGCGGTTGCGGATTTCATCGCCAAAGCAAAAGAAGCGCAGAACAAGAAGAAGCCGGCGCTGCTGCTGGTTCAACGCGGCGGCGCAACGCTGTACACGGTGATCAAGCCGGCCGGCGAGGCGCAGGGCTGATCGGATCGTAGGTCACATGCAGTCAACGCGCGGCGTCTCGAGCATCTCGATGCGCCGCGCGGTTTTTGGGCGATAGCCGGGGTGAGCCTCGGTGCGCTTTCGCGCGCGGAATCTGGATGCCAGGCGTTGAAGCGAGCGATGGGCTCCTCGCGAAAATGTGACGTGCTGATCGCCGGTGCCGGTCCCGCAGGACTGGCGACCGCGCTTTTCCTGGTGAAGAATCGGCCCAGCCTGGCGGGTCGGATCGTCGCGATTGAGAAATCGGCCCATCCGCGGTTCAAGGTCTGCGCCGGCGGCCTGATTCCCAAAACGATCCTCGCGCTAGACGAGCTTGGAATCCGGCTCGACGTGCCCGCCGTCGAAGTGATTCGCGGCGACGCCGCAACTCCCGTTGGCGGCGTCGATTTATCGCGCGGCGGCGATGTCCTGTGCACGGTGATTCGCCGCGACCGGTTCGACGCGATGCTGGCGCGGGCAGCAAGCGAGGCGGGAGTCGAAATACTTGAGCGCGATCGCGTGCTCGACGTGGCTCAGGACTTGAGCGGTGTGCGCGTCAGCACCCAGCGCGGTATTTTCGAAACGCAACTGCTGGTTGGAGCTGACGGATCGGGCAGCCGGGTCCGTCGCGCGGTATTCGGCGCTCGCAAGGAGACAATCGGGCGTGCATTGATGACGGACATTGCGGTCGATCCCGAGCGCACGCCCGAATTTACCGGGAAACGTTATCGCTTCGACTTCCGATGCGTGAGCGGGGGAATCAACGGCTACAGCTGGTCGTTCCCATGCCTCATCGGCGGCGGACCGCATCTGAATGTAGGCATCTATGATCAGCGCCCGCGCGAATTCGCTGAAAACAGCGGCGAACAATCGCGGATGATAGCGGAACTGGTCGCGGCCTTCCCCGAACTCCCACTCGACGGCCTAAAGCGTCGCGCGACGCGATGGCATTCGTTCCCGATTCGATGGTTCGACGCCGGGGACAGCTACGCATCCGGACGCGTCATTCTCGCCGGCGACGCGGCAGGTGTCGATCCGCTGATGGGCGAAGGCATCTCGTGCGCGTTCGAGCACGGCAAGCTGGCGGCGAATGCAATCTGCAAGTATCTGGACGGTGACGGCGGCGCACTGCGGGCCTACGATCGCGCCCTGCATGAAGGTGCGGTGGGGGCAAAGCTTGGCAAGCTCGCGTTCGCCGCGCGCCATTTCTACGGCCGGCACCACCGGCTCTTCTTCCGGCTCGCGCGCATCAGCCGCCGCGCACAGGAGCTTGGCGTGGATTGGTACAACGGCGCGCGGCATATCGACGAAGCACCTACCCGGCGCCTGATGGCTCGCTGGGCTCGTGCGGTTCTATTAGGCGAGCCTGTGCGATAGCATTTCCAATGTCGCTCGCAGCGGAGGGGAATCAGGTGGCGGATCGACTACGAGTGGCGCCCGCGCGAAAGCGCGCGGGTGCGAGACGGCCGGCGAGAAAGAAGACGATGCGGCGGCCGGGAATCCTCGTGCTGGCCGCGCTCGCGGCGCTGATTTTGGGCTTTCTGGCGAGACGAATGATGATCCCGTCGGCCGTCCATTACATCGCATATCGATCGCCCGATCAGCCGCAACCGATGAAAGAAGCAAATCCGCCCGCTGTGGCGCAAGGGAATGACGACGCGGGTGACTCGGCGTCGGCGAGCGCGAAATCAAATGCGGACGCGCACGCCGGCTCGGAACAACTGACGCCGGGCGATCGCAGTGAGCTGGACGCGATTATCAAACGCAAGGCCAGGTGACGAACAATTCGATGGCGGCCTCGATGCAAATAGCGGACGACATGGGCTTTCGCGTCGAGCTCGAGCGCCCGCCGGCCCGAATCGTGTCGTTGGTGCCGAGCTGGACGGAGACACTGTTCGCGCTGGGGTTCAATGCCGAGGTCGTGGGCATCACGAAATTCTGCGTCGAGCCGGTCGCGGCAGTTGCGTCGATTCCAAAAGTCGGCGGGACCAAGAACCCCGACATCGGCGCGATCGTGAAGCTCGAGCCCGAGCTGGTGATCGTCAACGCCGAGGAGAACCGGCGCGAGGATGTGGAGCGGTTGCGCGCGGCGGGAATCCCGGTGTTCACGACTTATCCACGCACGGTGCCGGGTGCAGTCGAGTCGATCCTGCGGTTGGGCCGGGCGCTCAGCCGCGAGGCGGCGGCAGCCGCGCTGGCCAAGGAGATCACGCTCAGCGTGAGCGGAATCGAGGCGGCGCTGGGAGTGTGGAGCAAACTGCGGCTGCGCGTTTTCTGCCCGATTCGGAAGAAGCCGTGGATGTCATTCAACGCCGACACCTATGCACATGACGTGCTGCGGATGCTTGGCTATAACAACATCTTTGCGTCGGCGGGCGAGCGGTATCCGATGATGACGCTCGAGCAGGCGGTCGAACGCCGCCCCGATATCGTGGTTCTTCCCGACGAGCCGTATGAATTCGATGAATCCGACGTCGCCGAGTTGAAGACTCTGCTGCCGCCCGCGCTCAGCCGCCGCCTGCTGATAGTCAGTGGCCGCGACCTGCATTGGTACGGCGTTCACATGGTGCGCGGGCTCAAGTCGCTGGCGGCGAGAATGGCGCGAGTGCGTGCCGCGGTTCTATAATCCCATCAAAATGAATGGGAGATTGGCATGATCCCGAAAATCAGCCTGACAGCCGCGTTCCTTCTGATGGTGGCGCCACCGATGGCGTGCGCTTCGAATCGCGACGGCGCGAATCCCGCGCCGATAACCCGCCAAGCGCATCGATCGCCGCCGGGCATGGTCGTCGCTCAGGACAATCAATCGAATGCCGACACTTCCGATAACGACAACGACAACGATTCAAACGATAGCGCCGACGACAATCAGAACGCCGACGGCAATCAGATGGATCAGCAAAATGCCGCCGGCAACGATCAGACGATTCCGCCGCAGGTCCTCGACGGTCCCGAAAACGATCCGTACTCCATCCCGCCGCCGAATGCGTTTCAGCAGCCGGTAAACCCGCGCCAATAGCGCGGTGCCACCATGACCGCAGCATTGGACGGAATCAAAGTACTGGACCTGACCAAGCTCGCGCCGGGACCGTTCTGCACGATGATCCTGGCGGACCTTGGCGCTGACGTGATCAAGATCGAGGAGCCGGGACCTCCCACCGGAAGACGCGCGCAGCAAGCCGGCGCCGCCGGCACGCGAGGGCCGGCCAACAGCTTCAGCAACTCGCCGTACAACGCGCTCAGCCGCAACAAGAAGTCGATCGGGATCAATCTCAAGAGCAGCGCGGGCAAAGAAATCTACTTTCGCCTGGCCGAGCGCGCCGACGTTATCGTCGAGGAATACCGGCCGGGCGTCGCCAAGCGGCTGGGGATCGATTACGAGAAACTCTCGGCGCGCAACCAGCGGCTGATCTATTGCGCTATCACCGGCTTTGGACAGACCGGGCCGTATCGCGATCTGGTCGGCCACGACATCAACTATATTGCGACCGCCGGCGTGCTGTCGCTGTTCGGACGGCGCGGCCAGCCGCCGACAATTCCGCACAACGTGGTCGCGGACTACGCCGGTGGCGGGATGCATGGTGCGATCGGAGTGCTCGCGGCGCTGGTCGCGCGCAACCAAACCGGACGCGGGCAGTATGTCGATATCTCGATGATGGATGGCAGCCTGGCGCTGCTGGCGCAGTCGTTCTCGTCATTTTTCGCGGGCGGGAAAGTGCCGCAACGCGGCGAGACGATATTTGACGGCGGAATACCGAACTACAATGTCTATCTGACCCAGGACGAAAAATACATTACGATCGCGGCGATCGAGCCGTGGTTCTTCGCCAACCTGTGCCGCGCGCTCGGCCGGGAAGATTTTATTCCGCATGAATACGATTCCAGCAAACGAGCGGAAATCGCACGCGCGTTCGCTGAAAAATTCAAAACCAAAACGCGCGATGAATGGTTCGCGATTCTAAGCAAGAGCGACATCTGCGCCGGCAGGATGCTCACGCTCGACGAGGTGCCGGGCGATCCGCAGGTGCTCGCGCGCAATATGATCGTCGAGGTCGAGGGCCCCGGCGGCCAGAAGATCAAGCAGGTGGGCGTGTCGCTGAAGTTCTCGGACACGCCGGGATCGATAAGGTCGCTCGCGCCGCAACTCGGGCAGCATACCGACGAAATCCTGGGCGCGCTTGGTTACGGCAAGGACGAGCTCGACCGCTGGCGCGAGGCCGGCGCCATCAAGTAGTGCGCCGTCCAGCGCCGCCGCGAGGTTCGTCCGTTGCCCGCGGCATCGAATCACGGTTAAGATTCCGCTATGCCCCAGCCACCTTCGATGTTCATGCGCGGCCCGCACGATCCAATGCGTATCGAGCGCGCCGAAGGTCCATGGCTCTTCGCCTCCAACGGCCTCAAGATCCTGGACGCAGGCGGCGGCGCCGTGGTGGTGAACATCGGACAAGGGCGCCGCGAAGTCGCCGAGGTCGCCGCGCGCACGATCGCCAACCTCGATTACATCGTGCCGGTCTGGACCTCGCCCGAGCGCGAGCGGCTGGCCGAGCGGCTCTCGCGCTGGACTCCGGCGGGGCTGACGCGGTTCTTTTTCACCAGCGGCGGATCGGAGTCGGTCGAAGCGGCGCTGAAGTTCGCGATTCTCTACCACAACGTTCGCGGCCAACGATCGAAGAACAAGATCATCGGGCGGCGCTTCTCTTATCACGGCAACACCATCGCGGCGTTGTCGGCAGGCGGCAGCGCGCGGCGTGCGGACTACGAACACATTCTGTTGGACTGGCCGAAAATCGATCCGAGCTACTGCTACCGGTGCCCGTGGGGCAAAACCTATCCCTCATGCGAGATCGACTGCGCCACGGCGCTTGAAAAAGAGATCCTGAAGAACGGCGCCGACTCGATCGTGGCGTTTATCGCCGAGCCCATGATGGGGTCGAGCGGCGGCGCGGTCCCGCCGGTCAAGGAATACTGGCCGAAAATTCGCGAGATCTGCACGCGCTACAACGTGCTGCTGATAGCCGACGAAGTGATGACGGGCTTCGGCCGCACCGGACGGCGCTTCGGCGTCGATCATTGGGAGGTCGTGCCGGATATCCTGGTCGGCGGCAAGGGACTCACCGGCGGATACATGCCGATGGGAATGATCGCAGTCAAGGAATCGCTGGTCGAGGAACTCGAGCGCGCCAAGGCCGACTTCATGTTCTACACTTACAGCTCGCATCCCGTGGCCTGCGCGGTCGCCGACGAGGTGCTGGCAATCATGGAGCGGGAGCGGCTGGTGGAGCGCTCGGCAGAAGTCGGGGCCCGGCTCGGCTCCGGTTTGAAGGACGAACTGTCGGGGCATCCAATGGTTGGCGACATCCGCGGCGCCGGGATGTTTTGGGGGATCGAACTGGTACAGGACAAGGCGACTCGCATGCCTTTTGCGCCTGAAAAAAAAGTGACCAATCGCGTGCTCGGCGCGTCGGTTCGAAAAGGGATGTTCTTTTATCCGGCGACCGGGATGGCGGGGAAGGCGGGTGGCGACGCGATGATGATCACGCCGCCGTTCATCGTCGGTGACGCCGAAATCGAGTTCATCATTCGCACGGCGCGCGCGGCACTCGACGAGATCCAGCCCAACCTGTAGCGTCTGACGCAACACGTACTAGATTCGTGGAGAGACCGGCACATGGCCGATAGCATCATCGGGCCGACTTCGCATTATTTTTATTCGCAACGGCTGAAACTGCACTACGTCGATTGGGGCAATCCCGACAAGCCGCTGCTGGTGCTGGTCCATGGCGGCCGCGACCATTGCCGCAACTGGGATTGGGTCGCGCTCGATCTGCGCCGGCACTACCACGTTATCGCGCCCGACCTTCGCGGCCACGGCGACTCCGACTGGGCCGTGGGCAGCGGCTATTCGATGATCGACTACGTGCTCGATCTGGCGCAGCTGATGAGCGCGGTGGCGGGCGAGCGCGCGACGCTTATCGGCCACTCGCTCGGCGGCGGAATCGTTTTGCAATACACCGGCACGCATCCCGAGGCGGTCAAGCAAGTAGTTTCGATCGAAGGGATGGGTCCGCCGCCCGGAATGATCAAGGACTCGCCGGCCCACGATCGGATGACTAACTGGATCGGCCAGATGCAAACGCTCGCGCGGCGCAAGGTGCGCGAGTACCCGTCGATCGAGGAGGCTCTGGCGCGCATGATCGAGGCCAATCCGCGCCTGAGCCGCGAGCAGGCGCGCCATCTCACGATTTGGGGGACACGGCGCAACGAGAACGGCACTTACTCCTGGAAGTTCGACAACTACGTTCACGCCACGTCGCCCTACATGTTCAACAACCGCGACGCGCGCGAAATATGGGGCCGCATCGCCTGCCCGACCCTGCTGATTCGCGGCACGGAATCGTGGGCGGGCGATTGGGTCAAGGATGGACGGATGCAGGCGTTCAAGCATGCGGAATCGGTGACGGTCGACAAAGCCGGCCACTGGGTGCATCACGATCGTCTCCACGAGTTCCTGGCGGTCACGCGCCGTTTCCTTGGCGTGTAGCGACGACGACTGGTGGCGGACAGCGCATTCACGCGACGGTTCTGGTGGCTGATGCGACGACCTTCCCTTGCCTTGCGCATCGACCAGTTCGAGTATGTTCAGCTGATTCTGCTCGCCGTATCCGTGGGCGTGCTCGCGGCGCTTGGAAATCTCGGCTTTCGCAAATTGATCGAATTCTTTTCGTGGCTGTTTCGCGTGCTCGAGTGGAACGCGCTCGGAATCGGGCTCGGCGGACCGCATCGCACGCTGATCCCGTTGATCCTGCTGAGCGGCGGCGTCGCAATACTGCTGCTTGACCGGATCTTTCCCGAAGACGTGCTCGGTTACGGCTTTCCGAATTTCCTGGAGATGGTCAACCTCGGCAGCGCGAGACTCAAGCGCCGCTGGATCTTCGTCAAGGCTGCGGGCGCCGCGCTTTCACTGGGCGCGGGCGCGTCGGTCGGCCGCGAAGGTCCGATCGCCCAGGTCGGAGGCGCGATCGGATCGACTATCGCGCAGCTCAGAAAGTTGTCGCCTGATCGCGCCAAGATGCTGGTCGCGGCGGGAGCGGGCGCCGGTATCGCGACGACCTTCAACGCGCCGATCGGCGGCCTGATGTTCGCGCAGGAAATCGTCCTGCTCGGCCACACCGAAATCGCCAACCTCACGTTGCTGATCATCGCCGCCTTCACGGCGGTGATCACTTCGCGCGCGATCGTGGGCAACGCGGTGGTCTTCCTGGCGCCCGAATTCGTGCTGCGCAGCTACTGGGAGATGGCGACGTATGCGCTCATGGGCGCGGCGCTCGGCGTCCTCGCGGCCGGCTACATCCGGTTTTTCAACGCCACCGAGGCATGGTTTCGCAGGCTGAATCTGCCGGTCTGGGTCAAGCTCGAAGCGGGACTTGCAGCCGTCGGTGTGATTGCGATTTGGCTGCCGCAAAACTTGTCCGACGGGTATCCGGTGATCAACAGCGTGATGGCGGGCGAGTTCGGCATCGGAATGCTGGCGGCGCTGACCTGCGCGAAGTTCTTCGCCAGCAGCGTGTCGCTCGGATGCGGCGCGCCGGGCGGGTCCTTCGGCCCGACCTTTTTCATCGGCACGATGGCGGGCGGGTTGTTCCAGCGCTTGTCGGCGATGCTGATTCCCGAGCTGACCGGCCCGCGCGGATCGTACGCGCTGGTCGGGCTCGGCGCGTTTCTGGCCGGCACCACGCACGCGCCGCTGACGGCGCTGTTCCTGCTCTGGGAGATGACGCACAGCAACACGATCGCATTGCCTTCGATGATCGCGACGATTACGGCGCTGGTGGTGGCGCGCGCGATCGAAACCGAATCGATCGACGAGTTCCGCCTGGCGCGCGCGGGCAAGACGCTGAAAATGGGCCGCGAGCGCCTCACGCTGGCGCTCATCCCGGTCAGCGCCGTCCTCACCAGGAACGTGACGATTGTGACCGAGAACACTTCACTGTCGGAGGTCCTGCGCACCGCGGGTGAGACGGCGCAATCCACCCTGCCGGTGGTCAACAGCGACGGCGAGCTCGCGGGGACAATCGTAGTCCGCGATTTGTTGTCGATGATCAGCGGAGGACAGGAACTCGGTCCGCTGGCCAACGCATTCGACATCTCCAATGCGCATGGTCCAACCGTGCCGCTCGAGGCCAACCTTGATGAGGCGAGCCAGTTGATGGAGCACGAAGGTCTCGACGAGATTCCGGTGGTCGAGCGCAACAGCCGGCGCTTCCTCGGTCTCGTCACCAGCCGCCATATCGCGCAAGCACTGAACCGCGTGGCGGTTTCTCTCTCGACGCTTGCGACGCGCGACCCGAATATCTATTGGGCGACCGGTTATCGAGTGACGCGCCTCACGGTTCCCGCCAGCGCCGCGGGAAAAACGATGCGTCAACTGGACCCGCGCGCGCGCTTCAGCGTCACCGTTCTCGCCGTTCAGGACGCGGGCAATCCGGGTGGTGGATTCGCGCCCATCACGCCCGATCGCCCGCTGAAAACAGGCGACCAGCTGATCGCGGCAGGGCGTCCGCAAGACATCCGGCAGTTCACGCACGAGTTGGACAGCGCGGAACCCGCCGGCCCCGCGCCTGCCCCGGCTCAGTCCGTACCCGGAAAGACATAGGGGCGGGCGCGCCGGGCGCGGATTTCGGCGCACAGTTGCTCCACCGTGTGCAGGTCGCGCTCGAACTCCGTCGCGACCGTCATGAACCAGTTTGCAGTTGCGAAATGAGCGTCGCTGCCGCCAACCGCCGTCAGCCCGAGCTTGAGCGCCGCGTCCTCCGCGAGCCGATTCTCCTCGATCGAGTTCTGGCCGTTCAACACTTCGATCGCGCCCAGCGCCGCGCCATGACGGCTGAGCAGTGCGTCCAGGCGCGAGCCGTAACCGGAGCTGCGAAACGGATGCGCTGGAATTGCGACGCCGCCTTCGTGATGCAGCACTTCGATCAGGCTGTCGCTCTTGAGCATCCGCGCCGTCAGATCGAATCGGCGGGTCACTTCATCGGTCACGCCGAACAGCAGCAGATGACCGAGGTCGGTGTCGGCTTCGGTTCCCTTGAAGACGGCAATTTGAAATCGCTCCGCCAGTTCCGCGTATAGCCGGCCGACTTCGAGATCGCTCGGAAACAGACGATGCTCGGTGAAGCAAATCGCGCCGAGTCCGCGGCCCGAGCTCCTGGCGAATTCGAGATACTGCTCCGGCGTGACGCTGGAGTCGGACGAAAGCCTGGTGTGGACGTGTAGATCGGCGATCATCAGGTGGATACTAGGGCTCGGCGAAGGTGTCGCGCACCTGGATATGGTCCACGAGCGAGAAAATTCGCGCAACCAGGAAGACATGCGTCTGCACCATGAGGCGATCGGCTTCCGTCGGCACCGTGCCCCACAGCACGATCGTGTCGCCCTCCATCCTGAAGTGTACCGACGCGTAGCCCTGCGCGTCGAGCGCGCGGCGCAGCGCTATTTCCCGCGGATCGGTATGCGCCGGTTCGGACGCATCGGGGGCGCCGCCATTGGGCACTGCCGGAACCGCGCCGTCGCCGGGTCCGGTGTCGCCGTCGGAAGGCTGCGGTTGCGACGAATGGAACATCAGGTATCCGATGAGAAAAAATCCGCCAACCACCAGCATCAGCGTCCGCGCACGATGCCGCCGGCGAGCGCGGGGATGAAAGCTCGGACCCGGATATCGCTCCGGCGGGGCAACGTCGTCGAGCACGATCGTCTGCGCCTCCGGAGCGCCGCGATCCAGCGCCGGCAATCGTCCCGTTACGTCGGCGGCGCAGAACGAGCAGTAGTTCGAATCCACCGGGATATTTCGGCCGCATCGCGGACATTCCGTGTCGATCTGGTTGCGCAGCATCGTCGGCGCCGACGCCTGCTGCTCTCTGGACTTGACCCCGCCGAGCGGCAGTCTGAGTTGTGGACGCGCCGCCGGTCCGGTTGACGAATTGCGCTGCGGGGTCGTCGCCGGCGCGACGCCTGACTTGATCGCCATCAGCCGCTGCTTGAATTCGGCGGCGTCGGCCACGCGCAGGACCACGTCGTACTTGAGCGCCTGATCGACCAGGTCGGCGAGCGCGGGCGTAATTCCAGGACATAGCGAACGCAACGGTGGATAGCTGAACGGCGGCTCGAGCGCGGGGTCGCGGCCCGACAACGCATGATGCATCGTGGCGCCGAGCGCGTACAGGTCGGAGCGGAACTCGACCTTGCCGCGATATTGCTCGGGTGGCGCGTAGCCCTGCGTACCAATCATCGTCGCGTTGCTCAGCGGTTGGAACAGGCGCGCGATGCCGAAGTCGATTAGCTTGGCTTGTCCCGACGGCGTGAGCATCAGGTTCGACGGTTTCAGGTCGCGATAGATCACCGGCGGTTCCAGGTTGTGCAGATACTCGAGCGTGTCGAGAACTTGCAGGGCCACGTCGATAACGGCGTCCTCGGCAAGCTTGCCGCCGGCGTCTTTGAGTTTCTGTTCGAGCGTGGTCCCGTCGATGAACTCCATCACGAGATAGTGATGGTTCTGCTCGCTGAAGCGATCGAATACGCGCGGGATGTGTTCGTTGCTGAGTTGCGCGAGCATGTCGGCCTCGCGCTGAAAAGCCGCCACCGCCTGTTTCTGTGTATCCGGGCTGGTGAAACTATCGACCATCTCGGCCAGCGCACACGGCCGCGCGGCCAGCCGCAAGTCCTCGGCGAGATAGACGAGTTTCATCCCGCCCCCGCCTAGCGGCTTCATCACGCGGTAACGGCCGCCGACGATGGTGTTGGGCGCAATCATGCGTTCAATCGGAATCTAACCATGGCTTCAATCTTGTGGCGTCCCGGCGGGGTTCCATGTTTATCGCACCAGCATGTCTTCGCGCAGCGCACCGGCGAAGGCCGCGTTGGCGGCGCATATGAGATGAATCAGGACGCCGAGCGGCGGCGCCGCACTGTACGCAAACGATACGCCGAAAAACCACAGGATCCCCCGCCACGGTTTGCCCCGGTAGATATGACCGACGCCCGGAATGATGCTTAGCACGAGCGCCAGCACCGGGCTGAACCCCGGATCTCTGCGCAGCAGCGGGAACCGGGTTACCGGCGCGCCGCACGATTTGCAGAAGCTCGCGTCGGCGACCACGATCGGCTGACCGCATCGCGAGCAAAACCTCGGCTTCTCGAACTCCGCTTCAGCCACGGAAGGTAAACTGCGCGTCGCCGAACCTGACGGCATCGCCGTCGCTCACTCGCGTTGGCTCGGTCACGCGCCGGTTGCCGACGAACGTCCCGTTCTGGCTGTTGAGGTCTTTCACCGCGAACGCGCCGTTGGAATTTTCGATACTCGCGTGATGGCGCGAGACCGAGGAATGGCTGACCACGATTTCGTTGTCGAGCGCGCGCCCGATGCGGGTAACCGCACCGGCGCGGACGGGGTAGGGCTGCCCCGACGCGTCGACCAGGCTCGGCCCCTCGACCTTCGCCTTCGGTCCGGCCAGCCGGCTGGCGACGTGCACGGGATTCACCGCATCGACGGCGAGCGACGCCTGCTGGCGGGCCGGCGCCGACGTCCCGCGCAGGTGGAACATCATTTCGTAGCCGCCGATGTTGATTCGATCGCCGTCGTGCAGGTCAACGCTTTCAATTCGATTGCCGTTGACGAAGGTGCCGTCCTGGACCGCGAGATTCCTGATCACGTAGTCGGCGCCGCGCCGTTGGATTACGGCGTGTCGCGGCTGCACCGCGGGATCGCCGAACAGGCCGACCGGATTTTCCTCGGCGCGGCCGATCGACACGCGCGCACCTTCGATTCGGTACTGGCGCCCGCGCAGCCGGCCCTGCTCGACCGTGACCCACGCGGCTTTGGTCAGCTCTTGTACCAGCCCGATAAACAATCCGATCGCAAGGCCGGTGACCGCTTCGCCAAAGAAGCGCGAAGCCAGCCCGCCGCCGACGATCGCGCCGATCAAATCGAAGCCGATTCCACCGACCGCTCCGCCCACCAGTCCGCCCAGCGCTCCCTTGGGAACATTTTCCATCGTGAGCGTCGCCAATCCCACGCCGGCGCCCACCAGCGCTCCGTCGATTGCCCATCCCAGCAGTCTTGCGATGACGAGA
>Ga0074044_10003525_pt1 | contig 13275 bp, 15 predicted proteins | sample BogForMeECP23OM1_FD_94443 | JGI IMG/M metagenome (GOLD analysis project Ga0074044, IMG submission 94443) | Bog forest soil microbial communities from Calvert Island, British Columbia, Canada - Bog Forest MetaG ECP23OM1 | ecosystem: Environmental > Terrestrial > Soil > Wetlands ...
AAGTGACCAACGTTTACCGCATGCCGCAGGCCGAGAACGATTTCGCGGTGTCAGCATGCGCTGTTTCGCTGAGTGATTTCCTCTTTCTTACCGCGGACACCCAAGGTTATCTTGAAGTCGTACACTACCTCCCCAATTAGGTTCATCAGCAGCCAAACGTTGAGCGACCTGATCGGCATATTTCGCCACTGCTTTAATTGGGAGGCGAGTGCGATTGAGTCTTATCGGGAGTCAGGACCTGCGCTCCGGTGGTAGACTCCCGGGGTTAGTGCTGGCGACCCTGACAGGAGGGCATATGAAGACCATTTCTTTTGTAGCGTGCGCCCTGATGCTGTGCGCGTCAACGATCGCTTTGTCGCAATCGGAGACGCACAAGTCAGATGGTCAAAAGTCTGACCTGCAACAGGGGTCTGCTCAACTGGCGTTTGCTCGGCTGAAAAATCTTGCAGGAACTTGGAAAGGCCAGGCAGCGATGGGGCCCGGAATGAACGCCCCGGTGCGCGTGTCTTTGCGTGTCACCTCTGGTGGCGCCGCGCTCATGCACGAAATGGTGCCGGAAGGAAGATCCGATGACCCCAACAGTGGCGATGACGATCCGATCACGATGCTCTACATGGATGGCGATCGGCTGATCCTCACGCATTATTGCGACAGCGGAAAGAACCGGCCTCGGATGGTAGGCAAGTTGTCGCCAGACGGCAAGACCGTAGAATTCGACTTTCTCGACGTCTCCGGCGGTACAACATACGGACATATGCACACGGCAGTATTCACGATCATCGATTCGGGTCATCACACCGAGGACTGGACTTATATGTCGCCAGAGGATAAGCCTGGCCACGCGCACATCGACCTCGTACGCGAAAAGTGAGAAGCAGAACTTATCGAATTTTGTTCTTCACGCGCTAGTTTCGTGGTGCGCCTTTCGTCGTCACGGTTTCTTCCCAACAGCACAAATCCATCCTTTGGTACGCTCCTCAATAACCTGAACATCCGAATAGCCGGTTCTCGTAAAGAGTTCGCGATGCTCGTCGACACTCAAGAGCTTCATACCAGTTTTTCCCGCGTATTTTTCGCTCCCGAGGCTCCGCTGCTCGAATCGTCGCCGGATGGCCGACCCGACAGCAAGCAGCTTGGACACCCTCGTTGTCGCTCCCTTGTAGACTTCCGCCGTTACGATGAGCCTCCCTCCCGGCTTCAGGACTCGGAAGATTTCGCGCATGTCCCCTGGCAAGTTCGGCCACCAGATGTGCGTGTCCACCGCTGTCACAAGATCGAACATCGCGTTTGAGTACGGGAGCTGAGACACAGAGCCATGATTAATCTCGACTCGACCCATATCTATCCAACTCGCATTTGTTCTCTTGCTTGCGGCGACACTCTCCTCGGAGAAATCGATGCCATAGACTTTTCCTTGCGCGGCAGCAACCGCTAACTTGCTAACTGTTCTTCCGCCACCACAACCCACGTCGAGGATGAGGTAGTGCTTCTCTATGGAAGTGTGCGCCAGGCCCCAGTCGGTTAGTTTGGAATGACCCAAATTCATCGCCCACAAAATGAACCGCCCCGGCCACCCTGTCGGCTTCTGGCATTGACTCGTGGCTGCACTCTTGTGGGACAAAATTCATTCTCCCGGTCCGAAAGTCTAACGCCGAATTACCACCAACACTAACCAGTTCCGGTACGAACTTGATTGCATGACAATGTCGGCTCGATGGGGACCGTGTAGGCTGATTTCGGGCTCACCGCATCCGCGCCGAAGTCGGCTTTCAGGTAATGCACCGCAATAAATGAGGATGAAACACGGCCGGGGGCAGGGACGTCGTTGATCCTGACTACCAGCCCCCCCCTCGCTGTGGCTTCCTTTCCGCATTTTCACGCTTTTTTACAACCACCGTCATTACTGACAGTAGACAACAGTCCATCCGTGCTTTAGAGAAGTTGCTGAGAAAGGGTGCCTACACGCGGTTAGGGTAGCGCAACTCAAGAAGCAAACAGAAGCACCAAGGACCCAAAGCTAGTAACGACCGTGGCTTCTACGAAAAAGAGATTGCCTTTTTACCTCGAAGGGCTGGCTTGGGTAGGCCTGTGTGCGCTGCTTTGCGGCTTTCCGTGCAGCTCCCAGCAGACCCCGATTGTTCAGACAGCGAAAAGCGTTTTACCGGACTCAGCAAGCGCCGAGGCTTCCACGCCTGGACAGCAAACCGATCAGCAACCATTCGGAACCATCACTGGAAAAGTTGTTGATCAATCCGGAGCCACCATCTCCGGAGTCCTGGTGAGCCTCAAGCGAGAAGGCCAAACATCAGACACAGAGACTTTCTCAGACGACGATGGACAATTCTACTTTTCAAATGTTGCTCCGGGATCCTTCCAGCTCACAATCACGTCTGCGGGTCTCGCTTCGCAGCAGTTCTCCGGAACCCTGAACCCTGGAGAGTCCTACCTTACCCCGCTGATCAGGTTGACGATTGCCACACAAGTGACCGAGGTACACGTCGGACTTACGCTGGATGAACTTGCGGACGTGCAGATCAAGGAGCAAGAGAATCAGCGCGTGCTCGGCATCATTCCGAATTTCTACGTCAGCTACGTCCCCAATGCAGCTCCTCTCGCGCCCAAACACAAGTTCGAGCTTGCCTGGAGATCGGCTACCGACCCGGTCACACTTGCCGGGGTTGGCGTCTTAGCTGGTGTTGAACAGGCGGCAGATCGTTGGGGTGCCTATGGACAAGGTGCGCAAGGCTACGCTAAACGCTACGGAGCCACTTACGTCAATATTTTTTCTGGCACATTGATAGGAGGTGCCGTGCTCCCTTCGCTTCTGAAGCAGGATCCGCGTTATTTCTACAAAGGAAGGGGCAGTAAGGTGTCGCGGATTCTCTATGCGATGGGCAACTCCGTTATCTGCAAAGGAGATAACGGAAAATGGCAGCCCAATTATTCAAATGTCCTTGGAAGTTTCGCCGCCGCAGGAATCGCGACTTTTTACTACCCCGCCAACGATCGCCGCGGATCCAGCTTCGTGCTCTCAACTGCGTTGATCAGACTTGGGGAAACGTCTCTCGCCGGTGTCCTTCAAGAGCTCGTTTTCCCAAAGTTGACGCCAAAGCGCTCAATGCGCGGTCAGGCGCAACCCTAAAACACTTAGCGTCCCAGAGTCCCGTCAAATGAGCAGTTTCGCCTGGAATAATAGTCTCCACCAGTGCAACGCCAAAAAAGGCTTTGTGCGTAAGAGCATCCCTTTTACTTCGAGCGGACCTTGCGGTCAACTCATGCGCCCAGTTGCATTCAAGTCCGGATTATCGTGGTTTACCGAAATGCTGAGTAGTGTCAGTTCGAGTAAGGGCCGGCAATTATATCAATTGTCAATTATCAATTGTTGACTAGCGTATGCCTCATCCTTAAGATGGAGCGACTCGGCAGCAGTAATCTTCGAAAGATTTGCCGAGGTATTTCCGGGTTTTGCACATGCTTTGCCGCGTGGAGGGCGATTCAATCAACGCCCAGCATGTTCCTGATAGAGACTGATATCGCAGGTCTAGTGCTACGCCGACACCTTGACTGACCTTCCGAGTACAGATCACGCATCCGTTCCTAAGCCCAGTCTGGCGCGTCAACTTGGGTTGTTCGACGTCACCATGTTAGTCATGGGCGGGATTGTGGGTTCGGGGATATTCATAAATCCCTACGTGGTCGCACAACGCGTGCACACGCCAGAGTTGATCCTAGCAGCATGGATTTTGGGGGGACTTGTTGGCGTTGGGGGCGCCTTTATCTGGGCGGAATTGGCGGCCACGCTACCCGCAGTGGGCGGTCAATACGCCTACCTTCGCGAGGCCTATCACCCAGCGGTCGCATTTCTGTATGGGTGGGTATTGCTGCTCGTTATCCAGACCGGGGGCATGGCGGCGGTGTCCATCACCTTCGCGCGGTACTTTGTCGTGCTCACGGGAGTGCAGGCGCGCGAATGGGTCATCGCGGCAGCAGCTCTGCTTGCCCTAACACTCATCAATTGTTTTGGCGTCAAAACCGGCGGACGCACGCAGAGTGCGCTGATGGTGACAAAAATCGTGGCCATCTCTGCGTTGGTGACCGCGGGCCTAGCTTTCACGGGCAGGCATGTATCGATAACGACGGCTGCGGAGCAGAAGTGGTCGCTGTCATCGTTTGGCGCAGCCATGGTGCCAGTGCTCTTCGCCTATGGAGGATGGCAGACGGCAAATTTCCTTGCGGCGGAAGTGAAGGAGCCAAGGAAAAACCTTCCACGAGGACTACTGCTCGGAGTGTTCGGGGTCGTAGTGCTGTATCTAGGTGTGAACTGGGTGTGCCTCCGATCGCTCGGGCCGCAGGCACTGGCTGCAACAACGACCCCCGCCACCGCCGTGATGCGGATAGCATTGGGTCAGCGCGGTGCAATGTTCATTGCCGCGGCAATCTCGATCTCGACTCTGGGGTTTCTGAGCCAGTCCATATTGACGGCACCTCGCGTGTACTTTGCAATGGCCGAGGACGGTTTATTCTTCCGCGCGATAGCGTGGCTCGATCCACGGACACGCGTACCGGTAGTGGCCATCGTGCTCCAGAGTGTGTGGACCATGGTAATCGCGCTGTCGGGCCGCTACGAGCAGATTTTGAATTATGTCATTTCGATGGATTTTCTATTTTTCGGCCTAACTGCGACCACCATCTTCGTATTCCGTCGACGGGCCGCACAAGGGGAGATGAGTGCCAATCACGCTTATCGCATACCGGGGCACCCGGTGAGCACGGTGATGTTCGTTGCGATATGTTGGTGGGTGGTTGCCAATACGGTCTACCGCTATCCTCAGAATAGCCTCATCGGTTTCGTTCTGCTGGTTGCGGGCATTCCCGTGTACTGGTTCTGGAGCCGGCGAGCGCGGTTGCGATCTGCTATTCGTAATTGAGTTTATCTTCAACCAGGAGAGCGAAGCATGCATGGTTTGCGGTCGGACGCAGTCTCGCGGTATCTGGCCTGGTCCAAGCTGCACTCAAACGCGCGCTTCAACCTGGCGTGCAGTGGCGTTCTGGACTGTCCGCTGGCTGAGTTGCCGGTGCGCATCGACAACCTCGAGATTGGCGGGACCGGGCCGTACGGCTATCAGCCGCTGATGGAGCGGTTGGCTGGAAAGGCAGGGGTGTCGAAGGAATGCGTTGTCTACACCATGGGTACATCCATGGCAAATTTTGTGGCGCTGACGGCACTCGTCCATCGAGGTGATCAGGTGCTGATCGAGCGACCTACGTATGACCCACTGCTGACTGTGCTCGATTACATTGGGGCCAAGGTAAATCGCTTCGAACGTCCAGCGGAAAAGGGATTCAAGCTAGGGCTGGAAGAACTCGACTACAAACTCACGCCGCATACGCGTCTTGTTATTCTTTGTAACTTGCACAACCCAAGCAGCGCGCTTACCGATGAGATTATTCTGCAACAGGTAGGTGCGATGGCGGAAAAGGTTGGAGCACGAGTCCTTGTGGATGAAGTGTATCTGGAGACCTTGTTTGATTATTCCTGGCGGTCTGCGTTTCATCTGGGAGCGAATTTTGTTGCCACTAGTAGTTTGACCAAAGCGTATGGGCTGAGCGGCATTCGCTGTGGATGGATTCTGGCGCAGCCCGAATTGGCGCAGCGCATGTGGCAGGTTGTTGATTTCACCTACGGAAGCCCAGTGCATCCCGCAGAGTTGCTGGGAGTGGTTGCACTCGACAATCTGGGTCGTGTTCGCGATCGCGCCCGTCGGCTTCTGGAGACGAATCGCATGTTGGTTAACGAATTCTTGGCTACACATCCGGACCTTGATTGCGAACCAAGCCGCTTCGGCACGACGGTCTTTCCGCGACTTCGTCTGGGCAATAGCTCCGAATTTGCCGGGATGCTGCGCGAGCAGTTCGAGACCAGCGTAGTGCCTGGAGAGTTCTTCGAGCAGCCGCAACACTTCCGAATTGGATTTTGTGGAGCTACAGAGACGGTGCGCGGTGGACTGGAGCGGCTGAGCGACGCTCTGGGAGCATTTCGCCAGTTGTTCCGTTAGGGCTCTCGTGTACCTGCCATGTACCTTTTCCCTGTCAGGGCGCCGCTACACCTACTCTTCGCTCATTTGAGTTTGCATAACGACCGCGCCCGCTGCAAAGTGAACGGCTCAACAAGTGTGTGCATAGCGGCGCCCCCGCGGACCTCCACCTTTCCAACTTAGTCTGCGCAAGGTGCAGGACTAAAGGATTTATCAAAAAAAGACTCACGACGAGACGCCTCGGGGGTATATTTTCTAATACGATCCTCGTTGCGCAACAGAAGTGCAGGCCCCTCCCCTACAGCTATCTGAAGCTGGTCGTTGCGTACTCGATCTGGAGGTCACCGTGAAATTCCTTCGTGGAGCATTGATACGATGCCTTCCCGTCACTCTGCTTTGCTTTGCCTTGCCCTGGGCGACCACCGTGTTCCCACAAACCCCATCCGCTTCGAGCCAATCGCCTTCCACATTGTCAGAATCTCAAGCGCGCAAGTTGCTCATTGACTCTCCCTGGGCGAAACGCGCCAAGATCCATTCGATTATAGCTTCCGATAATTATTCTCCCTCAATCCAAAACCCCGGTGCGAACCCGGGAGGCCTGGGACCCGGTGGGCCCGGCCACGGAGTTGTGCCCCCCACCGCTGAGGAGAGAGTCAATCAAATGCAAGCAGGGAGAAACCCACCGATTCCTTGTCTCGGGTGGGGCTTCGGTTCGATGGCTCAGCCTTCGCCGACTTCCGACGAATGCTGGGGCGCCAAGCAGAGTCTCACCCTTGCCGAGAGCGCGGGGCTCCCCAAGGACTCTGTTATCGTTTTATGGGATTCAGCGGCTCCCATCCACGAAGCAAAAAGCCGGCTCGATATTCCCGACTCGGATCGAGCAGGTTCTGGTGACACGGTCGTCATTTCCGTAATCGCGCATCCCTTCCTGAGTCAGATCAATCTCACTTCCGCGGAGATGCGCCAGTTGGTAAAGGATTCCGCTGTGCTGCTTGTAAACGGAAGGGATGAAGTCCACCCTTCCAACGTCGCGTTCATCGAAGCGGACCGGTCTGTCATCCGGTTTCAGTTTCCGCGTCAACCGCTTCTCCAGTCCAGCGCCAAAACTTTTGTTTTTCGATTTACAGTCTCGGATACCTCGGTAGAGACCAAGTTCAACCTAAAGGACATGGTGTTCGCGGGCAAGCCAGCCCTATAAGTTCAAACTCCAGGGACGCTCAGGCTGATGCGGAGGCCAAACCCGGGCGGGAACTAGCACGAACCCTAATTATTCCGACTTGTCCCACCACCCGCCTTGTCGCTCGGCGAAAAGATTGATGCGCCGCGTAATTTCTCCAACCAACGTTTTGTCGCCCTCGGTTATGCGTTCCGATTCAAGCGCGTCTTTCAAGCAACGCATCAGAACGACGAGTTCGTTTAGACGGAGGGGCATAGACGGGATAATTGCATCTTTTGGCGTGCGTTCTGCCATACAGCCTCGCATTAGCCGCCAATCGCGGCTCGGAAAACACAGCAGAGATTTCTTTTTCTCGTCGCAGCATTCTTCCAAAATATCCGCTTAAGTTTCTTTCAGTTATACCTTCGATTTTTTCCTTGCACCTCTGGCTCCCCTTCGTTTCCATGAGTGCCAAAGGGTCTGGCAAACCAGCTCGGTGCCAGATAATCTCTAGTTCAGGATGTATATGCTGCAAGTATTCCGGCTCCGAGACTCATACTCATGCAAACATCGTGACAGTTCCATTCTCGCTCAGTCGTTATAATGTTTCCATGACGTATTCACCGACTCAGCACATGCAGTGCATGGAGGTGTGGGGAGGCAGCCAAGTCGCGTCCAGCGGAGTCGAACTGGCCGGTCTCGATGTCTGGGTGTATAGCAAGCCGTTTGGCCACGCACAACGCGGCGGCGACGTCTATTACGTTTCTAGTTGCGCCTCCGGTCGTATCAGTCGCCTGCTCCTGGCTGATGTTTCTGGCCATGGCAACGCTGTAGCTTCCACGGCCGCCGATCTGCGCACTCTGATGCGCCGCTTTGTAAATAGACTCGACCAGAAGGAATTCGTGCGTCTGCTCAACGAACAGTTCACCACGCTTTCCCAACGGGGCAGTTTCTGCACGGCAGTCGTCACAACTTTTTTCGCACCCAGTCGCCGGCTCTCTCTTTGCAATGCCGGTCATCCCCGTCCGCTTCTTTTTCGAGCCCTTGCTGGACATTGGTCCTTCCTCGGCAACCAGGATGATCCCGAAAAGAAGGGGCCGCGCAACATCCCTTTCGGCATCTTTCAGCTTGCTGACTACGAGCAACTCGACATCGAACTCGACCCTGGCGACTGCCTGGTTAGCTATACAGACGCGCTCATCGAATCGTGCGACGCTGACGGGGAAATGCTCGGCGAAGAAGGCTTGTTACGTATTGTGAATCTGCTCGGCGACATTCCTACAGAGAAAATCATCACCGCGCTTCTCCAGGAAATCGCAGAGCGTTTCCCCGAAAATCTCTCTGCCGACGACGTCACGGTCATGGTCGTTCGCGCCAATGGCCGCTCCCTCCACTTCAGCGTGCGCGAGAAGGTTGATGCACTCGGACGCTTCCTGAAAATTTTTTTCCGTTCGGTGAACCCTAGCGCAGAACGTGCCCCGTTCCCCGACGCGAACCTCGCCAATATAGGCGGCGCCATCATTCCTGCGCTCGCTCGTCGTTGGCGCGCACCTCGCACGCCACCCAAATAATTCCCCGATCTCAGAACGGCGACTCCAGGGTCCCCTCCTATACTTAGTTCAAACTTGAACGCTGATTCCGGCGATCTGGAGAACTATTACTCAGTTGTGGCGGTAACCCGACTTGAACGAAGCCGCTCTGCGGCTTCGGCGGGGGACGCCGTACTCGGCATAGACGGCAAGTTAATCCCCAGAGAATCTGGGCAACAGAGACAAGAAGACCGCACTCTGGAATTAGCTACTATGTTCAGCAGAATCGTCAAGGGAGCGCGCAGTCACAACTTGGCACACTGGCTGCCTCCCAAGGCCAAAAGTGGCTGATCTGCTCGAGACTCGTTGCGCGAGGGAAACTTCAGCCCTTAAACTTCGGCCGGCTCTGCTCCATCATCTGTCGCATCGCGGCCGTCGAGCCCGGCGCGCGCTTTTCTCGCCAGGCCTCCAGGCGCTTGCAGGTCTCTTCGATTCCGCCAAACAGAGTCGGATTCCGGAACGCAGCGCGCCACGTCGGCACGATCGCGCGCATGCGGTCCCACACGACCCAGATCTCGCCGTTGCTCTCGAAAAACAGCTCATCATTAATTAATCCGCGGTTCACGATACTCGCCACCATCTCCCAATAACTGATCACCATGCGGATGTAGGTGTTTTCCTGGCTGCCCTGGGGATACTTCACCGTCAGCTCTTCCGGTGTCCCCGCGCGGAAGTGCTCCACGAACCAGGCGCGCGCCTCACGCAGCCGGGGTTCGCGTCGAAGGTCGTACAGCCGGAGCATGAGATTCACTTCATCGTAATTCACCTGCGACATAACTTCATCTCCTCCGTTATCTCAAGCTGAGGGAGCCATCGGTTCCGTTGGGACAGCTCCGGAAGGATGCACCAGCTCCACGCGTTGCACGTTCGGCAAGACCAATCCCTGCCGTTGAAACTCCAGTTGAATCCGCCGTCGCAATTCGCGCGAAACGTCTTCCTGACGCGCGGGCGCTGTGCGCACCTGCAAGCGCACCGTGGAACTGTTCTGATCGAAAGCCTGCAAGCCCAAGATGCGAGGGCCGTCCACCAGCGCCTGAGACCAAGACGGATCGTTGCGCAACTCCGCCGCCGCCGCATCCAGCGCCTGCAGCGCGCGTTCCTGCGGAACCTGCGGCGAAAGCGCCACGTCCACAAACGCCTGAGACCAGTCGCGGCTCAAATTGCCCACTGTGCGAATATCTCCGTTCGACAATGTCACCAGCGCTCCCCTGCCATCGCGTACAACTGTGCGCCGCAACGTTAGATGCTCGACGCGCCCAATTGTGTCAGACACCTGGATGGTGTCGCCGACTGCAAACTGGTCTTCCAAAATGATGTAAAAGCCGGAGATAGCGTCACGCACCAGGGATTGGGCGCCGAAGCCGAGCGCCAGGCAAACCAGTCCGGCGAGGATTACCAGCGGAACGACATTGATTCCGAACTCCTGCGCCACCATCAACAGGGCGATCGCCCACACGATTTTGCTGGCTATTCTGTAAACCAAGTCCGCCAAGGCGCGCACTTGCTGTTCTCGCGCCTGCGCCGAACGCGCTTGCGATGCCGCCGGCTTCACTAATGACTGTGTGATGACCCGCAGAATCCGGTTGACCAGAATGGCAACGACGGCGATTCCGAGTATATGCAGTAGGTTAGAGACGGAGAACCACGGAATTTCGGAGAGGAAGCTGGACATAGTCTTTTCGGGAGGCGAGTATAACATCTGGGGGGGGCATGGCGCACCCCGGCCGGGAAAACCGGGGGGAGGAGGGCCCATGGGAACGCGACGCAATTTTTTGACTGGCCTGGCTGTAGTGAGTGCCTGCGCGGGGCTGATGCCCCGGCCGACACGAGAGCAGAATCCGCCAACGATACCGCCTCCCAGAATTCCGCCCGCCCCCGGCCAGACGCCCGACACGGACCTGCCAACGGTGCCCAACGCGGATAAGAAAATCCTGGAAAACAACGACAAGGACATGAAGAAGAAAGTGGAGCAACTCTACGAGCTGGCCAAAGAATTGAAAGAACAGGTGGAGAATACGGACTCCACAAAAGTCTTAAGCTTGAACCTGGTCAAAAAGGCCGAAGAGATTGAAAAACTCGCGCACGATATCCGCAACCGTTCCAAGGGAACGTAAGCCTTGGGTCATGATCCACCGCAAAAGCGGCCACTGGCAAAGGCTCCGGATTACAGATAAACTGGTTTCGGCAGCCGTTGTTTCATTTGCGCCCGTAGCTCAGCTGGATAGAGCGCTTGCCTCCGAAGCAAGAGGTCGCGTGTTCGAATCACGCCGGGCGCACCACTTACTTACTGAATCCAAACGCCTTCCTTCGTTCTTGCTGCTACCGGTTTGTTCGACTTGGGTCCGTTTGAGTCCATTAAAACTTCTCACCAGTTAGAAAATTCCTTGTGTTTCGTCACACTCCGCAAACTTTTGCCCTGCTGACGAGCCAATCTCTTCTTTCACTTGTTCCACAATATCCTTTGCAAGACTCGTTCGCTGCAACCCACTTTTGGTGTGCGCACAATCGTGTGCCGCGCTCGCCCGAAGTTCTCGGCCCTCGTCGTGCGATTGCTTATGGAGTGGGATTAGTTAGTATTTACCGTAGTACCGCCGGAATTGCTGATATTACTCCAGCCACTCGGAGCCTGGTTGACCACAGTTGCGGTGTTGACCAAAGTTGCGGTGAGCGATGCCCAAGCCAGAGCGTTTGTTGTAATCACCTTACCGGCACCGCTCGATCCCAGCTGGGGCGTCGCAGCACACGACAACACTATCGTGTCACCAGAAGCAACAGGAAGCATGTCGGTTCCACTTAGCGAAGTACCCGTCGTCGTACCATCGAACCCAGTAAGCGGGGGGAAGCTACACACTTCACGCCGCTCTCAGTCACAGGGGCATCGAATAAGTAACTTCCGAATTAGCCACCACTCATCCAGAATGTTGTCGGCGATGGGCAGCCTTCAACCCTGAAATATGGACGAAGGTGGTTAGGGATCCGACAATCAATGCGAAAAGTACAGCGACAAAGCCCCTCACAGATGTCGCGTGCCCTGAAACTTCCCCTCGCTCACTTGGGTAAACGCCTTCGGAGGTCCTGAATGCTCTGGTTCTACGAATCGTTCTTTCCTGTGGTCTGGATTTTCTTTTTTCTCTACTGGCAGATCAAAGCCACCAATACCAAAGCCACCCAGCGCCTCGAGCCGGCTGCCTCCCGCATCCTGCGCGTGTTCATTTTCCTGATCGCGATCGTCCTCCTCTCGACAACTCGCATCCCGCTGCCCTGGCTTTACCAGCAGCTCTGGCCGGTTGGCTATTTGCCCTTCTGGTTGGGAGCTGCCGTCACCATTGCCGGCCTTCTGTTCGCTGTCTGGGCGCGCGAGCACCTCGGCAGCAACTGGAGCCGCTCCGTGACCATTAAGCAGGGCCACGAGCTGATCACCACCGGTCCCTATGCCATAGTCCGTCACCCCATCTACACCGGCATTCTGACCGGTTTCCTTGGCATGGCGATTGCCATCTCCCAAGTGCGCGGGTTCATCGTTTTTGTTCTCATCTTCCTCGCCTTATGGATCAAGCTCCGCAGGGAGGAACAGTGGATGCGTTCCCAGTTCGGCGAGGCGTATGCCACCTATGCTCGTCAGACCGCTGCCCTGGTGCCTTACCTCCTCTGATCGCTGTGTCACGATCTCAACCCCATTCAGAGCGAGTTGAACCAACCTGAGGAGTTGAAACTCGAGATCAACTCTCGGTTCCGGTCGGGTATTGATGGCGACCCCAAAGTCGTTTTAAAACGCGGAAACATAGCTCAGATCGTTTCAAGATTGGAATAGAGCGATTCCTGGTTCGCCAAAGACTTTCGAACCCAGACTTCCGAAGCAAGAGGTTGGGAGTTCGAATCTCCCCGGACGCACCAGTTTTCACTGCCATGATCTAGGTATACATCCTTCGATTAGAGATCAGAAAACGCTTCTCCTCTGTATCGCCTGGAATCACTTGCTAAACCTATTTCAGTCCAGCAAGATGAATCCGTGACTTTTCCCGATTTCACTCGTCGGCTGGTGCTTCGCTCAGCGTTTTTGAGCTTCCTTTTGCTGGCTGTTCTCGCTGGCATTAGCGGCAAGTCCGTCAAGATCATTACGAGTTGGTTCAACCCAAATTATGAAGGAAAGGAGTTCCACAAAATTCTGGTCATCGGCGTCGCTCAAAATCTGGAGGTGCGCGCCGACTTCGAAGATGAAATGGCCGCGCAGATCGCGCGTCCGGGCATCGAAACCATTCCCGGCAACCACATCCTGCTGCGCCCGGACCCTAACGTGAAACTTGATCTCGAATACCTTCGTGGGCAGATCCGCGACAATCACATTGACGCTGTAGTCGTTTCGCGTCTGCGGAAGGTCGAAAAGAAAGTGACGGTGGTCCCGAGCTCAACTTACGTCGCCCCGTACCCCTACTACTACTCTTTTTATGGCTACCTGGGCGCTGTGTATCCTATGGTTTACGATCCGGGATACACG
>Ga0074044_10003526_pt1 | contig 13266 bp, 14 predicted proteins | sample BogForMeECP23OM1_FD_94443 | JGI IMG/M metagenome (GOLD analysis project Ga0074044, IMG submission 94443) | Bog forest soil microbial communities from Calvert Island, British Columbia, Canada - Bog Forest MetaG ECP23OM1 | ecosystem: Environmental > Terrestrial > Soil > Wetlands ...
GCGGGGCGGCGGGAGATTGGGCATGGAGCGTTAGCGGAGCGGGCGATATCGGCGATGCTTCCGACGGAGGAGAATTGGCCTTACACCATGCGCGTCGTGTCCGATATTTTGGAGTCGAATGGGTCTTCGTCCATGGCTACGGTTTGCGGGGCTTCACTCTCGTTGATGGATGCGGGAGTTCCGCTTAAATCTCCGGTGGCGGGTGTGGCTATGGGGTTGGTTAAGGAGGGGAACGATTATGCCATCCTGACTGACATTGCTGGGGCTGAGGATCATTACGGCGACATGGACTTCAAGGTTGCCGGGACGAAAGACGGCATCACCGCTTTGCAGATGGATATTAAGGTAGGCGGTATTACGGCGCAGATTATGCGGGAGGCCCTAGCGCAGGCGCAGCGCGGGCGGCTGCACATTCTGGAGAAGATGAGCGAGGGGATTACCTCGCATCGGGAGAAGGTTTCGGCTTATGCGCCGCGAATTTACACGCTGCAGATTCCGGTGGATAAGATTCGCGACGTGATTGGGCCGGGCGGTAAAATGATTCGCTCGATCATTGAGCAGACCGGAGTGAAGATCGACGTCGAAGATACGGGCAAGGTTAATGTGGCTTCGAACGATGAGGTCTCGGCGAATAAGGCGCTGCAGATTATTCGCGATCTGACGGCTACGGCTGAGGTGGGGAAGACTTATCTGGGGACGGTGACACGGCTGGCGGATTTTGGGGCGTTCGTCGAGATTATTCCTGGGACGGATGGGTTGCTGCACATCAGTGAAGTGGCTGAGCATCGCATTAAGGATGTGCGCGACGAACTGAAGGAAGGCGATCAGGTGCTGGTGAAGGTGCTTGCGGTTGAGGGTAATCGCATTCGGCTTTCGCGCAAGGCCATCCTCAAAGAGCAACGCGCGAAGATGGGTGGGGGCGAGCCGGGAGCTGACGGTGGCGAGGAGAGCCACGGCGAAGTTGCTGGGGAGCCGGCCTTGACCATCGAAGGCGGTGGAGATTTTCCCGACGACGAACCGAACTTCAATCGTGATGCGGTCGCGGGCGTAGCCCCGACTGGAGCAGGAGAACGTGCTGCCGGGGATCGTCCAGACCGCGGTGGAGATCGCGGCCGCAGGCCGGGCGGCGGTGGCGGTGGCAGAGGTCGTGGCCGCGGACGTGGACCGGGCGGCGGCGGCGGACGTGGGGGCCACGGTGGCGGTCATGGTGGGCCCAGGCACTAGGAAAACCAGACACTAGAAAATCGGCCACCGATTTTCACGGATTCACACGGATTACCTAACGCAGGTTTTAAGGCCGCGACCTAGTCGCGGCCTTCTTTGTTTATTGTTTATTTTTCTGGTAGGTGGTTTGAGCAGTCGGCAAAGGTGTCCTTCGACAATACCGTTCCGAAGATGACGAGGAGCAGCGGCCAGGCCGACGCCAACATCTGCTGGAAAAAGCACTGATGATTGAAGGTGTAGACGTGCACGGCTTGCGAGGCTGCCAGAACGAGAGCAGGCACTACGCCTAGCGCCTCTGCGCTATGAGCGAGGATGTGGCTTGAGCGTGCAACGGCCGCAGCCAGGTTCGCATACAGAATAAACATTCCGAGCAAGAGGAGGGCTGCTCCTGCGATTGATTTAGAAATCCGAAATGCTCTCTGCCGCGCTGCCATATTCGCCTCCTCGGGACCGTTTTTCTTTCCTCTACTTGTAAGTCGAACGAGGAGCCGCGAGATCGACAGGTCCAGTATCTTTTTTGGGAAACACTTTGCGAAATGTTCAAGAGTTGGAAATCCTCGAAGGGCTCTGCGGAGACGATGGGTGTACACTACCGTGCTCAGGTCAAGGGACAAACATTGAGATCCTGGGCTAAATCACGGAGGGTGGAAATCATGAACTGGAAACTGGGGAGAGTTTTCGCGGGGCTGTGCGCGCTAGTGATGTCGGCTGTGTGGGTGTTGCCGGCATGCGCGCAGATGTCAGAGAGTAAAGAAAAACCGCCGATGTATTCGTATGTCGGGTTTTGGAGTATTCCGCGCGCGCAGTGGGGAGACATGGCGAAGGCGGATGAGGCGGACCGGAAGATTCTGGATAAGGCCATTGCCAACGGGACGATTGTGGGGTACGGGAACGATGAGAATCTGGTTCATTCGCCCGACGGCCCAACGCACGACGGTTGGTGGTCGGCAACGTCCATGGCCGGAGTGCTCAACGTGCTGGACCAGTTCTACAAGTCGGGCAGCGCCACTTCTTCGGTATTGTCCAGCGCCACGAGACACTGGGATGGCATTTTCGTAAGCCGACATTACAACTGGCAATCGGGATCTTGGAAAGATGCGTACGAGCATGGGTCGTCGTACAAATTAAAGCCAGGCGTGCCGGACGAAACGGTGGGGATGCTCAGCAAGAACCTGTTCGTGCCGTTTTTTGAGAAACTGCTCGCCGATGGCACAATTCACGAGTACGAAATCGACACCGAGGCAATCCACACGGAAGCGCCCGGCACATTTTGGATTTTTTACCTCGCGGCGAACGCGGAAGGCCTGGATAAGGCCAACGCAGCCCTGCGGGAAACCCTGAAGGCGAACCCGCTGAACGGCCCGGCATTTGAATCCGTAGTGGACTTCACCGAGCACCGTGATTTTCTGGGTCGGTCGAGCGCTACCTACAAATAGTGTTTCGCAATTGCCAAAAAGCCCCGCCCAAGCGAGCTTGGACGGGGCACCCTTTTGAGTGAAACCGATGTTTGGGTGGGCCACCCTTCACTGATAATGCCTTTAAGCGACGTCGGGCCTTAGCGGATAGTCGACGATGATGGCGCGACCGTCGGTGAGAGCCTTTACGGAATGGCGGACGTTGCTGGGGACGATGGCGACTATGCCTGCGCGGGCGATCTGGGCCACGCCGTCGATGGTGATCTCGAGCTCTCCCTCGACTACCTCATAGACCTCTTCCTGGGTATGGAAGTGCTCGTGAATGGACGCGCCGCGGGTGAACTCGTAGTGCGCGAAGGTCATGCTGGGCGAGTGGAAATAGCGTCCATACCAGCCCGGCAAGCGCTCAATGACATTGAGGGTACGGGTATCGATGAAGGGCATAACTGCCTCTGGTTTGGCATCGTAGCATGGCGGCTGGTGCGGGTCACAAGGGGCTGGTCGAGGGTTCGATAGGGCGCGTTGCGCGTCGCAATTTTTTCGTCTTGTCGGGAAAGGTGCAACCTCTATAATGGTCACACTGGTGACCACATGAAGATCAGCACGGTACGGGAGTTTCGGGATAAGGCGACGGGAATGCTGCGATCGAAAGACCCGATTCTGGTGACGCGGCGGGGAAAGCTCGCGGGAGTGTTTTTCCCCTTGCAGAAGGATTCGTTGCCGGGGGGATTGAAGCGCGAACTGTTTGCCATGTTGACCAGCGAGATTGCGCGCCAGATCAAACGCCGGGGGATTTCGGAGAAGGAAGTCCTGGTGGATTTTGGGGGTTGGCAGAAGGGCCGTCATGAAACTCGCCGCGGACGCTAACGTCCTGCTGGCGGCTGTGCTGGGTGGGCAGGCCAGATTGATTCTTGGAAATACAGAAATTGAAGAAATACTCACCGCCGAAACGACGTTTGCGGAAGTAGAAGAGTACGCCGTCGTGCTGGCCAGGAAGAGACGCCTGCCTACAGATCTCCTGCTTCTGGCCGTCGCCAGCCTGCCTGTGACCATCGTCGAACGCGAGGCTTACGCCAACAGCATCTCCAAAGCCAAACGCCGGATCGGGCCCCGCGACCCCGACGATGTCGACATCCTGGCGCTTGCCATTCAGTTTCACATTCCAGTCTGGTCGAACGACCGGGACTTTGAGGATTCTGGAATTCAGTGGTACACGACCGAAGACTTGCTCAGAAAACTTGGAATGTTAGAAAAGAAGTGAGGCCAACTGTGCCGGCCCCTGTGATCAAACTGGAACATCGATCATTTGGGCGTGACGCCCTCGGTGAGGATGAAACGGTAGTCTCCGCCCTGGAAGCGGTGTTCGCATGCGGCCTCATATTCCGGGCTGTGATACCAGGCTTGCGCCGCTTCGTAGCTGGGGAATTCAAGGATGATAATTTCCTCGCACTTGGGGCCTTCGAGGACTTCAGAACGACCATGGAGAGCGAGAAATTTCATCGGATGTTTCTGGAAGCTGGCTGGAACTAGTTTCTTGTACTCGTCCAACTTGGCAGGGTTGCGGGTTTTTTCGCGAATGACTACGGCGTAGGCGGGCATTGGTTTCTCCTGGGTTCGTTCGTTTCAGTATCGGCGGTCTGAGACTAGTTGTTTTCCTGAAAATGTATAACATCGTTCGCTGCGGTGGTTGCGTAGGCCGAGGAAAAACCCCGCCCAAGCAAGCTTGGACGGGCACCCTCCAGAGTAACGTGAATGTCATAGGGTGGGCCACCCGTGCCCAGCACTACGACTGTCTAACGTTCAAGGTAATGTTCCTCCGCCACAACGAAACCCCAGGACGGTCGAAACATGGCTGGGTGTGCCTCCATCATGGCCGCGGTGTGAGACGCGCACGAAATCGCCGCGAGTGTGAAAAGCACCGCCGCGGGCCACCAGTTCGGTTCCCGATGGCGGGCCCTTTGGATCTCGTGATGGCGACTGATCGTAATAATCCTCGCTGTACCAGTCCGCTGTCCACTGCCAAACGTTTCCGAGCATGTCAAAGAGTCCCCAAACATTGGGCTGCTTTTGGGCAACATCATGCAGTTGGTTGCCGCTGTTTCCACCCCACCAAGCAACCAAGTCGAGGTCTCCGTACCGCGATGCCGAGCTTCCCGCACGCGCTGCGTACTCCCACTCCGCTTCCGTAGGTAGCCGCATCCCTACTGCGGAGCAATAGGCGACCGCATCATACCAATTGACCTCTACAACCGGCCGTTGATTACCCTTCACAGTGCTCGGGTTGGACCCTTTTACACGCTGGTAAGCGGCCTGGGTCACAGCTGTTTGTCCCATCCAGAAACCGCGCGTGATGGTTACCGAGTGGGCTGGCATTTCATCTTTACGACAATCGCCATCTCCAAGAGAACAACCCATGCGGAAGGTCCCCGGCTCGATCCAGACGTACGTTAATCGGTCGCGCGAGTTCATCCTCGTCCGCCCGGCCGCGCTCGCGTTACCGCCGCTGGCTTCGTGCCTGGTGGTTAGACCGAGGCTTGGCGGAGGTGTGGTGGGAGCGGCGCTTTGCACCTCGATTTTATTTGAGCTTTCTTTCCGAGAGACATCAGAGCCTCGCGACTTAATGAACCAAGTTATCCCAAGCACAACCAGAAGTGCCACCCCGACCAGCACCATCCACACACGAAAACGGCTCTCACCCATCGTGCGCTCTTGTTCCAGTCGCTCCTGCTCCGCTACTTGCTTGCGCTTCTCCCCTGCGCGGTCATGCTCGTCTCCTTCCGTAACATCCGTCAGGCCCTGGCCCCGGAAGTCGGAGATTGCTGGCGTGCTTTGTCCAACCTTTGGTTCGGCAGCTAGTGTTTTGAGGAGTTCCTTAAGTCCACGGGCATAATCCTGCCTGAAGTCCACGTACTGGAGGCGCCGCAGCCGAAAAGGAACCGTGCAATCCTTATGGATGACTGGAATGACGGTTTTCCTTTCCTCCAGCGCGAAAGAAACTTCGTCCATGACATTGGTTGAATTGATCGAGGCGGGGGACAGAATCACTATCATGCACGGGCAGTTGGCCAAGGCATCTTCGACCGCACGGTCCCAGCGCTGACCGGGAACGATGTCCAATTGGTCCATCCACACGCTGGCTCGGGCTGCCTTCAAGTCCCCGGCCAGCCGAAAAACGAATTCAGAATCGTCACGGCTATAACTGAAAAACGAAGGTGGTGCCCCCTGTGTCACAACTCATCTCTTTTCTTTTTGGTCAGGACCCGAAACGGAGATCTTCGCGCTGTGCGATCAACGCGGTACAGATTCCGGATATTGTATGCCATCCACTTTAAGAAGAGGCGGATTTGTAGGTAGCGAAAAACAGCGCCTGGGAGTGGCGCCAGCTAAAGCTACCACCGCTTTCCAAACAACCGCTCCGACACTTAATGCTGTCGCTACATACACTTGCACGACCCTTGCACGATCTCTGTACAAAATGCCTATCATTCCGTGGCATAATGTCCATAGGCGAACAAGCTATGGCGACATCAGTTCCGGGGGGGAGAAGTTTGGGGGAATATTTGCGGGAGTGGTTGGGGGCGCGGTTTGGGTCGGAGTTGGAGTTGGCGGCTTTGGCGGAGCGGGGGTTGCCGCTGACTACCGTCAGCCGGATGACCAAGCATGGGTTGACGCGGGATGAGGTGCATGCGCTGGTGATTCATCGGCGGACGTTCAAGCATCGCAAGAGCAGCCATCAGAAGCTGTCGCGGGAGGAGTCGGACCGCGCGATTCGGACGGCGCGGATTCTGGCGCGGGCGCAGGCTACGTTTGGGGATTCGGAGGCGGCGCTGGATTGGGTGCGGGAGCCGAAAATGCGGTTTGAGGGGAAGAGTCCGATTCAGATGATGTCGACGGAGACGGGCGGGCGGTTGGTGGAGGAGATGCTGGTGCAGATCGATGAAGGGATGTTTGCGTGATTCTAGCTGCTAGCTTCTGGCTCCTAGCTTCTGGCTTTCGCCTTATGAAGCTGGGCTGAACGCTGACGGCTGATGGCTGAGAGCTTCTATAATCTTTGCATGCTTGATGAGAATGATTTTCGCAAGCGGGCGGACGCGGCGCTGGAGTCGCTTAAACAGAGTCTGATTACGGCGGAAGAATCGGCCGACTTTGAAGTGGAGGACCAGTCAGGAGCTTTGCACATTGCTTTCGAGGATGGCTCGCGGTTCGTCATTTCGCCCAACGCGCCGGTTCGGCAAATATGGATTTCGGCGCTGGCCACGAGTTTCAAGCTGGACTGGTCGGACGCGAATCAGGATTTTGTGCTGCAGAAAACGGGAGAAGGGTTGAAACCGCTGGTTTCCCGGTTGATCAATCAGCAACTCGGTGAGGGAACGGTTACGCTCGGTTAGGATCGCGTTATCTCGCGGTCGTACTGCCGAGTTGGCTCGCGGCGCCCCGGTCGAGGGAATTCTCTCCGGTAAGTACGACGGAGAGTTGTGAGAATGCCTTGCAGCATTCAAGTGGTGTAAACGTCGCAGGGTCCTTCGACTCCACGGCTGGTGCGCTTCGCGCATCAGCCGTTCCGCTCAGGATGACAGATTTGATTTTAGCCGCTCTTTATGCGGAGTGAAGCTACGCTCCAGCGCTCAGTTTGTACTTCAAGTGCTTGGCGATTAGCTGGCCGTGGAAGCGTCCGTTCTCGATGAAAATTTCGTTGGTTCGGGAACCGGCTACGATGACGCCGGCGACGTAGATGCCGGGCACATTGCTTTCCAGGGTTTCGGGATCGCACACGGGACGGCATTGGTCCGGGGAAAGCTCGATGCCCATGGAGCGCAGGAAATCGTAGTCGGGATGGTATCCGGTCAGAGCGAAAACGAAATCGTTCTTCAGGCGAACAACACCTTCGGGCGTGTAAATCACCACGTGGTCGGGCGCGATTTCTCCCACTGAACTGTTGAAGTAAGCCTTGATCTCGCCGCTCTTGATGCGATTCTCGATGTCGGGCAGGATCCAGTACTTGACGTGGTGATGCATTTTCGGACCGCGATAAACGAGGGTTACGCGGGCGCCGTGGCGCCAGAGATCGAGTGCGGAAATGGCCGCAGAATTCTTGCCTCCGATAACCAGAACATCGTTGTCAAAGTAGGGATGCGGCTCATGGTAATAGTGAAATACTTTGGGGAGATCTTCGCCGGGAATATTTATCATGTTTGCCAGATCGTAGTATCCGGTGGCGGCAATGATTTTTCGCGCCCGGTAATCGTAGACTCTGCCCAGGCGATCGGTCGTGGTGACCTGGAAATCCTCGTCTTGTCCGTTGACTGTCTTTACCCACTGGTTCTGCGCGATCGGCAAATGATAATGCTCGGCGACCTTGCGGTAATATTCGAGCGCCTCGTGTCGCGTGGGTTTCTGATTGGCGGTGCTGAAAGGGATGTCCCCAATCTCGAGCAACTCGGGCGTGGTAAAGAACGTCATGTTGGCCGGATAGTTGAAGATGGAATTCACCACGCAGCCTTTATCGATCGCAATGACCTTGAACCCAGCTCTTTGCGCCTCGATGGCGCAGGCGAGACCAGTGGGTCCGGCGCCGATGACGAGCACATCGACGCGGGTGTTGGAGCGCGATTCCTGTTGAGCACGCGGGAGCGTCTCGGGAATCAGAAGGGCCGTGTCGGACATGTGTTTGGTGACCAATGATAATCCTTAAGAATAATTGCCTTTGAAATAAACACCAGGAGCACGTCCGAGAACGGACACTGCGGCTCGTTGAAGCTACAGATTTTAACACGTGGCGTGCTGGTGCTTCCGGCGTCAGTGGAACTCGCCTCAGGAACGGGCGGGCGCGGCAATCGAGGGACTGGGTTGAACCTCGCGCTCGATGTTTGGCGATAACTCGTCCTCCGCAACTTCGAGGTCGAATGCGGACTGAAGATTCAGCCAGAAACGCGCGCTGGTTCGGAAGTAGCGTGCAAGCCGCAGGGCGGTATCTGGCGTAATCCCGCGGCGCTCGTGAACGATCTCCGCGATTCGCGTCACCGGGACGTGGAGATCGAGGGCCAGCCGATTCATGCTGAGTGCAAGCGGCTCCATGAAGTCGGCACGCAGAATTTCACCGGGATGGATGGGAGGCAGGCGTTTTTGAGACTTAGGCATGATTGCTCCTAGTGGTAGTCGACGATCTCGACGTTGTAGGCGTTCCCGTCGCGCCAAATGAAACAGAGACGCCATTGGTCGTTGATGCGGATGCTGTATTGTCCGTCTCGGTCGCCGCGCAAGGCTTCCAAGCGATTTCCCGGCGGCACCGCCAAGTCTCGCAGTCCTGTCGCGCTGTCCAATTGCCGAAGCTTCCGGCGGGCGATGTGCTCGATTGCCTGAAAACGCCGGCTTGGCAGCCGCTGGTGAAGTCGCCCGGTTTCAGGGGAACGGAACGACTTAATCACGAGCTTGAGTATATATCGTCTAGCGTTTAACGTCAAACGGTAAGTGTCGTTGGTATCATTCCCCCAGAGGCGCCGACGTCGCGCTTGCTATAATTTAGGGTTCTTTCATCCCTTTTATCCTGATGGGAGCAGCTCATGGCCACCTCCGCGGAACCGGTGACTCGCACGCGCATTGAATCTGACAGCATGGGACAGATCGAGGTCCCGGCGCACGTTTACTGGGGGGCGCAGACGCAGCGCTCACTTTTGCATTTCAACATTGGGCGCGACCTCATGCCGCCGGAGCTGATCCGCGCGTTTGGCATTCTCAAGAAAGCTTGCGCGCTGGTGAACCAGGACCTGGGCAAGCTTCCTGCTGACAAAGCGAAGCTTATCGTGCAGGCTGCGGACGAGGTCATCGCGGGGAAGCTCGACTCCCAGTTTCCGCTGCGGATTTGGCAGACGGGCAGCGGGACGCAGACCAACATGAACGTCAACGAGGTCATCTCCAACCGCGCTATTGAGCTGGCGGGCGGCGAGATGGGATCGAAGAAGCCGATTCATCCGAATGATGATGTCAACATGTCGCAGTCGTCGAACGACACGTTTCCGGCGGCGATGCACATTGCGGCGGCGGAGCGGGTGAGGAATGCGCTGATTCCGGCCATCCAGAGCGTTCATGACGCGATTGCGGCGAAGGCGAAGGAATTCAACGATGTGGTAAAGATCGGGCGCACGCACTTGCAGGATGCCGTGCCCCTGACGTTCGGACAGGAGTTCGGGGGGTGGGCCAGTCTTTTGGAGCGGGATATCAAGCGGCTGGAGCAGGTGCTCGGGGGTCTTTACGATCTTGCCATCGGTGGAACCGCGGTGGGCACGGGGCTGAACGCTCATCCTGAATTCGCGGAGCGAGCCGCGAAGAAGATCGCAGAACTCACCGGACTTCCCTTCCGCTCGCACGGCAACAAGTTTGCTGCGCTTTCGGCGCACGATGAAATTGTGTTCGCGCAGGGGGCGCTGCAAACGCTGGCGGCTTCGCTGATGAAGATTTCAAACGATATCCGCTGGCTGGCTTCGGGTCCGCGGTGCGGTCTGGGTGAATTGTCCATCCCGGAGAACGAGCCTGGGTCTTCCATCATGCCGGGCAAAGTGAACCCGACGCAGTGCGAGGCAATGACGATGGTTTGCGTGCAGGTGCAGGGCGCGACGGCGGCGGTTGGATTCGCCGGTTCGCAGGGCAACTTCGAACTCAACGTGTTCAAGCCGGTGATCATCTACAACTTCCTGCATTCGGTGACTTTGATCGCGGATGCTTGTCATGGATACGTCGAGTACATGATCAAGGGGATTGAGGTCGATCGCGCCAAAGTTGATTGGTACGTGAAGAACTCGCTGATGCTGGTGACGGCGCTGGCGCCCAAGGTTGGATACGACAAAGCCGCGAAAATCGCGCACACTGCGCACGTCGAGCACAGCAGCCTGCGGGAAGCGGCTTTGAAGCTTGGGTACCTTACGGGCGAGGAATTTGATCAGTTGATGAAGCCGGAGAGGATGACGCGGCCGTGAACAGCAGCGCCACAGCTCAGTCGGGATCGTAGACTGAATTGCCGTATCCTTTGCGGCGGATATTTTCCTGCATTTGCTCTAGCCGTGCTTTTTCCTGAGTGAGTTGAAGCTGCGATGCGTCGTATTGTGCTTTCAAGTTCCGGCCTGTGTCGCACCAATCCTTGTAATAGGGCGTGTAATAGGCGGAGGTCCAGCATGCGGGCGCATCGCTGTCCTGGGAGAACTGTGCACTCCACGCGGCGAATTGGTTCTTGAGGCTTGTGATGTGATTCTGAATGCCGATGATCTTGCCTTTCTCCACCTTGATTTGATTCTGGAAGGTTTTGCCTTGCGCCTCGAACTGTTGTGCTTTTCGTTCCTCGTCCTGGTCTGCCTTATCCTGGGCGGCTTTGGCGGCCGCCTCGTCGGGCGCGGGCGTGGACTTCGCAGCCTCGGGCGGGTTGGTGCCGTCGTTTAAATCGTGGTTTCTTATTACTTTGGTCGGCGGATTGGATTCACGCGCCAGCTTCGATGCGGCGGCCGCGGCTGCGACCGCGGACGGCTTGATGGGCTTTGGGTTCGCTGGTGGCGAGTTTGCCGGCTGCGCGTTGGGCGGCTGGGCGTTGGCAGGTTGCGGCGCCGTTGCTTGCGCACTTGTTGCTTGCGCAGTACCGGGTTGCTGATTGGTTTGGCCATAGGCCGATGCGGTCATCAGCAAGCATCCGGCCGTTGCCAGCCAATAACGAAGGCGCATAACGCTTAGGATATCGCTGCTCAGACCTGCTCGGTGATAACCCAAGATGCTGAACTTCCGGGGCGAGACTGCAAAATCCGTACTGCCTTCATGCCTTCGACTTTGGCTTAGTCAGCTTCCGCCACCGACAGTTCGGAGCGTCTTCTCGCCTCGCTGCTTTTGCTGGGTGTGGTGGTTATCGCGATGACGCTAATTACGATCAGCAAAGCTCCCATCAGAGTGCGAAGACCTACCGCTTCCCCGCCGACGAAATATCCAAGCGCCACGGCTACCACGGGATTCACGTAGGCGTAGGTTCCCACCTTTGTGGGCGATTCGTAGTGCAGCAGCCAGAGGTATGCTGTGAAACCTGCGATTGATCCCGCGATGATGAGATAAATCAGGGCGAACCACGCGTTCCAGGAAACCGTCTGCACACGAAAGCCAACAAATTCGCCGGAGAGAATCGCGAGGATGAGCAGCTGAATTCCTCCGGCAATCATCTGGGCAGCAGCGCTCATGGGCTTCGAAGCCGGGAGCGGGATTCGACGGGTCAGTATGGTGGCCACCGACCAGGTGAAGGCTGCAACCAGGAGAGCCAGAGCGCCGGCGCGATTGATGGGGACGCCCCCGAATGAGAATGAATTCAGGGTTAAGATGGCGACACCGCAAAGTCCCGCCAGCAGAGCTAATCCGAGCCTGACAGTAAGCCGCTGGGTACGTAGAAAGATAATTTCCAACAGCGTGATAAAAACCGGGATGGTCGCCAGCACGACCGCCGCAATTCCGGACGGGACGCGTTGTTCGGCCCAGAACAGGCAGCCATAGTCGACCAGAAAGATCAGAGCTCCAAGCGCGGTTGCGCCGGCCCACTGACGACGGCTTGGGGATGGGGCACCCTTTAGGCGCATCCAGCCATAGAGCACGAGGCCCGACACCAAAAAGCGCATGGCAGCCAACAGGAATGGCGGCACTTCGTGGACGCCGACGCGTATGGCGAGGTACGTAGATCCCCAGACGAAGTAAATAATGGCGAAGGCCAGAAGGATCTTCCACGAAGCCGGACGCGAGGCGGTTTCCAATTCGATCTCCTTATTCTTCGTGACGAAGCTACTCGCTTATAGATGGTGTAGTTCGTGTCGAAGAACCAGGCTCCGGGCATAAAACTTTCTTATGGATTGGTGAATTTACTTTTATATGGGGGCTACGATTTGGTCTTTCCGAAGGTCAGGCCGCTTAGCTCTGCTATTTTTTTGGGTTTAATGCCTTTGGACGCGATGAGTACGCGGAAAGTTTCTCCCATGCCCGCGGGAGTGACCAGATGTTTCAGTTGCAGAGCTACCTTGGCGCGTTCCTGCGGCAAGGAGCATCCTTCGAAGGCATCGGCAAACTGATTGTGCTCGCCGATTCCCAGCAGAAACTGGGATTGCGTCAGCAGCGGTTGCGCGTGCATTCCCTGTTCTTCGGCTGCGGCCGCGAGTGCGGTAAAGTTCACGTGGGCGGTGATGTCCTGTTCTCCAGGCGCTTCGTAAGGGTTGGCACTCACCGAGTGCTGCCGGTAGGAGGTGATGGTGCCGCGATGCCGCCCGGCAAGTTGTTCTTGCCGAGTGTAGCCGTAGTCGATGGCGATGATGACTCCGCAGTTCACTGCGGCCGCGATCCGGGACATGTAGCTTTGCGCGATCAGGGGAGCTTCGATTCTCTCTGCGGCGTCGGGATGGATGCTGTAGCGGTCCAGGAACTCCAGGGCCTTGGCGGATGGAGGATGCCAGGTTTCACAAAGTCGTCCACTCTCTTGGGAAATATGCAACTGGCCTTGCGCGCTGAGCACTTCAACCGGCAGCGCGTCGAAGAATTCGTTGGCGAAAACGATGATAGGAACTTCAGGGACTAAAGCCCTCGCGATAGAGACGTTTTTCGGCACGACTGAAGTCGTGCCCTTCCC
>Ga0074044_10003527_pt1 | contig 13265 bp, 10 predicted proteins | sample BogForMeECP23OM1_FD_94443 | JGI IMG/M metagenome (GOLD analysis project Ga0074044, IMG submission 94443) | Bog forest soil microbial communities from Calvert Island, British Columbia, Canada - Bog Forest MetaG ECP23OM1 | ecosystem: Environmental > Terrestrial > Soil > Wetlands ...
CGGGAACTTCGTCAAGCCCGCGGAACATGATGTGTTTGCCCGTGGCTTTCACTCCGGCACGCTCCAGAACCTCGCGCAGGCGAGGACCAGAGAATCGGGCTGTGCCCACTGCACCTTTGCCCCACTGTATGCCGGGAACCTGCGGACGGTGCAAGCTGCGTCCGTTGCCGGCGCACTCAAGCGTGTTGACCACCGAATGGGTTTCAAGTTTGGAAAGTTCGGCCAAGCTCAGCGTGAGAGGCTTCTCCACCTCTCCGCCAAGCGAGAGTCGCCAGCCGCTTGCGTCGAGTTCGATCGGTTCGTGCATATGATTGCGCACGAAGAAGTGTGGCACCGGAGTGAGCCAGGTATTGAAATACTCAACTGGGCTTTCCAGATCAACGAAACGGAATGAGCGAAGAATCATGCCGTCCTCGCCGGGGAACGGAACGGCCTGTCCCTGCGGAAGAGCCCACGTCAACATGAAAGGCGCCGTGGCGGCGGCCAACGCCGCCCCCGAAATTTGCCTGAGAAATTCACGTCTGGAGTTCATAGTCCTCCGAGCACGCTTGCAAAGAAATCGCTTTCGAAATATCTCATCCGGGAAGTGCTGGCGTAAATTCAAATTAACACCACCGGCCCGGAAAAGGAGAGTAGCCGTAACCAGGCCGGCGGCGCTTTCGAAGGGAAGGCGCCCCTCGAAAAGTGGAAAAATCCGCGGAAACCTGCAGGTCCCGCGCCGAAAACTGACGCGGGACCTGCTTGCGGCTTACGGCAGGATGTAACGGAAGGAAGTAAAGACCATGTTGTCGATTCCCTCCGGTGTCACGCCAACTCCCTTCGTAAAGCCAACGCCCGACCACGTATCACGCGTCAAGTACGAGTACTGCGAGCCGAACTGGAACCTGCCTCTGGGCCCGCTGTAAAAGCGATACCAGAATCCGACAGTTCCCTCGATCACGGCGCGGGTATCGGCCGTGCAGTTCGTAAGGCTTGTAGGAGTGAAGCCGGTGCTCACCGCGGGAGGTAGTTCTGTGTAGCACCCCGAGTTATTGAACAAGGGCGCTCCATAACCAACTTCCTTCCCCGTTATGGGATCAAAGCTGGAGGTCCGCTGAGCGTACTCGACACCACCGTAGCCGTATATATCGAACTTCTTGGCTTTCCATTCAAGCGTGGTGAGCCCTTCTAAGTTCTTCACTAAATGAAGCGTACCGTCGCCGTTGATGGAGACATCCGGCAGCCCTGCTGGGGCATAGCGACCAACTCCGCTGCCGCCTAATCCTTTCACACCGAAGACCAGGTGGTGGGCAATGGTCCAGCGGGCGCTTGCGCCGATGCCGCCTCCATCCTTGGAAGCATTATGGGCTCCGAGGGCGTTAGGACCAGGGACGGTGCTGCCGCCGCAAAGAGTGGTTGTTGCCGAAGCGACCTCTCCGCAGGGAAATATGCGGTCGGTGAAGCGGTCGTACAGTCCGAAGATCTCGTAGTGCCCAAAGCCGGGATCAAAAGCGGCTTTCGCGATGATATCCGGCGAAGGATTGAAAGTATAAGTTGAGGTGGTGTTATAGCTGTTGCTGGCGCCCGCCTGACCGAGAAGGAAATTATCTCCGTTGCCGTGCGTGGTGAGCGTGCCTTGCGCATTTTCCATGGCGACGGCGAATGCAACCTTATCGCCGAAGGTCTTGGTGAGCCGGATTCCATACTGGCGCGTGAAGACGAAGCCTACGTTGTAAGACGGGTCGATGGTCTTAGGCCGGGCGTCATTAGTTCTACCCAAGTCATCGTCCGGAGAGATTCCCTTCCCGTTTTCTGTCGCCAGACTCCAAGCCTGGCCGCCGAGGAAGCTCCAGCCATTGTTGAACTTGGCCTGCGCCCACGCTTGTCGCAGACGGAGAGTGTAACTGTTGGTTGAGGTAGAACTGGAGGTGACGCCGGCAGAAAGGAAGTCGGCGGATACATAGCTGGAAAGATCTACGTCCTTCAAGCGACCGTTGACATAAGTGGTGATCTTAGACTGGCGTCCTGAACCGAAAAACTCCGATACTTGGCTCTGCGAGGCGCCTGGCATAGTCACGGAGTTAAAGGGCGTCGGCAAATCTGCGGAGAGTGCTCGCGAGCGGCGCACAAATTCAGCGGCGGCATATCCGCCGGGGGTGATGTTGATACCTCTAAAATGGATGGTGAGCGGGCCCTCGATGGGGCTCGCGTTAGGCTGCGTCTGCGCGTCTTGCAGGTTCAGGTTGGGAGTGGCGCCAACTTGCTGGGCCGAGATACCGGTTGTGACCTCTGCCACTTGTTGCTGCGGTAGGGGTCCCGGATCCGCCTTGGTAGCACTTTCCGCAGCAGCCTGCTGCGCCTGCTGGCGTTGCAGTTGCTGCGTGAGCCGGTCTATCTGAAGTTGCTGCGCGGCCAAAGCATCTTTCAGAGCCTGGACATCCGCGGCCGTTACGGCGGAAGGTGCAGGTGCGGGAGTTGCAGGAGCCGGGGCAGGCGAAGTCGCCGCTACTCCGTGTTCTCCGTTGGAAGCCAGCGTAATCGGGCTGGACGTTTGTGCCCAAACACTGGCTGAAAATGCTGCCAGAGTCAGAGCTGCTAGAAACACGTTCTTCGTTCGATGCATGGGATTAAATCTCTCCTTTTTGAGTTTTGTTTGGACGACATTGACCGGGGGAGCTACAGAAAACCCTTTTTGCTATCCGGGGCTGGGACAGGCCCCGATTTTGTTCGTTGACTTTCCCGGGCACTCCTTTAGGCCATAGGGAGGTGACGCAAAATTGGAACCGCCATAACTGAGGCCTCGATTACCGAAAACGGGACGGTTCTCGAGCGAGGCCAACCGATGTACGCCTATTATCACAATCGATTTACTAGTGTTTACGCGCACAAATTTACACGTTCCTTGTTAACGGCGAATTAATTTCTGAAAGCCGGGGGGATTCTTTCGTGGCTGCGAAGGCCTAGGTTGAGGATGTTAACCCCCACCTGCGTTGCAAGCGGCTTTCCATCGATTTGAACACCAAGCCATCTACCACATAGCCGATGGCAATAATCAGGATCATCACGGCAATGACCGCGCTCATATCGTTCAAGTCGCGGCCCATCATCAAGACTTGTCCCAGTCCCAAACTCAGGTAAAGCATCTCGGCGGTAATCAGCGAGCGCCAGGCGAAAGCCCATCCCTGTTTCAAGCCGGACACGATGAAGGGCAGACTCGCGGGCAACAGGACGTGCCAAAACAATTGAAATCCGCTGGCGCCGAGGTTGCGACCAGCCATGGCGTAGATCTTCGGCATCTGCTTGCGTCCATCTTCCATGGCCAAGGTGACGGACAGGAACGATCCCATGACAACCACGAACAGAATCGCGTTTTGGCTAAGGCCAAACCACAGCAGCGCCAGAGGCCACCAGCAGATGCTTGGCAGGCTCTGCAAACTCACCAGCAACCCGCCCATGGTTTCTTCCAGAAACTTGCTGCTGGCCACGCCCAGTCCAAGAATCATGCCCAGAACAACCGAGATGGCATAACCAATCAACACTCGGCGCATACTGACCGCGATGGCGATCCAATAGCTGTGATCCTGAAATCCAGCGTACAGTGCCTCGCCGACACCCCATGGGGTGGGGAACAAATAGGGCGGCCAGATTTTCAATTCGGCCAGCAGAGTCCACAGGCCAAACAGTCCGGCATAAAAAATGATCAAGCGACCAGCCCGCTTCATGGCTCAACCACCGTTTGCACGTGAGGTTTCACTCCCGCCTGGTATTCCACTTCGAGGGAACGGTTAATCTCTTCCCGCAACTCGCCGAGGATCACACCAGCCGTGCGGGCCACGTTCAAGTCTTCTAGCACGCGAGGCCGCGGCAACTCGATGGTGAATTCTCGTTTCACACGCCCCGGTCGGAAGGTCAGCAGAATGACGCGATCGCCCAGACGGATAGCCTCCCGCACATTGTGTGTCACGAAGATGATGGTGCGCCCAGTCTCCGCCCAAATGCGTTCGAGTTCCTCGTGCAGCAGGTCGCGGGTCTGGGCATCGAGCGCGGCAAAAGGTTCATCCATCAGCAGGACATCTGGTTCGGTCGCGAGGGCGCGAGCCAGAGCTACGCGCTGCCGCATGCCGCCGGATAGCTGGTGAGTGTAGCTGTCTTCGAATTGAGAGAGGTGCACCAGACGCAGGTAATAGCGCGTCTTCTCTTCCCTTTCTGCCTTGCCGATGCCCTTCATCTTCATTCCAAACTGAACGTTATCTCCCACCGTAAGCCAAGGGAAAAGACCCAACTCCTGAAAGATCAGAATGCGGTCGGTCCCTGGTCCTTGCACGGGCTTTCCATCTACGAGAACTCGGCCTGAAGTCTGCTGATGCAGACCCGCGATCAGATGCAGCAGGGTCGATTTGCCGCAGCCGGAAGGCCCCACGATACAAAGAAACTCTCCCGCCTTTACCTCAAGATTAATGTGATCAAGCGCCAGCATACGTTCGCCGGTCCGCGTCCGATAGCTGAGACAGATGTCGGTAAGGCCGACCTTCGGAATGTCCGCAACTCCGCGTTTCGTGTGCGCCGCTACAGCCAGACCTACTTTCCCCCGGGAAGCGCCGACGCGCGACGGTTTGCGAGGATCGCTCTTCCGCGGATCAATCGTTGGGACCGGAAGTTGCGACGGAAAATTGTGCGCATTCGTGCTCATTGAATGGCCTTCCTTCCCTTCTCTGCCAGGACCTGATTCAGAAGCGTCAGATCGTAAAGCCGCGTGAGATCGGGCATCTGGCGGCCGAGGAATCCGTCGTCGAAGGCTTGTTGCGCCGCAGTGGTGAGCGCACTATGCAGCGGATCATAGGTGACTTGCATGCGGGCAAAGGCCTCATCGAGAACCACGGACGGAAGAGCCTTGCCGGTCTCCGCCAGAATCTGCTGGTTCAAGAGTTTCTTGGCTTCTGAGGGGTGATCATTAATCCAATCGGTAAGATCGACGTTCGCCCGGATCCAGTTCTTGACCAGGTCGGGATGACTCGTCAGGAACTTTGCATTCACGACTAAGACCCCGATGACAAACTGCCCATTCGGCCAAAGGGTGCGCTCATCGACAAACAGGCGGCCATTTCCCTCGTGGATCAACCGCGTAGCCCACGGTTCAGGAGCCCACGCCGCATCCAACTCCTTCTTCAGGAACAACGTAAGTTGATCGGGATTGGCCATGGGGATGATCTGCACGTCGCCGCCTTTGTCGTTCGTCTTCATCCCATGACTCTTGAGCCAGTTGCGGAGCGCCGCATCCTGAGTGTTGCCGAATTGCGGCGAAGCCACTCGCTTCCCATGGAGATCCTCCGGCTTCTGAATTCCGCTGTCGTTCCGCACGATCAGCGATGCGCCGCCGCTGGCCGCTCCTGCTACCACTCGCAGAGCCTCTCCGTTGGAACGCACGTAGCCGTTAATTGCCGGGTTTGGACCTACGTAAGTCATGTCAATCGCGCCACCAAACAAGGCTTCAATGGCGGAGGGGCCGGCGTTGAAGCTGGTCCACTGCACTTTCACCTGCGGTCCCATGGCTTTGTCGAACCAGCCGTTGGCTTTTCCCACCATGGCTTGCGCGTGCGTAATATTGGGAAACGCGCCCACGCGAATGGCAGTTTGCGTCCACCCAGGAAGCGCGGCGACCAACCCAACCATCAGCCCAAAGATAAGTCTCTTACTCACTCTTCTTTCCCCCGACGACCATGGGGAGGAGCGCCGCCTTTTCTTTCTCTTTTTTCTTGGCCGCCTGCTTGCCCTTGGTGACGCGCGGATGCGGCTCGGCGATAAGGTCAGCCAAAGTTCTATTTTCCAGGATGTGCGCGGCTGCGTCGCGCACGTCCAGGAACAGCTGGTAAAGCGCCCGGTGCGGCAAATCGCGGACAATCAGCGCACGCAATTGCTCGGCATCGCCAAACGGCGCCAGCGGACCATCGATCAATCGTATGATTTCGCTCAGCCGGATTTCAGCAGGATCGCGGCGCAACTGGTATCCGCCCTTCGCTCCACGCACACTCTCAACGATGCGCGCGTTCTTTAGTTCAAGGAGAATCAGCTCAAGAAATTTCTCGGGCAAATTCTCTTCATAAGCGACTTCCCGAATCTTGATGGCACCCTGGTGGTAACGGCGTGCCAGCATCATCATCGCCTGCAGAGCGTAAAGTCCCTTTTGCGAAATTTTCATAGCGCGGCCACTATACCATAAAGTCCATTGTATTAATAGACTTTATAGACCACCAGGGAGCAATTCTCGCGCCATCTTGAAGCTGCCTCGGCTACATCGAACAAACCTGATTTCAGAGGTTTACAGAAGGTCCAGAAATGTTCCCGCGAGTCGAAGTGCATTCCGTTGCAGTTTCGAGGACATGGGAGAGCTTTCAGAACTGAAATCGGAATCGATCGATCTCAGATCTCGGGCAGAATACGCAGCACCTGCACGGTAATATTGTCTGGCCCGCCCCGCTGCCGAGCCAGCTTTACTAACGTCTCACAACACTCCGCCGGGGCATTTTTGCCCGCCGCCATCTCCAATTCTTCGTCCGTCACGACGCCCCAAAGTCCATCGGTGCAGAGCAGCAGATCGTCTCCATCCTGCAACATCGTTCCGTATTCGACGGCATCCACAGCAACCTCCGTGCCCGCTCCCAAGGCACCGGTCAGAATATGGCGCTGGGGATGCTTCTCCGCGTCCTCGGCACGCACGATACCGCTTTCCACTAGCCGGCTAACGTAGGAGTGGTCGCGCGTTAACCGCGAAATTCGAGCACCACGTACCAGATACAGTCGGCTGTCCCCCACGTGCGCAAAATACAACTGTCGATTACGAACGACCAGAGCGGTGCACGTCGTTCCCATTCCGTGAAGCTCGGGATGCTGCAAGGCGTAATTCTGAATCCTATTGTGAGCGGTGGCAAATGCCTCCAGCAAAGTCGCACGGGGATCGTCCCGCACCATGGTGTCGTAAACTTCGCGCACCGTTTCTACCGCCAGGCGGCTGGCCTCCAGGCCGCCTTCGTATCCACCCATGCCGTCGGCAATTACGGCCAATCTTCCCTTTCGCTGGAATTCGCCCTCAGCCGCCGGCTCCCAATAGAGGTAGGAATCTTCATTATTGTCGCGTTGGCAGCCCACGTCGCTGAGGCTCGCCACTTCCACTCCAGGTTTCACGTTCATGCAGTCGACCGACATTCCTTGGTTACCTACAACGCAACGTCGAGTACAAGAGTACGGCGGACCGTTGCAGTCCACGCGCATGGCCCCAATCTGCCCCGGTCATTATAGACAAGTGCCCGTGCAAACACGCAACGCTCTCCCCCGTGTTACGAAAAACAAAAAAGCCGCGGCCATCCGCGGCTTAGGTCCTGAACTCGGGGAGTCAGACGCTCGAGCTACTTCCCATCATGCTTATCTTTATAGATCTGCTTGCTCGTACGGTTCTGTTCCCGGTTGAGCTGCTTCTGCTCGCCCTTGGTCAGATGACCGTTGTGAGCCGCCATATCCGCCTTCTGCTGGTTCTCGATATTCTGTTCGCGATTTTCCAGGCGCGAAGTCTGGCCGGGCGTCAGCGTACCGTTTTTCACGCCATTCGCGATCCGGTCCTGCTGGTTGGTCTCGCGGCCATTCACTTCGTTGACGCGAGGATGACCGGGATCAACCTGGCCCGGGCCCGCGCCGGATGTGTTGCTGTCTTGGGTTTGAGCAGCGGCGGCACCCACAAACATCAGACCACCCACTGCCAGGACTAAGAGCGACTTCGTGATTTTATTGTTCATGTTGGGTCTAAACCCTCGCGTCGCAGTTTAGTTGCGCGCCGCTAAACATCGCCAATTACGAAAGGAGGCGGCGAATCCTAAGCCGAAAGAAACAGTGTTCAAAGTAACCATCTGAGATTACTGAAGTCACCGGGCGCGATGACCAAGCCTCAAACGAGCCCACTCCGCCGGTTTCCGCAATGGCGTATTCCCCCAGTCGAGTGCGACAATAGCCGATCCATGAGGGCTGCACTTACACGGCGACCTTTAATTGTTCTTCTCCTGATTGCATTTGGTCACTCGCTTTCCGGCCAATCTGCTCCTCGCGCTCACTCAGCGGGCGTCCGGCGATACACATTCAAAGTCATCCAAACGTTTCCCCATGATCCGCACGCTTTTACCCAAGGTCTGGTATTTCATGGCGGGTTTCTATACGAAGGCACCGGGCTCAAGGGCAGATCATCGTTGCGCAAGGTGCGTCTTGAAACTGGAGAAGTTGTTCAAGAAGTCGATCTGGCGCCTGAACTCTTCGGCGAGGGAATTACCATCGTCAAGAATGAAATCGTACAACTGACCTGGCAGTCCCAGATTGGATTCGTCTACAACCTGAGCGATTTCCATTTGCTGCGGCAATTCTCTTACCCCGGGGAAGGATGGGGTTTAACCACCGACGGCCGTGAGATTTTTATGAGTGACGGTACACCGGAGATCCGTGTCTTGGATCCCGTCACGCTGAGCGAGAAGCGGCGTTTCACGGTTCACGACGGAGCTGCCCAGATCAGAGAGCTGAACGAGTTGGAATTTGTCGAAGGAGAGATTTTCGCTAACGTCTGGCAGACCGATCGAATCGCCCGGATTTCTCCGCGGACCGGCGAGGTAATCGGCTGGATTGACCTCGAAGGTTTGCTAAGCCCCGTCTATCGCCTGGAATCAGGCGCTGTGTTGAACGGAATCGCCTACGATGCAGAACGCAAGCGGTTGTTTGTCACCGGCAAGTTGTGGCCAAAGATTTTCCAGATCCAACTCATTCCGAAACCTTAGAACCGCCCCTGTTTGTGCTACAGGCTAACGGACCTTCCCGCGTCTCAGCCTTTTCACGAACCGTTAACCCTTAAGAAGAATCACACTTTCCGCTCGCGGCATCCTAAACTAGTCATTCAAGGAGACAAATTCATGGCTGTCGCAACCGAAACTCTCACTCCTCTCTCCGCCGAAGAACTGAAAAAGATGGATGCTTACTGGCGAGCTTGCAATTATCTATCGGCAGGAATGATTTACCTTCGCGCCAATCCCCTGCTTCGGGAACCCTTGAAGCCGGAGCACATCAAGAATCGTCTTCTCGGCCACTGGGGATCAGATCCCGGTCAATCGTTCGTATGGATTCATCTGAATCGACTCATCAAAAAGTATGACTTGAATGTGATGTACATCTCCGGCCCGGGTCACGGTGCGCCGGCCACACTGGCAAACAGTTATCTCGAGGGCCACTACTCCGAGATTTATCCGGATAAAAGCCGCGACCAGGCAGGCATGCTGAAGTTCTTTCAGCAGTTTTCTTTTCCCGGCGGAATCGGCTCGCATTGCACACCGGAAACGCCCGGCTCGATCCACGAAGGCGGCGAACTTGGCTACTCCATCTCGCATGCCTATGGAGCGGCGTTCGATAATCCTGATCTAATCGTTACCGTGGTGGTTGGCGATGGCGAAGCGGAAACCGGCCCACTTGCGACGTCATGGCATTCCAACAAGTTCCTGAATCCGATTCGCGACGGCGCGGTATTGCCTGTGTTGCATCTCAACGGCTACAAGATTGCCAATCCGACTGTGCTCGCGCGTATTCCGCGGCACGAGTTGGAATCGCTATTGATCGGCTACGGTCACAAACCTTATTTTGTCGAGGGCGACGACCCGGCCGAGATGCATCAGAAGATGGCTTCCACTCTTGAGGAATGCATTCTTGAGATTCGCTCGATCCAGCAGAACGCCCGCGCCAAGCAAGATGCCATGCGTCCGTGCTGGCCCATGATCGTTCTGCGATCGCCGAAGGGATGGACCGGACCGAAAGAAGTAGATGGTCACAAAGTGGAAGGCACGTGGCGTGCTCACCAAGTTCCCGTACTCGACCCCGTCGCCAACAAGCAACATCTCAAGCTAGTCGAAGACTGGATGCGCAGCTACAAACCAGAAGACTTGTTCGATTCCAACGGAACACTCGTGCCCGAGCTACAGCAGCTCGCGCCGACCGGCGAGCGTCGCATCTCCGCCAACCCGCACGCCAACGGCGGATTGCTGCGTAAAGAACTCGCCATGCCGAACTTCCGGGATTATGCCGTAAAGGTGAAGGCTCCGGGAGCGATATACGCTCCGCCCACCGACGTGCTGGCACGCTTTCTCGCGGAAGTGATGCGCCGCAATATGAACTCGTTCCGCGTCTTCGGGCCCGACGAGACCGCGTCCAACCGGCTCACCGCGATCTACGCCGCCTCGAAGAAAACATGGCTTGCCGAATATAAGCCGGACGATGCCGACGGAGGCGAGCTCGATGTCGCTGGGCGCGTCATGGAAATGCTCAGTGAGCACACGCTCGAGGGATGGTTCGAAGGCTACGTCCTCACCGGCCGGCATGGATTTTTTTCAACTTACGAAGCCTTCGTGCATGTCATCGATTCCATGTTCAATCAGCACGCCAAATGGCTGGAGAAATCGAAGAAGGAAATATCCTGGCGCGCCCCGGTTCCTTCGATCAACATTCTCATTACATCTCTCGTGTGGCGGCAGGATCACAACGGCTTCACCCACCAGGATCCGGGATTTCTCGATGTGGTTACAAATAAAAGTCCCGACATAGTCCGGATCTATCTGCCGCCGGATGCGAACTGTCTGCTCAGCGTGGCGGATCATTGCCTCCGCTCGCGCGATTACGTCAACGTCATCGTCGCCGACAAGCAGGATCATCTTCAGTATCTCAGTATGGACGAAGCCGTCACCCATTGCACTAAGGGCATTGGCATATGGGACTGGGCTTCCACTGACGATGGCACCGACCCTGACGTGGTAATGGCTTGCGCTGGCGACATCGCGACCATGGAATCTCTGGCGGCCGTCCAAATTTTGAAGAAGCACTTTCCCGACTTGAAAATCCGCTTCGTCAACGTTGTCGATCTTTTTCGGCTCCTGCCGGAAACCGAACATCCGCACGGCCTCTCCGAGCGCGACTTCGATTCTCTCTTTACGACCAACAAGCCCGTGATCTTCAACTTCCACTCCTACCCCTCGCTCATCCACAAACTCGGTTATCGCCGCACCAATCACGACAACATTCACGTGCGTGGGTATAAAGAAAAAGGCAATATCAACACTCCGCTCGAACTCGCTATTATCAATCAGGTCGATCGCTTTGACTTGGCCATCGATGTAATCGACCGCGTCCCGCGCCTGCAGCCCAGCGGCGCCCACGTCAAAGAATGGCTGAAAGATCAGATCATCGAGAGCATCAATTACGCTCACGCGGAGGGCATCGATAAGGAAGAAATCCGCAATTGGAAATGGGCGGAATAGGCGTGGCGACCGGTCTAACCAAGCAACACGATCTGATCCTCGCGCTGAACAGCGGCTCGTCGTCGCTGAAGTTCGGCATCTATTGCCAAGGTGCGAGGGATGAAGAGCCGTTGCAGACCGGAAGCGCCGACGGCATTGGCCGCGACAACGGCTCCCTGCACATTCGTTCCGCCGACGGAAAGTCGCTGGTACAGCGCGAATGTATTCACGAATCGCAAATCCACGCACTCAGCCTGCTCGCCACCACGATTCGCGAGTACATTCATACCAGTCCAGTGGCTGTCGGACACCGGGTGGTGCATGGAGGTCCCAAGCTTGTCAGGCACCAACTCATCACCGTGCAAGTCCTCGACGAATTGCGCGCTGCAACTCACTTCGCACCTTTGCACATCCCGCAAGCGCTGAAGCTGATCGCGTCGGCCCAGTCGATTTTCCCTGAGGCCGCACACTTCGCCTGCTTCGACGACGCGTTCCACCAGACGATTCCCGAGGTCGCATCGCGATTCGCTCTTCCCCGCCACTATTTCGACACGGGAATTCGGCGTTACGGCTTCCATGGCATTTCCTATGAATCGCTAGTCCATCACTTCGGCAAAACGCTTCCCAAGCGAGCCATCTTTGCCCACCTGGGGAATGGATCAAGTCTGTGCGCGCTGCGGAATGGAAAATCGATCGACACCACGATGGGCCTCACGCCCACGGGCGGCATTCCTATGGGGACCCGGTCGGGGGATCTTGACCCCGGCGTGATCATTTATCTTCTGCGCAATGAAAAGCTCGACGCTGACAAGCTGGAAACTCTGCTGAATCATCAGAGCGGATTATTCGGACTCTCATCCGGCCAAAGCGACGTCAAGACGCTAGAAGAGCGCGCTCGCTCCGGCGACGCAGAATCTGCACTGGCGCTGGATATCTTTGCCACCGCGGTACGCAAGGTGATTGGGGGGTATATGGCTCTGCTGGGCGGAATCGACCTCGTGGTCTTCACCGGCGGCATCGGAGAGCACAGCAATCAGATTCGGTCGTCGGCCACGCACGGACTCGAAGCCATGGGGCTCACGGCAGACAAAATTAAGATTTTCCCCACTGAAGAAGAACGACAGATTGCCCGCCACTGCCGCAGCCTGATAGCGCAGAACAAATGATGAGCGCAGGCTCAGGCTGAAGCGCTGGATTGCGCCGGAGCCTTGGTAGCGCACTCTCCGTCACACTCCTTGTCTCCCCACATCACTCCCAGGGAATGAAGTATGAGCGAGTCTCCGATGGTCACCTTACTCGAGTCAGTCACGATTTGATAGGCGTAATAAACCAGCTGATCCCGCGTGATGCACCAGCGTTCGTGCCGTATGACGCCTTGGCAGTGCTCGCAAGCCGCCTGCGCATTGTAGCGATTACATGGGTACTGAAAACTCGGAATGCCATCGGACATTGAACCAAGCCTTTTATCAACGGAGTCGCCACGATTGCCGGGAAACCCTCGGAAAATCGCCTTCTGATGGCATCCTAGGGCGTAGCGAAACTCCGCAGAATGGCGGCTGTCACACGTCTTTGTGATATAGATCACTCAATGCTTTCAATCCAAAGAGAGGGAGCGGCGGAGCGGGACTATGCGCGAAACAAAAGGCACGTATCCCGAAAGGACACGTGCCTGGATTCAACACGCTGCAAACTAATAAGCAGCTGGTCTATCGGCCATAGTATTTTGCATTCAGCTCGGTGAAGGAGTTCCACTTTTCCGGGAGGTCATCCAACGCGAAGATGGCCGAGACCGGGCAGACCGGCACGCACGCGCCGCAGTCGATACACTCAACCGGATCGATGTAGAGCAACTGCTCCGTGGCGTACTTGGGTTCATCTTTCTTAGGATGAATGCAATCCACCGGGCACGCGTCCACGCACGCTGTGTCTTTGGTGTTGATGCAAGGCTCTGCGATTACATAGGTCATGACGGTGTCGGTCTCCTGA
>Ga0074044_10003528_pt1 | contig 13259 bp, 11 predicted proteins | sample BogForMeECP23OM1_FD_94443 | JGI IMG/M metagenome (GOLD analysis project Ga0074044, IMG submission 94443) | Bog forest soil microbial communities from Calvert Island, British Columbia, Canada - Bog Forest MetaG ECP23OM1 | ecosystem: Environmental > Terrestrial > Soil > Wetlands ...
GATCCCGCTTGTAATTCGCTCGGTTCTCGTTCGTCCACATCGGCGGCCCCCCGAATCGGTCCGCCTTCCTTGAATCACAACCGATTCACGAGACTCAACAACTTTCGGACCAGACACTTAGGCCTGAAAGGCAACTAGCCGATCCTGGAAGGCGACGTCGCAATCTATTTCGACCCCGCGCCCGAGGTGGAGTTGGCGACGAAAACCACCGTCGAAATGGGCCACAGCCGGGTCGAAACGCGCGCCTACGCCGCCTCCCACGCCGTCGACTGGAACACGTCGGATCGAAGTTATCCCGGCGCGACGCGCTTCTCCAACTTCAAGACCATCTCAAGCTTAGCAGCCCGGTGACGATGTCGCTTTTTGATCAAGCCGTCTCGAGCGCGATGATGATGACGAGCGTTGCTGTTTCGCTGTCGATGACCAAGATGACGGCGATCGCCAACGTAGAATCGGATTGTACGAAGAGAACAAAAGCGCGCTTCTGGCGCTCGCGGCCTCCCTGGGCGTCCCTTGTCCAAACATGGCGCGCATCAGAATGCCGAGATTGAACCCTGCAAAGTGGATCAGATAGCGCTTGTGGATGTTCTGGCGACCGCGCAGCCACGCGCGGCGCATGCCGCCACGATCAAGAACATGGGCCGAAGCCGTCCTCACTTGGCTCTTCAGCGCTAATTAGACGTCGCGGGTCCTCCTAGTTCCACAAGACACCATTTTCTTCTCCCCTGGTGGTAGTTCGGGCGCAGAATCAAGGCGCATCCAGCTCTTGTCGATAGATAGCGACGCTTGGGGCGCCGACGAACGTCGACGGTTTGACGCTGTGCGTCTTCATCGATTCGGGGCAAGCGGAGCGTCTTGAAATTCCCAGGGGGGGGGGGTCGAGTTCCCTCGACGGCCGCGACCGGGCGCGGAGACGCGAAGCCCGCTACCCCAACGCCCTATCAGATTCGCCGTTCCGATAAACCACTCTTCACGCATGGATCGACTCAGTCGTGGGACCATTTCGGTGCTCGGGGTGGCTTTTTGCGATTACCGGCCGCTTGCCGTCCCACGATACCAGCTTGGTCAAATCAGCCAAACTGCAATCGGGCGCTCGGATGACAAACAAGCCATTGAAAACGTAAAGAAAAATTTGGCGCGCCCGGAGAGGCTTGAACTCCCAACCCTCGGTTTCGAAGACCGATACTCTATCCAGTTGAGCTACGGGCGCGGCTCACGGCGTCGCCATAGCATGAACCGCCGGGGCGTTGGAAGCGCCTGCGTCACGGCTCAGCGGCCGGCGGGGCGGTAGTCGACGGCCTTCTTGCTGGCCTTGTCCATCTCCTCCGGCGTCATCAACACGACGACCTATGCGGCGGCGACGCCGCTCTGATTGACGGCGAGCGACGCTGCGGCGGCGGCCTCATTGTCCGGCAGGTCGGCGACAACGTACGCGTCGATGTCGCCGAAGGCGAAATAGACGCTGTCCAGCTTTCCGCCCAGGCCTTCCAACATCTTCTTGATCGCCTCGCGGCGTCCCGACCCGCCTTCGCGCGCGACCCCTTTTGCTCCCTCCGCGTTGTATCGCCCTTCGAACAGATATTTCGGCATCAAAGCGGAGCATCAGTCCGCCGGGTCGCGGGGTCAGCGCGTCGCGACGAAGAACAGTCTCGGGAACGGCAGCAGCACGGTTCCGTCCGCTTCGGCCGGATAGGCTTTCGCGATCTCCGCCTCGTAGCGGGCGAGATAGGCTTCGCGCTCGCCCGGACCGAGCGGGTCGATGAAGGGGCGCAAGCCCGTTCCCTTCACCCACTCGACCACGGCGCCCGCGCCGGCGAGCGGATGAAAGTAGGTCGTGCGCCAGACGTCGACGCGGGGCGCGTGCGCCCGCAACAGTCGGAAATACCAGTCGGCGCCGTGGCGCGCCGCGCGCGCTTTCGACGCGTCGGCGAGCCTGCGCGCCCAGGGGCCGTCGGCGGCGACCTCGCGCATGAGGCGGTGCGACGGCTCGTCGAGATTGTCGGGCGTCTGGACCGCGAGCGAGCCCCCGGCCGCGAGCTTTGCGACCAGTGCCGGCAGCAGCGCCTCGTGGTCCGGAATCCACTGGATGACCGCATTGGCGAGGATGACGTCGAAGCCCTCGCCGCCCCAGCTCACGATGTGGCGACCTCGAAAACGACGTCGGGCAGGCGTTTGCGCGCGGCCTCGATCATGTCGGGCGAACTGTCGACGCCGACGATTTCGGCCTTCGGGTAGCGGTCGCGCAAGACTTCGGTCGAATTGCCGGGGCCGCAGCCGATGTCTGCGGCGCGGCGCGCGTCCGAGTTGGGAATGCGCGCCACAAGGTCGCGCACGGGCCGCGTGCGCTCGTCTTCGAACTTGACGTATTGTGCGGCCGACCAGGACATGCGTCGCCTCAGGGAAAGAGCCGTCGCCGCCCCCACGGCGAATCGAGCGTCACCCGGGTGAAGCGGACTCGATCGTGCAGGCGGAAGGCGCCGTCGCGCCAGAACTCGATCTCGACCGGCGCGAGCCGCCAGCCACGCCAGTAGGGTGGGCGGGGGATGTCGCCGTCGCCGAAGCGCTTGGCGTAGGATTCGACCGCGGCCTCCAGCGCGGCGCGCGATTCGAGCGGACGGGACTGCTGGCTCGCCCAGGCGCCGATGCGGCTTTGTCTCGAACGGGTGGCGAAATACGAATCCGCCTCCGCCTCCGTGAGCGGGCTTACAGGGCCGCGGAATCGCGCCTGGCGGCGCAACGACTTCCAATGAAACAGCGCCGCCGCCTTCGGGTGAGCAGCAAGTTCCTGTCCCTTGGCGCTTTCGACATTGCCGTAGAAAGTGAGGCCGCGCGCGTCGGCGCCCTTACAGAGGACCATCCGGACGTCGGGCAGTCCCTCCTCGTCGACCGTTGCGAGTGCCATCGCCTCGGGATCATTGACTTCCGCCGCCGCCGCTTCCTCGAGCCACAGCCGGAAAAGCGCGATCGGATCCTCGGCCTCGGTGAAGTCGCGTGATGTCAAGACGTCCCGCTCCGTTTCGGTTGAAATCGATTGGCCGATCGGCCTCCACCGTCATAGTCGCCACAATCGGAATCGACAACAGCGCCCGGCTCGGCGAAGCTTTGGGCGAATCACGCAGGAAATCCGGCGGCTTTTCGCTGGACTTGCAGGGCTCGGGGCGAAGGCCCAGATAGACAAGGGAGACATTGGCGCCGGCGCTCCAACGAGGCGGGCGCTTCAGAATGGGCTCGTGATGCGTAATCCGTATGACGTTCTTGGTGTGCCGAAATCAGCTAGCGCGGCTGAAATCAAGTCGGCCTTCCGCAAGCTCGCCAAGAAGTACCACCCTGATCAGAGCAAGGAGCCCCGGGCCAAGGAGCGCTTCGCGGAGGTCGGCTCGGCCTATGAGATTCTCGGGGATGAGAAGAAGCGAGGCGCCTTCGACCGCGGCGAGATCGACGCCGACGGCAAGCCTCGCGCGCCGCAATTCGAGGGCTTCGGCTTTGGCCGGCAGCCGGGCGGTGGGGGCGCGGATTTCCGCGGATTCGGCTTTGACCTTGGGCCGGGCGGGTTTGCCGCCGGCGGCTCGATTGATCCTGACATCTTGTCCGAGCTGTTCGGCGCCGGTGCCCGGCGCGGCGGCCGGGCGCGACCTCAGGCCTCCCGCGGCGAAGACATCGCCGTCACCGTCGCCGCGCCGCTCGCCACCGTCGCCAATGGCGGTTCGATCCGCGTCGCCCTGCCGACTGGCAGAACGCTCGACGCGGCAGTGCCGGCGGGCATCGAGGAGGGAAAATCGATCCGGTTGCGCGGCCAGGGCCAGCCCGGCCAGCGCGGCGGACCGGCGGGGGACGTTATCATCACGATCCGCTATGCGCCCCATCCGGTCTTCAAGGTCGAGGGCCGCGACCTCCGGCTCGATCTGCCAGTCACCCTCTATGAGGCGGTGCTCGGAGGGAAGGTTCGCGTGCCGACGCTCGGCGGCGAAGTGGAAATGTCGATTGCTCCGGGCATGAGCGGAGGCAGAGTGCTGAGGTTGCGCGGCAAGGGCATGCCTGCTTCCGCCGGTCAGCCGGCGGGGGATCTTCTCGCCGCGATTCGGATCGTGCTTCCGAATTCGGCAGACCCGGAGCTAACCGAGCTCATGCGCAAATGGCGCGATCGCAAGCCCTATGATCCGCGTTCAGGTTGACCGCTCCGACGCCGACTTCGGCCTCTGAGCTCCCTTCCTCAAGACGGCCCTTGTGACCGGATTCACGCATTTTGTGACAGCGGGAGGGGTTTCGCCTGCTTCCCATGCGAGATCGGCGAGGCTAAGGGATGCTTTCGCCTTTCAAGACGAAGCGCAGCGAGGCTTTGATGGAGCAGACGGATCTGGTCGTCGCCGAGACGGGCGTGATGCGCGGGATGCGCGGCGTCATCCTCGGAGTGGCGAATAATCGCTCGATCGCCTGGGGCATCGCCAAGGCGGCGCGCGCGGCCGGAGCCGAGCTCGCGTTCACTTACCAGGGCGAGGCGCTGGAAAAACGGGTGCGCCCGCTGGCGAAGGAGATCGGCGCGGAAGTGCTTGGCCATTGCGACGTCACCGAGGGCGCGACCATCGACGAAGTGTTCGCGCAAGCCGAGAAGGTCTGGGGTTCGCTCGATTTCGTCGTCCATTGCATCGCCTTCGCCGACAAGGACCAGCTCAGCGGCCGCTATATCGACACCACCGAGGAGAACTTCGCCAAGTCGCTGGCGATCTCTTGCTATTCGTTCACCGCCATCGCCCAGCGAGCGGAAAAGTTGATGCACAACGGCGGCTCGATGCTGACGCTGACCTATTACGGGGCGGAGAAATGGATGCCCCACTATAACGTGATGGGCGTCGCCAAGGCGGCGCTGGAGGCGAGCGTCCGCTATCTCGCCGCCGACCTCGGCGAAAAGAGGATCCGCGTCAACGCCATCTCGGCTGGCCCGATCAAGACCCTGGCGGCGTCGGGGATCGGCGACTTCCGTTATATCCTGCGGTGGAACGAGCACAACGCGCCGCTGAGGCGCTCGGTCACGACCGAGGAGGTCGGAGAAAGCGCCGTCTATTTGCTGTCGCCCATGTCGCGCGGCGTGACCGGCGAAATCCTCCATGTCGACGCCGGGTACCATATCGTCGGCATGAAAAATCCGAACGCCCCGGACATTTCCGTCGCCAAGGATTGACGCGCTCGCGCCAAGTTGGAAGCAGGAAACCTATCCGCTCCGGCGCACGAGACGAGAGGGAATCGCTCCCTGGCAACAGGCTAACGCATTCACGCATCTCAAGTCCGCCGGGCATTCCTGATACTCCCTGGTAACAGGGAGAATCCGGGAGGGACGGCGGTCTCCGAGCCGCTTTTTGCGGGACAATCCGTTTGAATAACAACAAGTTACGTAAAAGTTGGCGTCGCACGCGACAAGACGATAACAGGACCTGTTATCGGCCTTAACAGGGAGCTCGCCCACGCCGATTGGGGCCTCAGACGCCGCGTTGAAAGTTGCGATTCGAGGCGCGGACGAATTGATGAAAGCGTAATAATTCGTATAGCTTGGAGTTATTTGTTGTGACAGAGGTTTCGCGACGAAGGACACGAAGGTCCACGAAGTCGGAGCAGACGAAGGCGCCGGACAAGGCGGTTCAAATTTCCCGCCTCCTCGGCCAGCCTTCCCAACGAGCTGTCGTCCTGGTTTAAGTCCGCCGCGCAACTCCAGGAAAAAAAGTTGCTAATTCGACTTGTGCGAATTCCATAGGGCAACAGGGGGACGATCGGGTGCGCCGGGCGCTGTGTTTTTGCGAAAAGCAGCATTGTCTCAGGCGCTTGGGCAAAATAACGCATACGACGGAAGAAGAAATTAACAGGAAGCGGAACAGGAGAGACAACAGGACGACAGGAGGATCGACGGACCGCGGGGCGGAAAACGGCTTCGGATGGCCTCCAGCGTGAAAAATTTCTAACCGCTCGCGAAGGCGGCTCCGGCGCGGAGGAGAGGCGCGAGCCGGCCCTCAAGTCCTCAGCCACAACGGCCGCTTGCCCGGCTGACTCACGCGCAGCCAGAGCGCGAGCGCTGCGATCGCCAGATGCACGTAAGCGTTCTGTAGAAAGAGCGCGCGCGGGCCGAAGCTCTTCATCAAGAGCGAGGCGATCGCCGGCGCGGCGATCGCCGCGGTGCAATAGACGAACAGGAGCCCGACGGAGATGAAGATCATGTCGTGCGGCGAGGCGCCGTCATTGGCGAGCGACACGGCCAAGGTGTAGAGCGAATAGGTCATGAGCCCGGCCAGGAACCCGAGCCCGATCAGCCACGGGCCCGGCCCGGTCACCCGGCTCAGCATGACCTCGCAGGCGGCGCCACCGATCATCGCCGCCGCCATGATGAGCCGGCGATCGACTCTGTCGGACAAAGCTCCGATCGGAAAGACCCCCAGCGCCGAGCCCACGACGATCGCCGAGGTGAAGAGCGGCGCCTCGTCGGGCTTCATGCCGATGTCGACCGCGAACACGGGCGCCAGCGCGAACGAGGCGCCGTTGGCGGCGCCGGCGGCGAGAACCGCAAGGCAGGCAAGCGGCGCGGCGCGCAGGAGCCACAGGAGGCGTGGGCGGACGCTTCGCGGCTTCATCGGCGGATCGACGCTCGTCATCGCCATCGGCAGGATGGCGACGGCGAGCAGCGCCGCGGCAACCGCGAAAGGCGCAAATCCGGCCGGCCCTAGAGGCTGCATCGCCATCTGCCCGGAGGCGGAGGCGGCGAAATTGGCGATCTGATAGAGCGCATAGAGCTTGCCGCGGTTGGCGTTGGTCGCCTTGGCGTTGATCCAGGCTTCGATGACCGCGTAGAGGCCGGCGAAGGCGAAGCCGATCAGCGCGCGGAAGACGAGCCAGGCCGCAGGCTCGATGAGCACCGGCATGAGGATGACGCTGGCGATGGCGAGCGCCACGAAGGCGGCGAAGGCGCGGATGTGGCCGCCGCGCCGGATGATCGCCGGCGCCGCCAGCGTGCCGGCCAGCATGCCGGCGAAATAGGCCGATCCGAGCAGGCCGACCGTCAGATCGGGGAACCCCTCGATGCGGGCGCGGAGGGGCGTCGTGACGCCGATGAGCGCATTGCCGCCGATCAGGAGCAGGACGGAGAGAAGCAGGGCGGCGATGGAGGAAAGAGCAGTCAAGGCGCGCGCTTCATCGCATGTCGCGGTTCCCGGCGCGAGATGCAAACGCCCCCGCCTTCGCCCGAATAAATGGAACGCAGTCGCGAAAATCGGCACAAGCCGCGGAAAGCGAGCCTTTTAGCGTCGCCAGGCAAGGGCGGGAGTCCGCCCGAAGCAGGCCTTGATCGAGGCGCCGACGGAACATTGCGAAGGGTGGTAAGCAGACACGCTTGGAGTCCTCGGTCTGCCGTCACAGTTGGGTCGCCATATAAAAGATTGAGAATGCTCGCTGCCTCTGCCTATAGACAGATCAGTTTCGCGGCAGCACCGTCTTCTCCTGCGGCAGGCCGCCGTCATCGATGTCGTAGTCGGGGTCGAGGATCGTCTTGTTCTGGGCGCCAAGAAAGTTTAGCTGCGCCTTGATCCATAGGCTCGGCTTCATCTCTTTCGCATAGGCCAACAGCCGCGCCTCGAGATCGTGCGCGACATCGGGGTTCTGGTCGGCGACGTTGGTCGTCTCGCCCGGATCCTTGGCCAGATCGTAAAGTTCCGTCTTGCCGGGCATCAGCGCGACCTTGATGAGCTTCCAGTCGCCCTTGCGGATCGCGCCGCGGATCGCTTCGACGTTGATCAGGATGTCATCGTGCGGCGACGGCGCACCCTCAGAGAGCGTCGGCCAGATGTCCTTGCCGTCGAACGGATGGGCCGGGTCGCCGTGGCCGCCGGCTAGCGCGAGCAGCGTCGGCATGATGTCGACCATCGAGAGCGGCGCGGTGACCGAGCGCGGCTGCAGATGGCCGGGCCAGTTGACGAAGGCCGGCACGCGCACGCCGCCCTCTCGCAGGCTCCCTTTGCCGCCACTGAGCGGCGTGTTCGACGCGGGCGCCTTTTCGCCCTGTTGCAGCGCGCCCTCGGGGGCGGCGTGTCCGGCCGAGCCGCTTTCCGGCCCGCTCGCGAACAGGCCGCTGGTCGCGCCGCCGTTGTCGCTGGCGAACAGGATGATCGTGTTGTCGCGCAGATGCTTCTTCTCCAGCTCCGCGACGATCCGCCCGACCTGATCGTCGAGCGAGGAGATCATCCCCATGTAGGCTTGCTGGTTCCTACTGGTCACGGACGGGTAGAGATCCCGGTATTTCCGCGTGACCTGATAGGGCGCGTGCGGGGCGAGCGAAGCGAAATAGAGGAAGAACGGCTTCTTGCCGTCCTGCTGGTCGATCAGTTTGACGGTGTCGTTTCCGATCAGGTCCATGTAATAGCCCGGCTCGTTGAGGAACTTCCCGTTCCTCTGCCAGTCGATGACCCCGCCGCGCGCATGGGTGAAGTAGTCCACCTCACCGACCACGTTGCCGTAGAAATAGTCGAAGCCCCGGTTCTGCGGCCAATATTTCCTGTCGGCATGGCCGAGATGCCATTTGCCGTCCATCAGCGTCGCATAGCCGGCGTCATGCAGCGCCTGCGGCAGCGTGCGTTCGTCCGTCGCCAGGCCGTAGGTGTGGCTCGGGAAGATGACGAGCGTCTGGAGCCCGTAGCGCATCGGGTAGCGGCCGGTCATCAGTTCGGCTCTGGCCGGCGTGCAGACCGCAGCGCCGTAGAACGTGTCCATCCGGACGCCTTCGGTGGCGAGCTTGTCGATGTTGGGCGTCTTGATCGGACTGCCGCGATACCCGACATCGGCGAAGCCGAGATCGTCCGCCATGATGAAGACGATGTTGGGCTTGCTCGCGGCCTGAGCCAATGCCCCGGTAGGCGCGGCCAGCAGCCCCAGACCCAGCAGGGCCGGTCCGATCCATCCCTTCATCTTTTCTCTCCGTAGGGAACCGCACGCTATTTTCATTATTGCTGCTTCAGCTCAACCGTCATCACGCCGATCTTGCCGTCGAACTTGAACGGCCGGCGGTCGAAATAGTCGAGCGAGACGGGCGATCCGAGGTCCACGCCGACGTCAAGGGTTTCGCTCGCGGTGAACGCGCCCGGCACCGTCCGCTTGACGTCGACGCGCATCGCCTCCTGTCCGTCCACCTGGATGACGACATCAGCCGGACCCGCAGGCTTGGCGATCGTCGTCTCGACGACGATGTGGTGCTTGCCGGGCGGAAGGGCGGCAGCCGAGCGGCCGATATAGCGCTCGACTTCCATCATGTTGTATTCGTAAACGAGCACGCCCGCATCCATGTAGAGGCTGAGGCCGCCCGAGATTCCGCCCAGCGCATAGAGCACGCCAGAGGCCTTGTCGTCGGCCTCCATGTCCATTTCGATGTGATTGCTTTCCCGCCCGATGCCGGGCGCGGCGAACTCGGGTAATCTGGTCGTCGTCGAGTCGAAGGTCCATTTCGTGTAGGGCGGTTTGACACGATCCTCAGGATGCAGACGCGTCCAGATCGCAGCGCCGACCGGAAAAACCTTGTTATCCTTGGCTTCTTCAAGAAATAGCCTTTTCATCGCCTCGAGACGCTCGGGCTCCGTCTTTGCGAGATCGTTGTCTTGCGTGAAATCCTTGCGCAGATCGTAGAGCTCCCAGACGTCCTTGTTGGCATCCCAGGTCGCAAGCCCCGGGCTTGTGTTGAGCCAGGGTGTCAGAGGACCGAAAGCACAAGCGAACCAGCCATCGCTGTAAATGCCGCGGCTGCCGTTGTTCTCGAAATATTGCATCGTCTTGGTGTTCGGCGTCGCAGCCGAGGCGAAGGTATAGACCATGCTGACGCCGTCGATGGGGTCCTGCGGGAAGCCGTTGACCACTTTCGGCGGCGTGATGTGCAGGATGTCGTAGATCGTCGGCGCGATGTCGTTGACGTGATGGAACTGCGGCCGCGGCGTCGGATCGGGCTTGATGCCCTTCGGCCACGAGATCACGAGCGGATTGCGCGTGCCGCCGAAATGCGAAGCGATCAGCTTAGTGTAGCGGAACGGCGTGTTGCCCGCCCAGGCCCAGCCCGCGTTGTACATGTTGTCGGTCTTGGGTCCGCCGAGCGCGTCGAGGCCGCCGATCCTCTCCAGCGCCTCGAGCTGCTGAGCGATCGTGGTCGGAATCTGGTTCTGGGCGAGGAGTTCGCTGATCGTGCCGCCCTGCCCCTCGGCGCTCGAACCGTTGTCGCCGAAAATGTAGAAGATGATCGTGTTGTCGCGCAGGCCGAGCTCGTCGATGCCGTCGATCAGGCGTCCCACCTGCGCATCGGCATGTTCGACAAAACCGGCGAACACTTCCATGAGTCGTTTCTGGAACGGCTTTTCCGCGTCGGGAATGCTGTCCCACGAGGCCATGGTGTCGGCGCGCGGCGTGAGTTCGGCGTCCGCCGGAATCCAGCCCATCGCCTTCTGGCGCGCGAACACGCGCTCGCGGTATTTGTCCCAGCCGTCGTCGAACTTGCCTTTGTACTTATCGGCCCATTCCTTGAAGATGTGGTGCGGACCGTGGGCGGCGCCGGGCGCGAAATACAGGAAGAACGGCTTGTCCGGCGCGAACGAGCGGCGATGATGAAGCCAAGCCAACGCCTTGTCCGTCATGTCCGAGGTCAGGTGGTATGTCGGATCGTTGGGAGGCTCGATCGGATTGGTGTTTTCGAACAAGCGCGGTTCGTATTGCGATGTTTCGCCGGCAAGGAACCCATAGAAATACTCGAAGCCGTATCCAGTCGGCCACCGATCGAACGGCCCCATCGCCGAGGTTTCCACAGCCGGGGTGTTGTGCCATTTGCCGAAAGCCGCCGTCTCGTAGCCGTATTGGCGAAGTACCTCCGGGATGGTCGCGGCCGTCTTCGGGATCACGCCGGTATAGCCATCGAAATCGAGCGCCCGCTCGGCGATGGTTCCCGAACCCACGCGATGCTGATTGCGGCCGGTGAGGAGCGACGCTCTTGTCGGCGAGCAAATCGACGTCGTGTGGAACCCGTTATAGCCGATGCCCTCGTTGGCCAACCGCGTCAGCGTCGGGGTATCGATTTCGCCGCCGTATGTCGAGGGCAGCCCGAAGCCGACATCGTCGAGGAGAACGATCAGAATATTCGGAGCGTCGGCAGGCAAATGATGAGGCTCGGCCCGCCGAACGTGTTTGGATTCCTGCAGGGTCGGCCCGGCGATGCTGGCCGTTGGCACAGGCGGGAAGGGCAGGACTCGTCCGTCGGTCGCCGAGGAGGGGATTTGCGCCTGCACCTGCGCGGACGCTGACTTGGACCCTAGCCATGTTCCGCCAACTGCTGACGTCAGAGCGGCTCTGGCGGTGGAGAGAAATAGTTGGCGTCTGTTCATCTGGCGCTTCCTTAAGGGTGAAGTCGATCGACGAAACATGGCAGGCGACTCTGCCCTTGAGTGGTTGGATTGCCGTCACTTGCTGGCGCCCGAGGCGTTTTCGAGAGACTTCAATGCGTCATTGACGGTGAAGCTGCCCGGACTCTGGCGCAGCGGGAAGTCCTTGAAGCTGGCGATATATTTCTGGACAATAGTCTGCGCGGGATCGCAACATGTCGCGCCCCTCGGGCAGCATTGATGAATTCCGATAGCACCAGCTCCGGCTCAACATTGGTCGCCGACGACCTATTCATCCCCGGACGCTGGTCATAGTTGAACTGGAACTGCTTGCTGATCAGCTAGGCGACCGGGTTGGCGAGCCGCTTGGCGATCAGGCGAACGCCAACGCGGCAAGGCCGAGCAAGACGCCGCGGGGTTCGCCCCCGCCATCTCCGCCGCGAGGGCTTTCCGATCGAGGATCGAAATTCGGTTGTATCGATGGGCGATCCAGCCTCGCGCCTCGAAATCCGCCATCGCCCGGTTGGCGACCCCCCGCGAGACGTTCGCCATCTCGGCGAGTTGGCTTTGGGTCAGAACATACCCAGTGGCCGATTCCGTGTCTTCGCCCCACGTCTCGGTCACCCGAAGCAACGTCGCGGCAACCCGCTGGCTGAATCCTCTCAACAGCAGGTCCGTGACGGCGCGGCGAGCGATCCGGGCCCCGCACTCGCCGAGCGCCCCGAGGCATCTGGCCGCCCCGGCGTCGGCCGCAACAAGCTCCTGCAGCTTGGCGAGCGGGACATGCAGCGCCAGGGACGACTCGGCGGCCGCGACGCTCTTTGTTCGATTGTCGCGCATAAGAACGCACCCGTGACCGAACCAGACCCCGCGGCGCACGATGTGCGCGAGCACCAGGGAGCCGCTGTATGAGGGCAGGTAGATCAGGAAAGACCCGTTCACCACGCCGAAGATGCCGCCAACGTCGTCCTCGACATGAAAGACCGCCTCGCCGGCCTTGAATTCGACCGGGATCGCGCGGCTCAGCAGCGCCGACTGAAAATGCTGCGGCTGGAGAGACAGCCAACCCATTTCCGTAGCAAGTCTGTCTATTTGAGATCTGTTCATTTTCGGCATCGCTTCTCACCCCGTCCGTAGGTTCGGGAACCACCCGAAGAAGCCAGTCCGGGTTTCGTCTGGTTCCTGTTGAATAGCGCCGCCCACCGGGCTGAACGCTTTCCTATCCCTCGGTTCTCTTTCTGCATAGTCGGTCGGATCGGATGCGGCGACGATGTCCTGTCGGAAGCCGAAGGAAGCGCATTGGCGCAAGATTTTCACGCCCTCTTGGGTGACGACGCGTGGCGCGAACTCGAGATGTGCGCGGTGCTCGTTTGCCGGAAGGTTGCCCCGGTCACCGATGACGGCGCGTGGTCACGCCTCGACCGCCTGCTCGGCGCGTCGCGAGGAGCGCTTCGCGATCAGGCCTGACGGAGGACTTGGCCTCGGCGGTCCTCACGAGCCTCGCGGACGGCGAACGTCGCGGCGCGACCACGGCTAGGGCTCGCTCGATCTTACGCGAACATTCCGAGGAGGCGGTTCACGCGATGACCGAAGAGGCCGCACGGTTGGTGGACCGCCTCTGCCCGGATCAGGCCTTCCCCTTCCGCGCCACCATGACCTTGCTGTCGATGCAGGTCGCGGACCACTTCGCCGCGTGAAGCTGGATTGGCCGGCGGTTGCGCTGGCTGGGGGTCTTGAAGCTGACATAAGTGTGGCGTAATAAGGATTTCCTGCTTACCCACCATCCTCAGCTAGCTTTAGCATTGTGTATGGCATTGGCACGGTGCGGACGCCGGCCCAGGTCAGGCGGGGGATCATGGCGGCGAGGTCGTACCTTCGATTGAA
>Ga0074044_10003529_pt1 | contig 13255 bp, 10 predicted proteins | sample BogForMeECP23OM1_FD_94443 | JGI IMG/M metagenome (GOLD analysis project Ga0074044, IMG submission 94443) | Bog forest soil microbial communities from Calvert Island, British Columbia, Canada - Bog Forest MetaG ECP23OM1 | ecosystem: Environmental > Terrestrial > Soil > Wetlands ...
CGATATCGGGGCGACCGTCACTCCCTGGATGCTGTTTTTTCAGCAGAGCGCGATTGCCGACAAGGGCCTTACCATCCGTGACATCCGCATGGGCCGCGTCGACACCGTGCTGGGAGCGGTTTTAGCCACAGTCGCCGCGCTGGCGACTATGCTGGCGACGGCTCCGCTGTTTATGCACCACATGTCGACTGCGAACTTCGAAGCTGCCGAATTCGCCCAGGCGCTGCAACCTTTTATTGGACATTGGGGAGCAGCGCTTTTCGCGCTCGGCATATTCGAGGCGGGGATGGTCGCGGCCATTACGATTTCAACGTCCTCCGCCTATGCCTTCGGAGAAGTCGCGCGGCGTCCGCACAGCTTGAACCTTCCCTTCCGCCAAGGAAAATCGTTCTATCTCGTTCTGCTGCTCGAAGCGGCCGCTGCGGCCGGCCTGGTTTTGATTCCGGGAATTCCGCTGGTGTACATCGTGCTGCTGGTGAACGTGATTGCGGTGCTCGCCATGCCTCCGGCGCTGCTCTTCCTTTATATGCTGGTGAACGATCGGGAAATCATGGGCGACCTGATCAGCCCGCGGTGGGCGAATGTGCTGGCCTTGGGAGTGGTAGTCGTGCTGATCGGCGCCGGCCTTTTGTTTGGCATCAGCGTGATTGCGCCCAATGCGCTGGCGCTGGTGGGAGGTAGATAAATGGAAAAGAACTTTGATTCCGAACCGGCCGAGAATGTGACCCGCGAAGACCTTGCCTCGGTGATGACGGCGCTGGAGCCCGACCAGATTATTTTCGCCAAGGAGCACCATCATTGCCCGCGACGGCAGCTCACGCGAACCGAGATGATTCTTTTCTGGGCGCTGCGGATTTACCTGGTGTTTATGGTGGGCGTAGTGGTCTATCAGATTTGGACGGGCGTGCGGTAGGACTCGAGCTCAAATCCCAGTCGGTTCAACATCCAGGCACGGACAAGAATATCCCCTCTTCTTCACTTTCCCTCCCGTGCAATCACGGCCAGTCAGTGTGACTGGAGACTGGGTGTGCGATATCGGCCTGCACCACTTGTGTCGGAACGCAGAATGCAAGTGCAAGTGGCCGAGGGACTGGGGCACGGAAAAATCGTGAAGCTACCGTTTGCCAGGGCGCGCGCTAGAAGGCTTTTCCAACTGGGCGGCTGCCCACTCGACAAAAATTTCTTGGAATTCTGTCGTTGAGTAGATTCCCTTCTTGACCAGAAGGCTGTTCATTGCAGACACAGTACCCATGAAACGCTCTTCGCGTGACAGAGTCTCGATCACGTCCTCGAACGATAATTCTGATATCACGGGTCTTGTCACAGAAGCCAAAATGCACCTCTAGAAACGTTTGAATGTAACTTCAGATTGTCTACCATCCCATAGGGATGTCAAGAGTTTTGTTGCTTGCAATTCTTTCGCTCCGAAGACAAGTTTGGCCGGAAACGAATAAACTATGGAGTATTCTCGTTTTCGTCGTCAACCACTACTCCGGGCTTCGCCCTTGTTAAGGAAGGCAATCATGACATCGAACAGTTTTGGCGCTCGCGCAACCATTCACGTCGGCAAGAAAGAATACGAGATCTATCGGCTCGACGCTCTTGACAGGCAAGGCATCTCCACCCAGCACTTGCCGTTCTCGTTGCGCATTCTGCTGGAGAACCTGCTCCGCACCGAAGACGGACGCAACGTGACGCAGGACGAAATTCGCGCGCTGGCGGCGTGGAACAAGAACTCCAAGCCGGAGAAGGAAATTGCCTTCACGCCGAGCCGTGTTCTGCTGCAGGATTTCACTGGCGTTCCAGCGGTGGTCGATCTTGCCGCCATGCGCGATGCTATGAAGCGCCTGGGCGGCGACGCCAAGCTTATCAATCCGCTGCAACCCGCCGAACTGGTGATCGACCACTCGGTCCAAGTCGATGAATTCGGATCGCCCAACGCCATCGATGTGAACGCGCTGCTTGAATTCCAGCGCAATAAAGAACGCTACGCGTTTCTGCGCTGGGGACAGACCGGCTTCCGCAATCTCGCCATCGTGCCGCCGGACACCGGCATCGTTCATCAGGTCAATCTCGAATATCTGGCGCGCGTGGTGTTCGTACACGAAGAGGGTGGGAAGCGCACCGCTTATCCCGACACTCTCGTTGGCACCGACTCGCACACCACGATGATTAACGGACTTGGCGTGCTGGGCTGGGGCGTCGGCGGCATTGAGGCCGAAGCGGCGATGCTGGGACAGCCCGTCTCCATGCTCATCCCGCTCGTCGTCGGCGTGAAGCTGACCGGACGCCTGCGCGAAGGCGCTACGGCTACCGATCTCGTGCTGACGATCACCGAGATGCTGCGCAAGCACGGGGTCGTAGGCAAGTTTGTCGAATACTTCGGCCCCGGACTGCAAGACTTGCCGCTCGCTGATCGCGCCACGATTGCGAACATGGCTCCCGAATACGGGGCTACCTGCGGCATCTTCCCCATCGACAAAGAGAGCCTGAAATATTTGAAACTTACCGGCCGCAGCGAGGAACAGATCGCGTTGGTGGAAGCGTACGCGCGCGAGCAAGGACTGTTTCACGATGCCAAGACGCCAGAAGCTGAGTACTCCGAGCTGCTGAGTCTTGATCTCGCCACCGTCGAACCGAGTCTCGCCGGGCCCAAGCGCCCGCAGGATCGAGTCGTACTCTCGAAGGCGGGCGAGTCGTTCGCGCAGGCGCTGCCGTCGCTGATCAAACCGAAGGCGAAAGCCGCAAGTTCGGCTCCGGCCGATGTAGCCCGCAAGCAGGTAAATCGCTGGGAGCAGGAAGGCGGAAGTCCAACCGCAGTTGGGGTCGAAGACCCGAAGGTGCACGAACATATTTCCGGTAACGGGAGTGCTTTGAAGCACGGCAGCGTAGTGATTGCCGCGATCACCAGTTGCACGAACACATCGAACCCGTCGGTGATGCTGGCTGCCGGGCTGCTGGCAAAAAAGGCGGTGGAGCGCGGTCTCACAGTTCCCCCCACGGTGAAGACATCGCTAGCTCCGGGATCCAAAGTCGTGCTCGATTATCTCCAGAAAGCCGGCCTGATGCCGTATCTGGAGAAACTGAAGTTCCACATCGTCGGCTACGGCTGCACTACTTGCATCGGAAACTCCGGCCCGTTGCCGGTTGAGGTCTCGAAAGAGATTGACGAAAAAAATCTGGTGGTGGCCTCGGTGCTCTCCGGCAATCGCAATTTTGAGGGGCGCATCAACTCCGAAGTCCGAGCCAATTACCTGATGTCGCCGCCGCTGGTGGTGGCGTTCGCGCTCGCGGGCCGCATCGACGTTGATCTGCGCAAAGATGCGATCGGCAAGGGTAAAGACGGCAAGCCAGTTTATCTCGCCGACATTTGGCCCTCGCAGTCGGAAGTCGAGCAATCGATGTCGAGCGCGATTACGTCGGAGATGTTCCGCAAGAGCTATAGCGAGGTGTATGCGGGAGACGAGCGCTGGCGCGGGCTGCCGGTTCCGAAGGGCGAGACTTACGCCTGGGAAAAAGACTCTACCTACATTCGCCAGGCTCCATACTTCGACGATATGACGCTCAAGCCGTCCGCAGTCGAGGACATCTCGGGCGCGCGCGTGTTGGCCGTGCTTGGCGACAGCGTTACTACGGACCACATTTCGCCCGCTGGCTCCATTAAGAAAGATGGACCCGCCGGCAAGTACCTGATTGCTCATGGCGTGCAGCCGGCGGATTTCAACTCTTACGGATCGCGTCGCGGCAATCACGAGGTCATGGTGCGGGGCACGTTCGCCAACGTTCGGCTGCGAAATAAAATGGTGAGCACCGAAGGTGGATTCACCCGCCACTTGCCCGATGGCGCCGAAATGTCGATCTTTGACGCGTCGGAAAAATATCATGCCGAAAAAGTGCCGCTGGTGATTCTAGCCGGCAAGGAGTACGGTTCCGGATCATCGCGCGACTGGGCCGCCAAGGGACCGCGTTTGCTCGGCGTGCGCGCTGTGATCGCGGAAAGCTACGAGCGCATTCACCGCTCGAACCTGGTCGGAATGGGCATTCTACCGCTGCAGTTTCTGCCGGGAGAAAATACCGAGACCCTCAAACTGACGGGCGAAGAAGTGTTCGAGATCGCTGGCATCAGCCAGGTAGTCGAGAAATTTTCTTCTGGCCGCAAGATCACGGTGCGCGTGAAGGGCGGCAAAACTCCGGAATTTCAGGCAATCGTCCGCATCGACACGCCGCAGGAAGCTCTCTACTACGCCAACGGAGGGATCCTCCAATACGTGCTGCGCCAGTTGCTGGCGGGGAAGACGCAACCGGAAGCGGTTGCCGTCTAGCGATGGTGATGCTTTCGGAGTGCAGGAGGCCGCGATGCTGGGGATCAAGATCACAATTGTCCGGTACATCAGCGATGAACCCCAGCCCGGTATCGCGGAGTGCCAACTGGAAGATGCCAACGGACGACGATGGTCAATTGTGGAGAAAACCGCGGTCGTCGGCGGCCGAGGAGATCTGAATGCCCAAGCTACCTACCCGCAACAAGGTTTTGTCGCTTGCGAGATTGTTGGACGCAGCCTTGACAGCGCAGGAAGGGAACTGATTCGCATCGATACCGGGCGGCATTGGGGTGTGGAGTCGATCGAGGGCGTAACCCAGTTCGATGTTCTACCGGAATCACTGGTGGAAAGGTAACTGGCGTCAAGGGTCTCTGGTCTGGCTGTGCCTAAGTCGGTTCTTGTTTGCCGCGTGCTAATCTCAAACTCCAATGTCGATGTCCATCGCAGCCCAATACATCCCCGCTGCTTATAGCTTGACCGCAGTCGGGGTCTGGGGCGCCAGCGATTTTCTGGGCGGAGTGGGCGCGCGCCGCGTGAACGCTTTTCTGTTCACGGCCATCGTGCACGGCTGCGGCTTGGTCGTGGTCGGCGCACTGGCGCTGATGACCCACGCTCCATTTCCGGGCACCGTCGGTCTGCTTTGGTCGCTTGTCGCCGGAATGCTCTCCGGCGTGTCGCTGGTCTTTTTCTATCGCGCTCTGGCCTGCGGAAATATGGGATTGATCGCGCCGGTGGCGGCGGTTCTCAGCGCTGGGATTCCGGCCATCGTGACCGCGTTTGCGTCGGGCTTTCCGGGCATGCGGCAGGTGAGTGGATTTATTCTCGCGGGCGTTGGCGTCTGGCTCATCTCACGTACTGAAGGCACTGCCGGGCGTCCTGAAGGATTGGGCGTGGCTGTGCTGGCGGGAATCGGCTTTGCTGGTTGGTACCTTTGTGCCCATCGCGCGGGCAACTCCTCGGCGTTGTGGGTGGCCGCCTGCTCGCGGTCGGCCTCTTTTGTGTTGACGGCGATCATCGTCGTGGTCACTAGACAGCTCCGCGCTATGCCTATGCCCGTGCTGACGATCGCCGTGGTTGCCGGAATTCTCGATGTCACAGGCAGCGTGGTTTTCATCCGCGCGGCTCAACTCGGACGGCTCGATGCCGCGGTCGTACTCAGTTCGCTCTATCCTGCAGTCACGGTTGTGCTGGCTCGCATTTTTCTACACGAGCATTTCAGCCGCGCGCGTACCATCGGCATGGTGGCGGCTTTGGTGGCGGTGCCGATGATTGCGGGATGAAAAGGCAGGCAGCATTCAATATTCTGGAATATGGAATGTAGGAAGACAGTTTGTCAGGAAAGGTAATCCGTGGCACTGCTCGAAGTTCGCAATCTGACGAAGATTTTCGATCTCGCGGAATCTCCGTTCGGTAGCCGGCAGCCGGGCAGGATGAAAGTCCGCGCCGTCGACGATGTCTCCCTCGACATCCAACAAGGCGAAACGCTGGGATTGGTCGGTGAATCAGGTTCCGGCAAAAGCACGCTGGGACGACTCATTCTCCGCCTCATCGAGCCGACTTCAGGCGCCATGGTTTTTGATGGCGTTGATCTGCTGGCAGCGAACGGTTCAGAGTTGCGTCGTTTGCGCCGCGATATGCAGATCATCTTCCAGGATCCATTCGGTTCGCTCGATCCGCGTTATCGGGTGGAGGACGTGATCGCCGAGCCGCTTCTTCTGCACGGAAACGCCACTCACGAACCCCTCACCCGCGAGGCTCGCCGCCAGCGCGTCGCGCAACTTTTGGGTTCAGTCGGCATGGATGAATCGGCCATGCCTCGTTATCCACACGAATTTTCCGGAGGCCAGCGGCAGCGCATCGGTATTGCCCGCGCCCTTGCTCTGCGCCCAAAGTTCATCGTTGCCGATGAACCAGTTTCTGCTCTTGACGTCAGCGTAGGCGCGCAGATTGTGAATCTCCTGCAGCAACTGCAGTGCGATTTCAAGCTTACCTACTTGTTCATCTCGCACTCCATGCCGGTGGTGCGCTATCTTTCGACCCGCATCGCCGTAATGTACGGTGGCAAGATCGTCGAGATCGGAAGCACCGAACAGATCACCGCCCAACCCCAGCACGCTTACACCCGCAAACTGCTGGCGGCGACGCCGGAGATAGCGGCATCGTAAGATTGCAGTAGTAAAAAGTCAGATTGCAAAAGTGAAATGGAATTAGCAGGGTGTCGAGTCACTTCTGCAATCAGACCTCTTATTTCTGGAATCCCCATCGCGTCCGGTTGTCCTTCTGCCGGAAGGGAACTACAATCTCGTCCTGTCAGGGGAAACCGCATGGCGACTAACCCAACCGCATCAACCGAGCCTTCGCCGGAACCAGCACCACTGTCGGAGGGGCAACGCCTCGCCTACACTTTTTTTGCGCCCAGCAGAATCTTCACCGACCTCCGCCGAAACACGAGTTGGTGGGCCCCGTTTCTGATCATTGCTGTCGTTTCGCTGCTGTTTATCTACGTGGTCGAGCAGAAAGTTGGTTTTCGCAAGGTGGTGGACAATCTGATCCAGTCGCAACCCAAGCAGGCCGAACGTGTTGAACAATTACCGGCCGACCAACGGCAAAAGGTGATCCAGCAGCAGATCACCTTGACCGAGATTCTCTCCTACGCAACTCCCATCTTCGCGCTCATTATCTATGCCATCGCCGCTGCCATTCTGCTGGCCACGCTCAACTTTGGCGCGGGCGCCGAGGTGAACTTCAAAACTATGTTTGCCCTGTACATCTACGCCAGCTTGCCTTCCGTGTTGAAAGCGTTGCTGGGGATGTTGTCTCTACTGGCGGGAGTCAGCGTCGATGGATTCAACCTTCAGAATCCCGTGGCGACCAATCCCGGATATTTCATCGATGCGAATGGCTCCGCGGTGCTGCGTGCCCTGCTTACTCCGTTAGATGTATTCAGCCTCTGGACCCTCGTCCTGACCGCCATCGGAATCACTTGCATCAGCAAGGTCAAGCCTGGGACCGCGTTTGCGATAGTGTTCGGGTGGTTTGGAATCGTGGTGCTAGCCAGGGTCGCGATTGCCGCGATATTTTCCTGAAGGTAGTAGTAAAAATCAAAGCTGAATGGGACCGTGTGTTCGCGGGGCTACGCCCCGCTCCGCGCAGGCTGTGCCCGCTCACCACGTAAGCATTTACAATGGCTCCGCTACCATGCACACCGCGGACGTTGTTCTTATCGGCGGAGGGATCGTTGCCTCCAGCATCGCCTACCACCTGGTCGCGGCCGGTTGCAAGAGAGTTCTCGTGATTGAGCGCGAGACCGCGCAGGGCAAGGGCTCCACGGGCAAGAGCATGGGCGGCGTGCGGGCGCAATTTTCCACGCCCGTCAATATTCAAATGTCGCTGTATTCGATCCCGTTCTATGCGAGTTTCGAAGAGCGGCTCGGGTACCCTTGCGATTATCGCCCTCAGGGATATCTTTTTTGCGCGACCAATGAAAAGCAGCTGGCTTATCTGCGTACCAACTACGAAAAGCAGATTGCCATGGGATTAAAGAATGTGCGCCTGGTTGCGGGCGACGAAATTCGCAGCCAGTTTCCCCTTTTGCGCAGCGATGACATCGTTGGCGGCAGCTTTTGCTCCACCGACGGCTTCGTCGATCCCAACAGCGCCATGGTCGGATTCATGACCTGGGCAAGCGATCACAGGGCCACGCTGTGGAAGAATACGAGTGTCACTGGAATTGCTCGTAGAAACGGCGGCTTCGAGGTCGCGACCACGCGCGACCCGGTTTCCGCGCGCACGATAGTGAACTGCGCCGGAGCCTGGGCCGCTACGATCGCAAAGATGGTTGGCATCGATCTTCCCGTCGAACCTCTGCGCCGCATGCTGGTTCCGACGGAACCCTTCGACCAGTTTCCGCACACTGCACCCATGATCGTCGACATGTCGAACGGCTTTCACTTTCGTCCCGAGAGCCGTGGCTTTCTACTGGCGTGGAATGATCCCGGAGAAACGCCCGGCTACAAAACGGATTTCGATCCGAGTTTTATCGAGAAGGTTCTGACCCGCGCCGCGGATCGCGTGCCGGTCTTCGAAAATGTTGAGGTCAATCCCAAGCGCGCCTGGGCCGGGCTCTATGAGATGACGCCGGACCATCACCCGATACTCGGCGAATCTCCGGAAGTCCCCGGGTTTTTCTGTGCCAACGGCTTCAGCGGACACGGCGTGATGCACGCGCCCGCCGCCGGAAAAATTCTCAGCGACCTGATTTTGACTGGGAAGACCGGCTTGATCGACGCATCTTTGCTGAACTTCTCGCGCTTTTCAGAAGGACGGATGATTCATGAGACTGCGGTGCTGTAGCATGGTTTTCCTTCGTGGGGCTTAGTGTCCTTGGTGGTAGAGAAAAGCCCGCCGCCAGCGACCCCTCAAGGTCTACATAGGGCTCGATAACCCGATTGGAGAAACTGCATGTCCATCTTTGGCCTCATCGAATACGCCGACGCCAGCCCCGAAGTGCGCGCCATTTACGACGACATCATGGCGACGCGCAAGACCGACTGGATCAACAATTTCTGGAAGGCGATTGCCCATGATCCGGTTTTGCTCAAGCGAACGTGGCAAGACATCAAGCAGATCATGGCTCCAGGAGCGCTCGATCCGCTTACCAAAGAAATGATCTACGTCGCCGTCTCGGTTTCGAACCAGTGCGATTACTGCATCGCTTCCCATACCGCATCGGCGCGAGGTAAGGGCATGACCGACGCTCAGTTTAAAGAGTTGATGTCGGTGGTGGGCATGGCGAACGAAACTAATCGTCTGGTGGCGGGGTATCAGGTGGAAGTCGATGACCGCTTCAAACCCCAAAACGGGAATTGACATCCAAAGCTGGATCCTCAGGCTTGCGCCGTCGTGGTCATGCAACGCTCGCCAAGTTTATAATGTAAAAAAAGTGGGGACCCGCAGAGTAAGACGCACATTTATTAACAGATAAATCACGAACACTCTCGAAAGAGGTAGGTCATGGCCGAGATGACGGTGACTCCGGTTGCAACCCACGGTTTCTTTCTGGACGGGAAGTGGCTGGAAGAAGGTGACATCGTCGATGTGCACGCGCCTTATGATGGCGCCCTTATCGCGCACGTTCACCGGGGACGCCGCGAACACGCCGAAGCCGCGATTGCCGCCGCGGTCAAGGCTTTTGGCACCACTCACCGCTTGCCCGCCTTCGAGCGCCAGCGCGTTCTCCGCCAGATCGCGACCGGCATTCACGATCGCAAAGAAGAGTTCGCGCACACCATTGCGCTGGAAGCGGGCAAGCCCATCAAAAGCGCTCGCCTGGAGGTTGACCGCGCCGTCTTTACCTTCAATATTGCCGCGGAAGAGACAGTTCGCGCCTACGGCGAATATTTGCCGCTGGACTGGCAGCAATCAACTGCCGGCCGTTGGGGCATCGTCAAACGTTTTCCACTCGGCCCGGTTGCCGGTATTACGCCGTTCAATTTCCCCTTGAACCTGGTCGCGCACAAAGTTGCCCCAGCCATGGCCGCCGGCTGTTCCATGGTGCTCAAGCCCGCGCCCGAAACCCCGCTCACTGCCATGCTGCTGACGGAGGTGATCCAGCAAGCGGGATGGCCGGATGGGGGTTTCAACGCGCTGCTGCTCTCGAATGAAGATTCCGGGCTGTTGGTCAGCGATGAGCGCATCAAGCTCATCAGCTTCACCGGCAGTGCCGCCGTAGGCTGGGCCATCAAGAGCAACGCGGGGAAAAAGAAAGTCATTCTCGAACTCGGAGGCAATTCGGGTGTCATCGTCCACAGCGATACCGATCTGGCGTACGCCGCCGAGCGCTGTGTTACGGGAGGCTTCGCCTATGCCGGCCAGTCGTGTATTTCCGTGCAGCGGATTTTGGTTGAGCACTCCGTCTACGGAAAATTTACCGAGTTATTTCTGGCGGGAGTCCGCAAGTTGAAAGTTGGAGATCCGCTGGACGAGTCGAGTGACCTCGGCCCGCTCATCCGCGAAAGCGACGCCATGCGCGCCGCCGACTGGGTGCAGGAGGCGGTGCGCGGCGGCGCCCGCCTGCTCTGCGGCGGCGATCGCAAAGGCTCGTTGTTCGAACCGACGGTGCTTAGCGGCACCAAGCCCAACATGAAGGTGAATTGCCAGGAGATTTTTGCGCCGGTCGTGACCATCGAGCCGTATAGCGATTTCGCATCGGCGCTGAAGCAGATCAATAGTTCTGCTTATGGCCTGCAAGCCGGACTTTTCACCCGCGACGCCAAACTCATTTTTCAGGCCTACGACGAACTCGAAGTCGGAGGGTTGATTGCCGGCGATGTCCCCACATTTCGTATTGACCACATGCCTTACGGCGGTATCAAAGATTCCGGACTAGGCCGCGAAGGCTTGCGCGACGCGATTCAGGAGATGACGGAGCCAAAACTCCTGGTCATGAATTTGCGCTGAGGATCCCGTCGAAGGTTTTCAAGAAACGGTTTCATCGCGCATTTATTAGAGCGGCTGTTGATTTTCTCAACGTTCAATCGGGCTAAACAATCGGGCTGAAGAAAAAACTGCTGTGGCCTGTTCCAATTTGCCGGGCAACTGTTATACTCACGTGTTTCAGTATCCTGCGTCACGGTGGCATGTGACGTAAATCATATCGATGCGATCAACCGGAAGAGGCCTGAGCCAATTCCGCAATATTAAAGTCTTCACTCAATGCAGATTTTCCCGCGCAGCAGCAATGCCATCGCCCGGGCCTCTATGGTCCTGACTGTTTTCGCCGTGGCCGCGCTATTTTGGGTCCTGGTGCAGATTGAACGCTCTCCGTACATCACCTATGCGGGAGTGCGGAAGTCGCAGCCCGTCCCCTTCAGCCACCAGCATCACGTCACCGGGTTGGGCATCGATTGCCGCTACTGTCACCAGTCGGTCGAACAATCGAGCTTTGCCGGCATTCCGCCGACCAAGACCTGTATGAATTGCCATGCGCAGATTTGGACCAACGCAGCGTACTTGGAGCCCGTCCGCGAAAGTTTCCGCAGTGGGCGCTCGCTGGAGTGGACGCGCGTCAACCAGTTGCCCGACTACGTATATTTCAATCACAGCATCCACGTGAATAAGGGTGTGGGCTGCAATACCTGCCACGGTCCGATCGATAAGATGCCGCTGACGTATCAGTACGCGTCGCTGCAAATGGAATTCTGCCTCGAGTGCCACCGCGAGCCGGAAAAATATCTGCGCCCGCGCGAGCAGGTTTTCAACATGCGCTACGAGGAGCCTTCGACGAGCGAGCCCGTTGTAGTAAACGGTAAGGCGTACTCCGATCAGGAAGCGCTCGGAAACGCGTTGAAGGAGCAATACAAAGTGCGGTCGGTCAGCGACATCACCAGTTGTAATACTTGCCATCGCTAGGCAAGGTTCAATTCTGAGAGCTGATTTTAACTTTTAACATTTTGACTTTTAACGATGAGCATGGACGAACACAAAACGAAGCCCGCCGGGACCGCTGTCGGAATGGATGTTTGCCCCAGCAAGCGCAAGCAGCTTGACCTGTCGACGGTGAAGGCAGAGTTCGAAAAAGCGATCGACAAGACGACCGGTCCCGAATACTGGCGCAGCCTCGAAGAGCTGGCCGGCAGCGAAGAGTTTCAGGAGATGCTGCATCGCGAGTTTCCCAAGGGTGCATCTGAGTGGCTCGACAGCTTCTCGCGGCGCGGGTTTCTCAAGACCATGGGCGCGTCGCTGGCGCTCGCCGGTTTGACCGGTTGCACGAAGATGCCGATCACCGAGATCGTGCCCTATGTCAGGCAGCCGGAAAATGTTGTTCCCGGCCGTCCGATGTTTTACGCGACAGCATTTACGCTGGGCGGCTATGCCTCGCCAATTTTGGTGGAGAGCCATCTTTTCCGTCCTACGAAAGTTGAAGGCAATCCGCAGCACCCGGCCAGCCTCGGCGGCACCGACGTTTACGCGCAGGCCTCGATTCTCGATCTCTACGATCCCGACCGCGCGCAGAACATCACCTACGATGGCGACGTGCGTTCGTGGAACGCGTTCATAGAAGCTCTGCGCGGCCCCATGAGCGCGGAGAAAAGCGTGGCGGGCGGCGGCGTCCGCATCCTGACGCAAACCGTAACTTCACCCACGCTGGCGGCGCAGATTCGCGATTACCTGGCGGCGAATCCGCAAGCGAAGTGGCATGTGTACGAGCCGATTAATCGCGACAATGTTTATGAGGGCGCGAAACTGGCGTTCGGCGAGGTGGTCGAGACGCGCTACGACTTGTCGAAGGCCGACGTCATAGTTTCGCTCAACGCTGACTTTCTCTACGCGGGATTCCCTGGTTCGGCGCGCTACACGCGCGATTTCGCGGCCCGCCGCAATCCTGATGCGAACATGAATCGGCTGTATGTGATCGAAAGCACGCCGAGTTCGACGGGCATGAAAGCGGATCATCGACTGCCGCTGCGGGCTAGCGATGTTGCGGCCCATGCGCAGACGATAGCGTCTCTCATCGGTGTAAAGGTGGGCGAGATTGGGCCGCCAGGTGAATCTGTGTTCGTCAAAGCCGTTGCAGCGGATCTGACTAGTCACCGCGGATCGAGCCTGGTGATCGCCGGCGATCATCAGCCGCCGGTGGTGCATGCCCTAGCGCAGGCAATCAACGATGCGCTCGGCAACGTTGGCAAAACGGTGTTCTATACAGAGCCCGTCGACGCAAATCCGGTGAATCGCAACGAATCGTTGCACGAACTCGTCGAGGATATTCGCGCCGGCAAAGTCGATCTGCTGGTGATCCTCGGTGGCAACCCTGCGTACGACGCGCCCGCAGAACTCGAATTCGCTTCGGCTCTAAAATCCCCTGCCGTTAGCCTGAAAGTATTTCTCGGAACGCATCGCAACGAGACGGCCGAACTTTGCCAGTGGCACGTTCC
>Ga0074044_10003530_pt1 | contig 13254 bp, 9 predicted proteins | sample BogForMeECP23OM1_FD_94443 | JGI IMG/M metagenome (GOLD analysis project Ga0074044, IMG submission 94443) | Bog forest soil microbial communities from Calvert Island, British Columbia, Canada - Bog Forest MetaG ECP23OM1 | ecosystem: Environmental > Terrestrial > Soil > Wetlands ...
AACGGCTGACACGCGAGCTGGGCGGAACTCTGCAACTCGTGGCCGACGACATTTTCGTGACCAACACAAAGATTTTCGCCCGCGGCATCGAACAGCAAATCGCCAAAGCCATCCTGATCAAGCTGAACCAGATCGGGACGGTGACGGAGACGATGGATGCCATCGAAATGGCGCGCAAGGCGGGCTATGCCTCGGTCATCTCGCACCGCTCGGGGGAAACCGAGGACACGTTTATCGCCGACCTGGCCGTGGCCACCTCCGCGGGGCAGATCAAGACCGGCTCCGCGTCGCGCACCGACCGCATCGCCAAATACAACCAGCTCCTGCGGATCGAGCAGGACCTGGGGGCCGCAGCGCGTTTTCCCGGACGCAGCGCCCTGGCGCCCAAAAAGCACTGACCGCGAGAGCACCTGGCGTTTGCGCTCGCCGCTGGAGTTCCATTTTCCCGGGATTGCGGTTGGGACGCAGGAATCCGTTTACGAAGGCTGTTTGGCAGTACAATCTCCGCAGCCGTTGGTTCGGGTGAGTCTGCGCGGCGCCGCGGTGCGCATGCGCTCCAAGGAGCCGGAGATGAAGACTCCGCAAGCCGGCGCTCTTTCGGTCGCCATTTTCGCGCTCGCCGCTGTTGCGCCCGCCGGTGAATCCTGGCGCGTGAAGCCCTCCACGGAATGGAATGAGAAGGATGTACGGGAGATCCTGGAAAAATCACCGTGGGCGCACCGCGAGAAGCTGATCGTTGCACGGGAGCAGGCAGAGGTTCCGCCAGTGGAATCGCCCGATTCTCACAGCACGGGGTCCAATGTTCCGATCGAGCCTACGACCCCCGGAACGCGACGCCGCCCGACACCCAGCCCGAGCGACCTTCCGGCGCTCAACAGCGCGCGCACGGCCGAAGTGACGCACGCCAGCCAGACGGGCGTGGGCGGCATTGCGGTGGTGCGGTGGGCCTCCGCCCGTACGGTGCGCGAAGCAATGGCGAGGAACATGGTCATGCACGGGACCTTGACGGAGGAGCAGGCTCGCGGGCTTTCCGGCTTTGAGACGGGCGACTACTACATCGTGTACGTGGACCTGCGTGTTCGCTTGGCTGATGTGAATCGGGTTCCCGGGGGCGGAGTGCTCACGCTGGCGATGGTACAGAATTCCATTCTTCGGGTGAACGGCAGCGGGGAGCGGCTGTCGCCGCTGACCGTGAAGGCCGCGCCCCTGCCGGAATTCGACGATCGGAAAGAGCTGGCCCTGGCTGCGTATTACGTTTTCTTTCCCCGGGAAAAGCAGGGGAAGCACGTGCTGCGCGGGGATGAAACCGTTGTTCGTTTCGAATGTCCCCTTGCCCCGGTGCCCATCCACGCCGAGTTCGATCTCCGCAAAATGGCTCGCGAAGGATCGCCTGACCTCTGATGCGCGCGGGGTTTCGTCAGGGAGCGGGACTCACGGCGATTGCGTCTCGTCGCACCGTGCCGGGAAGGCCTGCCGATGCGGGCCGATCTTCCAGCGGGTTGAGCATCCTCCGCTACACATTGCGGGCCGCGTTCGGTATGCTGGCGGCCTGTGCCGCGGCCGAAACCCATCCTGCTCACCGTGCTTGACGGCTGGGGCTACCGCGCGGAGACGCGCGGCAACGCCATCGCGCTGGCCCGGAAACCCGCTTACGACGCGCTGCTCCAGAAATTCCCCAACACGCTGGTGCATACCTCGGGTCCTGCCGTGGGCCTGCCGGAAGGACAGATGGGCAACAGCGAAGTGGGCCATCTGAACATCGGGGCCGGGCGCGTGGTGCACATGGACATTACGCGGCTGGACCAGATGATCCAGAGGGGGGAATTGTGGCGGCAACCCCTGCTGCTGGAAGCCATGGCCCGCGGCCGGGAGCGCCAGCTCCACCTGATGGGGCTGGTGAGCGACGGCGGGGTGCATTCCCAGCTCGAGCACCTGATCGCGCTGGTGCGCATGGCCGCGGAGGAAAAGGTCGAGCGCGTCTTTATCCACGCGTTCACCGACGGCCGCGATACTCCTCCCACGAGCGGAGTGGACTACCTCCAGCGGCTCGAGCAAAAACTGCGCCAGTACGGGACCGGGCGCATCGCCACCGTCATCGGCCGCTATTACGCCATGGACCGCGACAACCGCTGGGAGCGCATCGAGCGGGCGTATCGCGCCATGGTTCATGGCTACGCACTCCACCAGGACTCGAGTCCCATAGCCGCTCTCCGCCAAAGCTACGAGCGTGGAATCACCGACGAATTTGTTGAACCGATTGTCATCACCCAGGGAATGCGCCACGGACAGTCCGGCGTACCCGTGGGCAAAATACAGGACGACGATGCCGTGATCTTCTTCAACTTCCGGGCCGACCGTGCGCGGCAGATCACGCGGGCGCTGGTGGAACCGGGCTTCGACCGCTTCGCGGATGCGAAGCGCCCTCGGAACGTGCTGTTCGTGGCCATGACGCAGTACGAGAAGTCCTGGCCGTGGCTGCGTTACATCCTCTCGCCGGAGAAGCTCGAGCACATCCTGGCCCAGGTGTTCGCGGAGCAGAATCTGCGCAACCTGCGCTGCGCGGAAACGGAGAAATACGCGCACGTGACTTATTTTTTCAACGGGGGCGTGGAAAAACCGTTTGGAGGCGAGGAGCGCGTGCTCGTGCCCTCCCCGAAAGTGGCCACCTACGACCTGAAGCCGGAAATGAGCGCGGAGGGCATCACGGACGCGGTGGTGAAAGCGATCGAAAAGGGCGAGTTCGACGCCATCATCATGAACTACGCCAACGCAGACATGGTGGGGCATTCCGGAAAACTGGAAGCCGCGATCAAAGCCGTGGAGGCAGTGGACGCGGGGATTGGGCGCATCTACCAGGCGATGAAGCCGCGGGGCGGCGCGTGGATCATTACCGCGGACCACGGCAACGCGGAAACGATGATCGATCCGGTGACCGGCGGGCCGCATACCTATCACACCACGAATCCCGTTCCCTTTATCCTCGCCAGCGGGCAGGACCACATTGCGCTGCGCTCCGGCGGCGCGCTCCAGGACATCGCGCCGACGGTGCTCGCGCTGATGGGAACGGAGCGGCCGAGGGAAATGACCGGGCAAGATTTGGTGGTACGGAAGAACTGAAATCGGCGGTCCGAAGGCCTTTGAGTGCGGCCCGCGGAATTTCGCGTGCCGCCTTTCCGAATATGACCAACTGCAGCCCTGCGGAAACAAAACTACTCCTCTGCGTCTGGCACCCGTTCACGCTGTGGCGCGCGCCGGAGTGGCTGCCTGCGCGGTTGCGGGAGCGCTACGCGGGGATGCGGGTGGTGCATTTGACGGATTACAGCCGACTGATGGAGGAGCTGCCGGACGCGGACATTTTCGTGGGATGGTCGGTGCGGCCGCAGCAGTTTACCGCGGCGCGGAAGCTGAAGTGGCTACACTCGACGGCGGCGGGGGTGGCACAGCTCATGTATCCGGAGCTGCGGGCGAGCGGGATCGCGGTGACGAATGCGAGCGGAGTGCACACGGTGCCCATCGCCGAGCACGTGCTGGGCCTGGTGCTCGCGCTGGCGCGACGGTTTCCCTCCGCCTTCCGCCATCAGGCCGCGCGCCACTGGGGCCAGCAGGACATCTGGAACGAGGCGGTGCGCCCGCGTGAGCTGCGCGGCGCTACACTGCTCGTTGTGGGGCTGGGGGCCATCGGCCGCGAGGTCGCGCGACTGGCCCGCGCGCTGGGCCTGCGGGTGATCGCGGTGACGCGCTCGGGTCGCGCCCATGCGGAGCTGGCGGAGCGCGTCGCGCCTGCCTCCGGGCTCGACGCCCTGCTCCCCGAGGCCGACTTTGTGGTCCTAGCGGCGCCGGAAACCCCGGAGACGCATCAACTGATGAACGCGGCGCGGCTGGCGCGGATGAAGTCCGGGGCTTATCTGGTGAACGTGGCGCGCGGCTCGCTGGTGGAGGAATCCGCGCTCATCGCCGCACTGCGCGAGCAGCGCATCGCGGGCGCGGCGCTCGATGTGACGGGCGAAGAACCGTTGCCGGAATCGAGCGCTCTGTGGTCGCTGGAGAACTGCTTCCTCACGCCGCACCTGAGCGGAGCGAGCGACTCGCTGTGGGAGCGGCAGGCGGAGCTGCTGCTGGACAACCTGGACCGCTGGTTTTCCGGGCGCGAGCTGCGCAATCGCGTGGACCTCGACCGCGGGTATTAGCAGATTGCTGAAAAAGCACCCACACTGTCATCCCGAGCGAAGCGAGGGAACTGTTTTCCTCCGCAAGCCGCCGAAATCAACAGCAGATTCCTCAACCCGACAACAAACGTCGGGCTTCGGAATGACAGCGGTGCGATTTTTTCAGCAGCCTGTTAGCCGGCCCGTGGCACAGACTTCAGTCTGTGCGCCGTTCCCTTGGCCGTGAATCCAGGGAACCAGTGAGCAACACGCGCAGTCACCGCGCAAAGCCACCCGATGCGGACAGTCCTACCTCAGGAAACAGGCCCTTTCGGCGCGGTGTATCCCTGGCGGGCATAGACGACGAGCTTCAGTTTCTTGTTTTTCTCGTCGTGAACCTCGAGCGGCTTGCCGTCCGTGCCCACCATCTCGACTTTGATTTTCCGGTACTTGCCGTCGCGCGCCTGGTTGCTAGGCATGTAGCCCAGGCTGTACTGGGACCGCAGCATGGCGGCAATCTCTTGCATGTCGCTGGGGACTTCACCGGGGAATCTGGGAAAGTAGGAGCGGCCTCCGGTCAGGCGCGCGAATTCCCTCATCTGATTGTCGGCCTGAAGATAATTGAGATTGCTCGCGCCGCGCCCGAGCCCGTTGTCCTGCATGACCTCCTCGAAGGCCGCGACGCCGACCGAAAAGATGGTGACGTCGGTCTGTTTGACGCGCTTCTGCGTGTCGTCCCAGGTGTGCTTGCTGAACGTGTCTCTGCCCGAAGCGAGCAGCAGGATGGACTTGCGGCCCTTCACGTCCTGGAGACGGTCGAGTGTTTCGATCACCGCGTCGAACACATTCGACTCGTGAAAGCCGGGCATTCTCATGGTGGAGAGAAAGCTGCGCACGGCCATTTTGTCCTGTGTGAAGTCCACATCGAAGTGCGTGCGCATGTCGAAGTACGCCAGGGCTAGCCAGTCGTTTTTCTTGAGCTGGCTGATGAAGGCATTGGACCAGCTCACTGCGTTGGCCATATACACTGGATACCCGTTTGCGCCTCGGCTGCTGAACTCGAGGAGCATCACGCAGGTGATGGGCGCGTCGGGGGTCGCGAAGTTGGTGATGGGCTGGGGAACGCCGTCCTCGCTCACCCGGAAATTGCTCTTGTTCAAGCCCGTGATGGGATCGCCGTTGTCGCTGGCCACCACCACATCCAGCGTGACGAGGGGCACCTCGACGCTCAGCGTGTACTGCTCCGGCGGCTTCTGCTGGTCTTTCGGTGCGCTCGGGACGCTGACCGGCGGCTGCTGCTTGGTGTCCTGTGGCGCACCGCTCGACTGCGCGAGAAGCCGGTCGGGGGGCGCGGTAGCTGCCGTCAGCAGCGCAAATAGCCCGCCGACGAGAATGGCGCGAATGACGTGGGTTCGCATCACGAATCACCTCATGGCTTTGGATGCTGCCACGGCCCGGCGGGCTGGTCAACGCGGGCAGCCACCAGCCGCCCCCGGGGGACAGTTCGGACACGCCCTGGCCACGGGATTCGGGGCCGCGTGGTAGCATTCTAGTTTTGTTTGGCGACCTGGAAGACGATGGAGGGCAGAAATTGTCTTTGCTTCGGTGTGCGCTGCTTCCCGGCCTGATTCTGGCCCTGTGTGTAACCCCGGCGATCTCTCAAAAACCGCCGGCCGCGGCCTCGCCCGTGGAATTCGAGAAGCTGGCGCTGGAGGCCACGGACTGGCTGGCCGGGCTGGTGCGCATCAACACGGTGAACCCGCCGGGGAACGAGCTGGCCGGGGCGCGTTACATCGCGGAAATCCTGCAGAAGGAAGGAATCCAGCCGGAGATCATCGAGACGTCGCCGGGCCGCGGCGCGGTGGTGGCGCGGCTGCAAGCCGGGGCGCTGCCGGACCCCGCCCGCGCGGTGCTGCTCCTCGGCCATATGGATGTGGTCGGCGTGGACGCCTCGAAGTGGACGCTGGATCCCTTCAGCGCCGGCGTGAAGGATGGCGCCCTGTGGGGCCGCGGCACGGTGGACGACAAAGGCCCGCTGATCGCCAATTTAGCGGCGTTCATCACGCTGAGGCGCGCCGCAGTGCGGCTGGACCGCGACGTCATTTTCCTCGCCGACGGCGACGAGGAGCAGGCCGGAGAGGCCGGCATCCGCGCGCTGGCAGAAAAACACTGGGACAAGATCGCCGCGGCCTACTGCATCAACGAGGGCGGCCGCACGATTCAAAAGGACGGGAAACCCTGGTACGTCGGGGTGCAGGCGAGCGAAAAGGTCTCCGTGAATTACCGCGTAACCGCCACGGGCACCTCGGGACACGCCTCGATTCCGCTCAAAGACAACGCGGTGGTCCACCTGGCCGCGGCGATCGAAAAGCTGGGAAATTGGGAAACGCCGGTGAAGCCCACGGTGATTACCAAACGCTACTTCGAAGGCCTGGCGCAAATCGAAGATCCCGAACTCGCCAAATGGATGCGCGTGCTGGACACGCCAGAGCGCCAGGAGCACGCCGCGCGGATTCTTTCGGGTGCCAGCCCGATGTGGAGCGCCATTCTGCGGAACACCGTTTCGCCGACTATCCTCCAGGCCGGCGTGCGCGCCAACGTGATCCCCTCGGAAGCCCGCGCCACACTAAACGTCCGGCTGCTGCCCGGGGAGCTGCCGGGGGAGTTTGCGGAGGCCATGATGAAAGTGGTGGCCGATCCGCAGGTGGCCATTGACATCGAGAGGATCAACACACGGCCCTCGCCGCCCTCCAACATTGACACGGATTTTTTCCGTTCCATTCAGAAGTCGGCCCGCGCGGTTTTTCCCGGCGCGCTGGTGCTGCCGATCATGTCCACCTGGGCTACGGATTCGGCCGAGCTGCGGGTGCGCAACGTGACGTGCTACGGCCTGGTGCCGTTCCCGCTGACGGAGGAGGAAATCGGACGCATGCACGCGGATAACGAGCGGTTGCCGCTGGCTTCCATTCGCCCCGGCATCGAGTTGGTGTACCGCGCGGTGGAGGATTTTGTCCGTGCGCCGTAGACCCCCACCACCGCCCAGCGCGCTGACGCTGCGCCGCGCGAAAATCGTCTGCACCATCGGGCCCGCCACGCGTTCGCCGGAAATGGCCGACCGGCTGCTCGCCGCCGGGATGAACGTGGCGCGTCTGAATTTCTCTCACGGCACGCACGAGGAGCATGCCGCGGCCATCCGCGCGCTGCGGCGGGCCTCGTTCCGCCAGCAGCGGCCGCTGGCGATCCTGGCCGACCTGCAAGGCCCGAAGATCCGCACGGGGACGCTGGCCGGGGGGCGGCCGGTGCAACTGGAAGCGGGAAAATCCTTCGTCATCACCACGGAAAACATTGCGGGCGACGCCGCGCGCGTCTCCACCACCTTCGCGCGCCTGCCGCGCGACGTTCACCGGGGCGACCGCGTACTTCTGGCCGACGGTCTCATCGAGCTGCGAGTCACCGCGGTGCGCGGCCGCGATGTCGTTACCAGGATTGTCAACGGCGGCGAGCTGGGGGAACACAAAGGCATCAACCTGCCGGGAGTAAAGCTGAAGGTAGCCTCGCTCACGCCAAAAGATCGCGAAGACCTGCGATTTGCGCTGAAGGCCGGCGCGAACTACGTGGCGGTGAGCTTCGTGCGCACCGCTTCCGACGTGCTCTCCGCGAAGGCGCTGATCCGCCGCGCGGGGTACGACACCCCGGTGATCGCGAAACTCGAAAAACCCGAGGCCATCGAAAACCTCGAAGAGATCCTGCGCGCCTCGGACGGGGTGATGGTGGCGCGGGGCGACCTGGGCGTGGAGCTCGCCCCGGAAATGGTGCCTGTCTTGCAGAAGCGCATCATTTCCATGGCCTGCGACTTGCGCGTCCCGGTGATCACCGCCACGCAAATGCTCGAGTCCATGACCGAGCACCCGCGGCCCACGCGGGCCGAGGCCTCCGACGTGGCCAACGCCATCTTCGACGGCAGCGACTCCGTGATGCTCTCGGCCGAGACGGCCTCCGGCTGCTATCCCCTGGAGACCGTGCGCATGATGGACCGCATCGTGCGCGAGGCCGAGGCCAACATCCGCAGCGTAATCCGGCCGCACCCCGCGACGCTCTCCGTCGGCGAGACCATCTGCGAAGCCATCTGCAACGCCGCGGCCGTGTTCCGCATGAAAGTGATCGCCGTGTTCACCGAGAGCGGCTCGACCGCCCGGCTGATCTCCAAATACCGCCCGCCCTGCCCCATCATCGCCTTCTCGCCCAATCAGGAGACGCGGCGGCGCCTGAATCTGCTGTGGGGAGTGCTGCCGCGTACGATTGGCGGAGTGCGGAACATTGACGAACTCTCCGAGGTGGCCGCGTCACGGCTGCTGGAAGAGCGCCTGGTCGCGCGGGGAGACGTGGTGGGCATTGTGGCCGGCATCCCGTTTGGCAGCCGGGGGACTACGAACTTCATGAAGCTGCATACTGTGGGATAAAGGCGAAAATCGAAATTTGAAAATCAAAAAGCGGGAGACGAAGGCCATCCAGAATGGGATGAGGGCGTTTACCCCGGTTTTCGGATTTTGAATTTCGGTATTCGATTTGCCGCATCCAAGCAGCCGGCGGCTTTTTGCCCCGGCCTTTGCCTGTTACACTCGGTGTTGGCACCAGAGTCCGAAGATGCAGAACGCCATCGTCAAAGACCCGAACATACTCGGCGGCGAGCCTGTTTTTCGCGGAACCCGCGTCCCCTTCCAGGTCTTGATCGATTATCTGGAAGGCGGCGAAACGTTGGACCAGTTCCTGGAACAGTATCCAAGCGTTAGCCGCCAGCTCGCCATCGCAGCAATTGAAGAAGCACGATCGAGCCTCCTCTCCCAGCTTCGATGAAGGTATTGATCGGGGACGCGCGCCCCGATTTTCTTTTTTCGAGTTTCGATCTCAGTGCACCCAGCGGCTGGGGTCGGAAGGCGGTTCGTCGCGACGCTCGCGCATATACACCTCAAATTTCCGCTTCAATCGCCGCTGTCTCCAATCCGAGTATAGGTTCCGCGCGCTGAAAAAATAGGAGCCCCTGCGGATGTAGATGTAGCCCACCAACAGACCGCCCAGGTGCGCGATGTGGCTGATGCCGTTCGACGCTCCCTCCAGTGAGGTGAAGAATTCGATGGCGCCCCAGAGGAGCACGAACATGCGCATGGAAATCTGGATGGGGAGAGGAAACAGCCACACCGGGCGGTCGGGGAACAGCAGCGCGCAGGCCATCAGGATCCCGTAAATCGCCCCGGAGGCCCCAATGGTTACGCCCATCCCCGGTAAGTTGCCCCACAACTCGGGAACCTCGTTGACCAGCAGGACGCACACGCCCGCCCCGATTCCGGTCAGAAAATAGAACCGCAGGAAGCGCCGCAGGCCCCACACACCCTCCAGGTCTCTGCCGAACATCCACAGCGCAAACATGTTGAACAGCAGGTGCAGCGCGCCCCCATGGAGGAACAGGTAGGTGGCCAGTTGCCAGATGCGCAACCCGTGCACCACGGCGTAGGGCATGAGCCCGAACCATTCGATCAGCTTGCGTTCCGCATCCTCCCCCATCGCCAGGTTGAGGATTTTCTGGAAAGCGAACACAGCGCAATTGGCAACGACGAGCGCGCGGATGGCGGGAGTGAACTCGCGCCGCCAGTCGAACCGATAGGGGGATCGGGCGAAACTTCTCATCGCGCAACCAGTCTAGCCGGGCGTGGAGCGCGGAGTCAAAAGAGGCGGAGGGATTCTCGACAGTTCCGGCGCGCGATGCGTTAATTATCCCCGCCGGGCATTACGTGTTTCAGCGGCGCGATGCGCTGCGGCTCGAGTTCCGGGTGGGGCAGCGGCTTGCGGGGCAGCATCTGATCGCGCATGGCCGCGTTGTACACAAAGATGGCTTCCACCAGGGCCGCCTGCGCCAGGTCCTCGGCCTGCAAGCGCTCGTAGGTGTCCATGTTGGAGTGATGCGTCCTCGAGCCGTAATCCAGGCGGTCCTGGATGAATTGGAAGCCGGGGATTCCCACGGCATCGAAGGCTTCGTGGTCGGTGCCCCCGGTGTCGCGCAGCGTGAGGGTGGTGACTCCCAGGTCCTTCAACGGCTCGATCCACTGGGCGAAAATCGGCGCGACCGCGGCATTCTGCTGCAGGTAGACACCGCGGATTTTCCCGCTTCCGTTGTCCAGGTTGAAATACGCGGAAATCTTCTGCTGCTCGGGCTTGAGTTGCGGGGGACCGGAGGCGTCGCGGTCATACTCGGTGACATTGAGCTGGTCCGGCGCCGTCGAGCGCGGCACGAAGCCGAAATGCTGCTTCACGTAGCCGTAGGATCCGAACTCGCCCTGCTCTTCCCCGGTCCAGAGCCCGACGCGGATGGTGCGCCGCGGCTTCACCTGGAGGGCAGTGAGAATGCGCATCACCTCCATGGCGACCACGGTGCCTGCGCCGTTATCCGTGGCGCCCGTCGCGGACGCCCAGGAGTCCAGATGCCCTCCGAGCATCACCAGCTCGTCCTTTAGCTTTGGGTCTGTGCCCGGAATTTCCGCGATGGTGTCGAAGCCGTGCTCGTGGTCGCCGGTGAATTTCACGTCCACGTTCATCTCGATCGTCACCGGAACGCCGGCCTTGAGCAGCCGGTAGACGCGCCCGTAGTTCTCGATGGCCGTGACCACCACCGGCAGGGCGTTGGCGTGTTCGCGCTGGTAGATCAGCCAGCCGAATCCCGCGCCGGTGTCGTCGAAAATGGTTCCACCAGAGCCGCCGCTATTTCTGCCGTCGCGGCTGGGCGTCACTACGCCGGCGGCCTGCTCGGCGGCCAGGAACCGCCCGATCTTCTCGCGCAGCTCGAGGCTCTTCAGGAACGCTTGGAAGGAGAATGCGGGGTCGGCCTTCTCGAGCCGGAATTCCTCGATTTCTTTCAGGCTGGCGCTGTCGTGGCGGCTGAACAGCGGCTTGTCCACGGGCTTGACTTCGCGCATCTCGCCCAGAAACACAATCTTCCCCGCCAGTTTGCCTTTGTATTTCTCGAAGTCTTTTTCTTCCTTGATGTCCACCCAAACGGCCGGGGCGTTCACCGCGCCCTTGGTCGCCGGAGACCACGGCGCGGCCTGGGCGATGAAGATGGCCATATCCGGGGCGGTCATGCGGACCCAGGTGTTGAGTTGCTGCCAGCCCATGCCAAACTCGCCCCAGTCTTCCAGGTGGGCGTTCGCGCAGCCCATGGCCACAAACTGGTCGCGGGTCCATTCGTTGGCGCGCTTGAGGTTGGGCGAGCCGGTGAGCCGCGGCCCGATTCCGTCCATCAACGCCGAGGCGTATTCCATGACGTGGGAGTGCGCCCCGGCTTCCTCGCGGATACGCTGATACATGGCGTAGTCGAGAGACTCCTTCTCGGGCTGCGGCAATTCATACGACGGCCGTGCCGCATCCGCCGGCGGGGCTTTTCTCTCATCACCGGCAAGCGGAGAAATCGTGAAACAACCGGCGAGGAGGACGATGGCGATCGGGAGTATTCGTGAATTCATGGATGATTCCTCTTTTCGGAACGAGCGTGAGCAGCGTAGCAGAACATGGAAGAAGCGCCAAAGCTGGCCGGCACGGAACGACGCGCGCGTCCCGGCATCCATCAGATCCAAATCGTCGAAATGCCTCTCCGGCACTCCCGCGCGGCCGTGGGCCCTACTTCAACTTCGTGCGCGCGGAGTGATAGAGCGAGAACGCCAGGAGCAGGAACATCACCACGGCCACCAGGCTGCTCTGCGTCACGTCCCCGAATGAGGTATTGGCGGTGTGATCGGCCAGCCACGCGCCGCCGCGGCCCAGCACGTTCTCCGGCAGGAAGTGATATTTGAAGTTGGGGTCGCCGAGAACCGTCAGGACCATGCCCAGCAGGCCGAAGACGCCGCCTGCGGCAATCAGTCCGGTGGCATAGAGCGAGCCCGGGCTGACCTCGCTCTCGGCATGTTCGCCCGTCTTGGTGCCGAGTTCGGCGAGCCAGCGCACCACGCCGCCGGTGAATATCGCCAGGGTGGTGGCAATGGAAAGATACGACCCCACTGCAAAAGCCAGCGAACGAACCCCCAAGAGTTCGATGGCCACCACCAGGAACACGCCCAGCAGCACCAGCCGCCAGGGCAGGCGCTGGTTCAGGATTCCGTTGATCACTGTGGCCATGAGCCGCGCCTGCGGCGCCGCCGCTTTGTCGCTGCCGATGCCCTGGATCCACTGGATTTCCACCTGCTTCGAGGCCGGGTCGTACAGGAATTTTCCATCGGGCACGTCGCGGGAGCCGATGGCGTTCAGCAGCACGTAGGTCTTTCCGTTGTGCTCGTAATTCTGCTGCTCGATCTGAACCCCCTGGGAGAGATGCGCCAGGTCCACCGGCATCTGCATGGGGACAAACTGCGCCAGCGCCGTATTCATCAGGATGAGCGTGAGGCCGATGACCACGGCCGAAGCCATCACGCCGAGCACCAGCCCAATCTGCTGCCGAATGGGCGTGGCCCCCACCAGGAAGCCCGTCTTCAGGTCCTGCGAAGTCGCGCCGGCGTTGGCCGAGGCGATGCACACCACGCCGCCGATGGTGAGCGCCAGAGCCGAATAGGCGGGGCCGGTCCAGTGCAGCGCCAGGAACATGGCGCAAGTGGCCATCAGCGTGGCGATGGTCATTCCGCTCACCGGGTTGGCCGACGTGCCGATGATTCCGCAGATGCGCGACGACACGGTGACGAACAAGAACCCGAACACCACCACGAATATCCCCGCCATCAGATTGGAAAACATCCCCGTCTGCGCGCCCGGCACGGGCTTGAAGGTGAGCAGCGCCCACATCATGGCGACCAACACCCCCGAGCCGATCACCACCGTGCTCATCGGCAGGTCGCGCTCTGTGCGCTTGGTCCCGGCCCGCGCCCCGCTGCCCGCGCTCAGGTCCTTCAACCCCGAACTCAACGCGCCCACAATCGTCGGCATGGTGCGCAGCAGCGTAAACAGGCCCGCTGCGGCCACCGCGCCCGCGCCCATCGGCCGGATGTAGATGCGCCAGAGCTGGTCTGGCGTCATTTTCGGAATCGGGATGGTGCTGGGATAAAGCGCCAGATCGGGCGCCAGCGAACCGAAGAAC
>Ga0074044_10003531_pt1 | contig 13252 bp, 9 predicted proteins | sample BogForMeECP23OM1_FD_94443 | JGI IMG/M metagenome (GOLD analysis project Ga0074044, IMG submission 94443) | Bog forest soil microbial communities from Calvert Island, British Columbia, Canada - Bog Forest MetaG ECP23OM1 | ecosystem: Environmental > Terrestrial > Soil > Wetlands ...
TGATGTTCTCGGCTTCTTCGAGTGTGTAGTGCTGTGTCTCGCTTGACACGATTGCATCGTCTGGCATCTGGACTTCATGCCAGGGATTCGTCTTGATCCGCTGCTCGTTGACGGCACGCTTGAATAGGGACGACGCACACGCCCGGACGTGCTTGAGCGTATTCTTTGCCTGGGTCCCGGTCAAAGATTGGAGAAACCGAGTCCCGAAGTGCGGCTCGTACTCTTGCAGCGTCACCTTGCCGAAGTGCGCTTCGAGATGTTGCTTCCAAATCTGCTTATAGCCACGAATCGTCGAAGCCTTCTTGCGCGGTTCGCCGGTCAGCTTGATGATCTCTTCGCAGTACGGCAGGTAATGTTTCTCCCAGAACTGCGCAACCGTCATGTCCTGCTCGGTCACCGTCGCTGTGTTTACCTTGCGCATGAAGTCATCGCACAGCAACTGAACTGGCTTCGACTTCGCCGAGTAGTGCTTCCGATCCTTGGCACACAGACGATACGACTTCTGCACGCGCGTCAACTGTCCGTCACGCAGTTCAGTTTGATAGAATCGAACGTGAAAGGCTCCAAATGCCTCGTAAATGTGACCGTGCTGATAGCGACTCATGCGACCTCCGACAGGTCCACATTATCGTACTATGCGATGAGAATGCAATGGCCAAACGGTCGTATCCGTGTAAGATGTTGTAAACAAACATTGGCGGTGTAGCTCAGGTGGTTAGAGCGACGGTCTCATAATCCGTAGGTCGTAGGTTCGAGTCCTACCGCCGCCACCAAATTTTATGGTTTGTTTGCAATGGGTTAGGGTAATCTGCGGATTTTGGGGCACCAGATTCTAGCTAGCTGAGCCTTCAGGACTCCGGCCGAAGTTCGTGGCTGTCAGCTTCCGCTGCGATCTCTGAGACGTCGGTCAACCTTCGGCTTTTTTTTCTGTTCGTTCTGTAGTTCGAGTTTCCACCGCGGTTTCTTGGAATTAGCAAATAAGATCTCCGGTCTGAGGGTTGCGACTCGCCGTGCGATGCTCGCCAAGTTTTCAAGTTCCTCGACAGTAAAGTCCGGACCTGCCGCCCCCGGACTGACACCTTTCCGCGAAACCTGAATCACCCCCAAGACCTCATCCTGCCCTCCCGTGATCGGTGCCGACATGAGTTTCTGGATTCTTGGGTGATCGTCGTCCTTTAACTCCGGATCTGTTAACTTGATCAGCTCGAAAACGTTACGGTGGGGCACGTTGGCAAAATTGTTATACAGCTCAGCCGTTTTGCTTAGCGCTGTTTTCGCCGCCACGGCGGAACCGGAGATAGGAATACAGCCAGCTGACTGCAACTCGGCGGGGTAAGTAAACCTTAGCAGCTCTCCTTCCAACCGCAGTATTCCAACCTCGGTGCGCCGTACGCCAAATAGCGTAGCGAGCTCGGTGCAAATCTCATCGAGGGTGCACTCTGCTCCAAGCAGCATGGCTTCGATAGCTTCTAGGCTTGTCATGACGTCGGGCAGAGTTCCTCTTAGTCTGATCCTGCTTGATTGCCAGCAGGCACGCAAGGCTCCAAGGTAACCGTTCAAATCGGACTTTAATTTTCGTACTCGCCGGACGAAGGAATGTGCCAGCCTTTTGCACGCGTCTCTTCGCAGCAGTAGATTCCCGGCCACGGGGTGGCTGCGCTCGGATCGTGCAGTTGATCGAATGCTTCGTGTCTCTTGTTTTATCCGTAAAGTGCGGGCTGGTGATTTGGAGCATAGCACGCAGTGACGGGCAACACTGCAATCGCCGAGAGCCCTGTGGCAGATTCGTCACCGAAGCACAAGACAAGACCAAACGCCGTCGTGAAGGTAGAGAGGATGGACACCTTATGACGCGTCCCAAACTGGTTTTGCGTGAAGTTCGACGACCCGGACCTAATAGCGACCGACATATCTCTGGAGCCTGCTCCGCTTGCGGGGATATTCTTCTTGAGCGGCTGACGAGGGTGAAGGCGACGGGGAGCGTCTTCGAGCTAAACTCGACAAGGTATTTGCACAACACCTGGCCGACAAACACTCGAAGGAAGCAAACACATAATCTTGACGGATGATGAAACCGAGAGTTTCCACGCACCGTCCCGGATGCGCAGCATTGCCTCTCCTCAGAGCCTCCCGCGGCCTCCACGAAATCACAAACTCGCGATCACATGGAAGAGCGCCCCACGTGGAAAACGGGTCACGCGGGAAACGAGCCCACGTGGAAGACGGGCAACGTGGAAGAGCGGCCCTTCAGGGCCGCGTCAGCCCTGCAAAAAGAACGGGGCTTTAGCCCCCGCTACTGCACCCTCCCGTCCGTGTCCATCAGCCGGAACTCGCCCAGGTTCAGCTCGCGCACACCGGCTTCGATCTTCGCTCGATCGCCCACCACGATCCAGATTAAGTTGTCCGGCCGCACCACTTCCTTTGCAGCCTGGTTTACATCGCCAGTTTTGAGCGCGCGCACTTTCCCCCCGTAGGTCTCGTAGTAATCGTCGGGGAGCCCGAACCATACCAGGTCCACGATTGACTGTCCCAGCGCGTCCAGCGTCTCGCGCGACCCTGGAAGCTTAAGCGTCTCGTTCGCCTGAATTTTCGCGAGCTCGTCGGCGCTGATGGGACGATCGCCCGTGATTCCGCGAAACTCCTTGTTCATCTCCACCAGCGATTCCTTAGTCTTGTCGGTTTGCACGGGCGCCACCGCATAGAACGGCCGTTGCGACCGGGCGTCGCGAAGAACTGTGCGCGCCCCGTACGACCAGTGCTTGTCTTCCCGCAGATTCATATTCAGCCGCGCGCCAAACGTGCCGCCCAGACTGTCGTTCATCGCTTCAATCGCGATTTCCTGCGGATTCGCCCGCGGCGGTGCCACCACTCCCGCAATGATCACCGATTGCAGCGCCCCAGGTTTGTCGATCAAGTACACGGCGGACTTCGCCGCCACCGGAACGGTCTTCACCTTCTTGGCAGGAGCGCTCGCGCTCTTCCATCCCGCAAAAAGCTTCTCCAGTTTCGGCGTTACTTCCTTCAGCGTTGTGTCGCCCACCACGACTAACGTCGAGTTGTTGGGACCGATCCAGGTGTCATGAAACTTCACCAGATCCTCTCTCGTCAGTTTTGCCACGCTTTCCTTTGTCCCAGATCCCGTCAGCGGATTCCCATACGGGTGACCCGCGCCGTACAAAAGCCCAGGTAAAACTCGCAATGCCAGCGTCGCGGGAGTGTTTTGCTCGCGTTCGATTCCGGCGAGCACCAACTTCTGCTCCCGCTTGACTTCATTTTCCGGATACGACGGATGCAACACCACGTCCGCAAACAGGTCAAGCGACGGGTCGAGTTTCGAGCTCAAGGCCGAAAGGGAAACAAACGATAGATCAAGGTTTGAATATCCACGCAACGTAGCTCCTAGTAACTCCAACTCGTCGCTGATCTGCAGCGCATTGCGCGTCCGCGTCCCGTCCGTCAGCACCTGCATCGCCAGATTCGCGGTTCCCGGTATCGTCGATGCATCGGATGCGAATCCGGCGTCGCTCGCCAGCACGAAATTTACCAGCGGAACTTCGTGACGCTCCGCCAGAATTACTTTCAATCCATTCGACAGCGTGGCCCGCTGCAGCTTCGGTAATTTCAACTCGGGTGGCGTGCCAGTATCCGGCGCTTTGCTGCGATCCGCTCCTGTCGACGCGGTTTTGTAGTCGGGGAAAGGATCCACCTCGAGGATGTACACGCCGTCCGAAAGCCACCGCTGCGCCGCTTCCCGCAAATCCTCCGCCGTCGCATCTTGGACGCGTTTGAGCGAGACCTTGTAAGCGTCCGGACTCCCTCGAAACACCTGGCTCATCGCCAGTCGGTCGGATTTTCCGCCGAATCCTCCAATCCGCTCGATCCCGCGGATGAATTCCGCCTCGTACTGCGCCTTCGCCCGCTGCATCTCCTCGACGGTCGGTCCATTTTTCAGAAAGAGCGCCAGTTCCTCATCCACTTCCTTCTCCACCTGCGCAATACTCTGCCCCGGCCGTGCCGTTGCCCGCACGTAGAACTGTCCGCCAATCTCGCGCGAGTCCACGTAGGCTAATGTTTCGGTCGCGATCTGGTCCTGATACACCAGACGTTTGTAAAAACGCGACGATTTTCCGTTACTCAAACAATCGCTCACCAGGTCGAGATAGTCCGCGTCCGCGCTGCCATACTCCGGAACGTTCCACACCTTGTATATGCGCGCCTGTGGCACGCGGTCCTGCACCACCTGCCGATGCGTGCCCGTGATCTTCGCAACCCACACCTGCTGGTGCGCCACCGGCGGCCCCGAAGGAATGTCCCCATAATATTTCGTGACTTTTTCTCGCGCCGTCTTTACGTCGATGTCCCCCGCGATTACCAGCACCACATTCGACGGACCGTAGTACGTCTTGAACCACTCCTGCACATCCTTCATCGACGCCGCATCTAGGTCGGCCATGTCTCCAATCGTCGTCCACGAATACGGATGCCCCGCCGGATAAGTATTTTGCGTCAGCAGTTGCCGGGTCACCCCGTACGGCTGATTCTCGCCCTGCCGCTTCTCGTTTTGCACCACGCCCCGCTGCAAGTCGAGCGTCTTCTGATCCAGCGAACCGAGCAGGTGCCCCATGCGATCCGACTCCATCCAAAGCGTCAAATCCACCGCTGATGTCGGGACGTTCTGGAAATAATTTGTGCGGTCCGGATTGGTGGTGCCATTCAAATCAGTCGCGCCAACTCTTTCCATGGAGTCGATGTACCGTCCCTGCGAATGCTCGCTGCCTCCAAACATCAAATGTTCGAATAGATGTGCGAACCCGGTCTTCCCCGGCCTCTCATTCTTCGATCCCACGTGGTACCAGGTATTGATCGCCACGATCGGCGCCTTGTGGTCCTCATGTACGATCACGGTCAGTCCGTTATCCAGCACAAATCGCTCATACGGAATATCAATCTCTTTTGTCTTCGTCTGTGCCGCTCCGCTCGTCACCACCGCGAGCACCAGAAGTAAAATCGCAAATTCCGTCCGCATTCTTAATCCTCCGAAACAATTTCCTGTAACCAGTACCAGATTTTGTCATCCCCACCCCGAGCAAAGTCGAAGGGAGGCATCTGCAGTCCGCCGCAAGATGCAGCGATTTTGGAAACGAAAAATAGTTTACACCCCAGGCTCGTCCAATAAATTCCGGAGTAGGCGATATCCCCGCGTGATTGTGACCGCCCTCCCAGAATATATGTCCGTTCTCACAAGAAACTCGAGCCGCGTAGAGGCAGAACAGGAAAGCCCGGCACGTGAGTGCCGGGTAGGCGGCGTGTCAAAGCCCCAGTCCCGTAGGGACGGCACGCAGACGATTCCGGATCAACCCTCAGCGATGTTATCCTAACCATGATTACGCCGCAGGGGCTTTACCCTCTTCATGTCCAATCCAATAACGTCCGATTCGAGCGCGTCCGAACCAAACGCATCCAACCCGGCCTCTTCGGAATCCATGCCATCCAGCGCACCCGCCGAATCTTTTAAAGATATTTTTTCCGAGTACGAAAAAAGTCATTCCCGCAAGAAGGAACCCGGCGCCCAGGGCCGCGAAGGTACCGTGATCGCCGTAACCGCCGACTCCATCATCCTCGATGTCGGATTCAAGACCGAAGGCGTTCTTCCCCTCACCGCCTTCCCGCCGGACAAGCCGCCGAAGCCCGGCGACAAAGTGCAGGTCACCATCAAAGGCCGCGATCCCGAAGGCTACTACGAATTGACGCGCGGCAAGGTCGAGCATCCCACCGACTGGGCCGCACTGGAAAAGGCATTCGCCGAGAAGTCGACCATCATCGGCACCGTGACCGGCGTGGTCAAAGGCGGCTTGAGCGTGGATATCGGAGTCCGAGCCTTCATGCCCGCGTCGCGCAGCGGCACCCACGACGCCTCAGAACTCGAGAAACTGGTCGAGCAGGAAATCCGCTGCCGCATCATCAAACTCGACGTGGAAGATGAAGACGTAGTAGTCGATCGCCGAGCCATTGCCGAAGACGAAGAACGCGCCGGCAAACAGCGTCGCTACTCCGAACTCAAGGAAGGCGATACCGTGCACGGAGAAGTTCGCAGCCTCACCGATTACGGCGCCTTCGTCGATATCGGAGGCGCGGACGCCCTGCTTCACGTCGGCGAAATTTCCTGGCGTCGCGTCAACAGGCCTGCTGACGTGCTTTCCACCGGCCAGCAGATCGAAGCCAGGATCATCAAGATCGATTCCGACAAGCGCCGCATAGCGATCAGCATGAAGCAGCTGCAACCGCATCCCTGGGACGCCGTCGCGGAAAAATACAAAGCCGGCGAACGCGTGCGAGGTACCGTTACCCGGCTCATGGATTTCGGCGCCTTTGTCGAAATCGAGCCGGGCATCGAAGGCCTGATCCATATTTCCGAAATGTCATGGGCCAAGCGTGTGAGAACCGCCAGTGACGTAGTAAAGCCAGGCGAGACCGTTGAAGCCGTGATTCTCGGCGTGAGCCCAGCCGAACGCCGCATCTCACTGGGTCTGAAGCAGGCGCTGGGCGATCCCTGGGCCGGGGCGGCACAGAAATTTGCGCCGGGCACGGTAATCGAGGGCCCGGTGACGAACCTGACGAAGTTCGGCGCCTTCGTACAGCTGACCGAAGGCGTCGAGGGCATGATTCACATCAGCGAAATCAGCGCCGAAAAACGCATCAATCACCCGCAGGAAGTGCTGAGGACCGGCCAAGTAGTAAAGGCGCAGGTGCTCGCGCTCGACACCGAAAAACGCCTCATACGCCTGAGCATGAAACAACTGGTTCCAACCGGCTTGGATGAATACCTGGCCGAACACAAAGAAGGCGACATCGTCACCGGCCGCATGATCGAGGTTTCCGAAGGAAGCGCGCGCGTGGAACTCGGCGAAGGCGTCGTGGCGACGTGCCTGATCCCCGAGGAGCGACTAGCGAAGGAAGACAAGCGCGCCGAACCGCCATCATCTTCTTCGTCATCCAAGCCTAATCTGTCGTCGTTGGGCTCGATGCTGCAAGCGCGCTGGAAGAGTGGTCCTCCCGCCGCCGAAGAGAAGCCGGAAGCCATGCGGGCTGGACAGATCCGCAAATTCCGCATCGCCAAACTCGACCCGCTAACAAAAAGGATTGAATTAGAGTTGGAGTAATCCCCGACTTGTTGGCCCCGCGAAGACGGGGAGGCAATCCAACGTTCATGCTGCTTGGAGTGCGCTGACCGGCATCGACAAAGTGATAACCGCGCCGCCGCCCGAGCGATCGGAGATCCTGGCCGCACCGCCGTGAGCCTGGACGACCGCATCCACAAACGCAAGTCCGAGCCCGTGCCCCGGAGAATGTTGTCCTTTTACGAAGCGCTTGAAGGCCTGGCTCCCGATATCAGGCGGGAATCCCGGGCCATTGTCTTCAATCACCAGTTCCGCCGACCCTTGATTCGAATGGAGCCGAATGTTTACCCGGCATCCCACTGGCAAGTGAGTCAATTCGTTTTCCAGCAAATTGCTGACCACGCGATTCAGCAGAGGCAGGTCAGCATCTATCACCACGTGCCCTTCCAGGTCACTGGTCACTTCGTGATGCCGCTCAGCCATGGCCGGATGGTAAATATCAACCAGTTGCCTCACCACATCGGAGAAGTCAACCGGGCCGCGATCCATGTGCAGCGCACCCGCTTCCGCCTCCGCCAGATCCAGTGTGGTGTTCAGCAACTGCAAGAGCCTATCCAAGCCTTCAATCGCTTCCCCAACCGAGTCACGCCACTTCTCGTTCCCCTCATTACATAATGCGGACTCGAGCGTTCCACGAATCAAGGTTACCGGACTTTTCAGATCGTGCGCGACCGCGCCGGTGACCGTGCGAAGCTGATTCACCGATGACTGAAGGCGGTCTAACATGCGATTAAAGGTCTTCGCCAATCGCGAGATTTCATCCGAATTCACCGGCTCAGGCAATCGTTCTTCCAGGTCCTCGGTGCCAATTCGCGCGACCGTTTCCGTAATGCTTTCCACCCGCAACAGAGTACGACGGGCGCTCCAGTAAGAAATTACGAATCCCAGCAGGAACATGCCGCCCCAGACCATAAGAAAACGACGGGCCAATGTGTGCAGCAGATGTTTAGCGCCGCGGTCTGAGAGTCCCAGATAAACAGTTCTTCCGTTTCGCACCTGCACGACGACTCGAAACGTTTGACGCCATCCTTCCACTGCGATGGACTGGGGAACACCCGGAACCAGTTTCGCCCGTTGAATCGCTTTGACAAAGGCATCCTTGGAACTCGGCCCTACCCACAACGGGCCTTCATTGTTATTGGGATCGGTGGCCAAAAAGAAAACGGAATTCAGTCTTTCGCCACGGGCATTTCGCTCATCCGGCACTTCCTGGGTAGCAAGCTCGGCCACCTCTCCAACGATCCGCTTGTACAGGTGATCGCTGGGCGTATCAACCGACACCCGCGCCAGAACCTCACTTTCGCCGGTAAGCCAGGTATCACTGCGCTCGCGGATGCCCTGAGCGACCAGGAAATAAACGATGGAGAACGCCACAGCCGTTCCAAGCGCGAACGCCAGCGTGGTCCAAATCGAAATCCGCCAGGCGGCGGTAGCGCGCAAATTCTTAGGCATTCTTGAGAACATAGCCAACCCCACGAATTGTGTGGATCAGCGGCCGCGGCGTGTCATGGTCCACCTTACTGCGCAGACGATAGATATGGACGTCCACCACATTGGTGGCCGGATCAATTCGCATCCGCCAGACATGGTCCAAAATCATGGTACGAGTTACCACACGACCTTCATTCCGGCAAAGATATTCCAGCAGTGAAAATTCTTGTGGCGTCAGTTGCAGCATGTGATCGCCCCGTCGTGCTTCACGACGCACCAAATCAAGCTGCAGGTCGGCAGCTTGCAAACGTACCGATTCATTCTGTGGAACCGTGGACCTGCGCAGAAGATTTCTCAGTCGCGCCAGCAGTTCCGGCAGCGCGAATGGTTTCGTGAGGTAGTCGTCTCCCCCCTGCTCCAGCCCCCGCACCCGCTCACCCACTGAACGCCGCGCCGACAGAATCAAAACTGGCGCCGAACTACCTTGAGCGCGGCACCGGGCAATCAAATCCAATCCATCCATGTCCGGAAGGCCAAGGTCGATGATGAAGGCATCGTGAATCCCTTCCAGTGCCATGCCCTCCCCAGCCTTCGCCGTGCTCGCCGTATCTACCTGGTATCCGGCCTCCTCCAGCGCGCGTTTCAGAAACTGCTGAATGGGTTCATCGTCCTCTACCACCAGCAATCGCATAGGAACTCCCTGCCAGTCCAAGACTTTACACCTCCAGGTGGGATGCAGGAAACAAAACTCGGTAAACGGTAGTGGCTCAGTTTCGATTTGTTTTGAAAGGGCACGACTTTAGAGCCTGCGGAAAAACTCACGAATGCGCGGATCACCGTGGAAGAGCGGCCCTTCAGGGCCGCGTAAGTCCGTGAAATGAGCGCGGGCTTTAGCCCTGGTGGTCGCCCTTTCTCGACCGATTGCGTTTTTCCGCAGCCTCTTCAGTCGTGCGGTAAATGCCCCGTAATCAATAGCGGCTTTTGCCGCTGGGGAATCGGTCTGAGCCACTATTCAGCAAATTCCCCCAAACCAGGAACGCCGCCATCACTGCGGATGCCAAGTCATGTCCACGCGCACCGGCATCTCGTTCTTCACTCGTATCGTCAGGAGCGATGGCGGGTCGATTTTGAAATCGGAGAGGGTAGCCGGAATTGTCCCCGTGATGTGAGTCTTGCTGCCTTGCGTCTCCAGTTTGAAAGGAACCTGCTTGTACTGGGCAGTCTGGCCGGCAAACTGAATCTCCAAATCGGCGTTAACGGTCGCCGATGTGGCGGCCGATTCCGGCAAGCGCGTGCGTACCGTAACGATAGGAAACTCCGCGCCGCGCGTGACCTGAACCATATGCAGGTCGCGGTTGCTGTCCCCCGAATCAAACGACTTCACCGCTACCGCGATCAGGAAATCGCATTCTCCCGCGTGGCAAACGCCCTTGCCTCGCGCCGCATGGCTCACCCCCTCGGACTCATGCAGCGGGTGCGACACATGGTACGTCAGACTGCTTTGTTCAAGCACCCACTGGCTATCCGATCCGCCAAACGCGGGCAACGCCAGAAGCACGAAGGCAATCAGTATTTTCTTGTTCATAAACTGTGCTTAGAATTTCACCGATACCGAAAGCAGAGCCGCCCCAAACGCCCCGGCGGTCACGATAGCGACTGGCCCATGCGCGGAGGCGATGCCGTGAACCTTTTCCCCGTTGTTCTTTTCGTTGAAAGCCATAATTCCCAGGATGGGCGTTAAAATCATGCCCGGCCCATGTATCCAGGCCATGGCCTTGTGGAAACGGATCGGACCGCGGGTTTCGGTTCCAGGCACCCTGGGCGCGCGGATCGCATAGTACGCGGTCATGAAATACAAATCGCCCGTCACCGCGCCAAGAGCCGTATGCAGATCGCGCGACGCCGTGCTGGTGTTCTTGCCGCCAGCGTTGATGGAAGTGGCAACCGTGGCAATCAGCGGGATAGTCGTGATCAAACCCATCCGCTGATGGATCTTTAGCATGTGGGTTCGTTTGTCGAGCAACGCCTGCTCCCGTGGGTTTCCCTGAGCCTGCTCCGGAGAAATGCCTAGATCGGAAAGCGAAGGCGCCGTCGCACTGCTGGACGTCGTAATGCTGGACGGCGCGTTCGGCAAATTGTCCTGTTGCGCGGCGGATGGCTTTTCGTTGATTGGTTCGCCTGACTCCAGCTTTTCGTCCACCACCGCCGTCTCGGTCCCACGAACCGTCGTGGAAGGAATCTCCAACGTCTTGAAACCCACGGCCTCAACCTTCAGCCGGTATTTGCCCGGTGGCAGGCCGTCGAACTTATAAGTACCATCTGTCCCCGTGGTCGCGCTTCGTATCTGTCCATTGTCTATACTTGTCACCGTCACGGTGGCATTCGCAACCGCGTTACCCGTCGCATCCGCAACCCTGCCCGTCAATGCTCCCATTCCAGCCGTCTGAGCGATTAGAGACGGCGCGAACGCAACCACCAGACAAACAAAAAAAACGAGGCCAGGGACACCGCTATCTCGGTTGCCAAAGATCTTCCTCAACATCCTTCACCTTACCCTTTCCGATGGCGCCCTGACCTCGTGTAGTTTGAGGGGTGGAAAACTACGATATGTCAGCAACATAACCGTGCCTTTTCCGGAAGGTGACGATTTGTTCATGAATCAACCAGCCGCGCATTTCCTCTCCCAACTGCGACTATGATTCCATCCAGATTGCCGCCCAGAGTTGAGGTGTTGAGGTGAAATACATTCGTCAAGTGAGCCACGCGGTCTTCCTGATGATCCTCTGCAGTACATGGCTTTGGGGTCAGATCTTCAAGGCCACACCAGCGGAAGCCACTCCGCAACCAGCTGATTGCGTTCTCTTGCCAGCGCCGGCCAGTTCCATTCCCTTGACCGTTCCGCCCGGCACCCCTCTGAAGATAGCGCTCGATTCGGAAGTGCGGGTGCGGGAAGTGGGCCAGGCGATTCATGGCAAAACAACCGAGCCGGTGTATGCCTTCGACAAGCTGCTGATTCCGGCGGGGACGATGGTGAACGGAAAAGTCTCGGCCATAGATAGTGTGCCACCGAAGCGTCGGGTGCTGGATGCGACGGATGGGAATTTTTCTCCGGTGCGGCATGTTCACGTGCAGTTTGACGAACTCGTGATGGCCGACGGGCGGCTTGTGCCGCTGCAGACAGTGGCGTCTCCGGCTCCCGACGGAATTCTGCGCTTTGTGTCGGCGAATGAGACCGAAAAGAAAAATAAGCTGGAAGATGCGGCAGGCAAGAAACTGAGTGCAACGCGGCAGGCGATCCACCAGCAGTGGACCGATTTGCAGAAACAGATCCACGAGCCGGGCAAGATGCACAAGCTGAAACGGATCGCCCTGGCACAGCTCCCCGTCCATCCGCAGTACATCGATGCGGGTACGAGTTTCAACGCGGACTTACTGCAACCTTTGGATTTTGGAACCGAGGCGGTGAATCCGGAGGAGCTCACGAACATAGGATCCGCGCCTCCGAACGGAAGCGTGGTGCACGCGCGGCTGGTGACGTCGCTCAGTTCTTCGACGGCACAGAAGGGAGATCCGGTGGAGGCGCTGATAACCGAGCCGCTGGTGGTTTCAGATCATCTGATTTTGCCCGAGGGCAGCGTGATTAAAGGCTCAGTAGCCGAGGTACAGGCGGCGCGCTGGATGGGACGCAACGGGCAGTTGCGCATCCTGTTCCGTCAGGTTGCGCCGCCAAACGGGATGGAGCAGAAGGTCGAGACGAATCTCGAAGGCGTCGCCGTGGCCAAGGACCAACACCTGAAGCTGGACGCTGAAGGCGGAGCCCAGGTGACCACGCCGCGGACGCGGTATTTGACGACCGGGATCGCAGTCATGCTGGCTGCGACCCAGGCGGCCCCGGATCGAGATGCGGGCCGGGGCGGGCAAAGCGGCGGAGAAGCCGGAGGCAGCGCGGCAAACGGAGCGTCCGGATTTCGGTTTGTGGGAATGATCGTGGGATTGGCCGCACATTCGCGCGTAGTGTCGGCCGGATACGGATCGTATGGCGCGGCGATGTCGATCTATTATCACTTTCTGGCGCGAGGACGTGACGTGGTCTATCCGAAAGACATGACCATGGTGATCGGACTTGGAACTCGGGACACTAACTCAAATCGCGCGGCGTCGGCACAGTGAGAACTGAGATGGAAAAATCCGCAGCCGAGGTGGGTTCTTCCTGATTACCGGCGACTAACTGCCGGCGTTAGCCATCATTAACGCGAACAACGCAGGCAGATAGATGATCGTGGCCTGCAGCAACCGCCGAGCCGGCGGCTTCGATGCCGCTGCCGTAGCCGGTAATTGCGGATACGCCATTCCCATCGACACACGGAACAGCGCCGCGCCCATCAGGATGGCGCCGACCAGATACACGCGCCCCGCCATGCCCAGCGCAACTGGCATAAGGCTAACCGGAATCAACGCTCCAGAATAGGCCAGAATCCGCCACACGGTTGACTTCCCATCGGAATCGACCACCGGCAGCATGCGAATTTCGCCTTGCGCGTAATCCTCGCGATAAAGCCATGCGATCGAAAGAAAATGCGGAAACTGCCAGACGAACATGATGGCAAAAAGAATCAGAGTCTCAACTTCCAGTTTTCCGCGCA
>Ga0074044_10003532_pt1 | contig 13250 bp, 8 predicted proteins | sample BogForMeECP23OM1_FD_94443 | JGI IMG/M metagenome (GOLD analysis project Ga0074044, IMG submission 94443) | Bog forest soil microbial communities from Calvert Island, British Columbia, Canada - Bog Forest MetaG ECP23OM1 | ecosystem: Environmental > Terrestrial > Soil > Wetlands ...
CAGAACAGTCAGAAATTGCCCAGAACCTTTATCAATGCGGCGGCGAACGGCATTCCTCCGCCAAGGTTGCCGCATACTATATATAGTAGGTGTCTGCGTTAACCGGATAGGCACGCGTCAAGGAACACAAAACCCTGCTCCACCATAGACGCTTCTATAAGATTCCTGCAGAAGACTCCTTTGAGCAAGCTTAGTCCTCCGTCAGGCCGCTGGGCGAATTAGGTGCGGATTCCGTTGATAAGCGACCTCGAGAGGCTCAGTCAAATCATGACATCCGCCGAGATTCTCAATTGGCTTGTTCACGTCTTCGGCAGTGGAGGTGCCGGCGCTATCTGTGCATATTTTTGGTTTAAGTTGTTCGCGACCAAGTGGATGGACGGCAAATTTGCAGAACGTCTTGAAGCCTGCAAACATCGGCAACAAAGAGAGCTCGAACAACTGCGACTCCAAATCAACACTCTCTTTGATCGGGCGACCAAGCTGCATCAACGTGAATTTCAGGTCTTGCCAGATGCGTGGGCGCTCTTGCTCGACGCGTTTCGAGAAACGTTGAATTTCGTTTCTTCGCTTCAGACCTATCCTGATCTGGAAACAATGAAGCCTATGCAATTCGCGGAGTTTGTCGAAGCTTGCACTCTTGCTGCCTGGGAAAAGGAGGAGTTGAAATCCCAGCCAGCGGGAAGCAAGCAGAAATATTATCAAGAGCACATCTTCTGGCATGATTGTAATGCTGCGAGCAACGCAGCGAACGAATGCCATACATTCCTACAAAAAAATGGAATTTTCATCGAAAAAACGGTCAAGCAACGCTTTCAGAAAATTGATCACTTATCCGTGAGGCGATAGTGACGCGGCGAGCGGTTCAGCAATACGGCGGCCCTATTGATTGGAATAAAGTGGAGGCTTTCAATAAGGAAGGAGCTCCGCTCCTGGACGAACTAGAAGTGCTTGTGCAAAGCTGTCTATGGACACATGACAGCCCTTCGTGAGGACGCTGAGAGCAGCGCGAATGAGCCACCTTCATACGCCCTTCCTTAGCCTGGGATGCTTGGAAGATTCTCCGATGGCCCCAATCTCTCGCGCAATTACCGCAACATAACGTGCTTTACGTTGCACTAACTATCTGCCTTTAGATCTCGTCGAGATCCAGAGGGCAGGCGTGCCAAAGGTCGCCCCCGTCCGGCAGTATTTTGCACCGCAAACTGCTGCCAATGACATCAATGGGTTACGCGGTGCAGAAATCAGGTGCATAAATGCCCGCTTTCCGCCCGAAGCAGGCATTCGCCGGCCGAGGGTCGCCGATTGGCCGGCATCGCTCTCTATGACAAATCGGTCGGCTCGGACCGGTCCTGGTGTTAGTCTGGACGACGCTAGAGGGAAGCGCGATGAGCGAGACCCGGAAACTCGCGGCGATCCTGGCGTCCGACGTGGTCGGATACTCCAGGCTCGCCGGCGCGGACGAGGAGCGCATCCTGGCGAGGCTCCGGACGCTGCGCAGCGATGTGATCGATCCCACCATCTCCGTGCATCACGGCCGCGTCGTCAAGCGCACAGGCGACGGCAGCATCGTCGAATTCCGCAGCGTCGTGGACGCGGTTCGCTGCGCGATCGAAGTGCGCGATGATCGAGCGCAACGCCGGCGTCGCGCCGGACAAGCGCATCGAATTCCGCATCGGCATTCATCTCGGCGACGTCGTCGAGGAGAGCGACGGCGATCTGATGGGCGACGGCGTCAACATCGCCGCGCGCCTCGAAGGCGTCGCTAAACCCGGCGCTATCTGTCTTTCCGAGCAAGCCTATTGGCAAGTCAAGGGCCGGCTCGATCTCGCCGTCGCCGATCTCGGTCAGACCCAACTCAAGAACATCGCCGAGCCGATCCGGGTCTATTCGCTGCAAGTCGGCGTCCCCGCGTCGCCCAAAGCGCGCGGCATCTTCGCACGATGGCCGGCGCTCGCCGCCGCGTTCGTCGTCGCGCTTCTCGCGGCGGGTGGCTATTCTTGGCATTCAGGGCTCGCGTCGCGCATGTTGAGCGCGTCTGTCGCCAAGGACAAGCTCGCGACCGCGCCGCGCTCCTCGATCGTCGTACTGCCGTTCGAGAACTTGAGCGGTGATCCCGAGCAGGAATATTTCGCCGACGGCCTCACCGACGATCTGACGACCGATCTCTCGCATATTCCCGGCAGCTTCGTCATCGCCCGCAACACCGCGTTCACTTACAAGGGCAAGGCGGTCGACGCCAAGGAGATCGGGCGCGAACTCGGCGTGCGCTACGTCTTGGAGGGCAGCGTGCGCGGCGCCGGCGAGACGGTGGAGGTCAACGCGCAGTTGATCTCCACCGAGACCGGCGCGCATGTCTGGGCCGATCGGTTCGAGGGCGAGCGCAACAAGCTCGGCGAATTGCAGGTGGAGTTCGTTGCGCGGCTCGCGAATTCCCTCGGCGTCGAGCTCGTCAGGGCGGAAGCCTTGCGCGCGATCCGCGAGCGGCCCAACAACCCGAACGCGGTCGATCTCGTGATACGAGGCTGGGCGGCTTGGGACAAAGGCTTTACCGCCGCCAACGTGAACGAAGCGATCGGTGACTTCGAGCGCGCGCTACAACTGGACCCCAAATACCCGATGGCGAAAATCGGGCTGGCGGAAGGGCTTGTCGAAAGGGTCATTGGCACCATGGGCGGCAATAAGGCCATCGACCTCCCACATGCAGAGGCGCTGGTAACCAGCGCCTTATCCGAGCAGCCGGACAACGCACTTGCGCATTTCGTAAAGGCGAACTTGGCGTTTGCGCGGAGGCAGTTCAACGATATGTTGTCGGAGCTGGACGTTGCGATCGAAGACGATCGAAATTTCGCGGCTGCTTACAATCAGCGCGGAGTGGCCCACACCCTCCTCGGCCGGGCTAAAGAGGCAATTCCCGAAATTGAAACTGCGCTTCGTCTAAGCCCCCGCGACCCGTCCCGCAATGCGTGGGAGTTCAACATGTGTAATGCGTACTCATTTTTGGCGGAGTGGGAGAAGGCAGTCGAGTGGTGCCAAAAGTCGATCGCAACGAATGCCGGACATTGGCCCCCCTATGCTGGTCTCGCCGCCGCCAACAGCTGGCTCGGCCATGATGCGGAGGCCAAGGCGGCGGTCGCAAGTCTGCTCAAGCTGAAACCACGCCTCACCGTGCAACAGTTGACGAGCCTCAAGTTGTCGGACGATCCGCAGTTTCTGCGCGAGGTCCAGCCCATCGTCGAAGGCTTGCGCAAGGCCGGGCTGCCCGAGGGGGATGCGAAGACGAATTGATCGTCCGAAGGCGCGATGCGGAATAAGCCGACGTTGGTTCGCGATAACCGCGGGTCTCGCGGTAGCCGCGATTTCTCCGCGATTTCTCTATGTCTCCTCTCCGCCCATTTGCGGCGTACCTGACGGGCTCCAAGCGTCAGATTTGAACCACTAGCCTTTCAGCTCCACCGCCGTGAGCGCCTGCGCCTGCCGCTCCGCGACCGCGTCCCTATCGAAGTCGGCGATCGCGTCCTCGTACAGGCGATGGAAATTGAGCCGCGCCCCGAGCCGCAAGAACGCGCCGCCGAGGCCGATGGTCGCCCGCTCGAGGAAGACGAATTCGCGCGGGATCACGAGCCCGCCGCCTTCCGCCCGCAGCGCCCGCATCGTCGCGCCGATCTCGCGCCGCCCATATTCCGCGGGCTTGACGCCGTCGGCCGCGGTGCGCACCCGGTCGTCGAGAATGGGACCGCAGATGAAGCGCGACCAGATGTTCATCGCCTCGAACGTGCCGCGGGTGAGCTTCGGGAAGCCCCACATCGCGTAAGCCTCGGCGATATGCGCTTCGTCGTTCGCCTTCAGCGCACGGTAGAGCTCGACGACGCCGCTGACAAATCGCGCCGGGAAGATGCGCACGCAGCCGTAGTCGAAGAGATCGATCGCCTCGACCCGGCGCGCGCCGCCCTGCCCCGAGGCCGCGACGGCGTAATTGCCGAGATGCGGATCGCCGTGGATGATTCCATAGCGCAGGAACGGGCGCCACCAGGCGTGGAACAGGCCGACCGCGATCGCGTCGCGCGCCGCCTGGCTCGCATTTTCGAACGCCGTCAGCGGCGCGCCGTCGAGCCATTGCAGGGTCAGGAGGCGCCTCGTCGAGAGGGCCTCCTCGACCCGCGGCACGCGCACGAACGGCTTGTCGGCAAGCATCAGGGCGTAAAGCCGCGCCACTTTCGCCTCGCGCACGTAGTCGAGCTCCTCCCGCACCCGTTCTCGGATTTCGCGTGCGATCTCGCGCGTGTCGATCGCCGCGCCCATGCGCCGATGGAGCGAGAACAGGATGTCGAGCTGCGACAGGTCGGTTTCGACCGCCGAGGCCATCTCGGGATATTGCAGCTTGCAGGCGACCCATTCGCCGGCAAGAGTCCGCGCCTTGTGCACCTGGCCGAGCGACGCCGCCGCCGCGGGCTTGAGATCGAACTCGGAAAAACGCTCGCGCCAATGGGAGCCGAGTTCCGCCTGCATGCGCCGGCGCACGAAGCCCGCGCCCATCGGCGGGGCCTGCGACTGCAGGCGAATGAGCTCGTTCGCGTAGTCGGCGGGCAGCGCGTCGGGGATCGTCGCGAGAAGCTGCGCGACCTTCATCATCGGGCCCTTCATGGAGCCCAATGCGGAGGCGAGCGCCTTGGCGTCGGTCTCACGCCCGCCGCCGCGCAGCCGGTTGACGCCGACGCGCGCGGCGAGTGCCCCCGCGTTGACGCCGAGCCGCGCATAGCGCGAGGCGCGCGCGCTCAGGCGGTTGGCTTCGTCGTCCTGGCCCAATGCGATCTTCCCGAATGTCCTGTTGGCCGCGGGCGGGGCGGCTGCGAAGCGCGCGCCCTTCGTCCGGCGCCGGTTCGACACATATAGGCGGCGCCCTAGCCGATTTCGCCTCTCGCGAAAAGCGGGGACGGGAAGACCGCAATTTTCCCCAAGCGCGTTGCTCCCGCCGCGCAATCCGCTGTTACGGCGAATTTGTCCGCTGTTCCGCCTGCGGCGGCGATTCGCGACCAACCCCTTGAACTTGCGAGCAGTTCTGCCGCAGGAGGCGCGGCGGAGGCGCCCCGTTCGCGAAATCCGCTGTTTTTGCCGCTGTTACCAGCAAATGCGGCCGCGTGCGTCTCACGCCTCACCAGGCCTTCTACCCCATCGCCTCGAGTTCGCCGATCATCCGCTCGATCACCCCGAGGCCGATGCTCCAGAAGGCAGGGTCCTTCGCGTCGAGGCCGAAGGGCTTCAACAGCTCGGCGTAGGATTTCGAGCCGCCGGCCGACAGCATCGCGAGATATCGCTCGGCAAAACCTTCGCGCGAATTCTCGTAGACGCCATAGAGCGAATTGACCAGGCAATCGCCGAACGCATAGGCGTAGACGTAGAAGGGCGAATGGATGAAGTGGCCGATATAGGCCCAGTAGGTTTCATAGCCGGGCTTCAGCTCGATCGCCGGGCCCAGGCTCTCGGCCTGCGCGCTCATCCAGAATTCGTTGATGCGTTCCGCCGTCAGCTCGCCCTTCCGGCGCTCGAGATGGACGAGCCGCTCGAACTTGTAGAAGGCGATCTGGCGCACGACGGTGTTGAGCATGTCCTCGACCTTGGCCGCCAGCATCGAATTGCGCTCGGCCGGATCGGTCACGGCGGCGAGCATCGAGCGGAAGGTCAGCATTTCGCCGAACACCGACGCCGTTTCGGCGAGCGTCAGAGGCGTCGGCGCCATGAGGGCGCCGTTGACGCCCGCGAGCACCTGATGGACGCCGTGGCCGAGCTCATGCGCAAGCGTTGTCACGTCGCGCGGCTTGCCAAGGTAATTGACCAGCACGTAGGGGTGCGCCGACGGCGTGGTCGGATGGGCAAAGGCGCCCGGCGCCTTGCCGGGCCTGACCGGCGCGTCGATCCAGCCCTCGTCGAAGAACCGGCGCGCGATGTCGGCCATGCGCGGCGAAAAGCGGGCGTAGGCGTCGAGCACCGTGTCGCGCGCGGTCTCCCACTTATAGATGCGCTGCGGCGCATCCGGCAGCGGCGCGTTGCGGTCCCAATGGGGGAGACGCTCCCTGCCGAACCAGCCGGCTTTGAGCGCGTAATAGCGATGGGACAGGCGCGGATAGGCTGCCGTGACGGCGGAAACCAGCGCCTCGACGACCTCGCGCTCGACCCGGTTGGCGAGATGGCGCGAGTCGGCGACGTCGGCGAACTTGCGCCAGCGGTCGGAGATTTCCTTGTCCTTGGCGAGCGTGTTGGAGATGAGGGAAAACAGGCGCAGATTGGCGCCGAGCGTCGCCGCGAGCGCGTTGGCCGCCGCCTCGCGTTTCCGTTCGTCCGGGTCCTGAAGCTTGCCGAGCAAGGGCTCGAGGGTCAGGCTCTCGCCCTCGAAGTCGAAACGCAAAGCCGAAATGGTGTCGTCGAACAGGCGGTTCCACGCCGCCGCGCCCGAGACCGATTTTTCCAGAAACAGCTGCTCGATGTCATCGGCGAGCTGGTGCGGCTTCTCCTTGCGGACATCCTCGAGCCACGGACGGAAGTGGCCGAGCGCAGGCGCAGCCATCGCGGCCTCGAGCCTGGCGTCGTCGATCCGGTTGAGCTCGAGCTCGAAGAACAGGAGATCGCCCGTGAGCGCGGTCACCCGCTCCTGCGTATCGCCGTAGAACTTCGCGCGCGCGGCGTCGCTCGTGTCGGAGGCGTAAAGAAGCGACGCGTATGACATCACGCGGCCGATCAGGTCCTGCAACGCCTCGTAGGCCTTCACCGCCTCGGCGAGCCGCTCCCCGCCGTTCTCCATCTCGGCGATCGCGGCGAGCTTGCCGCGCCATGCCTCGGAGAAAAGCTTAGCCTCCTTTTGCGCGCGTTTGAGATCGGCGGCGAAGCGCGGCGAGTCGCAGCTCTCGTAAAGATCTTGAAGTCGCCATTGCGGCAGCGCGCCGAGCTCGACCGACGCGGGCGACGGCGCTTGAGTTGCGCGAAGCGGATCGAAAATGGCTGTCATTGTCGGAAACCCGTTAATCCTTGAATAAGCTTGGTCCAAGCCTTTGCGCCGCCAAAGAGCGCTCTGGGTTCGACGGCGCGTCAACACGGGACGTCATTAACACAGCGTTTACCCTGATGTCAGACTGTTGCGACGCGCGGCCGACCCCATGCCGCGCCCGCAGGACCACAATGGCCGCTCTCATCCTCATTGTCGACGACGATCCCATCCAGCGCCGCTTGCTCGAGGCGATGACGAGACGCTTCGGCTACGAGGTCGAGACGCTCGACTCCGGAGAGGCGGCGCTGGCGCGCCTGCAGGCGATTGACCGGCCGCCGGTCAACCTCCTCATTCTCGATCTGGTGATGCCCGATCTCGACGGCATGGGAGTCCTTGCGCGCATACGCCAGCGCGACATTGCGGTTCCCGCCATCGTGCAGACCGCGCACGGTTCGATCGAGGCGGTCATCTCCGCGATGCGCGCGGGCGCAATCGATTTCGTCGTCAAGCCGGTCGGGGCCGAGCGCCTTCAGGTGTCGATCAAGAATGCCCTCAGGGTCGACGCGCTCGAGGACGAGCTGCGCCGAGCCACGCGCCGCAACACCGGCGAGCTCGGCTTTCGCGACATCGTCAGCCGGGCGGAATCGATGGCCCGCACGGTGCGGCTCGCCGAGCGGGCGGCGAAATCGAACATTCCCATCCTCATCGAGGGCGAGTCCGGGGTCGGCAAGGAGCTGATGGCGCGCGCGATCCAGGGCAGTTCCGAGCGGCGCGGCAAGCCGTTCGTCACCGTCAACTGCGGCGCCCTTCCCGAGACGCTGGTCGAGTCGATCCTGTTCGGCCACGAGAAGGGCTCTTTCACCGGCGCGACCGAGAAGCACATCGGCAAGTTCGCCGAAGCGAACAGCGGCACGCTGTTTCTCGACGAGATAGGCGAGCTCTCCCTCGAGGCTCAGGTCAAACTCCTGCGGGCGCTGCAGGAGGGCGAGATCGATCCGGTCGGCGCGCGCCGCTCGGTGAAGGTCGACGTCCGCCTGATATCGGCGACGAACCAGAACCTCATCGAACTCGTCAAGGCGGGCCGCTTCCGCGAGGACCTGTTCTATCGCCTCAACGTGTTCCCGATCTCGCTTCCGCCGCTCCGCGCGCGCGCCTGCGACGTCCCCGATCTCGCCCTGTGCTTTCTCGCTCGCTTCTGCGCCGAGGAGGGCAAGCGGATCCGCGGCATTTCCGCTGAGGCGCTTGCGCTGCTTTCCGCCTACGACTGGCCTGGCAACGTTCGCCAGCTCGAGAACGCGGTGTTTCGCGCCGTGGTGCTGGCCGACAAGGACGAATTGACGACGGCGGAGTTCCCCCAGATCGCCGCGCAGGTCAAAGGCTTCGACGTGCGCATCCCCCCCGCGCCTCCCCCGGTCGCCGCCGATCCCGCCCAGTTCGCGCCCCCGCGGGCGACGGCGATCGAGACGCGCGATCCGCACGCGTTGCGACTCATCAACGACAACGGCGACGTGCGTACGCTCGCCGACATCGAGGCCGAATCGATCCGCTTCGCCCTCGCCCATTACCGGGGGCAGATGTCGCAGGTCGCCCGCAAGCTCGGCATCGGGCGATCCACGCTCTACCGAAAGATGAAAGATGGCGGCATCGCCGAGGACGTGATCGGCGAGGCGGCCGCGTAAGGGAAACGGGATCGCTGCGTAGAATAGCGGCGGCTCCATTTGCGACGAACTCCCTTACTGCTTCACACAGTCGTGACGCTTGACAGCTTCATAGAGTCGTAAAGTCGCGTATCGGTTATTTTGTTCGCGCGGCGGGGAACGAAAAATGGATGTTGGCGGCGGCAACCGGCGTGGCGCGCTTTTGTCAATGTGCGCTCTCTTCGCCGCGCTGATAGCAAGGGCGACCGGCGCCGCCGCGCAAACCCCCTCGATCGAAGCGGCGCGGGAGTATGCGACCACGCCTGTTGCCGTCGCGCCCGAGACTCCGCCTTCCCTCGGCGCCCTTGAAGGCGACCCGCTGCTCGACGCCTTCAACAGGCCGCAAGCGACGCCCGATTCGCGCGACCTCGGCGCGTTCGCCCGGCTCGCGCCGACCGACGTCTTTTCCCGGAGCATCGTCGCCGACCCGGCTCAGGCCTTGACCGCCCCGCCATCGCGACTCAGCGACGCCCAGCCGTCGCGACTCCCCGACGCCTCGGCGGCGGCCGAAGCGACGCCTCCCGAGCCGCTTCCGACGCGAAGCGCCAGTCCAGCCCCTGCCCCGGTTCCGACGGCGATCGCAGCGGCGGCGGCTCATCTGATCGTCGGCAATTCGGCCAATCCGCTCGGCGCCGGCGACTGGCGTGCCGCCCGGGCGGCGGTCGGCGCGTTCTACGCGGCGCGCGGATTCGAGCCCGTCTGGGTCGGCGCCAACGGCCTGACGAGCGCCGGACGCGCCGTGCTCGCGCAGCTCGAGCGCGTCGTCGAGGACGGTCTTAGCCTATCGGGCTTGACCCTGCCAAAGCGGATCGCCGCCGGCCTCGAGCCGAACGAACTCGCTGAAGACGAGATTGCAATCGCCGCGGCGGTCGTGGCTTACGCCGAACAGGCAAGCGGCTCGCGGATCGCCCCTTCACGCATCTCGCCCCTGATCAGCGCCGCCCCGAGCGTCGTCGATCCTGGCGTCGCGCTCGCCGAAACCGCCGCCGCGGCCGATCCCGGCGCGCGGCTTGCCGCATTCAATCCGCCGCAAAAGGGGTACCGCGAGCTTCGCGAAGAGCTGAGGCGCCTCATGAACGCGACACCGGGTTCGCGCCGACCCGCCGCGCTCGATCTCGGCGTCGATCTGGCCGAATCGCCGCTGGTCGGCGGCGACGCCGTTCTCGCCCCGGATCCGAGCGTCGACGCGCCTCGCTCGAAGAAGGGCGCGCGCCGAGGCCGCGCCTATAGCGCTTCGGCCAATCCCGCGTTGCGAAGCGCCTTGAAGCGCCGCCGCGCCGCAATCCTCGCCAACATGGAGATGTGGCGCTGGGAGCCGCGCGACATGGGCGCGCGTCGGATCGAGGTCAACATCCCCGACTTTTCGGTCGAGGTGTTCGACGGCGACACGCTGATTCACAGCGCGCGGGTCGTTGTCGGCAAGCCCCAAACCCCGACCCCGGTTTTCTCCAACGTGATGCGCTACGTGCTCATCAACCCGGCTTGGCTAGTGCCGGATTCGATCGTCAGGAAGGAGATCCTGCCTCGACTCGAACACTTCGAGAGCCTCGGCTACGAAGTGAAGACGGTCGGCGGACGAATCACCGTGCGCCAGCCGCCGGGCGAGGACAACGCGCTCGGGCGGCTCGCTTTCATGTTCCCGAACGACCACTCGGTCTACCTGCACGATACGCCGGCGCGCGAGCTGTTCTCGGAAGACATGCGCGCCCTGAGCCACGGCTGCATCCGCGTCGAGGACGCCATGCGCCTCGCCGAACTGGTGCTCGGATGGCCCGAGAGCCGCATCAACGCGGCGATCGGCGGACGCGAGCGAACAGTCTTCCTGCCGCAGCCGCTGCCGATCCACATCGAATACTTCACGGATTTCGTCGACGAGGACGGAATCCTGCAAGAGAGGCCGGACGTCTATGGCCTGACGCGAAAGGTCGCTGGCACATTGTCGGCGACAAGTCAAGATTGAAACTGGAAAGCGATGGGTCTATACGGGGAATCATCCGATTTATCCCTTGCTGTAGCGTTGGGGTCACAGAAAGGCGCCTTGTCGACCCAATTGCGCCCAGACGCGCGCTCTGGAAGGCGGCGTGGGGCCGGTTGGGACGGCCGGTTCGAGAAGCGTAGCTTGCGCGGACGCATTTGTCCGAGGTCACGGCGAGGCCCGCCGGGCGCGCCGCAGTTCGGAAGGGTGATTGGTTGGCGGGGTTGGTTGCGATGAAGTCGGCGCTATCCGGCGGGGTGGCGTCGCGGGCGGCGATGGCGGCGGTCCTGATCGCGGCCTGGCTCGCGCCGAACTCGACCGAATCCGCGGTCGCCAACGGCGACACCCGCACGGTCGTCTTTTCGAACCAGCACACTGACGAGCAGGGCTCCTTCACCTATATGGTCAACGGGGTCTACGATCAGGCGGTGCTCGACAAGCTCAACTGGTTCATGCGCGATTGGCGGCTCAACGAGCCGACCAAGATGGACCCCCGCCTGTTCGACATCATCTGGGAAGTCTATCGCGAGTCCGGCTCGAGGGAGCCGGTCGACGTCCTGTCCGGCTACCGGTCGCCGCAGACGAACGCGATGCTGCGCCGGCGCTCGCGCCAGGTCGCCGAACATTCGCAGCACACGGAAGGCCGCGCGATCGACGCGCATTTCATCGACGTCGGTCCGGCGCGCATTCGCGACATCGCCATGCGGATGGAGGAAGGCGGCGTCGGCTTCTACCCGACCGGCGTAACATGGGTGCATATCGACAGCGGTTCGGTGCGCTACTGGCCGCGGATGAGCCGCGACGCGCTGACGCGGCTCTTCCCTGACGGCAAGACGGTCTTCATCCCGTCCGACGGGCAGCCGATGCCCGGCTACGAGCTGGCGAAGGCGGAGATCGAGGCGCGCGGCGGCGAGATCCAGACGGCAAGCAGCGGCGGCCTGTTCGCCTGGCTGTTCGGCGCCCGCGGCGGCGGCGCCGACGACGCAGAGGAGAGCGGCGGCCAGGAGGCGATCGTCGCATCCGGATCCGGAGGACGCGGCGGCCGATCCGGCGGCGCGGGCGTCCAGATCGTCGATGCCGGGCCGGCGGCGGTGGCGAAGGCCAAGCTCAACCTGCCGACCGGCCCCGCTTACGCGAGCGCGCTCGAGCCCGCGCCGGTTGCGAAGCCCGCCCCGGCGGCGAAGCCCGCGCCGCCGCCAGAGCCGGCGCCGAAGCCCGAGGTCGTGGCGGCGCTGGAAGAGCCGCAGGTCGAGAGCGACGCCGCGTCGGATCCGGCGGTCAAGCTGCACGGGCCGATCGCGGCGCTCTATCTCGCGCCGCTGCCGCCGCGCCGCCCGCGCGACCTGGAGCTGCGGCTCGCTTCGAACATTCCCTTGCCGCCGATGCGGCCCGCCGATCTCGTCGTCGCGGAAGGGCCGGAGGCGATCGCCTCGACGGGCCCGCTGCCGCCTGTCCGGCCCGCCGGACTCGCGGACGCGCCGGACACGACCGGCTCCATCGGACCGATGCCGCCGGTTCGCCCGGCCAATCTCCTCGTCCCCATGGCGTTCGCGCCGAACATCGGCGCAAAGGCGCTGCCTGCGGCGTTCGGCGCCGATCTCGAGCAATTGCCGAAGGCGATCACCGAGGGAGTCGGCGCGCCGCCGACCCTCGCGCTCGCGCTCGCGGAGCTGCCGCCGGCGCCGAAATACGATCGCGACGCCCTGCTTCAGCGCGCCGCCGAACTGACGGCGCCGCTGCCGCCGATGCCGATCCCGTCCGTCGCCCCGCCGCCGGCGCCGAGCAAACGAAGCGCATGGGTCGAGGGCTTTTCCCGGCTGTGGAGCGCCGTGTCGTTCGGCGCGTTCAGGTCCGCGCCCTCGACGCGAGACGCAGCGGACCTGCGCGGGACGCAGCAGTAGAAGTCAGTCCTTGTCGATCGCCCACGGGCCCGGGCCCGCCGCAGCGAGATAAAGGAAGACGAAGCAGAAGAGCACCGCCGGCACGCCGCCGTTGACCGCGGGGAAGAAGCTCTTCGGGAAATGGACCATGAAATAGGCGACGGCCATGTAGCCCGACAATACGAACGCGGCCGGCCTGGTGAACAGGCCGAGCGTGATCAAGACGCCGCCGACGAACTCCATCGTCCCGGTGAAATAGAGCATCGCCGGCGGCTCGGAGAAGGGCAGATGGGGGAAGCCGATGAGCTTGCCCGTGCCGACTTCGAGGAACAAGAGTCCGGCGACGATGCGCAACACGGAGAGCAGCGGGCCAGCCCATGACCGGGGCAGAATGGTGAAGCTCATTTCACGCTCCCAGAGCATTTTCCGCAACAGGGGCCGGCTGCCGCCGGCGCTTCCCTCCAACGCGTTCGGAGGATTTTCGTTCGGAGGATCGATATCCGACTGACGCGCGGCGGCCGGCGCCGCCGTTCCCGGAGGCCCCGCGATATATTGCCCGCGCCCTCTTTCATGCATGTCGCGCAGCGCGCCCGGCGCGCCGAGGCGGCGGCAAAATTCCCTGCAGGCACGGGAAAGAGCAGGGAAAATCTCGCTTTCGGGCGGAAAAGCGTCACGAATGGATCAAGGATTCCAGAGAGCTGGGCGAAAATTCCCTGCGCAAG
>Ga0074044_10003533_pt1 | contig 13247 bp, 9 predicted proteins | sample BogForMeECP23OM1_FD_94443 | JGI IMG/M metagenome (GOLD analysis project Ga0074044, IMG submission 94443) | Bog forest soil microbial communities from Calvert Island, British Columbia, Canada - Bog Forest MetaG ECP23OM1 | ecosystem: Environmental > Terrestrial > Soil > Wetlands ...
CCGCGCCGCGAGGGCGCCGAGCAGCGCGATCGCGTCGAGCCGTGGTTTGGCGAAGATCGAGTCGCCCACCCATACCGAGTCCCATGCGCGCTCGTTGTCCGCCCACGCGGCCATCTGAAGCATTTCCTCGACGGTGGTTGCGCAAATGATTACGCCGCGGTTAGGCAGCGTCAGGCCGAACTTCGGGCTGCGATGATTCATTGCGAACTCCTTCATGGGCGCCATCTGCGCGGCTGAAGATCCGCAGGCGCGTCGGTCCCGCTGAAATAACTGGGCAGGCCGCTACGACGCCTCGACGTATCATAGCGAGGCTAGTAATCCGCCTCGTCGACGGTCAATCGATCGATCAGCCTATCAGTCGCGTGCAATACTGGAGCTCGATGACTCCAGGATGAACCCTTCCGCAGAGCCGATGAAGAAATTCCGCAACTCCGGCGCATTGCTGCTCTTGAATGGTTTGATTGTAATCCTCGATGCCAGCGGCGCATCCGCGTGGACGCTCGATGGAGAGGTTATGGACCAGGCCGGCGCTCCCATCTAGCGCGAGGCGAAAGTATGCCCCAACGCTCAGAAAATTAATCACCACTGCAACCATGTTCAACGCAATCACCGGTCGCGACGCAATCAAGAGGCCGTAGTAGACCTAAACAATATGAAAGACTGCCATGATGCCCGCCATCGTCGGGTTCATGCCCTTACTTGATCGCCGCTTAAACATCGCGATCAAGTCGGGCACGGCGGCAAAGGTCGAGCGCCGGCTGCCAAAGCAGCTCATCGGATTCCTTATGAGACCGAGATCACCTCGTCCCCGGAAATCCCTCTTAGCACTCATTGATGCGGATCAAGTCGAGCGCGACTATGCCACCTTCGTGAAGGCGGTCCGTAGTGGTCGATTGAAGAGTGACCTAAGCCCAATCCGTCTGGCAACGGCATTGTGATGACTTCAGCTCGCGCTTCCCACCGCCACTTCCAGGAGCGCTGGGCAGGGAGCATGGCAGGCTGGTCCGGCACTCGGTGTTATATATACGCGCATACCGGGGCTGCTGCTGGGCTTCATCGCACAGAACCCGATCTCTTTCGCTTACACGTCACCTCGTCGACCGCCTCAAAACACTTTCCAGTTTCAACCCGTGTTAGCTCTTCATCTCTGGGACAAATGGTACCTTCGGTCAGCGGAGGCCAACTGGACGATTGGCTGGCATCGCCACTATCCGACCATGCTACCGCTCAGCGCCGGACTAGGCCGGACGCTGGTTCGTCCGGGCTGGCCGCCGATGAGCTTGTTCATTACCGGCCAGTGGATGGTCTATCGGCAGTTCGCCCCAATCGCGCCCCAAACAACCATCAATTTCGGAATCACTGTCGCGTTTCCGCAGTTCCGTTCCTACTGGGGCAGCTAGAGGTCGGCGCGGTCGAGTACCAAAAAAAGAGTTTCGCCGTTAAGAGTTTGCAAGTCCCTGATCCTCAGAAAATAATTTCCCTGATAGAAGATCTTCGCTTGCGACCAGCCGCAGCAATGCGAATGAAACTCAGAGCCGTAATTCGATGGAGCAGCCGAAGGGCGGAATGCAGAACCCTCACCCTTCCCTCTCCCGCATCTGAGCGGGCGAGGGGCACGCGCGATAGCGATCGTTCTTACTTCAGGACCGCCACCGACTTGTCGAGTCGGTCACTATAGGCATTGAGGGCGTCCGCCGTGAGTTTGATATAGCGGTTGGCTTCCGCCCAGCGCCCGTCTTCGATCGCTTCGCGCACGCCCGGCAGAGTCTTGGCGCCATAGCCGGTGAAGCGGCCCGGAGCGTAAATGAGATTCCGGTACCAACTCCTTCCAGGCAGGCCAACCTCGGGCGCGAGGGTCTGATCGATGTCCAACATCAAGGCCTGTAAGCGAGCGAGCTGCGGGCCGGAGAGACCTGACTCGTTTTTCGCCAGCCCGTCGTCATAAGCCTTCGCGGTGCGCTTCAGACGGTCGACCGCGTTTTCAAGCGGCGCAAAATCGAGATGAGGAACCGGGTCCAGGATCGCAGGCAGGCCGCTCGATTGGCTGGGATCGGCCGCGAGTTGGAATGCCCGATCACGTATCAACCTGGCCTGCGTCTCGGCTTCCTCCCGTTTTCCATCCGTGAGCTTCTTGACCTGGTCGAGATAGTCCGAAACCGCGGCGGCGAAATCACTTGCCCTTTGCACGGGCGCATCGGTGTCCGCCACCCGCAACACTAATCCACCGCCGGTCCTGGCGAGCACCGCGTCATAGACGAAACCCGGATCGGCGAAACGGCTGTGATGTTCGAACGTGTCGTAGCGCGAATGATAGACTCCGCGCACGCTTCCCTCTTCACCGAACCCCACGTCGATCGCCGGCACACCCAAATGATCGAGAAAGCTTGAAAAGTCGGACCCTGACCCCAGCGGCTCGATCAGAAAATCCTTGTCCGCGTCCGCCGCTATCTTCGCCTCGGCCTTGACTTGCTCGCTGGCTCCTGGCGCAAGCGCATCGACGCGTCTTTTCGCGCGCAGCCGCTCGCCGATCGAAACGCCGGTCTCGGGATCGATCACAGCGGCGGCCACCTCGTTTGCCAGGTGCTGGAAATCCGGGCTGCCCCCTATTTCCAGGAACCCCCGCGCGTTCGCGTCGGAGTTAACATAAAGGACCGTCTTCTGCTTGAGTTCATCCGCGTGTGTTTCCGCCCATTCGGTTGAACCCACGATCATGGGCTCCTCCGCGTCCCAACTTGCATAGACGATGGTGCGCTTCGGCCGCCAGCCCTGCTTCGCCAGCCCTCCCATTGCCTTCGCCTCAGCCAGCAGCGCGACCTGACCGGAAAGCGGGTCGCTGGCGCCGAATACCCAACCGTCGTGGTGATTGCCGCGCACCACCCATTGGTCGGGGTAGGTCGAGCCCTTCATCGTCGCGATGACGTCGTAAATCGGCTTGAGGCTCCAATCGGACTTGACCGCAAGGTGGGCGACCGCCGTGCTGGGTCCCACGTGATAGGTGATCGGCAGCGTGCCGCGCCAGGCGGGCGGGACCACGCGGCCTCCGAGCGCCTCGAGCAGCACCTGAGCGTCCGCGTAGGAGATTGGCAGCACAGGAATCTTCAGAATCGTCGGTGCCTCGGAAATTTTCAGTCGCTTGGCGTCCTTGGTCGCGCCGACACCCGGCGTCAGGGGATCGCCTGGATAGATCTGCATGTCGAGGACTGAGCCGCGTTGGATCCCCAGCGGCGGGCGCATGGGACCCGAGGGATAGGTCTTGTCGATGGAATAGCCGTCATCCGCCGGATCGGAATAGATGATGCAGCCGATTGCGCCGTGGTCCTGCGCCAGCTTCGGCTTCACTCCGCGCCATCCGGCGCCGTAGCGCGCGATGACGATCTTGCCCGCGACGCTTACCCCCAGCCGCTGAAGAGTCAGGTAATCGTCCTGCATGCCATAGTTGACATAGACGAGACTGCCTCTGACGTCGCCATCGCCCTGGTAATCGACATAGGCAGGGAGCGCGGGATCGGTTGCGGTTGCACTGGAATCGCCCGGAATCGGAGGCTCCTGGAGCGTGGCTTTGAATGGTACCGGTCCGGCCAGCTCCAGGCTTTCACTGATCGGAGTTGGGTAGAGCACCCAGAAGGTTTCTATATGTGCGTCCCAGCCCCAGTCCTTGAACCATGTGAGGATTTGGTCGGCGTTAGCCTTGTCGTGCGGCGAGCCAACGTGGTTTGGCTGTGCGGCGAGCAGTTTCATCCAGTCACGCAGATCGTTCGGCACAATGAGAGCATCGAAGTTGCGCTCGAGCGCAGCCTCGTCAGAAGGAGCCAGCAGCGGGGCTCCGAAGGCAAGGCCAAAGCAAACAATGCCGGCCGCCGCGAACGCAATGGATAGCGTTACTTTGTTTGCGAATCGGCTCAGTGTTTCCACAATTGCTCAGTAGCCAGGCGCGCGCCCTCGGCCATCGCCTCAAACTTCGCCCAGGCAATTTTGGCATGGCCGACCCTGGTGCCCAGCCCGCAGTCAGTGCCGGCCATCAGGTTCTCGCGCCCGACCAGCGGTGCGTAGCGGAGCAGACGCTCAGCCACCAACTGCGGATGCTCGATAAAGTCGCTCGCGTGTCCAACCACGCCGGGCATGAGCGATTCCCCCGCCGGGAGCTTGACTTCCTCCCATACACGCCATTCGTGCTCGTGGCAGGGATTGGAGCCCTCGATCGAGTAGCACTCGGCATTCACCCGCAGCACCAGATCGACGATGTCCTTGAGCGCGATATCGTATTTGTGCGGACCGTGATAGCTGCCCCAACACATGTGAAAGCGCACGCGGTCCGCCGGGATTCCCCGCAGCGCATGGTTGAGCGCCTCGATGCGCAACGCGGCAAACTTGCGGTAATCCCGGACCTCCATATCCGGATGAAGTTGCCAGGCATCGGCGAGATCGGGGTCGTCAATCTGGAGAATCAAGCCGGCCTCGGTGATCGCCGTGTACTCTTCGTGCATGGCGTCGGCGATCGCGGAGAGGTAGGCCTCGCCGCTCGGGTAATACTCATTTCCGAGCCAGTGCTCGATCGTGTCCGGCGCGACCGCGGGCAGAAATGCCTCCTCGACCTGCACGCCTTTCAATGCCGCCTTGAAATTCTCGATGTCGGCCCGAACGGCGCTGTGCCCTATATACTTGAGCGGGCCGCTGCATACTGCTCCGCCGATGACGAAGGGGATTTTGGCGAAATACTCGGGGAATTCCATCTCGTCCCGGCCCCAGATCTTGAACGCCGGTTTGCCCGGCTCGCCCCGCCGTTCCGCGACGCCGCTGAGCCGCTCCCGCGCGTAGCTCGTGAAATTGATCTTCGACAACTCGCCGTCGTTAACTACATCGATCCCCGCTGCAGCCTGTCTGCGCACGACTTCTCGGACCCCATTCCGTACTTTCTGATCCAGAGCCTCCGGGTCGTAAGATCCTCCGCCCTGCTTGGCCGCCAGCATTTCGCGCAGGTCTTCAGGCCGTGGCAGGCTACCCGCGTGCGAAACAAGGATGCGGTTGGTGCTTCGCTTCATAAGCGTGCTCCGTATATTTCAGCCGAATTTCCCACTTGGCCGCTCGTCCGAGCGGCCATCTCCGCCAATTGCTATTTCCCGCCGCGTTTCAGACTGGCCTCTGCTTGAAAAACTCAACCGTATATTCTCGCCCACATCTTGCGCCTCCCACCTTCTGAGAATCTCGATATCGATCTCTTTGCTTACCGAGAGGACTGATTGACTTTGACGCGCCCTTTTTGCAGTTTCAACCTCAAGCGCAGGCGTAAAGTCTAATGTTGAAGCCAGTCCTTTCCGCGGATTCGCATGTCACCGAACCTCCAGACGCTTATGTCTCGCGCATCGACCGCCGCTTCAAAGATCGGGCGCCGCACATACAACGCGACAGCCGGCGCGGCGATATCTACGTCATCGATGGTATCGATCGTCCAGTCTCGGTCACCCTGCTCTCGGCGGCCGGCGTCGATCCGGTCGATATCTCTAAGCTCGAGCAACGCAACAGCGGCTGGCTCCAACGCGGCGGATGGGATCCGGCGGCGCGCCTTGCCGACCAGGACCGCGACGGCATCGCCGCCGAAATCCTGTATCCGAGCGTCGGGATGATGCTCTGCAAACACCTCGACTACGACTACCGCAAGGCCTGCATGGACGCCTACAACCCGTGGCTGGCTGAGTTTTGCGCGACGCGGCCGCAGCGCCTGCTCGGCGTCGGCCAGGTCTCGCTGCGGACCGTGGACGATTCCATCGCGGAGGCGCGGCAGATAAAGGAACTCGGCTTGCGCGGAGTGATGCTCCCGGGATGGCCGAGCGAAGAGGATTACGACAGCAGACTTTACGACCCCTTCTGGGACGCGTGCGTCGACCTGGGGTTGCCGGTGACGTTCCATCACCTTGCCGGCCGGCGGAATCCCAACGAGTCTACCGACAGCCCGTACTCCGACGGGAATCGCGGCGTCAATACCAAGCTCAACGGCTGGATGAACCTGGTCCGCGGCAACCAGGATCTGCTCGCGATGTTCGTCTTCGGCGGCGTTTTCGAGCGCCACCCCACGCTCAAACTGATCTGCGCCGAGGCGGATGCCGGATGGGTGCCGCATTTTACGTACCGGATGGACTACGCCTACGACCACCATCGCCATCACATCAAGACTGAGCTCTTGTCGAAGGCGCCCAGTGAGTATTTCCATCGGAACGTCTATCTCACGTTCCAGGATGATCTGATGGCGTTCAAGCTGCGCCATCTGTGTAATGTGCGCCGCCTGATGTGGGCGAACGATTTCCCGCACTTCGATTCAACCTGGCCGCGCTCGCGCGAGATCATCCAGGAGCATACCGCCGATATGACCGAGGAGGAGCGGAACTTCGTCCTGCATGACAACCTGGTCGAGTGTTACGGCCTCGATCGGGCCGCCTATTCATAGGCCGGGATGAGCAGACTATTCATTCTCTCGAGGGACTGGCGCAAATGATTGTCGCCTGTGCGGCTGGAGCGCCACGGTGTGCCTACGCAAAACCTATGTTAGCGCGCGCTGCTTGAGAATCCTTTCTTCCCTGACGCGACCAACGCCACTTCGTGCAATCTCTATAGCTTCGCAGCGCGTTCGACGATCGGTCCGAGGCTCTGCACCACTTTGACTCCGTCTTCGGCGACTGCCGATGCCGTCACCACGAGTCTGCTCACGCCCGCTTCCGCGTATTGCTTCATGAGATCGGCGGCCGGTCCTTCGCCGCCCATGAGCAGGACGGAGAACTCGAGCTTCGCCGGATCGCGGCCGTATTCTTTTGCCATCTGCTTGATCTGCGGAATGCATTCGCGAGCCTTCTCGACGCTCAGGCCGCCGGGACACCATCCGTCGGCATAGCGTGCGACACGCCTGAGCGCGTATTTCGGATCGTGCGCGCCGAGCCAGATCGGTGGGCCGGGTTTCTGCACCGGCTTGGGTCCCACTTTCACCGATGGAAACTTCACGATCTCACCCGCGTAGCTAACGTCGTCGCCGCTCCATAGCGTGCGCAAGGCCTCTACTGCTTCACGCAGATGCTGCCAGCGGCGCGCGAAATTCACACCCATCAGCTCGGCCTCCTCGCGGAACCATCCCGCACCGACACCGAGGATGAGCCGGCCTTTCGAATAGAGATCAATCGAAGCGGTCACTTTGGCGGTTTCGATCACGTTGCGTTCCGGCAGCAGGCAAATCGCGGTACCGATCTTGATGTGCGAGGTCGCATGCGCCACGATCGCCAGCGCAACGAAAGGATCGATCAGATGTCCGTAGAAGTCGGGGACCTTGCCGTCGCGTGAGCGTGGATAGCGGGTCGCGTAGCTGGTCGGCACCGCCAGGTGTTCCGCGACGTAGAACGATTCAAAGCCCAGGTTCTCGGCTTCACGCGCGATCGCTCCCGGGTTTCCGGATTTATCAGTCAGAAACGTCAACACGCCGATTTTCATTGCCGACTAACCTCCTCAACTTGAGCTATCTACATCAAAATTCACGCTAACAATGAATCATGCGAGAAGGGTATTTTGGAACCTCGCGATTGACTGTCTCAGCGGCTGGAATCTGTGCGGCCGCGGGGTGATTTTCAAGCATCGGATCGGCCCGGAATGCCTTCTGTTGGTCGTCTGCGCCAGGAGACGAAAATGAAACTGCCCGCGTCAAGCCGCTTTCAATTCACCCCCGATCTTTCGATCTGCCGTGTCGTCAACGGCTTGTGGCAAGTCTCCGGGGCGCATGGGTATATCGAACCGACTCGCGCGGTCGCCGAGATGTTCACCTATCATGAGGCCGGATTTACGAGCTGGGATCTCGCCGATCACTACGGTCCGGCCGAGGATTTCATGGGAGACTTCCGCCTCCAGTTCGCCGCACGTTATGGCGATGACCGATTGAGCGAGATTCAGGCTTTCACGAAATGGGTCCCTCGGCCCGGCAAGATGACGCGGCGGATCGTCGAGGAGGCGATCGCGATCTCGCTATCGCGCATGGGCGTGAAATCGCTCGACCTGTTGCAATTCCATTGGTGGGACTACGCCCACAACAGTTACCTCGACGCGCTCAGGCATCTTGCCGACCTGCAGCACGAGGGCAGGATTCGGCATCTCGCTCTCACCAACTTCGACACCGAACGTCTGCGTGTCATCACTGAGCACGGCATCAGAGTCGTTTCGAACCAGGTGCAGTATTCAATCGTGGATCGTCGGCCGGAAATGAAGATGGCGACGTTCTGCCGCGATCAGGGGATCACGCTGCTGACCTATGGCACCGTGCTCGGCGGTTTGATGGCCGAGAAATATCTGGGCCGTGCCGAGCCGCGCCGCAGCGAACTCAATACGGCATCACTCCAGAAATATCGCAACATGATCGAGGCGTGGGGCGGATGGGCCCTGTTCCAGGAATTGCTCGCGGTCCTGAAGCAAATCGCGGACAAGCACCAGGTAAGCATCGCCAACGTCGCTGTCCGCGACTTTCTCGATCGCCCCGCGGTGGCCGGGGTAATCGTCGGCGCACGTCTCGGCCTCGCGGAACACATCGCAGACAATGCGCGCGTCTTCGGCTTCGCGCTGGATGCGGGAGATCGCGCAAAAATTGAGGCAGTCAGCGCAAAGTCCCAAGACCTGATGAAGCTGATCGGCGATTGCGGAGACGAATATCGTTAGACGGGTGGAATCAACCACCAAGTATGACCGTGAGGCGTGCCCGAGCGCGTCATCCCGAGCGGGATTGAGCCGAAGCCCTGAGCGAGCGAAAGCGAGTCGAACGGGGAAGGACCTCTAACCACCAAAGTACCAAGACACAAAGTTCGGACGCTTCTTCCTGGGGTATCGCGCCTCGGGTTCCCTCCCTTAAGAACCCGGGCTGATGCCTGTGACTTGCTTGGTGCCGGAGCGGTGAAAAAATCCCTGGACTTTATGGTGCGCCGTCGCGGACTTGAACCGCGGACCCGCTGATTAAGAGTCAGCTGCTCTACCAACTGAGCTAACGGCGCACCGTGAAGGATGCTTACGTAGCAGGATGTCTGGGGTGAGTGAAGGGATTTGAACCCTCGACCACTGGAGCCACAATCCAGCGCTCTACCTAACTGAGCTACACCCACCGTCTCGTATCAATGTACCGGACTCGGGATCCGGGCAATATTTCCTGGCGCGCCAGAGGCGATTCGAACGCCTGACCCACGGCTTAGAAGGCCGTTGCTCTATCCGCCTGAGCTACTGGCGCGAATCGGGGCGAGCCGATTTGAACGGCCGACCCCCTGCTCCCAAGGCAGGTGCGCTACCATGCTGCGCTACGCCCCGTAACCGTAAAGGGTTAACACACGCCCACGGGCCTCTCAACTGCGAAGCCGGTTTGCTTCGATCATTCTGCCCACAGGGCTCTCCGTCGGTGGCCTTTAATCGATCGGTTTGAACGCGCCCAGCCAGCGCGCGACCCGCCCGCAATATTGCGCGTATGACTCGCCGCGTTCGCTCAAGAGATGCGGCTCGTCGAACCAATAGCGTTGTGGGAATACTGTACTTGGCCGGTCGGTGCAGAAAAGACCACCAAGCAACGATAGCGGCGAAATGATTCCGGGCAGAAATCCGAACCAGAAGCCCGGCAAACCGGGACCGTCAGACATCGGTTGCGCAGCACAAGATGTCAGCGAGAGGATTAGGGCAGCGAACAGAGCCATTCTCGCCAATTTACGCAATTGTATCTGTCGATCCGTCAACGATCCCCACCCGGCTTCTTCGCGAAAGACCCGTTAACGTTGTGTCTTCTCGATGTTGGCACGAATCTTTGGCCCGATCCTTTTCTTTTTATGCTCACCGATGGGAGCGTTCGGGTGAAGCGTTGATCGGCGGGGCAGCGCGCGATCGGAACAATATTACTGCGTGCCGTAAAACCCGGAAAAACACCAATCGCGAATTGCTAGAAAGCTGAAGGTCAGAGGAAATCGTCGCATCGCGCGAAAAGCTTTTCATTTCAAATGTTTCTCGCGATTGTCAGCTCAAACTCGGCGTGGCCTTTTGCATTACGCGAACGGTTGTTTCGAGCGATATGCGGATTTTGTTGATGTTTTTTGCAGGCACATCGTTTGCTTCTAGAGTCTGTCAGCGCTGCAAATCTCCTCCCCCGAGAAAGCAACAGCGCCTGTCCCCAAGCACGGCCGGGCTACGCACCGCAGGCCCCCCACCTGCGGTCCCCAATGGTAGCCCGGCCTTTCCCTATCCGGTGCTCCTGAATTTCGCACAATCGATCGATCTGCGACGACGCACGCATCGACGAAGGCGCGCGCACGATCGTCGCTTGCGCGCGACTTCCGCTCGGCGGCAGAGAATGTTCGGGTACTCGCTACTTGCTGGGAGCGACTTCGGGAGGTGTAGCGAGTCCCCAGATCTCGCGCGCGTATTCCTCGACGGTGCGGTCGCTGGAGAAGTAACCCATCCTCGCGACGTTGAGAATCGCCTTGCGCACCCAAACTTCCGGCTGCAGATACTGGCGCGAAACCTCGGCCTGCGTCGCGATATAGGAAGCAAAGTCGGCAACGATGAAATACGGATCGTGAAGCAGCAGCCGGTCGGGGATCCATCGGAATAGTCCCGGCTCTCGCGGACAGAAGCGATCCGACGCGAACGCATCGAGGATGCGCCTCACCCGCTCATCGTTCTCGTAGTGCAGGCGCGGCTCGTATGCGCCCTTGCTTCGCTGGTCCTCAATTTCGTCCGCGGTCATCCCGAAGATGAAAATATTGTCGGGACCGACCGCCTCGCGGATCTCGATATTCGCGCCGTCCAGCGTGCCGAGCGTGAGCGCGCCGTTCATCGCGAATTTCATGTTGCCGGTGCCGGAGGCCTCCATCCCGGCCGTGGAAATCTGTTCCGACACGTCTGCGGCCGGAATGATTTTTTCCGCAATCGAGACCCGATAGTCCGGCAGGAATGCGACCTTGATCAGGCCACGCGTGCGCTCGTCCTTGTTGATTACCGCGGCGAGCGAGTTGATCAACTTGATCGTCATCTTCGCCGCCCAGTATCCGGGCGCCGCCTTGCCCGCGATCAAATACGTGCGCGGCGCGGCCGGCTCTTTACCCTCATCCACGAGGCCGAGGTACTCGTGTACGATTCCGAGCGCCATCAGTAGTTGGCGCTTGTACTCGTGGATGCGCTTGGCCTGCACGTCGAAGATCGACGCCGGGTCGACCTCCACATCCGCGACCCGCTGGATGAGCGTGGACAGGCGCTCCTTGTTCGCTCGTTTGATCGCAGCAAACCGCGATTGAAACTCCTCGTCGTCCGCGTAGCGCTCGATGCCGCGCACTTTCTCCAGGTCCTTCGGCCATTCGCGGCCCACGGTTTCATCGAGCAATCGAGCCAGACCCGGGTTCGCCATCAGCATCCATCGCCGCTGCGTAACGCCGTTGGTCTTGTTGCTGAAACGCTCGGGCCACAGCCGATAGAAGTCCGGCGCCAGCCGGGTCTTGACCAGGTCCGAATGAAGCTTCGAAACGCCGTTGACCGAATGGCTGCCGACGATCGCGAGGTGCGCCATGCGGATCTGCGGATCGAACCCGTCCTCGATAATCGACAGGCGCGACGTCTGGTCGGGTTCGCCTGGGTGCACCGTGATCGCGTCGGCCAGGAACCGGCGATTTATTTCGTAGATGATCTCCAGATGGCGCGGCACGACACGCTGGAGCAAACCGACCGGCCATCGCTCCAGCGCTTCGGGCATCAGGGTGTGATTGGTGTACGCGACGGTGGCCTGCGTAACTTCCCACGCGACGTCCCACGGCACTTCGAACTGATCCATCAGCAGGCGCATCAGCTCCGCAACCGCGAGCGCCGGATGGGTATCGTTCAGCTGAATCGCCACCCGCATCGGCAGGTCGTGCACGTCCTCGCCGCGATTGAAGAAATCGCGCACGATGTCGCGGACCGCGCACGCTACGAAGAAATATTCCTGCAGCAGCCGCAGCTCGCGCCCCGCCTGGTCCGCATCGGACGGATACAGCACCCGCGAGATGGTTTCGGAAACGATCTTCTGCTCGACGGCTTTCATGTAGTCGCCGGCGTTGAAGATCTGCATGTCGAATTCGTCGGAGGCGCCCGCCGCGAAAAGACGCACGAAGTTGACCGCCGGGCTCTGATAGCCGGAAATCGGGAGATCCGAGGGGATGCCGACCAGCCCGCGCCAGTCGACCCACAACGGCTTGTACTCGCCATAGCGGTCGATGCGCCGCTCGATGCGCCCGTAGACGGGAATGATGCACGCCTGTTCGGGGCGCGCGATCAGCCACGGCGACATCTCGCGCCGCCAACTGTCGGGCCGCTCGTGCTGGAAGCCATCGCGGATTTCCTGGCGGAACAATCCGAATTCGTAGTTGATGCCGTATGCGTAGCCGGGCATGTTGAGCGTGGCCAGCGAATCGAGAAAGCACGCGGCCAGGCGCCCGAGGCCGCCATTGCCCAGTCCCGCATCGGGCTCTTCGTCGAAAAGCTGGGTCAGGTCGATTCCGTTCTCGCCCAGAAACTCGTGGCAGGTGTCGATAATTCCGAGATTGAAGAGATTGTTCTCGAGCGAGCGGCCAATCAGATACTCCAGCGACAGGTAGTAGAGCTTCTTTGCTCCCGTCCGCTCCCAGCGCGCCCGCGTCTCAAGCACCTTCTCGACCAGCATGTCGCGCACCCCAAGCGCGGTGACCCGGTACCAGTCGTGTTTCGATAGTTGAATGCGGCGTTTCGCAACGGTGAAGCGGATGTGATGGTCGATTAGCCGCGTGAAAAGCGCGGCGTTGTTTTCATCGGAGGTAGCGGTGGACATAGCCAGGCTTTCGGTCTGCGTATTCTCCTCGGGCTTCATGAAGGACCGCTGGATTCGCACGCAAAATGCGAGCCGTGCGGTCGCGCAGTTTCCATTGGCTAAAGAAATTACAGGTGCTTGCCTGCGTTGCAACTGCCTGCACGCTGAGCGCAGCGCAATCGCGCGCGGTGACGCTGAAATACATCACCACCGCGAGGGAACAAACCGGTCGGTTTGCTCGCCTCCTTTCGCTGGCGCCTATCGTCCTAGATGCGCAAGCGCAACCCGCAGGGGAGCGCTCGAAAGCTGAATCAGTCCTGCAAATGGCCTGTCCAATTCCAGGATCAGGAAGATCGCGCCTGAAATCGACAGCGCGCAGACCAGGAAGGTAGCCACCACGGTCGCATTGCGCGGCGCAAAGAGCCCGAAGCTGATGAAGATTACCGTC
>Ga0074044_10003534_pt1 | contig 13243 bp, 23 predicted proteins | sample BogForMeECP23OM1_FD_94443 | JGI IMG/M metagenome (GOLD analysis project Ga0074044, IMG submission 94443) | Bog forest soil microbial communities from Calvert Island, British Columbia, Canada - Bog Forest MetaG ECP23OM1 | ecosystem: Environmental > Terrestrial > Soil > Wetlands ...
ACGCCGATGAAATTCGACATGACGTCGATGGACGGATCGGCCGCCGGCTCGCTCGAGCTCGACGACGCGGTCTTCGGTCTCGAGCCGCGCGCCGACATCATCGCGCGCATGGTGCGCTGGCAGCTCGCCAAGCGCCAGGCCGGCGACCATAAGACGCTCGGCCGCGGCGAGATCAACCGCACCGGCAAGAAGATGTACAAGCAGAAGGGCACCGGCGGCGCCCGTCACGGCTCGGCCCGCGTGCCGCAGTTCCGCGGCGGCGGACGCGCGATGGGTCCGGTCGTGCGCAGCCACGCGCATGACCTGCCGAAGAAGGTGCGGGCGCTCGCGCTGCGCCACGCGCTGTCCGCCAAGGTCCGCGCCGGCGGCCTCCTGGTGTGGCAGGACGCCGAGCTCGCCGAGGGCAAGACGAAGACGCTGCGCGACACGTTCGCCAAGGCGTCGCTGAAGAACGCCCTCATCATCGACGGCGCGCAGGTGCACGAGAAGTTCGCCCTGGCCGCGCGCAACCTGCCCCAGATCGACGTCCTGCCGGTCCAGGGGGTCAACGTGTACGACATCATGCGCCGCGAGAAGCTCGTGCTGACCAAGGCGGCGGTCGAAGCGCTGGAGGCGCGGTTCAAATGAATAAGGACGCTCGCCACTACGACACGATCGTCGCGCCGGTGATCACCGAGAAGGCGACGCTCGCGTCCGAAAGCAACCAGGTCGTCTTCAAGGTCGCGCGCAACGCCACGAAGCCGCAGATCAAGGAAGCGGTCGAGAAGCTGTTCGACGTGAAGGTGACCGCGGTCAACACCCTTCTGCGCAAGGGCAAGACCAAGGCGTTTCGCGGCGTCCGCGGCCGGCAGCAGGACATGAAGAAGGCGATCGTCACCCTTGCGGACGGCTACCGCATCGACGTGACCACCGGCCTGTGAGGACTCAGAAGACCATGGCTCTCAAAACCTACAAGCCGATGACGCCGGGCCTGCGCCAGCTGGCCCTCGTCGATCGCAGCGAGCTCCACAAGGGCAAGCCCCTCAAGGCGCTGACCGTCGGCCGGCCCGAGAAGGGCGGCCGCAACAACGCGGGCCGGGTCACCGTGCGCTTCCGCGGCGGCGGCCACAAGCAGTCGTACCGCATCGTCGACTTCAAGCGCCGCAAGCTCGACGTCCCAGCCAAGGTCGAGCGGCTCGAATACGATCCGAACCGCACGAGCTTCATCGCGCTGATCAAGTACGCCGACGGCGAGCAGGCCTATATCATCGCCCCGCAGCGCCTGGCGGTCGGCGAGGAGGTGATCGCCGGCGTGCAGGTCGACGTGAAGCCCGGCAACGCCATGCCGCTCGCCAGCATCCCGGTCGGCACGATCGTCCACAACGTCGAGATGAAGATCGGCAGGGGCGGCGTCATCGCCCGCTCGGCCGGAACCTACGCGCAGATCGTCGGCCGCGATCAGGGCTACGTCTCGCTCCGCCTGAACTCCGGCGAGCAGCGGCTCATCCATGGCCAGTGCTTCGCCTCGGTCGGCGCCGTGTCGAACCCGGACCACATGAACGCCTCGCTCGGCAAGGCGGGCCGCAACCGCTGGCTCGGGCATCGTCCGCACAACCGCGGCGTCACCATGAACCCGGTCGATCATCCGCACGGCGGCGGCGAGGGCCGCACTTCGGGCGGCCGCCATCCGGTAACCCCCTGGGGCAAGCCGACCAAGGGCAAGAAGACCAGGTCCAACAAGTCCACCGACAAGTTCATCGTCGCGTCGCGGCACGCGCGGAAGAAGAAAGGCTGAGCCATGACGCGCTCGATCTGGAAAGGGCCGTTCGTCGACGGCTATCTGTTGAAGAAGGCCGACGTCGCGCGCGGTTCGGGCCGCTCGGACATCATCAAGATCTGGAGCCGCCGGTCGACCATCTTGCCGCAGTTCGTCGGACTGACCTTCGGCGTCTACAACGGCCACAAGCACATTCCCGTGCTCGTGTCGGAGGAGATGATCGGCCACAAGTTCGGCGAGTTCGCGCCGACGCGCACCTTCCACGGCCATTCCGCCGACAAGAAGGCGAAGAGGGCGTAACCCCATGTCCAAGCAAGCCAACCCGCGCCGCCTCGCCGACAACGAAGCCAAGGCGACCGTGCGCATGCTGCGGGTGAGCCCGCAGAAGCTCAATCTTCTCGCCCAGCTCATCCGCGGCAAGAAGGTGTCGACCGCGCTCGCCGACCTCGAATTTTCCAACAAGAGGATCTCGACCGAGGTCCGGAAGGCGCTCGAGTCGGCGATCGCCAACGCCGAGAACAACCATGAGCTCGACGTCGACGATCTCGTCGTCGCGCAGGCCTGGGTCGGCAAGGACATGGTGATGAAGCGCTTCAGTCCGCGCGCCCGCGGGCGGGCGGGGCGCATCGAAAAGCCGTTCTCCAACATTACGATCGTCGTGCGCGAAGTCGCCGACGAGGCGGCCTAAGAGAGGCAACGATGGGTCAGAAGATCAATCCGATAGGGCTGCGCCTCGGCATCAACCGCACCTGGGATTCGCGCTGGTACTCGAACAAGACCGAGTACGGCAAGCTCCTGCACGAGGACATGCAAATCCGCGAGGTGCTGATGAAGGGCCTGAAGCAGGCGGCGATCTCCAAGATCGTCATCGAGCGCCCGCACAAGAAGTGCCGCGTCAACATTCACTCGGCCCGCCCCGGCGTTGTCATTGGGAAGAAGGGCGCCGACATCGACAAGCTGCGCAAGCAAGTGTCGAAGCTGACGAACTCGGAAGTGGCGATCAACATCGTCGAGGTGCGGAAGCCCGAAATCGACGCGACGCTGGTCGCTGATTCGATCGCCCAGCAGCTCGAGCGGCGCGTCGCGTTTCGCCGGGCGATGAAGCGCGCGGTCCAGTCGGCGATGAGGCTCGGCGCCGAGGGCATCCGCATCAACTGCTCGGGCCGCCTGGGCGGCGCGGAAATCGCCCGCCTCGAATGGTACCGCGAGGGGCGCGTGCCGCTGCATACCCTGCGCGCCGACGTCGACTACGGCGTCGCCACCGCCCACACCGCCTACGGCACCTGCGGGATCAAGGTCTGGATCTTCAAGGGCGAAATCCTCGAGCACGACCCGATGGCGCAGGACAAGCGGCAGGCCGAGGCCGACCATTCCTCGACGCACCGTCCGCGTCGCGAGCCGCGCGAGCGCGACCGCGAGCACGGCCGCGACCGCGAACATGGACGCGAAGCGGTCTAAAGCCAAAGCGCAGCATTTGAAAGTCTACGACCATGATGCAGCCTAAGAGAACCAAGTTCCGCAAAGCCTTCAAAGGCCGTATCCACGGCGCGGCGAAGGGCGGACACGCGCTGAACTTCGGCGAGTTCGGCCTGAAGGCGATGGAGCCCGAGCGCGTCACGGCGCGCCAGATCGAGGCGGCCCGCCGCGCGCTGACGCGCCACATGAAGCGCGCCGGGCGCGTCTGGATCCGCGTGTTCCCTGACGTGCCGGTGTCGAAGAAGCCGATCGAAGTCCGCATGGGCAAGGGCAAGGGCGCGCCGGAGCTGTGGATCGTGCGCGTGGCCCCCGGGCGCATCATGTTCGAGGTGGACGGCGTGCCGGAGCAGGTCGCGCGCGAGGCGTTCCTGCTCGCCGCGGCCAAGCTGCCGGTCAAGACGCGCTTCGTCCAGCGCATCTCGGAATAAGGAGAGCCCGAGATGAAGAGGACCAGCCGGGTTTCCGATCTGCGCGTCATGACGCCGGACCAGCTCGAGGACGAGGCGCTCAAGCTGAAGAAGGAGCAGTTCAACCTGCGCTTTCAGAAGGCGAGCGGCCAACTGCAGGACACCGCGCGGGTGCGGGTCGTCCGCCGCGACATCGCGCGCGTCAAGACCATCGCCGCGCAGAAGCGCGCCGCCGCCAAGGCCGAGGACTGAACATATGCCGAAGAGAATTTTGCAGGGCGTCGTCGTCAGCGACAAGCAGGAGAAGACACTCGTGGTGAAGGTCGAGCGCCGCTTCACCCACCCGTTGCTGAAGAAGACCGTGCGCCGGTCGAAGAACTACCACGCGCATGTCGAGAACAAGACTCAGAAGGTCGGAGACACCGTCTCGATCCAGGAGACCCGTCCGATCTCGAAGCTCAAGCGCTGGATCGTCATCGACGAGACGGCGCAGCAGACATGAGGGACGCCGAAAACGCGTCGCGAATTCATCCGGGCGCGACCGCGCCTCCTTCAGGCGAAGTCCGGCGGCGGTGAGGCGTCGGAAACCGATCCGACCAGAAAGGCGATCAGGCCATGATACAGATGCAGACCAATCTCGACGTCGCCGACAATTCCGGCGCGCGGCGCGTGATGTGCATCAAGGTTTTGGGCGGATCGAAGCGCCGCTACGCTTCGATCGGCGACATTATCGTCGTCTCCGTCAAGGAAGCGATCCCGCGCGGGCGGGTGAAGAAGGGCGACGTGATGAAGGCGGTCGTCGTGCGCACCGCCAAGGACATCCGCCGGGCCGACGGCTCGGTGATCCGCTTCGACTCGAACGCCGCGGTGCTGATCAACAATCAGTCCGAGCCGGTCGGAACCCGCATCTTCGGGCCGGTACCGCGCGAACTGCGCGCCAAGAACCACGTCAAGATCATCTCGCTCGCTCCGGAGGTGCTTTGATGGCCGCCAAGATCAAGAAGGGCGACAAGGTCGTGGTCGTGGCCGGCCGCGACAAGGGCAAGACCGGCGAGGTCCGCCAGGTGATGCCGGTCGAAGGCCGCGCCATCGTCGCCGGCGTCAACATGGTGCGCCGCCACACCAAGCCGAGCGCGAAGACCGAGGGCGGCATCCTGAGCAAGGAGTCGCCGATCCATCTGTCGAATCTGGCGATCGTCGACCCCAAGTCGGGCAAGCCCACGCGCGTCGGATTCAAGATTCTCGACGACGGCCGCAAGGTCCGCGTCGCCAAGCGTTCCGGAGACCTGATCGATGGCTGAGGCAAAGAACGAGAAGGGCGCCAAGACGGCCAAGGGCGGCGACAAGCCCGCCGCTTCGGCCAAAGGCGGCGACAAGCCCGCTGCTCCGAAGGGCGGCAAGGGCGCGCCGCCCCCGGCCGCCGAGGCCAAGGGCGCGAAGGGCCGCAAGGAAGGGGCCGGCGAAGTCGCCGCCGCCGGCGCGGTCAAGGCCGCGCCCAAGGACTATGTCGCGCGGCTGAAGAAAATGTACCAGGACGAGATCGTGCCGAAGCTCGTCAAGGAGTTCGGCTACAAGAATTCGCTGGAAGTGCCGCGGCTCGAGAAGATCGTGCTCAACATGGGCGTCGGCGAGGCGGTCAACGACACCAAGAAGGCGACGTCGGCCGCCGCCGACCTCGCGCTCATCGCCGGCCAGAAGCCGGTCGTAACGCGCGCCCGCAAGGCGATCTCGACCTTCAAGGTGCGCGAAAACATGCCGATCGGCGCCAAGGTCACGCTGCGCAAGACACGCATGTACGAGTTCGTCGACCGTCTGGTGACGGTCGCGCTGCCGCGTGTGCGCGACTTCCGCGGCCTCGACCCGAAGTCCTTCGACGGGCGCGGAAACTACGCGCTCGGCATCAAGGAGCACATCATTTTCCCCGAGATCGACTACGACAAGGCCGAAGCCATGCTCGGGCTCGACGTCGTGGTCTGCACGACGGCGAAGACCGATGCGGAAGCGCGGGCCCTGCTGAGTGCGTTCAACTTCCCGTTCCGGCAGTGAGCTGAAAATGGCTCAGACGCGGAAAATTGGAGGCCGTTGATGGCAAAGAAGAGTGCAATTGAGAACAACCTGCGCAAGCAGCGCCTGGCCAAGAAGTTCGCCGGCCGGCGTCAGCGCTTGCGCGACATCGCCAACGACGAGTCGCGGCCGATGGAGGAGCGCTTCGAGGCCCGCCTCAGGCTGGCGGCGCTGCCGCGCAACGGCGCCGTCGTGCGCGTGCGCAACCGCTGCGAAGTCACCGGCCGTCCGCGCGGCTTCTACCGCAAGATGAAGATGTCGCGCATCGCCGTGCGCGAACTGGGCAACCAGGGCCTGATCCCGGGCCTGGTCAAGTCGAGCTGGTGAGGAGGCGAGCGTCATGGCGATGAACGATCCCCTCGGCGACATGCTCACCCGCATCCGCAACGCGCAGATGCGCAAGCGCGGCAAGGTGACGACCCCCGGCTCGTCGCTTCGCAAGAAAGTCCTCGACGTGCTGGAGTCGGAGGGCTACATCCGCGGCTACTCGACCACGGACTACGGCAACGGCCGCAGCGAGTTCGAGATCGAGCTCAAGTATTTCGACAACGAGCCGGTAATCCGTAAGATCGAGCGCGTGTCGAAGCCGGGCCGCCGGGTGTACGCGACCGTCGACGCCATGCCGCGCGTCGCCAACGGCCTCGGAGTCGCGATCGTTTCGACGCCGAAGGGCGTCATGGCTGACCACGCCGCGCGCGAAAACAACGTCGGCGGCGAAGTTCTCTGCACCGTCTTCTGACGACGCATCGCAAACAACGGAACTGAGCCATGTCTCGTATCGGCAAGAAGCCCGTCGTCATCCCGTCCGGCGTCACCGCGAAGCTGGACGGGCAGACGATCGCCGTCAAAGGCGCGAAGGGCGAACTCAAGTTCACCGCGCCTGAGGAGGTGTCGGTCTCGATCGACGGCGGGGCTGTGCATGTCAGGCCGCACGGCGACGACAAGCGCGCCCGGGCGATGTGGGGCATGACGCGCGCCCAGATCGCCAATCTCGTCGGCGGCGTCACCCGCGGTTTCGAGAAGAAGCTCGAGATCAACGGCGTCGGCTACAAGGCGGCGATCGCCGGCAGGAACCTGCAGCTGTCGCTCGGCTACAGCCACGACATCACTTATCCAATCCCGGCCGGAGTGACGATCACGACGCCGAAGCCGACCGAGATCACCATCGCCGGCATCGACAAGAAGCAGGTCGGCCAGATCGCGGCGGAGATCCGCGCATTCCGCGGCCCCGAGCCCTACAAGGGCAAGGGCGTGAAATACGCCGGCGAGTTCATCTTCCGCAAGGAAGGCAAGAAGAAGTAAGGGGCGCCGCCATGGCCAAGTCGAATATGTCAACAGAGCGGCGCAAGGCGCGCGTCCGCCGGGCGATCATCGCCAAGGGCGGTCGTCCGCGGCTCAGCGTCTTCCGCTCCTCGAAGCAGATCTACGCTCAGGTCATCGACGACGAGCATGGCCGCACGCTCGCGGCCGCCTCCTCGCTCGAGAAGGCGATGCGCGAGCAGCTCAAGACCGGCGCGACGGTCGAGGCCGCGCGCGTCGTCGGCAAGGAGATCGCCGAGCGGGCGAAGAAGGCCGGCGTCGCGAAGGTCGTATTCGACCGGGGCGGCTACATGTATCACGGCCGCGTCAAGGCGCTGGCTGAGGGCGCGCGCGAGGGCGGCCTCGAGTTCTGATGGCAACGGAAGCGAGCGGCGCCGTTTTCGGGCGCGCGCCGCGATTTTAGTGACGGAAAGAAGCAATGGCGCGTGAAGAAGGCGGCCGCGGCCGCGACCACAAACACGAGGACCGTGACAGCGAGTTCGTCGACCGCCTCGTCCACATCAACCGCGTGGCGAAAGTCGTGAAGGGCGGCCGCCGGTTCGGCTTCGCCGCGCTCGTCGTCGTCGGCGACCAGAAGGGTCGCGTCGGCTTTGGCCACGGCAAGGCGCGGGAAGTGCCGGAAGCGATCCGCAAGGCGACCGAGGCCGCCAAGCGCGGCGTCGTGCGCGTGCCGCTGCGCGAAGGCCGCACGCTGCATCACGACGTCAACGGCCGCCATGGCGCGGGCCGGGTCGTTCTTCGGGCCGCGCCCGCCGGCACCGGCATCATCGCCGGCGGCCCGATGCGCGCGGTGTTCGAGTCGCTCGGCGTGCACGACGTGGTGGCGAAAAGCCAGGGCTCGTCCAACCCCTACAACATGGTCCGCGCCACGTTTGACGCGCTTTCGCGCGAGGACAGCCCGCGCACCGTCGCGCAGCGGCGCAACCTCAAGGTCTCGACCCTGCAGTCGCGCCGCCAGGGCGTCGAGGCCGACGCGACCGATTCGTAACGCGGACCGAGAGCCATGAGCACTGAGAAGACCACCATCACGCTGGTGCAGACCGCGAGCGCCATCGGCCGGCCGGGGTCGCAGCGCGAAACCCTGAAAGGCCTCGGCCTCAACCGGATCGGCCGCCGCGCGAGCGTGGCCGACACGCCCGCCAACCGCGGCATGATCGCCAAGGTCGCGCACCTCGTGCGCATCGTCGACGGGAAGTAGGATCGCGCCATGAAACTCAACGAAATCAAAGACAATCCCGGCTCGTCGAAGGCGCGCATCCGCGTCGGGCGCGGGATCGGCTCGGGCAAGGGCAAGCAGGCGGGCCGCGGCGGCAAGGGCCAGACTGCGCGCTCGGGCGTGCGCATGAAGGGCTTCGAGGGCGGCCAGATGCCGCTGCATCGGCGCCTGCCGAAGCGCGGCTTCACCCCGCCGTCGCAGATCGTCTATAACGAGGTCAATCTCGGCCGCATCCAGAGCGCGATCGACGCGGGCAAGCTCAGCGTCGACGAGCCGATCACGCTCGAAAGCCTGATGAAGGCCGGCGTCGTCACGCATCCGCGCGACGGCGTCAAGATCCTCGGCTCGGGCGAGCTGAAGGCGAAAGCGAGTTTCGAGGTCGCGGCGGCCTCGAAGAGCGCGGCCGCGGCGATCGAGAAGGCCGGCGGCAGCCTCAAGACCCTGCGCGAAGAAGCGGCCGCCTCCGCTTCGTGATCGCGCCCTTCGGGATGGCGATGGCGCCCGCGCAGACCATATGATAGGGGCGTTCTCGCCGCGTCGGACAGGCGCGGCGAGAACACGTTTGTGAACATAAGCAGCTTCCTCGGAAGCGCCGCTCGGAGCGCACCATGGCGTCGGCCGCCGAACAGCTCGCAGCCAATATCAACTGGTCCGCCTTCACCAAGGCTGACGAACTGAAGAAGCGCATCTGGTTCACCCTCGGCGCTCTGGTCATCTTCCGTCTCGGCACCTACATCCCGCTGCCCGGCATCGATTCGGAGGCGTTCCAGACCGCGTTTCTCGGGCAGAAGCAAGGCGTGCTGGACATGTTCAACATGTTCTCCGGCGGCGCCGTGCAGCGCATGGCGGTGTTCGCCCTGAACATTATGCCCTACATCTCCGCTTCGATCATCATCCAGCTCCTGAGTTCGGTGATGCCTTCGCTGGAGGCGATCAAGAAGGAGGGCGAGCAGGGCCGCAAGGTGCTCAACCAGTACACCCGATATCTCACCGTCGTCCTGTCGATGTTCCAGGCCTACGGCATCGCGATCGGCCTCGAGGGGCGCGCGGGCATCGTCAGCAATCCGGGCCTTCTGTTCATTATCTCGACGGTCGTGACGCTGACCGGCGGGACGATGTTTCTCGTCTGGCTCGGCGAGCAGATCACAGCGCGCGGCGTCGGCAACGGCTCCTCGCTGATCATCTTCGCCGGCATTGTCGCGCGACTGCCGCAGGCGGTTGTCCAGTTGTTTGAGCTCGGCCGGCAAGGATCGATCTCGACCGGCCTCGTGCTCGCCGTCATCGTGATGGTGTTCGTCGTCGTCGCCTTCATCGTGTTCATGGAGCGCGCCCAGCGGCGCCTCCCGATCACCTATCCGCGACGCCAGGTCGGCAACAAGATGTACGAGGGGCAGAGCTCGTTTCTGCCGCTGAAGCTCAACACTTCCGGCGTCATTCCGCCGATCTTCGCCTCCTCGCTGCTGCTCCTGCCGACGACGGCGGCGAATTTCGCCCAGGGGAGCGCGAGTTCCGGCATCCTCTCGACGATCTCGACCCTACTCGGGCGCGGCAGCGCGCTCTATCTCATCCTTTACGTCGTCTTGATCGTGTTCTTCGCCTTCTTCTACACGGCGACCGTCTTCAATCCGGCCGACACCGCCGACAACCTGAAGAAGCACGGCGGCTTCATCCCCGGCGTGCGGCCGGGAGAGCGAACGGCGCAGTTCATCGACTACGTCCTGACGCGGATCACGGTGCTCGGCGCGGCCTACCTGTCCCTGATCTGCCTGTTGCCGGAATGGCTGATCTCGTATGCGGCGCTGCCTTTCTATTTCGGCGGCACGTCGCTATTGATCGTCGTCAACGTGACGATGGACACGGTCGCGCAAATCCACGGACACCTGCAGGCGCAGCAGTATGAAAGTCTGATCCGCAGGGCGAGGCTTAAGGGACGGAAACGATGAGGCTGATACTGCTCGGGCCTCCGGGCGCAGGGAAGGGAACCCAGGCCGCGCGCCTGGTGCGCAATCTGGGCATCCCGCAATTGTCGACCGGCGACATGCTGCGCGCGGCCGTCGCGACCGGAACGCCGATCGGCCTCAAGGCCAAGGCGGTGATGGAATCGGGCGGGCTGGTGCCGGACGAGATTGTCGTCGGGATCATCAGCGAGCGCATCAGCGAGCCGGACGCCAAGAACGGCTTCATTCTCGACGGCTTTCCGCGCACGGTGAATCAGGCCGAAGCACTGGAGGCGATGCTCGCCGCTAAGGGGCTGAAGCTCGACGCGGCGATCGAATTGACGGTCGACGCGGCAAATCTCGTCGACCGGATCGTCAACCGCGCCGCCGAGGCGAAGGCCGCCGGCCAGCCGGTGCGCAGGGACGACGATCCCGAAGTGTTCAAGTCGCGCCTCGCGGCCTACGAGCGCGAAACCTCGGCGGTGACGCCGTTCTATCGCGCGCGCGGCCTCCTGCATCAGGTCGACGGCATGGCGCCGATCGACGAGGTCGCCAAGGCGATCGACGCGGTGTTGTCGGAGGTCGCGCCGGCGTGACGGGCGGGCCCGGCGCAGAGGCGGCGATCGAGCGGCGCGGCGCGGCGGGCATCGTCGTCCTGAACCGGCCCAAGGCGCTCAATGCGCTGACCCTGACCATGGTGCGGCTGATGGCGGCTGCGCTCGACGCCTGGGAGCGCGATCCGCTTGTCACCCGGGTCGTCATCCGCGGCGCGGGCGAGAAGGCGTTCTGCGCCGGCGGCGACATCCGTCATCTCTACGACCTCGGCCGCGCCGGCGACCATGTGCAGCAGCTCGCGTTCTGGCGCGAGGAATATCAGCTCAACCGGTGCATCAGGACCTATCCGAAGCCCGTCGTCGCGTTGATCGACGGCATCGTGATGGGCGGGGGCGTCGGCGTCTCGATCAACGCGTCGCACCGCATTGCGGGCGAACGCTTCGTTTTCGCCATGCCGGAGGTCGGCATCGGCTTTTTCCCGGACGTCGGCGGAACGTTTTTCCTGCCCCGACTCGCCCATCATGCGGGCGTCTATTTTGCGCTGACGGGGCTTCGCGCCAACGCCGGCGACGCGCTCGCATTCGGCTTGGCGGACGCCTTCGCTCCGAGCGCCGCCTTTGCCGGCCTGAGCGAGGCGCTGGAAGGCGAAGCTTCGGTCGAGGCGACGATCGCGCGTTTCGCCAAAGCGCCTCCGCCTTCGGCGCTGCTGAACGACGCCGAGGGCCTTGACGCCTGTTTCTCGCTCGACAGCCGTGACGGGATTCTGGCCGCGCTCGCCGAGGCGGAGCGCAAGGGCTTCGCCTTCGCCGGCCCGGCCCGCGCCGCCATCCTCGACAAATCGCCGACCAGCCAGGCGATCGCGCTCAGGCAGATGGCGGTCGGGCCGTCGATCGATTTCGACGAGGCGCTGCGCGTCGAGTACCGGATCGTGTCGCGCGTCTGCCGCGGCCGCGACTTCTACGAAGGCGTGCGCGCCCTGATCGTCGACAAGGACAATCGTCCGCATTGGAGCGCGCCGCCGTCGAAGGCGGAGGTCGACGCCTATTTCGCGCCGGTCGGCGACGATGAGCTGAGATTTTCGGGCCCGGGCGCATGAAGTACCTGATGCGCCAGACGCGCGAGGGCGCGGTCGAGCTCGTCGACCCGTCTCCCGTCAAGCCCCTGGAAGGTTCGCTCTTCTCGGCGATCCGGACGATCGGCTGGGGAACTCTGCTGCTGTGGTACGTGCGCACGCTGGCCTGGGTCTGGGTCGGCAAAGGCTTGTTCAACTGGGCGATCATTCTCGGGGCTTTTCCCGGCCTCGGGGATTTCGCCTCCATGACGCTGCCGCTCCAGGCGATCATCGTGACCTTCGCCTGCTTCGACCTCTTGGCCGCCGTCGGACTGTGGCTGGCGGCGCCGTGGGGCGGGGCGATCTGGCTCCTCTGCGCGGTTGTCGAAGCGGTTTCGCCGTTTTTGGGCCCGAGCGCGGCGGCGATCGGCTATTTCGGCGCGCTGCTCAACGTCTCCCTGATGGCGGGCTACTTTCTCTTGAGTTGGGGAGCGGTGCGCGAGCGCGACTAGTTCGCGGCCGCCGCTAGGGAATCCCGTAGCGGATTGTCGGCGCCGACGGATTTTGTTCGGTCGGACGGGCCAGGCAAGACCTTGGGCTGAGCCGTTTCCGCCTCGTCAACGTAAACAAACTCTGTGATTCAATCGATGTTTACCAGATGGAGAAAACCATCGATTCATCTTGAATCTTAGGCTCGTCTTCAGGCGGCGCGCCTACAGTCCACTCCATAGGCGGACCGAACAAAAGCTCGGCCACGGAGAGACGAACAGGCGAGTGTGCTATGTTGAACGCAATCAAGACTCAGAATTTCGTCCTTCGCGCGGACCCTGAACTTCGTGTCGCGAACGTTTACCTGGAGACCTTGACCATGGTCGAGCGGCTGCACCGCCGGCTGCTCGACGTCGTCAAGGACGAATTCGACCGGCGCGGCCGCTCCGACGTCAACGCCGTCCAGGCGCTGCTGCTCTACAACATCGGCGACAAGGAGCTGACCGCGGGCGAACTGCGAACTCGGGGCTACTACCTTGGGTCGAACGTCTCCTACAATGTGAAGAAGCTGGTCGAACTGGGCTTTCTCCACCATGCGCGCTCCCGCATCGACCGGCGCTCGGTTCGAATCAGCCTGACCGAGAGGGGCAAGGACATTCACCGGATCGTCGCCGGCGTGTACGAGAAGCACGCCCGCACGGTCGAGCAGATCGGCGGCATTCCCTGCGACGATCTCGCCCGCGTCAACGTCTCGTTGCAGCGTCTCGAGCGTTACTGGAGCGACCAAATCAAGTATCGGCTCTGACAACAGTTCTTTAACAAGCGAACTCGCTGATGCGGGGCGTCCGTTAACCCGTCTTCGCGGATTGGGCCAGAATCGCGGATTGGCGGTGTTTTGAATCAATGGGTTAGGCTCGAAGGTCTTCACTACGGAGCGTGTTTTGGGCGAGGGCGGCGGCGGTGATTTTGGGG
>Ga0074044_10003536_pt1 | contig 13234 bp, 11 predicted proteins | sample BogForMeECP23OM1_FD_94443 | JGI IMG/M metagenome (GOLD analysis project Ga0074044, IMG submission 94443) | Bog forest soil microbial communities from Calvert Island, British Columbia, Canada - Bog Forest MetaG ECP23OM1 | ecosystem: Environmental > Terrestrial > Soil > Wetlands ...
AAGTGCGATGGAAAAATGCATTCCGGTCGATAAGCTCGCGCGCCCCGAGAATCACATCGTGATCTCGCTCGACCGGTTGCGGCAGGCGCGCACCGATCAGGGCCTCGCGCCGTTCAACGCGATGCCCCATGAAGAGGATTTTCTGGGCGCGCGGCTGCATGGAATCTGCGTCGGTGAGCTGCAAGCGATGGAGGCCGCGGGCCGCACCTTGTTCGACTTCCCCGATGCGCCGTGGGAATTCCAACTCGACATGGCGCGCCAGGTATGGGATGAATCGCGCCACGCCGAAATTTACATGAAGCTACTGGAATACGTCGGATCGTATCTCGGCGAATTCCCCGAGACCGAAGTGCTGTGGTCATGCACCCAGGTCGACGACCCCGCGTGCCGCGTCGCGGGAATTAATCGTGGCCTCGAGGGGCTCGCCTGCGACGTCTTCGAACAGCTCATCCGGCTGGCGCAGAAGATGGGCGATCCGATCATCGAGCGCTCGGTCGACTACGTTCTCGCCGATGAGATCACCCATGTGCGCATGGGCTCGAAATGGATGCGCAAGCTGACCGAGGGCGATCCCGAGCGTCTCGCCAAGGCGCAAATGTTCCAGGACAACATCGACAACCTGTTTAACTTTCAGGGCGGCCGCACGACGCAAGAAGACGCGCGCCAAATTGATTTGAAGGTGGGCAGCAAGGAGGTCGCATTCGACGCGTCCCTCACCATTGCGAAAGATGCGCGCCTGCTCGCCGGGTTTACCCAGGAAGAAATCGATCGCATGGTCAAAGGCATGGCCAAGAGCGCAGCATACTAACGGAGACCTTTCCAATGCAAAAATTCATCCCAGTCGACAAGCTCGCGAGGCCGGACAACTTCGTGGTAATGCGCGGTAAGCAGGTGCGCGAGATTCGCGAGGAGCAGGGCCTCGAAGGACGTCCCCTGCCCTTCGACGAGGAAACCCTGCGCTCACGTCTCCACGGCATCATGACCGGGGAGTTCCAGGCGATGGAGGCCGCGGGCCGCACGCTGTTCGATTTCCCCGATGCGCCATGGGAATTCCAACTCGACATGGCGCGCCAGGTCTGGGACGAATCGCGTCACGTCGAGATTTTTGAGCGCCTGCTCGAATACATGGGCGGTGCGCCCGGCGACTATGTCGAGACCGAGATCCTGTGGCGATGCACCCAGGCCGAGGATCCGGCCGCGCGCGTGGCGGGCATCAATCGCGGCCTTGAGGGCCTCGCCTGCGACGTCTTCGATCAGCTCATCCGCATCGCGCAGCGCAACGGCGACAAGGTTATCGAGCAGGCCGTCGACTACGTTCTCGCCGATGAGATCACCCACGTGCGCATGGGATCGAAGTGGATGCGCAAGCTGACCGAGGGCGATCCGGAACGCCTTCAGCGCGCGCTCGCGTTCCAGGAGATGGTCGATGAGGTGTTCAACTTCCGCGGTGGCCGGCGCGCGGCCGAAGACCTCGAGAAAGATGACGGCATGTTGCTGACCATCGCGAAGGATGCGCGGATGCTCGCCGGTTTCACCGAGGAAGAGATCCAGCGGCTGGTCGATTCCGCGCGCAAAAGCGCCGCGTACTGACCATTCATCGAAGTGCCTTAGGGGCCGGCCTGGAAAAATCCGGGCCGGCATTTTCATGCTGATCTTGCCCTACCCTGTGCTATAGACCTTTCCGGTATGCTTTCGGCTAGAAGCCTGCCTTATACCTCCTTTCCCCATGTTGCAGGATTATTAATTTTAATGTTACACTTTCAAGCAATTATCCGCTAAGTTTCCGCTACGCCGATGGGGCCGGCTGGCGGGGCTTATTGCGTTTCGCACGATTTATGGCGTGATTCTTCGTCCCCAAGGAAACTGACAGATGTCGCAGGATTTGAACGGTACTTCTCACACTAAAAGCCGCGCGCTCGCCAAGTGGGTCGCCGAATCCGCGCTGCTCATGCAACCCGATCGCATCGTCTGGTGCGACGGTTCCGAGGCCGAGCGCGCCCGCTTCACCGAGCAGGCCGTCCGCGAAGGCGTCCTCATCCCGCTCAATCACGAGAAGCGCCCCAACTCCTATCTCCATCGTTCAAATCCGAATGATGTCGCGCGCACCGAGCAGCTCACCTTCATCTGCACGCCGACCAGGGAAGAGGCCGGCCCGACCAACAACTGGAGCGACCCGGTCGAGACCTACGCCAGGATGCGCAAATGGTTCGACGGCTCGATGCGCGGCCGCACCATGTATGTCGTACCCTACGTGATGGGCCCGCTCGGCTCGCGGCTCTCCAAAGTCGGCGTCGAAATCACCGACAGCATCTACGTCGCGCTGAGCATGCGCATCATGACCCGGATGGGGGCGGCGGCGCTCGAGCAACTCGGCGCCCCTGACGATTTCAACAAGGGACTTCATTGCACGCTCGATCTGAATCCTGAGCATCGCCTGATTTGTCATTTCCCGCAGGACAACACGATTTGGTCCTCCGGCAGTGGGTATGGCGGCAATGCTCTGCTGAGCAAAAAATGTTTCGCGCTGCGCATCGCAAGCTGGACCGGCAAGAGCGAAGGATGGCTCGCCGAGCACATGCTCATCGTCGGCATCCAGGATCCCACCGGCGCGACCACCTACCTCGCGGCCGCCTTCCCCAGCGCATGCGGCAAGACCAACCTGGCGATGCTGCAGCCGCCGCCCGCGTTCGCCAGGCAGGGATGGAAAATTTTCACCGTCGGCGATGACATCGCGTGGCTGCGGGTCGGCCCCGACGGCCGCCTCTGGGCCATCAATCCCGAGAATGGGTACTTCGGCGTCGCCCCCGGTACCAGCGAGAAATCCAATCACAACGCGATGAAGTCGCTCGGCCACGATTCCATCTTCACCAACGTCGCGATGACGCCTGACGGCGACGTGTGGTGGGAAGGGATGGACACTGCGCCGCCCGCCGGCCTCCTCGATTGGCAGGGCAAGCCGTTCGATCCCAAGTCCGGCTCCAAGGCCGCGCAACCGAACAGCCGCTTCACCACGCCGATGACCAACAATCCGGTGCTCTCACCCAAGGCCAACGATCCGCAGGGCGTGCCGATCTCGGCGATCATCTTCGGCGGCCGCCGCGCCACCACCACGCCGCTGGTGCTGGAGTCATCGGATTGGGCGCATGGCGTTTTCATGGGCGCGACGATGGGCTCGGAAACCACTGCGGCGGCTTCCGGAGCGGTCGGCATCGTGCGACGCGATCCGATGGCGATGCTGCCATTCTGCGGCTACAACATGGGTGACTACTGGTCGCACTGGCTGGCGATGCGCGACCTGATCAAGAATCCGCCCAAGATTTTCATGGTGAACTGGTTCCGCAAGGGCGCGGCGGGCAACTTCCTGTGGCCCGGCTATGGCGAGAATATGCGCGTCCTCAAATGGATGCTCGATCGGATTCACGATCGCATTCCGGCGCGGATGACCGCGGTAGGTTCCGTACCCGATGTCACGGACCTCGATTTGACCGGCCTCGAAATCTCGCCCGACGACCTGCGCGAGGCGCTCGCGGTAAAGCCCGAGGAATGGAAAATCGAGACGCAGTCGGCCTCGGAGTTCTTCGACAAGATTGGCTCTACGGTGCCTTCCGAACTGCGCCGCCGCCTGTCCGAGATGAACGACTCGCTGAGCGACGTCGGCTCGCAAGCTGACGCGACCCGCTAGCTCGGCGCTACTCGAGGTGTCGCCCTGCTACGGACCTTTCCGGTAGGGAGCGTTCGCGAACGCCCCGTTGAATCCTGATCGCGCGAAGCGCATCCACTTTTGGGACTGTCGGGTTCGAATTCTCAAGCCGCGCGAGATTTCCAGTTCGGTCGCGATAGAAGTCATGGCGATTTCATTGCGGCGATGGACGCGAATTAAACTCCTGAGGACACATTCGAAAATACCGCTATTATTGACGAACCGAAGCGTCATTGAATTTGGGAAGCATGGAAAGCATCTGCATTTCTTTATTCGCGGCTGCGTCCGTTATCGCAGACGGCTGCGCGACTATCGTCAATGACAGCACTCAGCGGGTTGAAATCGTCAGCGATCCGCCCGGCGCAACAACAAAGGTCGGTGGAATCCCCATCGGCACCACGCCCACCTCGATCGATCTGAAGCGCGGCGAGCCACATTCGGTCACAATCGAGAAAGACGGCTACGCCACCGCCAAGCAGAGCATCGCGCAAGGGACCAGCGGATGGATCGCGGGAAACATCCTGATTGGCGGCCTCACCGGCCTTATCGTCGATTACTCGACCGGGGCGGCGCATACACTGAAGCCCGATTCGGTGTCGCCGGTGCTCATCGCCTCGGCGCATCTGCAGATGGGCCCCGTTCCGATAGCGCAGGGCGCCATCCCTGACTTCGGTTGCTGCTCACTCACTGTCTCCAATGCCTCCGTGGTTTATTCTCCCTTGACTATGCGCGGCGAACCTTAGCATCGTCGGAGGATGGAAAACTCGCGCGCTGAAATATCGAAGGTGCCGGTGGATTTCGCGCCGGAGGGAGTGCCCTATACCGCCATTCTGCCGCCGGGCTACGAACAGCTTGGCCCGCTGCCACTATGCCTCGTGCTGCACGGCGGCGGCGGGAGTCATCAGAACCTCGCCGATTCCAAATCGATTTACGACCAGTTGTGGACCAGCGGCGCGCTCCCTCCGATGGTGCTCGCCTCGGCCGGCGTCAGCCCGCTCGGCTTTTACCTTGATCACCCGGACAGCAAGGTGCGCTGGGAGAGATTCATCGCGCAGGATTTCATCGCGCATCTGCGCCGCACCTACAAGCTTCGTGGCGATCGCGATTCGACAATCATCTCGGGCACCTCGATGGGTGGGCATGGCAGCTTGAGAATCGCCTTCAGGAACCCGGACCGATTTGCCGCCGTCGCCGCGCTGGAGCCCGCGCTCGATCCCGCACTGAAAGTCAACGACGTCACCGCGCGCAACCGGTTCTTTTATCGATCGGTCCTCGATACCGGTGGCGATAACAGCGCCGAGCGGCTGGTCGGTTCGGATCGCGATGCGGCGCTCTTCGAGGCCAACAATCCCGCCAATGTTGCGATTGCCAATGCCGACGCGATTCGCGCCAGCGGGCTGGCCATATACATCGAAGCCGGCGACGAGGATCTCTTCAATTTTCAGGACGGCACGGAGTTTCTCCATCGGGTGCTGTGGGACCTCGACATCTCGCACGAGTACCATCTGGTGCGCGGCGCCGATCACATCGGGCCGAGCCTGCGGCCGCGGATGCTGGAAACCTACTCCTGGGTGGGTTCGGTTTTGGCGCCGCGTGATGCGAGGGCCGACGAAATCACCGCGGCTGAGCGCGCGTGGGTCGAGTGGATGGAGGGCAGCTCCAAAGGCAATCCACCACTGATCGATCCGTTGAGTCCGGCGATGGTGCGGGCCTACCGGCGATGGTTAGCCTCGGCGCGGGAGGAGACGGCCAAAATCGATCCGACTACGAATCGGCGTTACGGAGTTTTCCCGCGCGTCAAACTCTAGCCGATGGCCTCTCTTCTGAAGCTTCGAGTGAAGTTTCAGGCGGAAGCTCGGCGTTGCGAACGCGCGGCGCATCTTCTAAACTGATCGTTCCACGTCGCATCGGAATGCGCGCCTTTAGCTCAGCGGATTAGAGCATCAGACTACGGATCTGAGGGTCGGGGGTTCAAATCCCTCAAGGCGCGCCAATTCTCCACCCCCGCCGGCCCGCCTGAGGATCGTGAGTAAGACGATGGTGAGAACCAACGGCGTCAGCGGCAACCTCATCGTCGGCAGAACAAGTCTCAGCAGCGGAAAGAACCATGCGAGCAGGAGCACGGATTTTTCCCACCCAGCAAATCCATTGCTGAGGCCCTCAGCACCTAGCCATGCGATCGGCGCCGCCAACAACACATAGTCATAGCTTTCCGCATATGGAGTCACCATCAAGGTGGCGGTTACCAAAGCAGCCGCTTTCAAGGCCGCGCTAACTGGCCGGAGCCAAATCCAGACGACCATCACGGCTACCGCAAAACTGAATATCCCCTGCAGTCCCAATGAAGTAGTCAGTGACGCGTCCCACATGCGCGCGAAGCCAAATACGCTTTGGATCTTTCCAAAGCCGACTTCCCCCGCCACCAGGAGTCGATAACTCACCGAGGGAGCTTGATGGAAAAATGCCAGCCAGCTCGAGAGCCCAAACAGCATCACCGTAAGTATCGCGAAGGTGGTTGCTGTAATGGTGGCAGATAGAAACGGACGCCAGTTCCTGGTGGCTATCAGCACGATCGGTATCAAGATGCCGAACTGGGGCTTGTAGGTAAGCAGCCCGAACATTACGCCCGCCATTATTGGTTGAGCTTCCAGGAGAAGCAGTCCTCCAGCAAGCAACGACATCGTAAGCAAACCATTCTGCCCGGCAACCATGGTAACCATGGCGCCCGGAAACGCGACTGCCAGCCATAGCACTTCGCTTCGGTTCACTATCGCACGCATCACTACGAGGTAGGCGGCGAGAGTCAGCAGACTCCACATCAGCAACGCTGCGTCGTAGTGAAGAAAAGAAAAGGGCAGCACGATGAGAAGAAAGGTTGGTGGATAGTCCCAGTTTTCGAATCCTATGTCGGGGTCGTTGGTCACTGCTTTTTCTGCCGCCCACTCCTTGGCATCGTCATATGCGTCTGAAGGATGGCCGCCGAAAGCTAGCGATGAGGCCGCCGCGCACTTCGCGAAATCCCCTCCTAAGGGGCTAGCAAGGTTGGAATCCAGGCCGTGGGCGATGCACGCAGCAATCACCATCACGTTGAGGACGACAATCAGCTTGCTATAGAAGCGGATGCGATCGCGATTTATCCAGTCGCCGTCTTTCACCCATCGCGCGAGTGGGCGCGCCACCGAAGTCAATCGCGAAGCAGCGCCCGCCGGCAAATGCTGAATTGACCGCCAGCTCCATTGAAGGTCGAAATCGCGCGTCCCCGGCGATGGTTCCGACCCTGGCTCATACTCGAAACTCATTTGCTCCCCATCCGACGACGCTAACGCGGGCCGATACTGCGGCGCGCGGATCGTCAGGAGCCAGCACGTCGCATGCCAACCAATTGCGATCCTGGGAGGCACCACCGCTCGATGTAACGGTCATGACGCAAACAAAGTTGCATCCATGCAACATCTCGAGTGCTCTTCGAGGAAATCGCGATCGCGCCTTACCTCGAAACACCAGCGGTCAAGGAATCATTATCGCGGCAGTGTTGTTGATGGATAACGGACGGTCCAACATCGCTACAGGTTTCAGTGTAAGTGCCCGAATGGCGCACTGACTCGCAAAGGTTGCCCTCAGCTCCGATGAAATCGACTTCGGTAAGGCCGTAACCCAGGTGAACCGCGCCGCTGGCATTTGGACTTCTGGTTCGAGCATCGAAGCCATCGCTATAGTCACAAAAATCCCCCCCCGAGAACTTCACCCGGTAGCAGGTATCAGCGCCGGATCGATTGCCTCAAGACTGATTGTCGCCAACACGGAGACGGACTTCACGCGCCGGGCTCTTCCTTCGCGTGGGCGTGGCCGATGGCGTGGCGAAGGCGCTGGTCCAGCTTCGCGCAGTTCAGCACTACCTTCTCAAAATGCACCGACTCAACCGCGCTCATCGGGACCGTGAAGTCGCCGGCGTTTTCGACATAAATGGTTAGCTCATGCGGCGAGACCGCGCGCACCGCGCCGAACTCCTCGCCACCATCGGAAGTGAAAGCCTGGAATCCTATTTGAATTTTTTCCTGCATGGGATACTTCTCCGGAGCGTCAGAGGCTTAGTCACGAATTCGCCACTCCATCAACCAGTATCCGCCGAACTCAGTTTCGCGTCGAGTTGAGGGCTGTCGCCGGGGCTCCGCACTTGCAAAAGTCACCAAGCTCGGCGCGCGACGGTGCACTGGTTATCGGCGACGGATATGCGCCGCTCGCGGTCGCGCGAAGTCTTGGCCGGCGTGGCATTCCGGTTTGGGTCGCGTCCGGACCCCTGCGGCTCGCGACCAGCTCGCGCTATGTACATGGCTGTATTCCGTGGCCCGTCTCGTCCGCACCGGAGGTACGGGCCCAGCACCTCGTCGAGGTAGCGCATCGCAATCATCTCGAAGGCTGGACTTTGTTCGCCGGGAGCGACGCGGCGGCAGAATTGATCGCTCTCCACCGCAAGATGCTGTCCGACGTTTTCCGGATCGCATCGTCATCGATTGACGCGGTACGCGACGCGCTGGACAAACGCCGAACCTACGCGCTGGCGGAGCGGGTTGGAGTCGAGCATCCGCGCACCTTGTACCCGCAAAACGCCGACGAGCTGATGCGGTTGCAAATCGATTATCCCGCGATTGTGAAGCCGGCGATCAAGATTGGCTGGAACGCCTTCATCAAGGCGAAAGCCTGGAAGGTCCCCGATCGCGATCAATTGATGCGCCGTTATAAAGAGGCGCGCTCGATGGTCGAACCGCATTCGATCATGGTCCAGGATGTCATTCCGGGTTCCAACCAAAACCAGTTCTCGTACGCCGCGCTGTGCCGCGACGGAATCCCGCTCGCCGGCCTGGTGGCGCGCCGCCTGCGTCAATATCCCGTTGAGTTCGGCCGCGCCAGTTCAATGGTCGAGACCATCGATCTACCCGAAGTGGAAAGCGTCGCGCGACGAATGCTGAAAGCGATGGAATTCACCGGCCTCGTCGAGGTCGAGTTCAAACGCGATCCTCGCGATGGCAAGCTGAAGCTGCTCGATATCAATCCGCGCACCTGGCGATGGCTCTCGCTCGGCCAGCGCGCCGGGGTCGATTTTCCCTACTTGATGTATCGGTTGGCTCGAGGCGAAAAGATCGATCCCATCCAAGGCGCGGTGGGCGTCCGCTGGGTCAGGATGTCGACTGATGTGCTCGCGGCGGCGCTCGAGATCTGGCGCGGCACTGCCTCGTGGCGCGGCTACCTCGGGTCGCTGCGCCCGCCGCTTGAGTTCGCCATCCTCGCCCTTGATGATCTTCGCCCTGCGCTGCTGGAAGTGCCGCATCTGATCGCCAGCGATATTCGCCGCTTGCGCCTCGCCAGCCGGTTCAGGCGAGCCGATTAGGCGGCGGCCACCGATTCAGGGCCGGGGTCTAGCGGCGATGCGCGACCATTGGGCAGAAAGTACTTCGAGCAGTTTCTCTTTGGTGATCGGTTTGGTCAGATGCATATCGGCGCCCGATTCGAAGCATTCGGGCACCGCCTCCTTAAGCTCCCATGCAGTGACGGTGATGATGACGCAAGCCGGCTCGAGGCCGCGCGACTCTTCCCACATTCGGATGTTCCTCATCGCCTCGAAACCGTCCATCTCGGGCATCAACAGGTCCATGAGGATAAAGTCGTATTTGCGATGCTTGGCCATCGCGACCGCTACAGCACCGTTCTCGGCTTCATCGGTCTCGAAAATCGTATGGGCCAGGAACTGGCGCAGCAGCGTGCGACTGAGCTCCACATCATCCACGATGAGCACAGAGGGATTGGGACTCCTTACCGCAGGCGGCTCGGTAGCGGAATCCGTTATTGGCGAGGAACTGACGCTTCCCGAAGTGTCCGGCGGCTCCATATTTTCAATAGCCTCGATGGTTGACTTGCCGAGGCGCAACCGCGCGTTCGAGGAGGAGGGCAAGCCTCGAAGATGGACGCAACAGGCATGCCGAGGCCATTCAACCCATCATTTAATAACTTCGTGTAATAACTTCGTGAAAGATTGGGCGCGATTTCCCATGCTAATCGGTTGCCTGTCCCGTAAGCGGACATCGGCGACATCGCAATGACTCGCCCTCGGACGCCTTTTTGCCGACTCGGTTGGGCGGAAGCAGCCCGCGCGGCGGAGTCGAATCTCCCCGGAGGATTTTTGCCGATGCCTTATTGTCGATTTTTTCTAAAGGCGTATCCTTTTTTGGGCGCTCGTGGTTACATTCTCGGCTGCAACTTCCAGAACGCGAGCGACCAGCCGAGGCGCTGCGCGAAAGTGGCGCGCGATTTCGTCACTTCCCAGCTCTCGGCGAATTAGAGGTGGAGATGGCGGCCCAAAAACCCAAACGCGGGCCTGTTATGCGTACCGAGACCAAGATGTCTGAAGATCGCCGGCAGAAAATGCTGCGCGAGATGCTTACCCGTCTGCGCGACGAGACCTTCGAGCGTGTCAGTGATTTCCGTCGTGATCAGCGCGACGCGGTCACTCAGCAGGGCGACGAGATGGATGTCGCTCGCTCAAGTTCCGATGCGGAGACCAAGGCCAATCTGATCGAGCGCGCCGAGGAACGCCTGCGCTACATCGATCAGGCCCTCGGCCGCCTCGAACGCGGCAACTATGGCACCTGCGCAGAATGTGGCGAGTCGATTCCCATCGAGCGCCTGATGGCGGTCCCCTTCGCCATCTACTGCGTCGACTGCCAGCAGAAGCGTCATCAGCCACGCTTTCGTGGCGAGGGTCGCATGATGCCGGTTGACGAGCAGCCGTGGGCCGCCGCCGATGAGGCCGCGGCCGAACCAGTGCGGCGTCCGAAAGCCGCCGATGACGATGAGAGCCCGCTCTCGGATCTGAGCCCGTTCGGCCCCGAAGAAGGCGAAGCGGTCGAGCCTCCGTCGGCGCCGCGTCGCCGTCGCGGCCGCCCTCGCAAGGGCTAGACGGTTCAGTCGATCCGCGCGATCGGCGTGGCGCCGCGCGCGCTCGATTCGTAACACGCATCGACCAGCGCCATCGTGCGGCACGCATCCTCGATCGGCGAGACCAGCGCGTCATCTTCGCCTGCGATGAAACGCTGAAGATTTGCCATCGGTCCCTCGAAAGCTTCGAGGAACCATGATCCGCGCAGTGGGATCGACCGCCACCCTGAGTCATCTTGCGCGACCTCCAGTGTATCGGGCTCGCCCTTCGGATAATTCAGGTTGACGCCCATCTTTGCGATCGCCGCGCCCGCCGTGCCTTCGACCCTCAGCTCCGAGACCGCGAAGCGCGGACCGAATCGATGCGCATGGTTCATCGTGAGGCTCGCCCGAATGTTATCGCCGTAATCAAGGATGATGCTGGTGCGCGTGTCGGCATAGTCAGGCATCCGCGGATGACGTGCGCCGTGGCAATAGACGCCTCGCGGTTCGCCGAACAGCGATCGGATGAGGTCGAGGTAATGAATCGAATGCATCAGGATTTCGAGGCGCGGCACACCCTTGAGGAACGCCCAGTATTCCCACGGCGTATGCAGGTTGATGCGCACCTCGATGTCGAGGATGTCGCCGAGGAGGCGTCGCGCGAGCGCGTCGCGCAGCGCCAGCATGTTGGGGGCGAAGCGCAATTGGAAATTCATCGCGGCCACCAGGCCACGCTCGCGCGCGAGGGCAAGAATCCGCCGCGCACCGGCAAGGTCGCGTCCCATCGGCTTTTGGATGAGCACCGGCGCGCCGCGAGGAAGATGCTCCAGCACCGATGCGATCGCATCCGGAGGAATCGCAACATCGAACACTGCGTGCGGAGTTTGCGCGGCCTCCTCGAGGGTTGCGAACACGTGCGGAATTCCGAATGCCTCGGCACGCTCGCTCGCGGCGTCGACATTCACATCATAAATTCCCGCCACCGGAAAATTGAGCCGTCGATAAACCGGTAGATGCGCATCGCGTACGATGCTGCCGGCGCCGATCACGACGATGGGCCGCGGGGTCGATGGCAGCGGCCAGCGCTGTTGCAAATCATTGGGCCATTTCAGTTCAACCGTCATCGATCCGTGTAAACGCGCGATGCTAGCATGCGTCGCGGGAGACCCGACAATGGCGCATAAGATTACCTCGATCACAGTTCGCGACATCCGCACCCCGACTTCGCGCACCCAGGCCGGCTCCGACGCGATGCATACCGACCCCGACTATTCCGCCGCCTATGTCGTCCTCGGCACCGACAATAGCGACGGCCTCAAGGGCCACGGCCTGACCTTCACTCTCGGTCGCGGCACCGAGGTCTGCGTGACGGCGGCGAACGCGCTCGCGCCGCTGGTCAAGGGCATGACCATCGAGGAAATCGCGGCCGACATGCGCGGCTTCTGGCGTCGCCTCACCGGCGAATCGCAACTGCGCTGGATAGGCCCGGAGAAAGGCGCAATTCATCTCGCGACTGCGGCCATCGTCAACGCGGCGTGGGATTTATGGGCCAAGGTCGAGCGCAAGCCGGTGTGGAAGCTGGTCGCCGACATGACGCCCGAGGAGATCATCGCATGCATCGACTTCCGCTACATCACCGACGCGCTCAGCGAAGACGAGGCGCTCGCGATTCTGCGCCGCAACGCGCCGACGCGGGCCAAGCGGGAAGCCGAGATGATCGCGAACGGCTTTCCGGCGTATATCACCTCAGCCGGATGGATGGGCTATTCGGATGATCGTGTGCGCGAGCTATGCCGCGAGGGGCTGGCCGCCGGATGGAATCGCTTCAAGATCAAAGTCGGCCGCAACAGCGAGGAGAACGTCCATCGCTGCGCGGTGATGCGCGAGGAAATCGGCGACGATTCGATCCTGATGCTCGACGCGAATCAGACCTGGGACGTCGACGAGGCGATCGCCTACATGCAGCCGCTTAGTCAATTCAACCCGCTGTGGATTGAGGAGCCGACCAGCCCGGATGACATCCTCGGGCACGCGGCGATTCGCGCGGCGGTCGATCCGATCGGTGTCGCGACCGGCGAGCATTGCCAGAATCGCGTCATCTTCAAACAGCTTATGCAGGCCGAGGCGATCGACTTCTGCCAGGTCGACGCGTGCCGTCTCGGCGGTCTCAACGAGGTGCTCGCGGTGTTGCTGCTGGCGGCGAAGTTCGGCATCCCGGTTTGTCCACATGCAGGCGGGATCGGGTTATGCGAATACGTGCAGCATATTTCGCTGATCGATTACATTTGCATCGGCGCGAGCCTGGAAAATCGCGCACTCGAATTCGCCGATCACCTGCACGAGCATTTCGTAAATCCGGTGGCGATGCGCAACGGCCGCTATGTGCCGCCGACTGCGCCGGGCTACAGCGTCGAAATGTTGCCCGCGTCGCTCGACCGCTTCGAATTTCCGGGCGGCATCGAATGGAAGAGCTAACCTTCGAGGCGATACGCGAGCGTCATCTCCGCCCATAGCTCGCCGGGCGCGGCCTCGGGCACCGGCTCCTGCATCGATGCCATCAGATCCTGCCATTCCTTGATGCGTGGATGACTCGCTTCGTAGCGAGCAAAATCGCGCGCGGGA
>Ga0074044_10003537_pt1 | contig 13229 bp, 14 predicted proteins | sample BogForMeECP23OM1_FD_94443 | JGI IMG/M metagenome (GOLD analysis project Ga0074044, IMG submission 94443) | Bog forest soil microbial communities from Calvert Island, British Columbia, Canada - Bog Forest MetaG ECP23OM1 | ecosystem: Environmental > Terrestrial > Soil > Wetlands ...
GCCTGTAGGTCTCGAGCGGCTTGGCCGCTTCGTCAACCTCCCGCCGGCGGTGTTTTTCCCGCAGCAGCGTCGCGAACGCCCGGTCGTTGGCGAGCTCCAGAGCCTCTCGCTCGATCTCGGCGCGGAATGTCGAGGGCGAGGCACCGAGGTGACGGTCGATCAGGCCGAGCCTTGCCGCCTGGCGCACGCCGACTGGCAGACGGTTGGAGATGATCGCCCGGGCGTGGTCCGGCGTGATCCGGCGCGGCAATAAATAGGTCCAGTACTCCGAGCCGTGCAGGTTCCCCATACCCTTGTAATGCGGGTTCATGACGATGCCGTCGCGAGCGTAGACGCGATCGGCCGCGAGCGCGAGGAAAGCCCCCCCGGCCCCGGCGTTGCCGCAGAGCGCGGCGATGGTCAGCTGCCGGTCCGTGACGATCATCTGGCGAACCAGATCGTTCATGGCGTTGATGTTGCGCCAGGATTCCTCGGCGGGGTGCGCGGCGGCTTCGATCAGATTCAGATGGATTCCGTTCGACCAGAAATCCGTTCCGCCCATCAGTGCGATGACGCGAGTCGGCCGCGAAGCGGCCCAGGCATAGGCGCGGCTGAGTGCTTCGCACTGGGCCGTGCCCATCGCCCCGTTGTAGAAGTCAAAGTGCAGGAAGCCGACCGGCCCGCGCTCTTCATACCGGATCGGGCGCCAGGTCGGATAGTCGACCGATTCCTGCGGCTCGAGCCTTGCGTCGGGCACTTGGTCGAGCTGCCCGGCAAGGACCAGCGTCGCCGGGAGCTTGAAGGCATCGCTATCGGCAGCGCGCTTGAGGTGGGTGATCCATACCGCGCCATCGCCGGTCGCACGGCAGATGGCGCCGTCGCGCCGCGCGATGATCTCCCCTGGTGCGTCCCCGCGCAGCCGGCCCTCCGGGTGCGCGTCGTAGAGGAAATAGCTGCGGCCACCGATCTCGTCGAGGATCCCCGGAAACCCGTCCGCGGCGCGGATCTTGCGCAATACCGTTTCGGTGTCGTCCCGGTGCCAGTCGATGGCGCGATCCGGCTGGCGCATCGGCGGCCGTGGCCGTCCCCGAATGTCCGGACGCGAATAGTCGAGGGGCATTGGCTCGAAACCCGGTTCCATGGCGCGCGCAAGCGTGATCCCGAGCACCGCCACGGCGGCTTCCGTAACCTCGTTGCGGTACAGGCTCGCCTTGGTCGCATCGCGCATGGCGAAGCCTGCCGACGCCCATATGTCGCCGGCGTCCATCTCGGCATTGGCCTGCAGCGCCGTGACGCCCCACTCGCGCTCGCCATTGACGATCGCCCAATCCAGGGCCGAAGGGCCGCGGTCGCCCGGGATTCCCGGGTGAATGACGATGCAGCGCTCCCGGCGCCAGACGGATTCGGGAATCGCGCGCTTGAGGAATGGCGCGACGACGATCTCCGGCCGGAACAGCGCGATCGCTTCCTCGGTGATGCGATCGTTGACGTCGAACTCGACCGAAACGTCGTGGCCCGCTTCGCCCATTTCGACGAACAGCCGCTGCGTGAGGCTGTTGAACGAGTGGGCAAGCAACAGGACGCGCATCGCGCACCGGCTAGCAGATGCGGGGAAGCTGCTCGCCGGTAAGCCAGTCCACGTTGCGGCGGCCGCCGAAGCTCGTTTCCAGTTGCACGAAGTGCAGCGGGTCCTCGACGACTTCTCCGATCAGCGCCGCATCGCGACCCAGCGGATGCGCACGCATTGTCGAGAGCAGGTGCAAGGCCTGCGCTTGCGGGACGATCGCGACGAGCTTGCCTTCGTTGGCGACATAAAGCGGGTCGAGGCCCAGGAACTCGCACGCCGCGTTCACCTGTGCCTTGACCGGCACGTCGCGCTCCCGGATGACCATGCCGCATCGCGACTGGGCCGCGATCTCGTTGAGTGTCGTCGCCAGCCCGCCGCGTGTCGGGTCGCGCAGGCAGTGAATCCCAGGAACGCTCGCCACCATCGCCGCGACCAGGCCATGCAGGGCCGCGGTATCCGACTCGATGCCGGTCTCGAACGACAGGTTCTCGCGCAACGACATGATCGCGACCCCATGGTCGCCGATCGAGCCGCTGACGATGATGGCATCGCCGGGGCACGCCCGGTCGCCGCCGATGTCGACGCCGTCGGGCACCATGCCGACGCCGGTGGTGGTGATGAACACGCCGTCGCCCTTGCCCTTTTCGACGACCTTGGTATCCCCGGTGACAATCGGCACGCCCGCCGCGCGCGACGCGGCGGCCATCGACACCACGATGCGCTTCAAGTCGGCCAGCGCAAAGCCTTCCTCCAGAACGAACGTCGCCGCGAGATAGAGCGGCTTGGCGCCGGACATCGCGACATCGTTGATCGTGCCATGCACGGACAGGCTGCCGATGTCGCCGCCGGGAAAGAACAGCGGCGAGACGACGTGGCTGTCCGTGGCCATCACCATCCGCCCCGCGGGCACCTCCATGCACGCGCTGTCGTTCTGCGCCCGCAGCCAGTCGTTGTCGAACTCATGCACGAACAGTTCCGCGATCAGCTGCGCCATGGCCCGACCGCCGGCACCGTGGGTCATGTCGACGCGGCCGCGCTTGAAATCGACCGGACGCACGTAGTCGGAGCGCACGTCGCTCATGGCGCGGCGGCAGCCGTCACCGGCACGCCCTTGAAGCGACCGTAGGTGTAGTGCGCAGCGCAAGCGCCCTCGGAGGACACCATGCATGAGCCGATCGGATTCTCCGGCGTGCAAACGGTGCCGAACACCTTGCAGTCGGTCGGCTTTTTCACGCCGCGCAGGATCGCCCCGCACTCGCAGGCCTTGTTGTCCGGCACGGAGCGGTACTCGAGTCCGTAGCGCGCCTCGGCGTCGAAGCTCCGGTACTTCTCCTTGATGCGCAGCGCGCTGTATGGCACCTCGCCTAAGCCGCGCCATTCGAACGAGCGGCGCAGTTCGAAGAAATCGGCAACCAGCGCCTTGGCCTTCGCATTGCCCTCGCGCGTGACGGCGCGCGTGAATTCGTTCTCGACTTCGGCGCGGCCGTCGTTGAGCTGCCGGATCAGCATCAGGATCGCCTGCATCACGTCCAGCGGCTCGAAGCCGGCGATCACCACCGGCCGGCGGTATTCCTCGGAGAAATACTCGTAGGGCTGGCTGCCGATCACCGTCGAGACGTGTGCGGGCCCGATGAAGCCGTCGAGCGGAACCGTCCCCAGCTCGCGCACCTCGGGCGATTCGAGGATGTTGGCAATCGCCGCCGGGGTCAGCACATGGTTGCAGAACACGCTGAAGTTGCCCAGCCCCAGTGTTGCGGCCTCCTTGATGGCCACCGCCGTCGCCGGTGTCGTCGTCTCGAAGCCGATCGCGAAGAACACCACCTCGCGATGCGGATTGTCGCGGGCGATGCGCACGGCGTCGGCGCTCGAATACACCATGCGGATGTCGGCGCCGCGCGCCTTTGCCTTCAGCAGCGACAGGCCGTTCGACGCCGGCAGGCGCATCGTGTCGGCGTAGGTGGCGAGGATCAGCCCGGGACGCCCGGCGAGCTCGATGGCATTGTCGATGCGCCCTACCGGGAGGACGCACACCGGGCACCCGGGGCCGTGAATCATGTGCACGTTGGCCGGCAGCAGGTCCTTGATGCCGTAGCGCGAGATGGCATGGGTGTGACCGCCGCAGAATTCCATCAGGCTGTAATTGCGGGTCGGATCCGCCTCGCGGGCAATCGCCGCGGCGAGCCGCCGGGCCAGCGCGCCATCGCGGAATTCGTCGATGTACTTCATGGTCCGGTGCCGGTTGCTGCGAGCGGCGCCGGCGCCGCTTCGGCGAACAGGGCGAGCGTGCGCGCCGCCTCCTCAGGATCGAGCCGCGCCAGCGCGTACCCGACGTGCACGATGACATAGTCGCCGACAGCGACCGCATCGACCAGCGCGAGCGAGATGCGCTTGCGCACGCCGTCCACGTCGATCAGCGCAGTGTCCGGTTCAGAGAGTGCCACCACCCGCGCCGGTATCGCAAGGCACATGCTTTAGCTCCTCCCCGTCGCCGTCTGCAGCGCGACCCACGCCTGACCCAGGCTCAGGCCGCCGTCGTTGGGCGGCACGGCCATGGCTTCGAGCATCGTGATGCCGCGCGTGGCGAGCGCCACGCGCATGCCGTTGGCCAGGATCGCATTCAGGAAACACCCGCCGCCGCAGGCGACCTTGACGATGCCCTGCGCCTGCGCCGCGCCCGCGACCCACTCGGCGAGCGCCACGACAAGCGTGGCATGGAACAGCGCCGCGCCGAAGCCGGCATCCGATTCGTCGGCCAGCCGCGAGAGCAGCGCTTCGAGGTCGAGGTCGTTGCTCGTGGTGATCGCGAACAATGCGCCGTCGGCTTCGACCGCGCCGTGCCTCTCGGCCAAACCCTCGAGCAGCATCGCCGCCTGGCCCTCGAATGCGCTGCGCCGCCTGACCCCGAGCAGCCCCGCGGCGGCGTCGAAAATCCGCCCGAGGCTGGTGGTTTCCGGCGCGTTGAAGCCGCGCGCGAGCATCGCCGCCACCGCGCCCGCCGCCGGCTCGTCGCCAAAACGCGAGGCTATCTGCGCCTCGCGCCCGCAGCGCCAGAGCGCCGCCGCCGCCATTCGCCACGGCTCGCGCGCGGCAATGTCGCCCCCCGGAAGGCGCAGCGGCACCAGATGTCCCAGGCGTTCGCAGCGCGCGCCGTCGAGGCGCAACAACTCGCCGCCCCATGCGTGCCCATCGCTGCCCAGACCCACGCCGTCGACGGCGAGCCCAAGCACCGGATCCCCCACCCGGTGCTCAGCGGCCACCGCGGCGACGTGCCCATGATGGTGCTGGACGCCGATGAGGCCGATCCCCAGGCGGTGCGCGATCCGGGCGGCGTGGCGCGTGCTGAAGAAATCAGGATGCAGATCGTGGGCAACGCACTGCGGCTCGATCTCCAGAATCGAAATCAGGTGCTCGACGGCGTCCACCAGGGCCACGCAGGTCGGCGCGTTGTCGAGATCGCCGACGTGCTGCGATACGAACGCTTCGTCGCCGCGCGTGACGCATACGGTGTTCTTGAAATGGCCACCCAGTGCGACCACCGAGGGACCGGATCGGAGCAGCTTGATCGCCTTGGGCGTGTAGCCCCTGGCGCGGCGAACGAACTGAAATCCGCCAGTCGCACCCCCGGCAACGACGCGCACCACGCTGTCGTCGCAGCGGGTGACGATGGCGCGGTCATGCACGAGCAGGACGTCGGCGATGCCGGAGAGCCGCCTGACGGCCTCGTCGTCGCCGGTGACCAGCGGCTCGCCGCCCGGATTCGCGCTGGTCATCACCAGCACCGTGTCCTGCGCCGCGTCGAGCCAGGCGGTCCCGGCCGGCCGACCCGCCGCCTCGTGGAAAAGCAGGTATTGCAGGGGCGTGTAGGGCAGCATCGCGCCCAGCCACGCGAGGCCCGGTGCGACTCCCGGCAGGCGGTCGTCGGCGAACTCGCCCTTGCGCATGAGCACGATCGGCCGCTCTGCAGAGGCAAGCAGCAGGCTATCGGCCGGCATCGCTTCGGCCAGGCCGCGCAGCGAAGCGAGGCTCGTAACCATCACCGCAAAGGGCTTTTCCTCGCGCGCTTTGCGGGCGCGCAGCAGTGCCACCGCCGCGCCGTCGCGGGCGTCGCAGGCGAGGTGGAACCCGCCCAGGCCCTTGATCGCAACGATCTCGCCGCCACGCAGCCGCCGCAACGCCTCGGCGACCGGATCGACGTCCGCGATGGCCCTGCCGGCGGCGTCGAGCAGGCGGAGCCGCGGCCCGCAGCGCGGACAGGCGTTGGGCTCGGCGTGAAAGCGTCGATGCGCGGGGGCGCGATACTCGGCCAAGCATTCGGGGCATTGGAAGAACCCGGCCATGCTGGTCATCGCGCGGTCGTAGGGCAAGGCGCGCGTGATCGTGTAGCGGGGACCGCAGTTGGTGCAGTTGATGAACGCATAGCGATAGCGGCGGTCGGCCGGCTCGAAGAGCTCAGCCAGGCAGTCGGCGCAGACCGCAGTGTCGGGACCGATCACGGTCCGTGCCTGCCCGCCGCCGCTCTCCAGGATCGCGAAACCCTCGCCTGCATCGGCGCAGGGCTCGCACTGGTGCACCGCGACACTGTCGACGCGCGCGCGCGGTGGCGCTTCAGCGGCGAGGCGCTGGGCGAGGCGCTCCACGCGCGCCGGATCACCCTGGACCTCGATGGTCACGCCGGCCCCGTCGTTGCGCACCCAGCCGTCGAGCGAGAGCGAGTTGGCGAGCCGGTAGATGAAGGGGCGGAAGCCCACACCCTGCACGATGCCGTGCACTTCGATGCGCGCCCGCGCCGTGGAGGCCAAGGTGGCGAGCGTTTGCGGGATGGGCGGCAACATGCCTTGCCTCGGTCAGGCGGGCGCGACAGTCGGCTCGCGCCGCGCGAGTTCGTCCTCGAGCTCGGCAACCCGCCGCCGCAGCGCCTCGACGCTGGATTGGCGCCGTTCGCGCGCCACGCTCACCCCGCGCTCGAGCCAGGCGAGCCACTCGGCGACGCCGGCACCGGTCTGCGCCGAGACCAGCAGCACCTCGAGCCCCGGACGCACCCGACGCGCGTACTCGATCGCGGCGGCCACATCGAACTCCACATGCGGCAGCAGGTCGATCTTGTTGATCAAGAGCAGGTCCGCGGCGTGGAACATGTCGGGATACTTAAGCGGCTTGTCGTCTCCCTCAGTCACCGACAGGATCGCGACCTTGTGCGCCTCGCCCAGGTCGAACGCTGCCGGGCACACCAGGTTGCCAACGTTCTCGATCAACAGCAGGCTGTCGTCGCTGAGCTTGAGATGGGTCAGCGCATGCGCAACCATCTGGGCGTCGAGGTGGCAACCCTTGGCGGTATTGATCTGCACCGCCAACGCTCCGGCCGCGCGCACGCGATCGGCGTCGCGCGAGGTGCGCTGATCGCCCTCGATCACCGCGAGCGGGGTGCGTCCTGCCCAATCCCTGATCGTGCGGACCAAGAGCGTCGTCTTCCCCGATCCGGGACTCGACACCAGATTCAGCGCAAACACGCCATGGTCCCCGAGGAAGCGCCGGTTGACCGCGGCCAGGGCGTCGTTCTTGGCCAGGATGTCCTGTTCGATCTGCACTATGCGCGAGGCCGCAATGCCCTGCGCGTCGCCCGCAGTGCGCGCGCCGGCGATGACCGACGCCTGCTCGCCGTGGGCACTGCCACCACCGTGAATGTGGCTATGCCAGGTGCCGTCGCTGTGGCGATGCCAGTGCGCGCCGGAAGCATCGGCCGCGCGCCGGTATTGCCCAGGCTGCGCCTGCTGCGGCGCATCGGCCTGCGACCCGGCGGTGGAGCCGTCGTCGTGGTGGTGAGAATGCTCTTGCGGGGCGCCGTCCTGCCCTGCCTCCCGGCCTACCGTCTTGCCCTCGATGAGCGCATCGCCGTTGCCGCAGCCGCATGTGGTACACATGACAATTCTCCTTTGCTCATCGCCCGCCGTTCGCCCGGACCACGGGCGAGCGTTCAGGCGAGCTCGATCTGCGTCACCCGCATTGCCTCGCCCTGCGATACGGCGAGCTGGAAACTCCCGCAGCGCGGGCAGGGTTCCCCCCGGGTGGCGAGGGAAACGGTGTCGCCACAGGGCATGCACCAGGCCGCTCCCGGCGTGGTCACGATCTCCAGCCTGGCGCGCTCGGCGAGGCTGCCGCGGGTCACCGCGTCGAAACAGAAGCGCATGGCTTCGGGCTCGACGTACGACAGCGCTCCAATCTCCAGCCACACCGCGCTTACCCGCGCGTCGCCGTTCTGGCGCGCTGTCCCCTCGACGATTTCGAGCACGCTTTCCGCCAGCGCCATTTCATGCATGGCCCACCTCGATCCGATACCCGACGCAGGGATCGAGCGCCTGTACCGCGAGGCGCGCGCGCTGCTCGAGAGCGGCTTGGTCGGCCGCGGCGAGCCCGGTGAGGCCGTGGACGAGCGCGCCGTCGGGATGGAAATTCCATTCGGTCGGGGCGACGATCTGATAGTCGGCGACCCGTCCATCGGCGAGCCGCGCGCGGTGCAACAGCAAGCCACGCGCGGTCTGTACCGCCGAGAGCCCCTCGCCAGGGGCGAGTGAGAGGGCCTGGATCGGCGAGCCCGCCTGCTCCGCGCCGGCCGCTGTGGCGAGCACCTGCAACAGCACGGCGAGTTCCGTCAGCCGCGCCACCATGCGCGTCACGACCGCGTTGCCGTGGCGCTCCGCGACCGCCGCCACCAGCGGCTGCGTGCGCATGCGCGGCAGCGCGCCCGTTTCCACCGGTACGCCGTTCCAGGTTGGCGCCTGCGCGAATCGGGGCTCGCACATGGCCGGCACGACGGCACCAAGGAGCGCTTCGGGCGCAGCGGTCGGCATTAGCGAGACGTCGCTGCGACCGACCTCGGGCATATGGCGCATGAGCTCGCCCAGCAGCACCGCCGGCAGCGTTGCGCCGCGGTCGATCCAGGTGCCCAGCGCATCGGACTCGCCCAGCCCGAGCCACTGCACGGGCGAGACCGCGTAGAGGCTCGTGGTGGCGAGTCCTGCCAGGCTCTCGCCGAGTTCGCGCGCCGTCGGGTCGCCCCAGGTCAGCACGCCGTCCGGTCCGCGCGGCGCCGCGGCGATCTGTCGACGCGCCGCGGCGACCGGCGAGAGCAGCGGCTGTTTACCCATCGCCGCCGGCCAATCGATGAGCAGGCGCCAGAAATACTCCTGCACCGTTTCCAGGATCACACCGACCTCGTCGCGAGCCGCGCTGCACGACTCATCGGGCGCGCCCGCGGCAGCGAGGGCGCTTGCGGCCGCGGCACGCTGGGACCTGCCGCAGATGCTGAACAGCAGGGGCATGGTCGCGACGACCTCTCGCGCCTGCTTGCCGGCGAGCATGCCCGCGGCGGCATACGGCCGCGAGGAGTGCAGCGTGACCTGCTGCACGCGGTTTCCGCTGCAATGCAGGCGCACTACGAATTCACCTTCCAGAGGCATCGCGGCCTCCCGAGAGCCGCCCGTGCAGGAGGTCGCGCCTGGAAAGCGGTGTGTCGAGTCGCGCCTGCAGCTCGGCTAAGGGCCGGGGCGACAGGTTGCCGGTCGGCTCCTGTGGCGATTCGGCGTTGGCCGCATCGAGCAGCGCGGCACGGGCAACAAGCGCCGCCTGCCGGGCCGTCTCGTGATCGGCAAACTCGAGCAGCGGCGAGAACAGCGAACAGACCAGGTACTCGCCAATCGCATCGCTGTGTGCGCTGACGAAGTCGAAATTTCCGGCGGGAAACGAGAACTGGAGCTTTTCGCCCTGGGGCAGCGGCCGCCAGGCGGCCGGGTCGCGCGGCGCGAGCAGCAGATTCATCGCCCACGGCGTGAGCATCACCCCGAGCCAATAACCCTTCCACGGCGCGAAGGCGACTGCCTCGACCCGGATGGCCGGGTTCACGAAGGCCAGGCCAACCATCCGCTCGGCGTAAACCGCACTGAACGCGCTCTCCAGGCACGCGCCGGGATCGGGCAACAGCAGACCGTCAGTCATCGGGCAGCACCAGGAACTGCTCCTTGACGCAGGCACAGGTCGGGCAGGACCAGTGCGCGGGCAGTTCGGAAAACGCCGTCCCGGCCGGTATCTGCCATACCGGGTCGCCCTGCGCCGGATCGTAGACATACCAGCAGACCTTGCATTCCAGGCGCGTCGCCGGACCGATCCTGGACGCATCCCCCAGATACGAGCCCTCGAAGGTTTTCATCGCCGCGATGCGTTTCGGCCGGATTCAAGCCGTTCAGGACTCGCCCATCCAGGCGATGAGCTCGGCGAGCCGCTCGCGGCTGTCCAGAAGGTCCTCGGCGGCCGCCAGCGCTACCTCGGGTGCCTCGACGATCTCGAGCGTGTTGAGAATCAGCGTATTCATGCTGTTGAAGTACTGCACGCGCCAGGCGTCGCGCACCAGGGTCGACGTGATCCGGCAGTTGCCGAAGCCGCGCGAAATGATCGCCACCGGCCCTACCGGCAGCGCCTGCTCGAGCACCGCGTGGTCCTCGGGCGTCATCGGAAATAGAGTCAGGTTGATGACGTGCGCAGCCGCGCCTTGTTTTCGTTCCCGGACCCGGTTGCCAATTTCGTGCACGAGCGCGGGCGAATTCATTGCACCCTCCGGAAGCGCCACGGCAACGGGCGCAGGAGCCGCGGCGGCATGCGCGGCCTGCAGCACGATTTCCGGCAGCGCTCCGGCCTCGATCCAATCGCCGCAGAGCACACCGGCGGCGTCGAACTCGCACACCCGCCAGATCCCGGCGAAGACGCTTTCCTGGATGCGCAGCGAGCGCGCGCCGGAGATCCGTGCGCTGACCTCGCCTTCGCCCAGCATTTGGTTGGTGACGGCTAGCGCTGCCGGCGAGACCGTTCCCAGATCCAGGCGTGGCCCCGGCACGCCGTTGGCCTGGTCCCAGCGCTCGACCTCTCGCAGGAATTGCGCGAGCACGGCGCGCGACTGCGCCAGCGCGTCGGTGTCGACCCGTTCCGGGACCAACGGCATCTGAAAGGTGTTCATGTCACGGGGGATGTCCAGGTATTGCAGCGGTTCCGAGTCCGCTTCGACGACACGCACGGGAATTGACAGCGTTTTCATGGTCATTCCAGGTGGCGATGCTTTCATGAGCCGCAAGCGGCAGCGTCGCTGCCCGCGGTGTTGACGGCGATGCCGATCGTGGGCGGCCGCGTCGGCGCGGCTTCGAGCAGCCGTGCCACCTCCCGCACATATTCGTTCCAGTCCCGCAGGCCGTCGACGGCGCCGGTATACGCGCCGTCGCGAAGCATGACCAAGGCCGGCCAGCGCCTGAATCCGTAGCGCGCCCGCAGCGCTCGCGCCGCCGTTGGCAGGAGCACGCCGACCCGGAAGCGGTGGGCAAACGCCAGCGCGAGCTCGGGAACGATCACCGCCAGGTCGAGCGTTTCGCGTACCCGCAACGGATCTTCGGTAAACAGCAGCAGCGTGTGCCCGGGCTGCTGCGCAAAAGCGTCGACCGTGGCGAGGTCGACCTCGGTGCAGCCGTGCTTGGCAAAGAGCTGGCCAAGCAAGGGGTGCAGTCCGGGGCGGGCACCCTCCACGGCGCTCGGGGTCGTCACGTCGCGGGCCCTCGTGGCTGCGCCGGGTGGGTTGGCGCCCGATCGACCAGATCGGCGAAGAACCGATCGACTTGCGGGGCGCCGGCAAGCACTGCCTCCAGGGCATCGAGCGCGGCATTGATCTGCGCCGCTTCCTCGGCGCAGAGCACGCGGATCGCCGAGTCCTGGAAGGCGAGCACCCAGGCACCGGGAGGCTGCGGCCCGATGAGCATCACGTCGAGTTCCTGCCGCCGGCCGCGGCCCTCGCATACGGCGCGGAACTCGCCTGCGTCGACCACCTGCATGGGAATGCCGATGCACACGCTCTAGTCCCCTTCGCGATACTGCGCAGCGGCAAGAACGCGCGCATCGCCGATGCGGCAAGCCTCGGCTGCCGAGGGCCTGCCCGCCTCGTAGGCATCGAGCCCCAGCGCGCCGGGGTTAAGCGGCGTGACCGCGGCGAGCGCCTCGCGCCTGCGCCCCGGGTAGCCCCAGGCGGCAAGTTCGGCGGCGGCGATATCGACCGCTTCGGGCAGACGTTGCTTGACCAGCGCGCCCAGGCTTCCGCCCAGGTCTTCGATCTGCTCCGGTTGCACGCCAATGAGCGTCACCGCTTCCGGCGCCTGGCCGCGCAAGCGGGCGAGCGCGAGCACCTCGCTGAAACCGGTCTGGTGCGGGCTCATCTTGAGCGTGCCCCACTCCGGCACCTCGCGGTCGCGCAACACCCGCAGCGCGCCCGGAGCAAGGCCGAAGTCGATGCAATCGAGCACCAGGACGCGGCGCGAGGAAGCAATGTCGTCAAAAAGATAGATGCCCTGCGTGCCGCCATCGAGCAGTCGCACCGCTTCGGGAAACTCGTAATTCGCGTGCAACGCCTCGACTGCGCGCACCCCGAACCCCTCGTCGGCCCAGAGGACGTTGCCTATACCCAATACCAGCGCCTCGCAGCGGTAGCCCATAGTCACCTGTTCCATACTCCGTTACAGGTGCAGGCTACGCGCGCGGACCGCCCCCCGCCTTGCGTTACGTCAATAGTTACGTCGAACCGCGACCGCTCGCATCGGAGCGCCGTGCAGGCCGCGGACGACGGGGCCCGGCTGGTCAGCGCGTGTTGCCGGTGGAGACGTTGCGAGCCGCGGCGTGCATGTCCCAGGCAACCTGCAGATGCATCCAGAAGGTCGCATCGTTGCCGAAGAACAGGGCGAGCCGTACCGCCGTGTCGGGCGTTATGCCCCGCCGGCCGCGGATGAGCTCGTTGACTCGCCGTCTGGACACGCCTAGCGCCGCAGCGAGATCGGTTTGGCTGATCGCGAGCGGGGTCAGGAACCGTGTTTGCAGGAATTGGCCTGGGTGCGGCGGGGTGCGCGAGGCCAGGGTCAGACGGGAGGGCCGCTTCGCTCCACCCGCCGGGCCCTTGCCGCGATAGCCCTGCGCCCGCCCGGCCGGAGTCATCTCAGGGCGGGCTTGCACGACCTCACGCCCTGGGCTCCCGCTTGAACAGCCGGATGCCGCTGACCATCGTGCCCAGCAGCGACTCGCCGCTCATGACATCCTCGCGGAACACCATGTAGATGTGGATGAACGCAAACAACAGCAGATACCACATCGTCAGATGGTGCAGCGTGCGCACCATCTGCGGGTCCCCGAACAGGACGAACACCCAGCCGAACAGCTGCATCGGCACGCTCCCCCAGCCCCACTGCTCGGAGTAGAGCGCGAAACCGGTGACGATCACGAACAAAGCGCCCAGCGTGAACATGAAGAACATGGCCGCCTGCGCCAGCGGGTTGTGCCCCAGCCATAGATCGGACTCGCGCTTGAGGAACAGGTAATAGCCAAGCTGGCTGAACAGGCCACGCCACCAGGCCCCGCTCAGAAACGGCGGCAGGAAGATCGCCCGCGCATGGTGGTTGCCGACGAAGGCCCAGTAGATACGCACCACGAAGGCCACGGCGAATATCCACGCGGCGATGAAATGGATCATCCGGATCCAGGCGAAGAAATAGGTGTTCGCCGGTTCACCGCCGATCGCCGGCAGCGGGCTGCCGATGAGGTACCCCGTTGCGGCCAGCACGATCATGCACAGCATCATTACCCAGTGCCACAGCCGCACCGGCGCCTCGTAGAC
>Ga0074044_10003539_pt1 | contig 13226 bp, 15 predicted proteins | sample BogForMeECP23OM1_FD_94443 | JGI IMG/M metagenome (GOLD analysis project Ga0074044, IMG submission 94443) | Bog forest soil microbial communities from Calvert Island, British Columbia, Canada - Bog Forest MetaG ECP23OM1 | ecosystem: Environmental > Terrestrial > Soil > Wetlands ...
CCCTAGCGAGCGCGTTCGTGGCCCGATGGTGCGCCTGCTACAAGGTAGAGACGGCAGAGGGAGTGTTCAGGGTCCGCGCCGATGAACCGACGCCGCGGGTCGGAGCGGGGCTGCACCGGACGCCGTGAGGAGAGCCCGGGCCCGTTTCTGCGCCCCTAGGCTCGATCTCGACCCGGCTGATTTTCGGGCGATACTCGAGATGCCCCATGTATGGCGAGCCTGGGGCTTTTCCCAGCGAGGAAGGCGATCGGGCGCCGCGCACTCACCTCGTCCGGCGTTCGTTAATCGCGCGACGTTTGGCAAGCCTATCTAGCGTCGTCATTCCCGCGAAGCGTGGCTTGCGCGCGAATCACGGAAAAGGCGCACCGCCGAAAGACCGCTCTACGCGATTTTAGCGACGCTGCCTGAGAAGGCCGGCATCACCTCGGCGGCAAACAGGTGCAGCGTGCGCAAGCTCTGCTCGCGAGATAGCGTCCCCCAAGCGAACGAACAGATCACGTAGTTACAGCCGCTCGCCGCCACCAGGCGCTCCATTTCCTCGCACACGCGCGCCGGCGACCCGAACAGGATGGTCTTGTGCTCGATGGCCGCCTCCCATGCAAAGAGGCCATCGACGCTGTGGTCGTCATGCTCGTGCCACAACTGGGTAATCGAGCGGAACCACGCCGCATGCGCCGCGCGCGCGGCCGCCAATGCTTCGTCGTCACCAGCTCACTGAACCCGGTGTCGAGCAACACGAAGACGTTGTCGTCCACCAGCTTGACGGCGCGGACTTCGGCTACCAATTGGCCTGCATTGGCGACGAGAAAGCGCCCGGGCTCGATCTCAAGTCGCACCGATGTCCCCCAATGGGCGGCGAGTTGCCTGCGCGCGTCGTTCCAGATCGAAAAGTACTTTGGTACGTCGATGGGGATGTCGCCTGCGGCGTATTCAACTGGCAATCCGCCACCGGCAGAAATCGCCTCAACCGGCTGCGGCAAGGCCCGCGCACAGTCGATCATTGCCCCGGCAACGCGTGCCAAATGCGCATAATCGGCACCAGAGCCGATATGCATGTGCAGACCGACCAATGATAGCCCAGTGCGCCCGACCGCGGCTAAGGCGTCGGACAATTGAGTGTGCCAGATGCCATGCTTGCTGAGCGGGCCGCCGGTGTTGGTCTTGGCACTGTGACCGTGGCCAAAACCAGGATTGATACGCAGCCAGATCGGATGTCCGGCGCTGGCGCCGGCGATCTGGGCAATCATGTCGATCGATCCGCAATTGACCGGAACGCGCAGCACGGACAGGCGCGCCAAGGTTGGGTGGTCGATCAGATCAGCCGTGAAGACGATCTCCGCCGGCTGACGATTTGGCTCGTACCCGGCCGCGAGGGCTCGCTCGACCTCACCGCCCGATACTGCGTCGACGACGACTCCATGACGGCGCATGAGCCTCAGCACACTGAGATTGCTGTTCGCCTTCTGGGCGAAGCGGACCGTGTCGAACTCCCCGAGCTTTCGAATTTGGCGCTCGATCACATCGGCGTCGTACAGCCAGAACGGCGTCCCGACCGCAGTGGCAATGCCTCCTAGCAAGGTGTCCCAGCGGGACATTGGGCAGCGCGCAGTTTCACTCATGTTATAGATAGCCAATTGTAGATACGTTGCGGCGTTCGTAATGTGAAGAATTGGGCAAGGTCAATCTCGATCCCCAGCTCGTGCCGCAGGTCGGAGTCACGCGATAGAACGGGCAGGATAGCACGCATCCAGGCACAAACAAAGAACGAGCGGGTATTGACGCGGCAGGCTCATATCGAGGTACTTGAACCATAGAAATACAATGTCTCAATGTAGATGCCTCATTTCTGTTCTTTATGCTCGCGGGCGCGAGTGACAAATAGGACGTTTCGAAAGATCAGAGCATTAGACCACGTCGGCGATCATAGTGCGGCGAAGGCGGCAAGGACTTTGGTCAGCCGTTGAAAACCCCGCGAGCCTCCAACGGGGCAAGTTCCCATTGCGACCCTTCTCGGTCACTCAGCCTTCGTGCCGGGAGCGGCTCTTCCTGCCCCATTCCGGTCATTACCTGGCACTGGCGCATACGGCTCAGCGGGGGGGGGAAAGCTGCCTTAGGTTGGCACGGCGGATCGCAGTCCACTACAGTAGCGGAGCGAGGAAGGGTCATTTGTTGGGGGCAGGCATTGGCAGACTTGATCGCCCCTTGGCATAGTGCCTGAGTAGAAGGCGTCGAGGCTGAGGGCGGGCAAGAGGACATGCAAACCTACGATTACATTGTTGTCGGCGCCGGTTCGGCCGGTGCGGCCGTCGCGAACCGGCTGTCGGCAGACCCGCGCAACAAGGTGCTGTTGCTCGAGGCCGGTCGGGCCAGCCACCCCTGGTCGTTCATTCCGATCGGAATGGCCCGGCTGATCACCAACCCCGCAGCCAACTGGCTCTATTCCTCCGAGCCTGAGGCGAGCACCAACGGCCGCCGACTCCCGGTGCCGCGCGGCAAACTGCTCGGCGGTTCCAGCTCGATTAACGGAATGGTGTTTGTCCGCGGTCAGGCCCAGGACTTCGATACCTGGGCGCAGATGGGCAACCGCGGCTGGAGCTACACTGAGGTCCTGCCCTTCTTCAAGCGCATGGAAAGCTATGCCGACGAGGGCGACGATGCCTTTCGCGGCCGCGAGGGCCCGTTGCGCGTCACCAACCCGGAACCGCGCGATCCGCTTTTCGCGACGATCATCAAGGCGGCGGCGCAGGTCGGCATCCGGCACAACCCGGATTACAACGGCGCCAGCCAGGCAGGCATCGCGATGAGTCAGGCGACGATTGCCGGCGGCCGCCGCATGAGCACGGCGCACTGCTATCTCGATCCGGTCCGCAACCGCCAGAACCTGCATATCGAGACGCAGGCTTTGAGCGAGGGACTGGTGCTCGACGGGAAGCGCTGCACCGGCGTCCGCTATTCCGTCGCCGGAGAGGTGCGCGAGGCTCGGGCGGGGCGCGCGGTCGTGGTCAGCGCCGGCGCGTTCAACTCGCCGCAATTGCTGGAGTTATCCGGCATCGGCCAGCCCGAACGCCTGCGCAATCTCGGCTTCGAGGTGCGCCATGAGCTGCCCGGCGTCGGCGAGAACCTGCGTGACCATTACGTTCCTCGCACCCGCTGGCTGGTCGGCAAAAAAGGCATCACCTTCAACGATCGGGGGCGCGGCCTCGGCCTGGCGCACCAGGTGCTGCGCTACGCGCTGTTCCGGCAGGGCATGCTGGCGATGACGGGGGCCCCGATCCGCGCGTTCGTGTGCTCGCGCGAGGGCCTGGAGGCACCGGACCTGATGCTGGGTTGGATCCCGATGCTGACTGAACCCAGCCCGCGAGGCCCGAGGATATCGCGGCAGTCGGGTCTGACCCTTTATGCCCACGCGATGCGCCCGGAGAGCAAGGGACACGTTCACATCACCACGGCCGATGCGCGCCGACCGCCGGCGATCAACTTCAATTTTCTGTCGTCGCCGCCCGACGCGGAGTTGACGGTGCGCGCGGTCCGCATCGCCCGCGCGATCATGACCGCTCCCGCCATGACCCCCTTTCAAGTGAGCGAAGTCGCGCCGGGGGCCGATCGGACCACCGATGACGAAATCCTCGACTGGGTGAAGAAGGCGGCAGAAACCACCTACCACCCGGTCGGCACCTGCAAGATGGGGTCCGACCCGATGGCAGTCGTCGATGCCCAGCTTCGCGTCCATGGCATTGCGGGCCTGCGGGTCGCCGATGCCTCGATTATGCCGACGCTGACATCGGGCAATACCAATGCGCCGTCGATCATGATCGGTGAAAAGGCGGCAGACATGGTGCTGAATGCCGCTACCTGACCATCCTTGGACGCGAACGACCGGTTTCGTCGCAACCTCGCCGCTGGCGCCTGTGTCGGCGAAGGACTGGAATCCACCGATTGCGGAAATTCAAACTGAGCCCCTACTGGTGCCGAGCTAGGCTCCCCCGCGACCTGTACAGGGAGGAACGCATGGGGATCGGCTCAAGAGTAAAGTGGCTTCGGTTTAGGCGCGATCTCGAGGCGCTCGATTACATCTTCATCGCATTCCGGCCCGACCTCCTAATCCCGCTCGATCAATGCAGACGGGAGGATCGTATCCTAGAGTTGTCCTTCGATGCCCCAATCACTGCTGACCCCGTAGAAGCTCCCGCTATCTTTCATTACCTCAAAAGCATGGCTTGATTTCGCCAAAATCTCACTCCTCGATTCTGTAGCCAATTTTGGGCCTAAAAGACACCGCCGGCCGTCTATGTGTAGGGGGGTCCCCCGGTCACGGAACCACCCGGCATGGCCCTCCACCCAGCCGAGGGACCCGCCGGCCGTGCCGCCTCGAGGCCGCCGAGCGGCCCGTGACCAGCGCGCACCGAGAGCATAAGCGATCGGATCGGTTCTCAATGAACCTCGGCTTTCCGATACATCCGCACATGCTGCGACACGGGATCGGCTTCAAGTTAGCTAACCAAGGCGTCAACACAAGGGCGCTTCAGCACTATCTCGGTCACGCCTCGATCACTGCCCCGAGACTAGGGCGAAGTGCCCGCCAATTCCGGGCGCCGCTCAAATGGGCGTTCGTTCCACCAGAATTGCGCGCTGGTCGCCGTCAGGTCGACGTAATCAAGATCGGCGGGAGGTGGTCCGACGCTGTCGCATAAACGGTCGTATGTTAGACGGGCTCGGTTTTCACAGCGGGCTCAAACGAATCCTCCCCAAATTCGTCGCGTATCTCTATTGCATAATCATCGTCGCATGACTACATCTTGAGATGTCAAACGCGACACCTGAAGGAGCCCGCATGATCGACCGCAGCGAAGTCAACCGCGCCCTAGCGAAAGCTATCGCCTACAAGCAGTGCGGCAAGGATCGCGATGCCGCGATCTGGGCCGAGAAGCTGGTCCGACTGCTCGAATGCGCCGAGATCCTGAACCACGATCTGCGACGGCTCGGCTCGGTCGAATCGGAAAGTGCCGCATGAACATCGGCTACGCCCGCGTCTCGACCCAGGACCAGAACCTAGAGCTGCAACTTGACGCGCTCGCCAAAGCCGGGTGTCACCGGATCTTCGAGGATCACGCCTCGGGCGCGAAGATGGCGCGTCCGGGATTAGACCAAGCCCTCTCGCATCTGCGGGAGAGTGATGTCCTCGTGATCTGGAAGCTCGACCGTCTGGGCCGTACGATCCGCGGTCTGATCCAGTTGGTAGGGGAATTGCGTGACCGCAGGATCGGGTTCCGCTCGCTCACCGAGGGTTTCGACACCTCGACGCCCGGCGGCCGGTTGATCTTCCATGTCTTCGCCGCGCTCGCCGAAATGGAGCGCGATCTGATCCGCGAGCGCACCCAAGCCGGGCTCGCGGCTGCGCGAGCACGAGGGCGCAACGGCGGGCGTAAACCCAAACTTAGCGGTAAGCAACTCGCGCACGCTCGCGAACTGCTGGCTAACCGGGACATCTCAGTCGGCGAAGTCGCAGCAACGCTGGGGGTCAATCGTTCGACCCTGTACCGGGCGCTGGCTCGAAAGGAAAAGGTGATGCCCGCATAAGCGGCCGCTCTCTTTCTCCATACGCCCGAGGCCTCGGATCGGGCCGCCGGTCGAGACAATCGGATCGTTCACCAGGCAGCGCCGCACCCGCTTGCCGCCCACGCCAAGCGCTTTCAGCATCTCGCATCCGGCACAGTGGGTGGCTCTAGATCTTGAACGATTACAATATCGTCTTTTTCTGTCCCCTCGGCGATCAGATCAAGCAAATTGTCATCGCTATTATCTGCGGGAAGACCACGAATTGCAGCATACGCACGATTCTCGGGCTTCGGCTCGTGCCAGCATTTTACTGTAGCGACTCGTGCTTTTCCGCATGCTTCGAGCCGGCCAACGTTAAGCACAATCAGGCCGTCTTTTTTTTTCACTTCGCGGGGCATGGCCCGAAGCGCGCCAACCACTCCTAATAGGCGGTCCTGACGGGAACCGCCGAAGTATTCAAGCCAGGTACCTGACAAATATCGCTCTCCAGGACGGTTACGAAATGCCTCGGAAAAGACACCAACTACCCGCCCGTCCTGTTTTATTAGCTTAGAGTTCGGGCACTGGCGAACGACGTGCTCGTCAACTGTGAGCCGGCGGCGCGGCATCGGCTAGGTACCAATGGAGAACGGGATATGGGACCAGTACCTCGCGGAGCCGGAGGAGGTCAACTTCACCCGCAGCGCGCTCCCGTTTCCCCTCGCGGTCGCACGAAAGAGACCATCGTATCCGATCCTCGGGGAGAAGTTCGAAGATCAGGCGCCCGCTCTCGCCGATCCATCCCGCCAATAGATTGCCGCTCTGGGAAATCCCGAAGCCAGGTAGGCGAAGCGTCCGTTCAAAAAGGAGAAGCCGAAGGAAGGTGGCGAACGAAGCGTCAGCTAAGAGCGCATCGTCGGCATGCCATCCCTCCAGATCGAGAAGGTCATCGATCGCACGGGCCAATGATGAGTGCACGTCCGGGGATAGGTGCATTGCCACCTGGGAAGTCATGAGCTTAAGTTGCCAGCGCCTCTTGAACAATGAAGCTTCGAGATCGCTTCGTCCTACTTGTATGATAGCCGGAACGGCTACTTCTTGATTACGCCTTTCCACAGTGGTGCCGCGCCACATCGGGATGCGGCGCGCAGATTTCTCAGCTGTCAGCAGATCACGAAGGCTGTGCCGGGCTGCCAGAGCCCACTCCCCTGAGCCAGGAGAAGCCGTCGCATACATCGGCTCCAGAAATGAACCAAACCAATGGGCGGGAAATCCGGCCACCTCCTCTCGCAACGCTTCAGGCATGGTCAAAAAGCTCCCGGGCACGGTCGGTGATGGCGCCTTCGAAGACATTGTTTTTCGCTACGTGTAGACGCTCGGCCGCTGCCCAAAGCTCATCATCGGCTTGAGGAACGTCACGGTCGAAATACACGTCGATATCCAGCAGAACCGAGGTATGCCCAACCAGCGGCGAGGGGACTTGCGAAGTGTTAACAATAACATCAATAGATGGATCATCCGCTACAGAGGTAAAAAAATGTACACCAAATGTTTTATAACCCTTGAATACGTGAGGCGGAATACTCGGCTCTATCGTCACATAGTCTGATGTTTCAAGTGGCTCTCGGCTTTTAGGTATATCTAGCCGATTAATGTATCGCGACCCGAGGCGCACGATTCGAGTGCCTCTGCCCGCAATGGTACGCCAGACATCGAAATTTTGCCTCGCGGTGTGACAAAAACTGGCCCATCCATTGTACGGCGCGAGACGAGAGGTAGTTATAGAGTGACGGTTAAGTAAAAGGACATCTATAGCTTCTGGACTCGACGTCAGCTTCATACCCACCTGTTTTTGGTTTAGCCGGGGTTGCTGGGGATGAACAATAAACGTCACGTCGAACAAGTCTTCAGAATCAGGGTAAGGGTCCCGGACGCGCTGCCGAATGCGCCGGAGAGTGTCCAACCCAACTTCGGTCGCGAAGCGGATGTCAATTACAGCCTCCGTGATGGGAGGATGGGCGTAGCTTCCCCTTGGCATCTTCGACTGGAAGGCATTTTCCGATTGTTGCTATGCCCCCTACCCTCAGAAGACCGGCCGACGTGTCAAGCAAAATGATGGTTAGGGAGCTTTCGATGCCTATTTTCGCAATACTTAGCACGTTAATCCGGATTTGTCAATCCAGGACTGCCGGTCACCCCACAACGTGAACTCCCTTGCAACAAGGGGAAAACACCCCCTCCCGCGCCTATTAGGCGGGGTCCCCGGGGGGTCGGAGTACACTCCCGGAGCCGGAGATCCCGGCCCGAGGGACCTGCTGACGCTCATTCGCCGAGGTTCGCGCCGGTTGTCAGAGCTCAGTCGCGGACTGTGATGACAGCCGCCGTCGTTTCGGGGCGGCCGGCAGAAAGTCGTTCACTGACGCCAGGAGTTCCTGCATGTACCGCAACCGCTCCTCCCGGGTCATGTTCGCGAGACGCGCCTGCATGTTGTTTTTCTTCTCCTCATCCTCAACCTTTGGTTTACCAAACGCCCGATCGAGAATGCTGTTGCACGCGACGGCGGCGACGCGCGGGTCCTCGCTGTCCATAAGTGCGATCAACCGGCGAACAGCGTACGGCGCGGCAGCCTGGGCGAGTTTGATGGCCTCACCGTAGGTGCTAGAATTTCCCGATGGATTGCCCGATTGGCCTGGTCGCCAGCGGTTGGCGGCCAGGGCCGGGGGTAATGCTCGCTTCGGTGCGGCCATCGGTGATCCCACCTAAATCTCGGTGCTCGATCTCTCCGAAAAACGGCCTTCATTATACAAGCCGGTGCCGCCATTTCCATCTCCTTATGGAGACTACCAGCCAGGCAATCCGAGCGCGGTCTTGAGATCCCTTCCGTCGCGACGAAAGCCCGGCCATCCCCCAGGGGCGCCAACATCGTTGGCTACTGCGTGGCAAGTTACCCGGTACGATGCTGCTCTCGTCCAGCGCCAGTACCGCCGCTTGGTGCCGCGGAGACGTCTTACCGCGTCGATGTCGAGACCGTTACCCATCGCTTAGCCGCTGACATAAGGCGAGCGAGCGGGTCTGCGGGTCCGGATGTCGGTGCGCAGCCCAGCGCTGGAAAAGCCGCTTCACCCGATTCCCGAAGCGACATTCTGGTCTCTTTAGCAGGTGTAACACCTCCGATGGCGCTCTTCGGATGCCGAGCGGCCAATATTGGCTCCTGGACTCGACCGCCGGAGCCAGAGTCTTCGCTGCTTGTGAAGGATGTGAACCTTCGACAGATTATCGGCGTACGCGCGCGCACGCGTAAGGTGATATCGGATCGTCCCTTCACATCCTTCACACCTCACGGATCATGATGCCCCAAAACCCCGCCCTGCCGGTTCCGGGCTCTCGCTTAGCCTCGAAACCACGATCGATCAGCGCTTGGGAAAAGGCCTTTTGCGACCCTACCGATTCGCCGGCTTTCTCGGCCCACATCCGCCAACTCGTGAAGAGCGCTGCCGCCGTCGCGTAGAACTGCGGCCCAAGGGTGCAGCATTCCTGCATCCACATCTTTATGGCGTCCTCGCTTTCGAGGTACGCATCAGTCGCGGCTCGAACGGCCTCCGGTGGCGAGAGGCCTTCCTTTTGCCATTTGAGGCAGCCCTCTATCATCCAGTATAGGATTTCGGACCACTCGGCTTTCAGCTTCTCGGCAAGGTTTTTGTCGCGCTCGTTCTTAGGGATTGTTATCTTGAAAGGGATCAGATTCATCCGCCGCCGGATCGCCTCGTCAACCCTGCGCAGTCCGGGTTTGTGGTTGCCGGCGATTAACAGCTTGAACTCTGGAGCATACTCGAAAAAATCCTGGCGCATAAACCGAGCCGAGATCTTGTCACCACCGGTGATCGCTTTGATTTTGCTTTCTGCCCAGCGCCTCCCCTGCTCTATTTCCTGAGCAGTGACGAGGCGTGCACCGCGAAGCCCGGCGAGGTCGGTTGGATGCCGATCGGTGTTTGATGCAATAAAGGTTTCGATCGGCGTGGTGGTCGCGTAATTCGCCATAATATTCGTCAGAGTGGACAGGAACACGCCTTTGCCGTTCGCGCCGATACCATAGCAGAAGAACAACGCGTGCTCGCGGGTAATGCCGGTTAGAGCATAGCCGGCAACGCGTTGCAGATATCGAATCAGCTCGCGGTCACCGTTCATAATCCGTCTGAGAAACGCGCGCCAACGCCGCCGCCGGCCCCTTCTGGGTGTGACGGCAGTAATCTTGGTAACGTAGTCGCAGCTCCGGCGCGGGCGGAGTTTGCCGGTTCGAAGCTCGACGGTCGCTCCTGGTGTATTCAATAGCCAGGGATCGGTATCCCACTGATCAACGGTCGCAGCAAGGCGCCGGTCGGCTTTCGCAAGCCGTTCCACGGCTGCGACCGTTTGTGCACTGGCGAGATCGTGCTTGGTCTTAACCTTCTCGACACGCGCGCTTGCGGCGCGGCACACCGCGCGCACCAGGTCGAATGCGAGAAGAGTATCATCGCGCCTCCAGTACGTTCCGGTCCAGACAAACCACTTTCCCCATGCCGCAACGTACCGAAGGTCGTCGGCGTGTTTCTCAGCGAAATGAAGGGCAAGCGCTTCATCGCTAAACTCGGGTGGACGAGCATCGGCGAGTTCCAGCTGTGCCAGCTGCGCGATCGAGCTAGGCATGTGCCCCACCGCGCCGGCGTAGTTCGCGGGCAGCGATTGATTCTACCGTGCGCGTTACTTCCGGATCGGGCAGCGGGGGGCGGCAGCGACAAATATTCCACGCCCGACACAGATCGAGCGCGACATACGGGTCGATGTATTTTCGCAGCAGAAGACCGGCGAGGCGCGCGACGGCCTCGTTGCGGCGGCCTTCGCTTACCCCATCGGCGACCAATCCACGCCAAATCTCTGGCAATTCAGGTGCGCGGCGCCGGCGTCCGGTCACGATAATTGTGAATAGCCACTCCGGCCAGTCCGCAAGCCCGGTCTCGTCCGGGTGTGCGTCTATATCCCACGCGTAGGCGCGACCGCTCGGATGAATGCTCGGTGCGGCCAAGATGTAGCCGCCATCGCCCCTGACATCGATGCCCACTGGTAGTCCGCCCCGGGCATTGGTAATGCCGGAGCGATGGCGAAACAGAACGTGATCGCCGCGGCCACCGGTGAACGCCCGAATCGTAAACGGCAGGGGGCCATGCTGGGCTTCAAGCTCAGCGAGGCTCTCGTCACCACCATGTCGTGGATCGATGTCGAGCGCATCAAAGTTTGATACCGCTCCTGTCGGTAGGCCGATGTTGGCCGCGGGCCAGCGGCGCCACCAAACCTCGATGACCGAAGGATCCCGCGAAGCGTCTAAGAAGCCGTGCTCCGTCAAAGGATGCTTCCGGCGCTCACCCTGCCAGCCGCAGGGAAATACGGGCCAGCCGCGCGCGGCGTAGCGGAGCGCTTGGGAGATCAGTCCGAAGTCACGCGCGGCCTGCCTCGGTGGCGACATCGATCCTCCGGATGTCCGGGTTCATTGCCTGCAGACCCCGCAGAGCCGCATCCATGAGTTCCGCATCTGACTTGCCGCTGCACTGGCCACAGATGCCCGAGAGCATTGCTGTTCTTCGCGAACCTGAGAGCGGCGAGAGCATGGCCCAGTCGGTCGGCGATGAATGCCGCGAAAACGTCATATCGCAACTGAGGCAGATCGGCCGGTGGTCGGCTGCGTGCGCGATCCAGTCCTTGAGCGCGTATTTGAATGAGGTTGCGGTCTCGTCGTGCAAGGCCAAGGCTGCCAGCCATAGCCACCTGTCAGATCGTCGAATGATCGTGCAGGCAACCAGACCGCCAGGTTCCGTCCAGAAGGTTCGCAGTCCGAGTGGTTGCGGACCCCCGCGGGTCTCGGTTATATTAGCGACAGTGCTGTTGTTTTTTGGGGTTTGTCCATCGAGCGCCGCCCCCTGGCCGGGGCGGCGTTTTCGTTTCAGCGGCATGGCTCACCTCGACGATGCCTGGATTGGGGCCGACACGGCTCAGGCTGCGTGTTGCCGTTGGCTCGCCTCGATCTTCTGGGTGACGTACGCCCTGTCGACGCGAAGGTCATGCTGCGTGGCCAGCGTGTGCTGTCACGACTCGGTGGCGCTCAAGGAAGGTTCGCAAGTCATGGTCACCGACCAAGCTGCGGGCCCCGACCTTGATAATTGGAATTTTGCCCGCGCGGATCATTTCGTACAGACCCGAGCGTGATATCCCGATCCGTGCTGCGGCGTCGGGGATACTGTAGGCGAGAGCGGATGGCGCGGAGTCTCCGCCGCGGAATCGGCCGTCTGCGGGTAGATGTTTGGACATATTCGGCTCCTAACGGATTGTAGATAGAGCCGATATAAACGATCAGAAACTATTTTGTATTGTATTTATATTGTCACGGTATTGGAGAGATTGAGGGAGTTATTTAAGCTCCAATTCGAGGGCAATATCGCTCCAAGTCTTGCCCGACGGCGGCTGGGTCCCGAACCTAGCCGCGAACTTCCTTCTTAGGCGGTTCACCGCGCTCTCCTCGGAGCCCGTCCTCTTCGCCATGTCCCCTCCAGCGACACAGCGCGCGGCCGCATGAACAGACTTAGCTTTGTCACTGGCCAGAAGCCGCAGCATCTCTAGAAGGGCGGCGGCGTCGTCGAAGCTTCCGGACCCAGGTTTGCGCCCGCGCCGCCCCTTTTCGGGGGCTACAGTATCTGGTACAGACTCTGAAACCTCAATCTTCAGGTTCTTTTCATGCCTCTCCGGCCGAGCACCGAGCGTTTGATCTTGGGGGTTGAATTCATCCGGCCAAGCTAGAAGATGCCGCTCGAACCACTCGCGACACAAATCGGAGGGCAGCCAGCAGAACCACAGATTCTCCCTCACAAGCCCCGAATCACTCGAAAAGTCGGTTAGCCCATATGCTTCAACCATACCTCGGAAATAGTCGAAGGTGAGCCGGTGTGGTGGCACGGACGCCAGGAGCTCGGGAAAGAGCAGTAGCACCAAAGAGCGGCCATTTCGCTCGAACTCGCCTCTCGCCATCGACTCGACGAGCCGACGATAGGCCAAGGCGCGCGCCTCATCCTCTTCTACAATGCTAACCGGAGACGCTGCCCTCGCGCATGCGTCGGCAATCTCGACAAACGAGATCCATCGTCGGATATGTTGCTGCTTCGCGGCGAACCGGTCGATCCATTCTCGGCGCCATCGCTCCCGAATCTCCCGTTTGCCGCGCGCTCGGAACCTATCCCCCGAATACTTATCGGATTGCTCCGTGGCGAACGCAGCGGCACCAGCTTTGGGCCACTCTCGGACCAAATCAGCTTGCGAGCATCGAACTGAGGTCCAAGCGAGATGTTTATCTAGTATGCCTGAGAACAGATCTCCGCTGTGGAGCTGTTCGCCATCACTGTCAAAGTAGAGCTCGATCCAATCAGATGCGGGTATTGGTATCAGAGGGTCGCGCGGCCGGCCAGTCGGCCGGCGTCCGATCGCGTGCACGCGACCGGAACCGCAGAGCTTATGCAGCGTAACAAGAAAATCCCGAAAGGCGTCAGGCGGATCGCGCTTTTGTCCCCAAGCCAGCGCCTCGGGCAGCGTCCAAAAAACAACGTGATCCGGGTCGGACATGAATTCATCCGGAGGGTGCGGTGGAAGCCCGGTGCGGTGCCGCCCCCTTTGGC
>Ga0074044_10003540_pt1 | contig 13226 bp, 12 predicted proteins | sample BogForMeECP23OM1_FD_94443 | JGI IMG/M metagenome (GOLD analysis project Ga0074044, IMG submission 94443) | Bog forest soil microbial communities from Calvert Island, British Columbia, Canada - Bog Forest MetaG ECP23OM1 | ecosystem: Environmental > Terrestrial > Soil > Wetlands ...
AAAAACTGCAAAAACTGATTTGCGTCAGGATGACTTATGAGCGACTTTCTCGACGCGGGTAGACATTTTGCATCCCCCAAATTTTGGCTGTTTGAGGCAGAAGGGGAGTTTTTCAACACCCACAGCCGATTTCACTCAGATCCGCCTGTCGGCCGGTCAGTGAGTGAAATCGCGATTTATCAATAGCAACTCAACCCTGAGCAGGCTAGGCGTGATTGCCTCGCAATTGGCGGAGCCTCTTCGCACCGAGTGCGAGGGCATAAGCGACTACACCATAGACCAACGCATTCGTTAATCCGACGAACAATCGCCGGGTGAAGAAAAGCCATCCCGGGCAGGTAGCATATACAAAAATAGTAAAGGGATATTCAGGACGAAATTTCGCCCAAATGTGCAGGAAATCCCACACATCCTGAACGTGGTAGCCGATGACTGCTGCTAGCAAGATCCAATACTTCACGCCTGCCTCCACAGAGATCATCTGGGGAAATGAATGATTGATGTTATCAGGCCTGATTACGTCAACGACCGATTCCCAATTGGTGAGCCGCTCGCAAACCCGGAGGCTGGAGTAGAAAACCGCCCAAACCCCCATCTGGGCTTCCTGTTCGCACCATGTAACAGAGTTTCCCCTTGACATGGAATTGGACCCGTAGCATGCTTCGCGGACGGGCCTTTTTGTAAGGCTTAGTCGCCAACCGCAAGTGATTGGCACTTCCCCCTGGCTCAAACAATTGGCTCAAGACTCTCCTTGGGAGGTAACTTCGATGAAGAAGGTGTGGGTGATTCTATGCGTAGTTGCGGTGGCTAGCCTGCCGGCTTTGGCACAAAATCGGAGCTTGAGTTCCGCGATGGCGCACACGGGTCAGTCAATGGATGCTCCTGAGGCCGTGGCTCCTAGCGCTGTCGTCAAACATGTGCTGAAAAACATGTACAACTCGAATTGCGTGTCCGCCAGCTGCCCCGGCGGAGACATGTTCGCTGCTTTCAACCCAATTGACAGCCCAATAACGGTTTCGTGCCCCGGGACGTCGGGAACATGCCTGATTCAGGCGGATCAATGGATCCAAGTGGACTTCGTTCCCGGAGACGCGATTGCCATTTGTTTGTATGTGGACGGCGTTTCTGTCAACGATTGCTATAGCGACGGGGGCGCATCGAGCAATCCCTTCACTATGTGCTCAGTGTCTCAGGGTAAAGTGGTTTCGCACGGAAGCCATACCGTACAGACGCAGGTGTATGACTTCAATGGCGGATCCGACTATGTTTACTACAACTTCAACTACAGCGTGTTTAAACCGTAGATCAATATTATTTCTAATTGAAGGTTGAACGGACTAATGGTTGACGCTAAATCTCGTGGCTGTTGAAAAAGGAACCAAAGCAGTAATTTCAGTGAATTTCAGCGGCTGCGATGAACGAACATTCAATAACTTACGAACGAATTTCGTTGGGAAAATTCCCCGATAAGAGTTTTTCAACAGCCACTCCCGATTACGCTCATCATTTTTTCATCACATTTTTCCCGTGCCGCCATCACAGACCTGCACCAAAATCAGTGCGATGATCACTCGACATTGCACCATGGAGAACTCCGCCCGTCTTCAGAGGCGGCGCGTCTCAAACCATCGTCTCAGCTCTTTGAAAACTGAACGAAACAAGACCCAAGCGAAGCGCGGGCATACCCAAAACAGCGCACCAGCGGGACAAAATCTTGCTTGCGAGGGAATTCCCCCACAACCACTCTTGCGGCTAGCGGTCAGCCATTAGCAGTCAGCGCCGTTTTTTCACCTCTGCAATCTGACCTCTAACCTCTGCAATCCCACTAAGCCCAATCTTTTGAATACTTTGCCTATAACATATGTATTATCATCAACTTAACTGTTTTTGATAGGGGGGGGTACCCCCCACATTTTTCCAATTCTTACTTCGCTTAAACCAATCATCTATCTCTAATTCATAGTCTTAGGAGCAATCATCAAGGCCTTATCTCTCGCTAAATATTCGGACAAAATTTGTGCTCACCGCAAAGCAAGTGGCGATCCCTGCCAATCTCCCGCTCTTCGCGGCGAAAGGTCTTCCAACTATCACACCAGCTAGGTTCTGCGGGTGTTTTTCATACGGAGGCTTCTTTGTGGATCCCTGGCGTTATATCCCGTTAATGCTTATCGAGCTCAATCGCTGCAAAAACCAGCGTCTGGCAAACGAGCTAGAGGGGTCCTCGGAGCGAGCCCCTGGGCAGCTACGCACTTCCCGCCATTCCAGTTTTGCCAACGCTTAGGCGCAGCCATCGATTGCGCTACACTTGTTCGCGAGGTGAGGCCAGTCGAACATGAGCCCAAGACACCGCGTCTTTGCTACTTGCGAAATCGGTGACGCACTTAACATCCTTCGCGAGAAGGGTTACGAGCTTGAGATTTATGCGCAGCCCGAAGCGCCGCCCAAGAGCCTGATCATCGAAAAAGTAAAGTCCGGCATCGACGGCCTGATCACCACGCTGCGCGATCCGATCGACGCCGAAATATTCGCCGCTGGGGCCGGCACGCTCAAGGTGGTAGCCCAAATCGCCGTCGGTTTCGACAACATTAACCGCGGCGACGCCAATCGCTACAAAATCCCCTTCACGCATACTGCCGACGTGCTCACCGAAGCAACGGCGGAATTTGCCTTCTTCCTGATGGGCAATCTCGCCCGAAAGATGTGGTCTGCCGAACACCTGACGCGAGAAAACAAATGGGACTACTGGCATCCCTACCTGCCGTTTCTCGGGGATGAGGTGACCGGAAAAACCGTCGCCGTCATAGGCACGGGCCGCATCGGCCTCGCTTTCATCAAGAAGTGCGCGGGATTCGACATGAACATCCTGTGCTTTGATCCTGCCTACGAGAACCGCGACTACATCAAGGCCATCCAGGAGGTGAAGGATCTCCGTTTCCAGCGTGGCATCAGCCGCGAGCGGGCAATCATCCGCTACACCACTTTGCATGAAGCGCTCAGCACCGCCGATTTCATCAGCCTGCACGTTCCGCTGCTGCGCGAAGGCGAGAGCCCCACGCCGACCTACCACCTGATCAACGAAAAGACGCTGCGCATGATGAAGCCAACCGCAATGATCGTTAACACCTCGCGCGGACCGGTCGTCGATGAGCAAGCCTTAGCCAAAGCGCTGCGGGAAAACTGGATCGCCGGCGCCGCTCTAGACGTGTATGAGACCGAGCCATTGCCCGCCGATTCGCCCCTGCGCGATCCCGCAATCGCCGACCGCTGCCGCCTGCTCCCGCACTTCGCCAGCGCCGCCCGCATCACGCGCCTCTCGTCCGATCCCGACAAAGGCATGGCCGGGCGCTGCGTGCAAGGCCTGAGAGATGTGCTCGAAGGCAACTACGGCGGCGACATTACCAAGATGCCGTACGTGGTGAACAAAGAGGCGTTCGCGAAGTAGATGGCGGGTGGCGATGCCGGAGACCGGGTGGCGGGAGGCAACGACTTGTCACCAGCAGTTGACGGTCGCCATATTTCCCGACAGGGGACTTGCAGAGCAGGTAAGGTGCAGTTCGCGGGGTGGGGGCGGAGATGGAGGCATGAGCGAAAAAGATGAACGCACTGGGGGCACGGCAGCAAGCTGTTGCGCCAAGCCCAGCAGTCTATTGTAGTCATTGACCAAAGAGTTGTAGCGATTCACGAGCGCAGCGTCATGGTTGTTGTAGTCGTTTGCCAGGGCGTTGTAGCGATCCACGAGCGCATCGTAATCGTGAATGATGGATTTTCGCGCGCTTTCGGCCGCATTCTTGATCCCGTCTATGGCCGCTTGCTCCAGTTCTGAGGCTTGCGAGATGCCGGAGTCAACACCCCGGAAAAATCCTATGTACAATCTGGTTTCTTCAAGGACCACGGCGGTTCGTCTCAGAGCGATGGTGCCCTGTTGGAGAAAAAGACAATCGAGCGCGTGCTTATACAAGTCTTCACGCTCCGGTTGTTCCATTCCGGCGAGGTAAGTCTTGTCTGCGTCGAGCTTGTCGAGCACATCGTTCATGTCTCGCGAGCAAACGGCGGCCGGTCGCATATCAAAGGCTATCGGCGCTTTGGACCGGGGCTTCCGCACCGTTCCTGTTTGAGCGGATTGCGGAGCGGGCGTGATCTCCGATGGGTCAACCGTATAGCCCGAAGGTGGCGGCGGGATTTCCCCGGAAGATGGTTTGGCGGAACTTTGCGCGGCCACCCGGTCGAATATATCGCCCGCCGGTTTCGGCGTCTGTTGTTGGCCGATCGAACATGCCGCAAGAGCGATGACGCACACCACCATGCGTGTCATAAAAAGTCCTTTCGGTCCATCCTAAAATTGAATCCCACCCTTGGGCACATCGGACACCTCATGCCTCGTTAGGGGCCGATCCGACTCAAGCCAAGCCACGATTTTTGTGTACTCCGGCTTTGCGCTGAATCGCCATCTGGATGTTGTTAGCTTGGCCCTCTCATATCCAATGTCATATGAACCCTTTGCCTTTGCTGGTGCGACAAGCACCCAGAGTTCCTTGTCTTTCGTGGGCTCGCGCTCGCAGAGGTTCACCCAACACGGGTCCATGGACCCCTCCAATCCGTTTTCAGGAAATAACCCATTAGAGTGTCGACGCCCCCAGGAGCTGTTGCCGTGATGCCTAACACGGTTCGAATGTGAGATTTCCATCTGGCGGATCGGGTTCACCTTTCACCGGACAGATGCCGCTCGCTTCCAAGCTCTCCGAATACTTGTCGTTCCCCAACCTCGCCTGCTACTCTCGCCTTTCGCCAACACAATGTTCTCCAACCGCACAAACTGGCATCTCGCTCCGAACGACCTCAGCCGCGTCCTGAAGGACGTGCGTGCTTCCGGCCGGGAAATTTTCGACTTAACAGTCTCGAACCCCACCGAAGCTGGCGTGCGCCTCGATCCTGAGGTTGTGTTGGGCGCGCTGGTGAATCCCGAAGCCACGCATTACGACCCTCAACCGCGCGGGCTGATCGAAGCGCGAACTGCGGTCTGCCACTACTATCGCGAGGCCCACCGCGTCTTCGACCTCGATCCCGATCAACTCATTTTGACTACCAGCACCAGCGAAGCCTATTCCTACGTCTTCCGCCTGCTGTGCAATCCCGCCGATGAAATCCTCGTGCCGAAGCCGAGTTATCCGCTGTTCGAGTTCCTGGCCGATCTTTCCGATGTCAAGCTGGTGTCTTATCCGCTGATCTACGATCACGGCTGGCAGATCGATTTCGATTCGCTCTACAAGGCAGCCAGTTCGCGCTCGCGTGCGGTTATCCTCGTCCATCCCAACAATCCCACAGGCTCCTACGTCTCGGAAACCGAAACCTCTGCCCTGAACGCCTTCTGCCGCGACTATGCGACGGCGCTCATCGTCGATGAGGTGTTCCTCGACTACGCGCACGACGGCGAGCCGCGTCCCAGCTTCGCCGGCAACACGGATGCGCTCACCTTTACGCTGAGCGGAATCTCCAAGATCTCCGCGCTTCCGCAGATGAAGCTCGCCTGGATTGTGACCAGCGGCCCAGAACAGGCAGTTGCTGAAGCCGGTGCTCGCCTGGAAGTAATCGCCGATACGTATCTCTCAATGAACGCTCCAATCCAACTTGCGGCTCCGGTCTTCCTCGATCAGCGCAAGGCGATTCAGCCAATCCTCCTCGATCGTCTGCGCGCCAACCTCGCGGATCTCGATGAGCAGTTAAAGCATCATCCAGCCTGCACAAGGTTGCAGGTCGAAGGAGGATGGTACGTGGTTCTCCGCGTTCCCGCGGTAGAGAGCGACGAAGATCTGGCCATTCGCCTTCTGCGCCACGCGCAAGTCAGCGTTCATCCTGGACACTTCTACGATTTCCCGGGCGAGGGCTACCTTGTGCTCAGCCTGATTACCGAACCCGAAACTTTCCGCGAAGGCATCGCACGCTTGCTCCGGTTTGTAGCTAGCTAGCCATCAGGCTTATGCGTGGTATCCTTTTGCCGTTTCCAAGCAGGAGTCATAATGTCCCTTACACGCCGTGGATTCATCGAGTCCGCAGTCGTCGCTTCGCTTGCCACTAGCCTTAGTGCGTCGGATCAGAGTGCGAGTGAGGCCAGCAAGTCCGAGTTGCACAAGCCGGGCGAGCAGCCGCGCATGGGCAAAGTGCCCATCCTTATTTGTGCGAACAATGGCGTCGACTATCTCGACGACGCTTACGCATTCCTCAAGAGCGGCGGTGACACGCTCGATGCCGCAATTCGCGTGGTCAAAGGGCCGGAAGATGATCCGAACGACGACTCGGTCGGACTCGGCGGTTTGCCGAACGAAGAAGGCGTGGTCGAACTCGATGCGTGCTGCATGCATGGTCCGACTCGGCGCGCGGGTTCGGTCGGAGGAGTCCGCAACATCAAGAACGTTTCCATGGTCGCGAAGGCGGTCATGGAGCATACAGGGCACGTCATGCTCGTGGGCGAAGGGGCTGAACGCTTTGCTGTCGCTGTCGGCTTTCCGCGCGAAAACCTGCTGACTGAGCGCTCGCGCAAGATCTGGCTGCTGTGGAAGGAGAATCATTCCACCGACGATTGGTGGGGTCCTGGAATCGCCGACCCGAACTGGAAACCGCCAATTACTGCGCCGCAGAATCAGCCTCAGTCGCAATTGATGCAGCGCAAAGACCCGCTGGAAGCTCGCATTCAGCGGCTTGACGAACACGCTGCGAGACTTGGCATCGAGCCGGAATTCCGCATGGCTGCGATTCGGCGCGTGCTCTTTCCTCCTACTGGAACCATTCATTGCTCCGCGCTCAACGACAAGGGAGAAATGTCGGGCGTTACTACGACTAGCGGTTTGGCGTTCAAGCTTCCTGGTCGCTGCGGCGATTCGCCTGTCATCGGTGCTGGCTGCTATACCGATCAGGATGTGGGTTCTGCAGGCGCAACTGGAAGCGGGGAAGAGAACATCAAAGTCGCTGGAGCTCACACCATTGTCGAGAATATGCGTCGCGGAATGTCTCCGCAAGATGCTGGAATGGATGCACTTAAGCGCATTGTGCGCAACTACAACAACGATATGACGAAACTCAAGTTTATGGATATGACTTACTACATTTTGCGGAAAGATGGGGCTTATGCTGCGGTTTCACTGTGGGAAGGGTACTCGAAAGGGAATCCACACAAGATTGCGATGCATGATGGGACGAAGAGATCCGAAGAAACTGTCTTTCTTTTCAAGGGGTTCTCGGAGGAGTTTCCGCCGTTTCCGGTGGCGATTCCGAAGGAGCTGAGTAAGGATTCGGAGTACGTAAAATAGCGCTATTTCGGCTGCCGATTGGGGATTGAATTCGGGGTCTTGAGTCCAAGACAAAAGGCGAATAGGTGGCGAACAAAATATTTATTGGAATACACATGTGTACGTACAAGTGTGCTGATGCAACAAACGAAAGGGGTTCGGGGATTTCTGGGAGGCAAAACGGGGCTTGACTGGCATGATATACGAAAATTGCGGCGGCCGGGGCGAGTTGTCCGGTTTCGGAGGGGCTGAACTCGGTGGTTTTCACTCCTTCGACTTCCCCCTCGGGTACGCTCAGGGCAGGCTCTTGCAAGGAGCGCAGGGGTGGGGCAGCCTGGGGCGTGAAGACTTGAAGGATGGGCGAACCCGACCTACTTCCATTTGTTCTCAATCCGCGGGGGATGCTGCAAGGTTTGCATGACCACGCAGTACTGTTCCGTTTTCGCCTGTAACGCGCTTAACTGCTCGACAGTAGCATGCGGTGCGCGGACGTCGAAAATGACTCTGATGCCCTGAAATCCGACGGGTGCCTCTTTCGATATTCCCAGCGTTCCTTGCAGATCCAGATCGCCTTCGACCGTGACATCGATGCCCTCTGTAGGTATTCCCATCGCAGCGGCTACCATTTGGCAAGTGATCTGCGCGCAGGCGGCTAACGCACCTAACAGCAGGTCTCCGGAGCAGGCCCCGGTGCCAGCGCCACCGACTCCTTGATGGGCTTGCGCCTTGTAGATCTCCCGCCCCAAGTCGACAGAGCAGGCGATCGGTGCGTCGGTTTGAGCGCCGTGGGCCGTCAGCGTGATTAGGGAACTGGCCGGGTCTTGCCGGTACCGGTCTTTGAGCGGCTTCTGCAACGATCGAATATCCATGAATCCCCTCCGGAATCTGGGGTATTATAAATGCACCCGGGGTGCTGCCTTGGGTCTGTTTCGTGGCAGCAACGAAAAATTCATCGTGATTGCGCATCGCCGAGCAGTCCGCTTTGGCATGACGAAGTTGCGCCAGCAAGGTCCATGAGCCTACCTCAAACTTCAGATTCGGTGCCATCCGCCCTGTCGCCGGGGTCGCGCTTCGGCAAATACGAGATTCTTGAGCGATTGGGCGCCGGCGGCATGGGTGAGGTCTATCGCGCTAAAGACACGCGCCTCGACCGTGAGGTCGCAATCAAGACGCTTTCGCTGGAGCGCTGCTCTCAACCGGAGTTCTTATCGCGCTTCGAACTGGAAGCGCGTTCCGCCTGCGCGCTTAATCACCAAAACATCGTGACGATTTATGAACTCGGGCACGTGAAGGGCACGCGCTACATCGCGATGGAATTGGTGAATGGAGAAACCGTACGTGCGCTGCTCGCCTCCGGCGCTATTCCATTTCGGAAGTCGGTCGCAATCGCCGCGCAGGTTGCCGACGGCCTTGCCAAAGCACACGAGATTGGCATCGTTCATCGCGATCTGAAGCCGGAGAACCTGATGGTGTCTGAAGACGGCACCGCCAAGGTACTGGATTTTGGCCTGGCGAAACTCCGTAAGCTCGACCAGGCCGGGAGTTCGGATGCGAGTACCACTATCACCGAGCATGGAACGGTGATGGGCACCGTGGCCTACATGTCGCCGGAGCAAGCGACCGGTGGCGAAGTCGATTTTCGTTCCGACCAGTTTTCCTTCGGATCGGTACTATACGAGATGGTCACCGGGTTTCCCGCGTTCCGGAAAAAGACCCATGCGGAAACGACGGCCGCAATCCTTCGCGATGAGCCCGAGGGCCTCCGTGCCAGAATGCTCCAAGCGCCCGCTCCTTTTATTTGGATCGTGGAGCGCTGCCTCAATAAGGACCCGAAGCAGCGCTACGACTCGACGCGGGATTTGGCTCGGGACCTGGCCGCAGTGCGCGACCGCGTCGCCGATGCGCTTGCCCGGGAATCCGGGCCTCGCCCTAACAACCTGCCGGTGCAGCGCACCGCACTGATTGGACGAGAACAGGAAGCGGCTGGTCTGCGTCAGCTCTTGAGCCGCGTGGACGTCCAACTCGTGACCCTCACCGGTCCGGGCGGGATCGGGAAGACGCGGCTTGCCTTGCACGTGGCGAGCGAAATCGCGGAACAGTTTCCGGGCGGTGTGTGTTTTGTCGCTCTGTCGGCGATCGGCGACCGTGGCTTGATCGCGTCCACGATCGCGCAAGCAGTGGGCGTGCGCGAAACCGGAAATACGTCGCCGCAGGAAAACTTGATAGAGTACGTGGGCGGCCTGAGCCAGCCTATGCTGCTGCTGCTCGACAACTTCGAGCACCTCGTCTCAGCCGCGCCGGTCATAGCGCAGTTGCTCACTGCCGGCCCAAAACTCAAAGTGGTGGTCACCAGCCAAGCGCCGCTTCACGTCTACGGTGAACATGAATTTCCGGTGCCACCGCTCGCGCTACCCGACTTCAAATCCACTCCGCCTCTGGAAGCGCTTTCACGTCTTCCAGCAGTCGCGCTCTTTGTGGAACGCGCGCAGGCTGTGAAGCACGAATTCACACTGACGAAGGAAAACGCAGCCGCGGTGGCGGCGATCTGCGCTCGCCTGGACGGCCTGCCTCTCGCCATCGAACTTGCTGCGGCGCGCATCAAGTTGCTGTCGCCGTCAGCCATGCTGGCACGCCTCGAAAGCCGGTTGAGCTTGTTGACTGGTGGCGCCCGCGATCTGCCGACTCGGCAACAAACTCTTCGCAATACCGTGGACTGGAGTTACGGACTCCTCAATGACGCTGAACAAACTCTCTTCCGGAGGCTTTCCGTGTTTACGGGCGGCTGCACGCTGGAAGCCGTGGAAGCGGTATGCGACACCAAAGGCGATCTGGGCCTCGACGTGCTTGATGGCATGGCTTCTATGGCGGACAAGAGCCTGGCGCAGCAAGTGGAGCAGGCCGATAAAGAAACGCGCCTCTTTATGCTCTCCACCATCCGGGAATACGCTCTCGAACGCCTGGCTGAAAGCGAAGACGAATCTGCGACTCGCCGAGCCCATGCTGCTTATTACCTCGTGCTTGCCGAAGAAGGCGCCGAGGACATAGCTACTCATCCGGAATGGCTCGACCATTTTGAAGTCGAGCACGACAACTTCCGTTTGGCACTCGATTATCTGATCGAAACTGGCGACGCCGAGTGGGGTCTCCGTCTTGGCGCAGGCCTGTTTCGCTTCTGGGAAACGCGGGAGCATCTGACGGAGGGTCGGGATGCCATCGCCCGGATCCTCGCGCTAGAAGGGGCAGCGACTCGGCCGAAACTCCGGGCGCGACTGCTATTCGCGGCTGCGGTCCTGGCGGGGGAGCAGGGCGATTACGGCTCTGCGCAACAGATGTTCGAAGACAGTCTCGAGTCCTGTCTGGAGCTCCAGGACAGCCGCGGAGTCGCCGTCGCACTCAACGCATTGGCTGTCATCGCCCGCGATCGCGACGAACTCGCCCGTGCATCCTTACTTTTCGAGCGCTGTGTCGCAATATGGAAGGACCTTGGCGATCCCGCCGACATCGCCCGAGCCCTCAGCAATCTCGCCAGCGTGTTGAAGTTGCAGGGCGAATATGGACGGGCATCCTCGCTTTACGACGAGTGTCTGGCGATGTTCCGTCAGGCCGGAGATGGCGCCGGTGTCGCCTGGACGTTGAACTACCAGGGCGATGTCGCCCGGAAAAAAGCGGACTTCATTGCCGCGCGCTCATTTTGTGAACAGAGTCTGGTGGAGTTTCGACGACTGCGCGATAGCTGGGGAATTGCGAGCACCTTGTCCGATTTGGCAAGTCTGAGCTGCGATCAGGGTAAGAACGCCGAGGCGCGTCGTTTGTACGGCGAAAGCATCAGCGTGTTCCAGGAGTTGGGCCACAAACGCGGCATCGCGAGAGCGCTCGAATGTCTCGCCGTAAGTGCCGCTGCCCAATCGAGAGCCGAGCAATCGCTGCACTTGGCGGGAGCCGCCGCGGCGCTTCGCCAGCGATTGGGCGCCCCGCTGACACCCGCCGAGCAACCCAGTCTTGAGAAGGCCCTGGAATTTGCCCGCCGAGCGCTCGGCAATGATGCCGGTCTGGCGGCATGGATGGAAGGTTGGGCGATGCCGGTCGAGCAAGCCGTCCGTGAGGCGCTGAACGGAGACGCGGAATCAGATCCGGGGAATCAAAACTCTGCTTAAATCAACCGGCAGTGCCGGGATCGATCAGGCGCCGCACTGCGGAAACGCGATTCGCGGGAAAACCTCCCCGGCGTGCGTGTTCGCGGACCGTTTCCTCGTCTGGCGCCAGGTACACGCAATAGACCTTGTCGCCGGTGACATAGGAGTGGAGCCATTTGATCTCCGGTCCCATCTCCTTCAGTACGCCTACCGACTTTCTGGCGACTGCCTGCAGTTCCGCATCAGATAAATTGCCCGCGCCTGGGATTTCCCGCTCGATCACGTATTGCGGCATGGCCACCTCACCGGAGTTTTATGGTAGCAGAAGTTTCGCCCGAGAGGGCGATGCAACCATACACCGTGCCATGCATGCCATGCACAACGCCCAGGGGGCCGTTTTAGTCGCAATTTTCCGCGCTTGCCAGCGGGTGTACAATTGGCTTGTTAGGACCGAAGCTTCACGGGATCTGCCGCCCGCGTTCGAGGCTAGAAAATGAACGTTCACGTCAGTTACAAGGTCCAGAAAACTCCAGACATTGAAAAAGAAATCAGCCACCAGATCGACAAGATCCGGAAGCGGCTGCGTGTCTTCAGGCCGGAACTGGTGCATCTGAAGGCGGTTCTTGAGGAGAATGCGTCGCGCGAGGGAAGCGGCGTTTCTCTGAATTTGCGATTGCCTTCGGGCCAGTTGGCGGTCGAGAAGAGCGCTGCGAGCGCGACCTCGGCGATCAAAGCTGCGTTCGACGACCTGATGCAGCAGATCAACCGGCACAAGGAACTACTGCGCTCGAGCCATCGCTGGCGGCGCTGGCGCGGAGGAGGGGATTCGGTTCCTGGACCGGAGCCGGGCGTGCCGTTTGAGCAGACGATGGCGTCGGTGCAGGCGCCGACTATTTCGGCGGATGACATCGGCTTTTATGTGAACGCCAATCTTGGGCGGCTGGAGCGGTTTGTCGACCGCGAACTTTATTTCCGGCAGGCTGATGAGGAGCATCCGGGGAACGGGCTTGCTGCCTCCGATGTGGTGAACGAGGTGATTGCGCGCGCTCTTGGGGATCATGATCGGCCGGAGAAGATGGCGCTTGAACCGTGGCTTTACCGGTTGGCGCTTATAGCTATCGGGGAAATGACAGCGCGGCTGGAGGAGATCGAATCGCCGGTGCACCTGGAGGACAGCCGGCGGCGGCAAAATGTCGAGGCGTCTGACGAGCCCGTGCTGCAGTTCCACCAGGCCGACGAGGGTTGGACGCGCGAGAGCACGATTGCCGACCGGCGCGTGGCTGATCCCGAGCAGAACACCTACTCTGACGAGATGACGGCGCTGGTGCATGGGGCGCTGCGCGGCGTCGACCGGACGGATCGCGAGGCTTTCCTTCTTTATGGCATGGAAGGGTTTTCGCTCAACGAAATTGCCTCGATCACCGGGCGGCATGCGGAGGCGGTGCGCGAGTCGGTGGAGCGTGCTCGCGACTGCGTGCGCAAAACACCGACCGTAGCCAGAGAATTTCAAAAAGAGCACTTCGTCAAGACTCGAACCTCAGCACTCAAATAACAAAGGAGAATCGAGATGATCACACGGGATGAAATCCGTGAATTAGCCGCTTTTCAGGCAGACGAAACCAAAGGGGCTTGCGCCCTCAGCTTTTACTTCCAGCCCGATCCGCCGCAGGACCGGTCGCATCGCAACCAGGCCATCGTCGCCAAAGATGTGGTGAAAGAGGCGCTGAAAAGCCCGGCCGCACAGGGCAAGAATGGGCCGGTGCACGCCGACCTGGACCGCGTGCTCGAGGTTGCGGCGAATTTGCGCGGGCCG
>Ga0074044_10003541_pt1 | contig 13225 bp, 11 predicted proteins | sample BogForMeECP23OM1_FD_94443 | JGI IMG/M metagenome (GOLD analysis project Ga0074044, IMG submission 94443) | Bog forest soil microbial communities from Calvert Island, British Columbia, Canada - Bog Forest MetaG ECP23OM1 | ecosystem: Environmental > Terrestrial > Soil > Wetlands ...
CATCTTCGGCTTCTCAATCCCGCCCGAAAGATAAACCAGCACCGTCCAGATGCTGCGCGAGATTGGATAACAGATCAGTATGCTCGCCACGGCGACCGCACCCACTATCGCCACCTGAACCGGATCCGACAGATGCGTGGTGAGGTCGAGAATGAACCACGTGATAAGAAACGCGACGGTCGCAACCGCATAGTCAACGTACATGGCGCCCAGTGACTCGCCCGGGTCCTTCCAGAAAATCACTCCGCACGATGAGCAACTGCGATTCATCCTGAAATGAGTCGCGAAGATGTCGCCGCGCCCGCAGACCGGACATTTGCGCGTCAGCGCCCTGCCGATGAGCATCGAGTTGGAAGGAGTCGCCGTCATTGGAGCCATTCTATCGCGCCGCACCGGCCTCTTGCCAAAATGTAACCATCGCGATGGGGGCCGTTACTCGCTAGTGCGATGCGGCCGGGGGAGGGGCGAGGCTCGGCGCGGGCGTGCCCGGCTGCGTGACGAAATTCGGCAGGTCGCGCACCGGGGTGATCTTGATCGCGATGACGCTGCCCTTGTCGAACTTTTCCTGGCTCGGCCGGAACAGCCCGACCCGCGCCAGCAGGTACCTGTCCGGATAGTCGGTGATGATGCGATTGATCACCTCCGGGTCGCTGGTGATTTCGGCCTTGCCAATGAAGGCAGGACCGTCGTCGGCGCCAATCCAGACTATCGCCGGACTGCCCCGCCGGATGCGCTTCGCTTTCCAGGTATCGAAATTGGTCTGGATTAGCAGCATGTGATCGGGCGTGGTGGTGAACCATACCGGCGCGGCTTTGCTTTGATTGCCGTCTTTGCGGACGGTCGCAATGTAGACCAGACTGGCTGTGGAAAATGCATCGATATCGCGCTGCGTCGCCTGCGCGAAGGCGGCGCTGCCGGCAGCCAGGATTGCCAGCACGGTCAACAGGATGGAGCAGGATGTACGCAGACGAACTCGGCGCGGCATGAATTTCCTCATCGGTGAGAAGTCGAATCAGTCTCCCAGAAAACGCCGCCTGACGAATACTTCGCCGAGGAACAACATGATCGCGAGGGGCAGCAGGAACGGTTGCGCACTGCGATTTACCGTGACCAGCGCGCCGGTCGGTTGCAGGATTTCCGCCACCGGCGCATCCAGCGCGCCGCCGGTCGCGAGCGCGAGATTTTTCAGCGTGGCGAGATTACGCGGGCGCAGGCGCACTTCGTCGGCATCGGCCGCCGCGGTTCCGGTCGAAGCGAAATCGCGCTGCATGATGACCCGCTCGGTGTCGCCGCCCTTGATCATCAGCATCGCGGTGTATTTGCCCCGCGGCAGTTGCCCCAGCTCCCCGCGGTAGAGCGCAGGGTCGGACTGCGGCGTCATCGCAACATCCATCGCGTGGCCGGGGCCGGACACGCGCACCACGAGGTTGGAAACCGGACTGATATCGACTTTCTCGGCGTCGATTCGCACGCCGCCATCGGATGCAGTTTCGACCCGCAGCGAAAATGGACCCGCGTCGCCGGGGCGCATCGCCCAGTTGACCAACTGTGACCAGAATTCCGCGTAGCGGTCCCATCGAATCCAGCTCAGCGTGGCCAATGAGTCGGGATCCGCGGTGAAGACAACCGCGCGCCCGAGTCCGTATTGCCACGCGGCGAGCAGCGGCGATGAACTGTCGTGGCGGGTGATCTTGAGCGGCACCTGCGCGCCGTCTTTGGGCAGCGTGGTCGCATAATAGTCGATCGGCGGCATCTGCTTGATGTCGATGCCGGTAAGAATCGCGCTCGGTTCGCCCGCTTCCAGCTCGGAGCGCCCCTGCTTGCGCCGGTTCATCGCCTCGCGAGTAAGGCCGACCAGCAGCAGCGGCAGCTTTTCGATATCCTGCACGCGATAGAAAGTGCCGCCGGTCGCCTGCGCGAAGTCCTGCAACAACTGCAGGTTTTGCAGGTCGGGACCGATGCGCAGCGTCGAGACCGGAATATGCTGCGCGGCAAAATCGGCGATCAGCGCATCATGATCGTGATACTGGCGATTGGTGTCGCCGTCGGTAAGCAGAAAAACCTGCCGCACCGCGATCTTGCTGTCGAGGATCTCCTTCTCCGCGATCTCGAGCGCGTCTTTGAAATCGGTGCCCCCGCCGGGCTCGAGGCGCTCGATACGATTTTCCAGCTCGGTGCGATCCTCGCCCAGCGGCGCCAGATGGCCGAGCACGTAAGGCTGCGAATCGAACGCGATAACCCCAGCCAGGTCGGTGTCATCGAGCTGGCGCATCAGCGCGATGGCCGCGCTTTTCGCATAGCGGATGCGCTCGCCGTCACGCACCGCGGGATAGCGCGAGTCGTAACTCATCGAGTTGCTGCGATCGATGCAGAGGAACACCGCGATCGGCTCGCGCGACGGCGGCGGTGGTTGCGGTTGAAACTTAACCGGCAGGGTTTTTTCCAGCGGCGAGCCCGCGAAACGCTCCTCGCGCAAAGTCTCGCCGGTCGCAACCAGGCCGCCGCCATAATCCGAGACATAGCGATTAAGCGCGGTCGCCGACGCATCGCTGAGCGTCGCCACGGTGGCGTCGGAAAGGATCACTGCCTGGTAGGGCAGGTAGTCCTCCGGATGAGTCGGCAGGCTGCGCGGCGAGATCACGGTGACGTTGTATTCGCGCAGCTTGAGGGCGTTGAGCAGGCTCTCGGGCGGGGCGCTGCCGGCGAGCAAAATTTGCGGCGGCGTCATCACCGTCAGCGCCGTTTCCGCCAGCGCATTCAACGCGACCATCGAGGATGGGATGAGCAGCCGCGCGCCCATGATATATGCGCCCGGCTGATCGATTCGATAGGGCAGCTCGAAACGATTGAGTCCGGGCTTCAACTCGACAGTCTGGGCGCCGACCGGATCCTTGTCGTTCAACAATTCGAGATTGATTTTGACCGGCGCGGGCGCTTCGCTTTCGATCGCAATATGAAAAGTGAAGCGCTGGTTGGCGCGCACCACGCCGGGCGCCTCGAAGCCGGTCAATGCGACCCGTTGGGTGGCCGAAAGCGGCGGCGCGGCGGAAAAAATTCGAACGTTGTTTTCCACCAGCGCGGGAATCTCCGCGGCCGCGTCGCCCACGGTCTGGTTACCGTCGCTAAGTAGCAAAATCCGCTTGTCAGCTTCCGGCGAAAACAGGCTGTCGGCCGCGGTGAGCGCCTCGCCGATATCGCTGGCGCCGGGATCGGCCGAAATGGGCGGCATCGTCAGCAGACGGGGATCGCCCATCGCCGAAAGCATGCGCACGTCGCGCCCGAAGCCGAGCACCGCGAGCTGACCGCCGGGACCGCCGGCGCGGGCCAGCTCGCGAACGTTGGTGCGCATCCATTTCTGCTGATCGGGCGCGATCGAGCGCGATTGATCGATCAGCGCGACCGTCTCGACCTGGCGCGACGCGGTGCGGGTGGGAATTCCGAATCCGCTCAGCGCGAACACCAGCGCCGCAAACGCGAGCACTCGCAGCGCTGCCGCGACGAGGCCGGCGGCAACCCTTCCGCGCCGCACCGCGAGCAGAGCCGGCAACGCGACCAGCGGCGTCGCGAGCAACAGCCACAACAAGAGGGGACGCTCAAACATGGCGCATCCCCCATCGATTCGCAGTTCGCAACAGCAACGCCGATTCGAGCACAATCGCAATCACCGCGAAGATGATCAGCAGTGCGGAGAGCGGCTGCACTTGAATGGGCGCCGCAGCCGACTCGGCTGCGCTCGCGGATTTCATCGCCGGCGCGGCGGGCGCCGCGATTGCGATCAGATCGGATTCGGAAGCGTCGTAGTAATTCGCATAGACGTCGGTCTTCCCAGTCGCGGCTTCGATCGAGTAATCGCCGGGCTGCAAGGGACGGATGCGCAGGCGGCCCCATTGGTCGCGCACCGCCACTATGGTGCCGGCGCCGGGCGCAACCACCTTGGCGTCGGCTGGAGCCGGCAGCGCGACAAAAGTTCCGGTCGCGACAATTTGCAATTCGCCGGGCGCGACCAGCTCCCGCGCCAGGTCGACCGTCGCCACCAGCGCATCGAGGCGATCGGGATCCAGCAGCAGATGTCCGCGGACATCGAAGGCAATCAACCCGAACTGCCCCGCGGGCAGCGATCCGCTCGCCACCAGCGGCACCATCTCATGCGCACCGGCGCCGGTGCCCGACGCTTTCACCGTCATCCATTCGGGCACAGTCACGGTGCGCGTCGGCCCGAGTGTAATCGGCGCGGCAGTCGAATCGGCGCGGCCCTCATTGGTCATTAGAGCCGCCGCCGAGGTGCCGGTGATGCGCACCCCCGGCACTTTGTCGGTCGCAGCCGCGGGCGGAAAAATCAGCATGACCGATTGCGCCGTGACCCCGGCGAGGTAGCAGTCGTGCATCACCGCGAGTGCATAGTGATCCGTCCCGGTGAAATGCGCGGGGTCGGCGGTTGCGATGATGAAGTTGCTGTTCACCGCCAGCAGCACCCGGGCGAGGTCGTCGCGCACCGCGGGATCGGGCGAAAGCACCAGCACGTGGGCGTGACTGTCGAGGGGGGCATTCGCGTAGCGGTCGTTATCGGCCGCCAGCGCGTCGTCATCGAGTATCCGCGCGTGCACCAGGCCGCCCGCCGTCACCGGACCGAAGGGCACGAGGATCTGTTCGCGCGCCGCGAGCAGGAGAGTCTGATGAAGGATTTGATTGCCGCCGTGGTCGATCGCGAGCTCGCACATGTGCGGCTTGGAAGCGAAGTTCCTGAGCACCACGCGGCCGCGGGTGCGGTTGGGGATTCCCGGGTCCAGCGAAACGATCGCGAGGTTGTCGGCGGGCGACCCGCTCTGGTGAAAATGGAACCCCGAGCTCAGCCCCGCATCGGCAATCACCGAGGCCGGCGGTTTCCGATCGGAGAAGAACTCCACCTCGCCTGCTGCGCGGGCACGCATCAGCGCGGCCGACTGCGCCGCGCGCCGTCCTGCTACCGCCATCGATTTCAAACCCGCAATGGCCTGGCGGATCGCGTCGCGATTCGCGGTCTCGGGATGAATCATGTCGGCTTCCAGCGCATAGCCGATGACGCTGAAGCGATCGCGGGCGGGAGCCCCATCGACAATCGCAAGCGCCTGCTTTTTGGCGACGTCGAGCCGCGTCCCGTTGTCTTCGCGCGCGCCCATACCCGCCGCGAGATCGAACACCAACGCGCGAGTTCGGCCCCGCGCGGTGGCCGAGGAGCTGCGCACGTAGAGTCCGGCCAGCGCGAGCGTGAGCGCGCCGAGCACCGCCATTTCCAGCCAGAACAACGGATCGATGCGCAGATGCCTGACCCGCGTGGTCGGCGCCGCGGCCTCATCGAAAAGCAGCAGGCTCGAAACTTCCAGGGTCGGGCGCGAGCGCGAGCGGAGATAGATCGCGAACAGAATCGCGATGCTGATGGCCCACAGCAGGCTCTGGGGATTAAGCACGCCCACCTAGCGAATCACCCCCATGACAGGAAGTTCGCGCTCCAAAATCGCATCGAGATGGCGCGCGCCGAATGCCTGCGCATGAATGATCGCGTGCCCGATGCAGAAATCGTGGATGCGCTCGGCAATCGCGGTGACGCGGTTGCGGCACGCCGCCGCCAGCTCCGGACCGAAAGCCACTTCGCGGAGTTCGCCGCTCTCGCTGTCGCGCACCCGGTAGAGTCCGGGCGGATAAGAACCCTCGGACTCCATCTCGCCCATCACGTGCACCAGTTTTACTTCCTGTCGAGTGCCGAGCAGATGAAGGATCGCCTCTTCGAAATCGGTTTGATTGACCAGGAAATCGGAAATTAGAATCACCACACCGGCGGGGCGGCGCTGCAACAGCATTTCGCCGATGGCGGCGGACAGCCGCGTCTCGCCCGCGCAGCGCGAATCGTCGAGAAATGGCTTGAACGCCTGATACTGCTCGCGCCGGCGGTAGAAGGGCGTGGACCGAAGCTTGATGCCGTCGCGCCCGGAGGAAAATGACACGATGCGCACCGCGTCATTCTCGGCCATGCCGATATAAGCGAAGGTCGCGGCGAGCGCGCGTGCGAGACCGAATTTGTCGTCGCGCTCCGGCATTGCCATCGAGGCGCTGGCATCGAGCATGATGGTGATCTCGACCTGGCGCTCCGCGCGGTAGGTGCGAATGAGCAGATCATCGAGGCGCGCGAAGGCGTTCCAATCGAGGAAGCGGAGATCGTCGCCCTCGGCGTATTCCTTGAAATTTTCCGGCTCGATGCCGAGGCCTTGCACCCGCCCGATGGTGCGCTGACCGGCCCGCACGGTGCGCGCGCGTTTGACGCCGAGCACCAGGCGATCGAGGCGCCGCAAAAAATCCGGCTCGAATGCGCGAGCTTCGAGCATGCGTTACCCTACGCCGGCCGCGCGGAGTGGATGGATCGCACCACGCGCTCGACGATGTGGCTGCCGTCGATACCGTCGGAGTGCGCGGCGTAGTTGAGCATGATGCGATGCGACAGCGACGACGGCGCGATCGCCTCGATATCTTCGCGCGCGACATTGGCGCGGCCGTCGAGCAACGCGCGAACCTTGCCGCCGAGGATGAGCGCCTGCGCGCCGCGGGGACTCGACCCGAACATCACGTAGCGATTCACGGTTTCCTCGTGGACCGCTTTCGGCGAATCCGACACGAACTTGGAATTCGCGGGCTGCGTCGCGCGCACCATCCGCGCGGCGTACTGCTCGATGGCCGGCGCCGCGATGACGTTGCGCACCAGCTTCTTGAGCGACTCGATGCGCATCGACGCCTCCTCGGGAGAGAACGCGGCCTCGACCCCGGCGTCTTCGGGACCGGTGGTGGTCGAGATGATGCGCACCAACTGCTCTTCATCGGGATAGTTGAGCTTGACCTTGAACAGGAAGCGATCGAGCTGCGCTTCGGGCAGCGGATAGGTACCCTCCATCTCGATCGGGTTGAGCGTCGCCATCACGAAGAAGGGCGGCTCGAGCGGGTAGGTTTTCGCGGCGACGGTGACCTGCAACTCCGCCATCGCTTCGAGCAGCGCGGATTGCGTTTTGGGGGTGGCGCGATTGATCTCGTCGCCGAGCAGGATGTTGCAGAAGACCGGACCGCGCTGAAATTGAAAATCGCGCCGGCCGTCCTGGCCACTGAGGATGACGCGGGTGCCGGTGATATCCGCCGGCATCAGATCGACGGTGAACTGGATGCGGTTGAAACTAAGATTGAGCGCGAGCCCCAGCGTTTTCACCAGGGTGGTTTTGCCGGTGCCGGGCACGCCTTCGATGAGCACATGGCCACCGGCAAAAAGCGCCATCAGCAGTTCCTCGACGGCCTGCTCGTGGCCGACGATAACCTTGTGAATTTCCGACTGGATGCGGCGGAAGACGCGGGCGAAGTCGCCCACCGTCGGCATCTCGACCGCGCTTACCTGGCTCATCGTTCGAAAACCTTCTTTATCGCGTCACGATCTTCTTCCGGGACCGAAGCGCGCGCGATGGGTTCGTCGGGATGCTGGCTGGAGTTGAGTGGCGTGCGGACCTTGGGCGGCAAATAGGCATGGCCGGAAGCTTGCGGACCCTTGGTTTCAGAGCGCGCGTCGATGGCGATCTCGAAGCCCTGGCCGCCGAGTTTGGGATCGGCGGGACTACCGAAAAGGGTGTCGGGATCGGCGCCGATACCATGCGCCGAGCCGCCATTACTGCTCGAATCGCTGCTGACCTGATCGGCGGATTTGTCCGAGGAATTGTCCGACTGGTTGGCCCGCTGCTCGGGCGTGCTGGTATCGTCGCTGGTGCCTCCGCCGACCGGATTTTTTTGGGTGTCAGCGGGCACCGGGTTGTTGGGCATGCTGGAGGAATCGTCGCCGCTCTTGGGGTGCTCGAAGTGTGCGTCGGCGTCCTCGCCTTTGCGATGAGGATTGAGCTTGAGCGGAGGGCGCTTCTCGAGTGAATCGAGGTCCTCGGAGTTGTCCGCGAGTTTCAAGGTGATGCGCGCGCGCTGCGCGGCACGCCCGGTCAGCTTGTCCTGCAGCCGGCCGGCGAGATCCTTGGCGTGGTTCATCATCCGGTCCATCGGAGTATCCGAGGAATTGGCGCGCCCGGCAGCGCCTTCCGCCGCCAGCTTGTCCTCGAGCCGGCGCATGGTCCGCGCGTCGGCGTGAACTTCGACACCGTCGTCCGAATCGGAATCGGCGGCGCGAAGATGCAGATCATTGAGGTCCACCGTCATCTGATCCTGGCCGGCAGGAAGCGGAATCGGCCTGCTACGCAAGCGCGCGATCAATGGAATGATGGCGACCGCCACAACCAGCGCGCCAAGAAAGCCGTAGATCGAGGGCGAGACGCGCCGCGCTTCGATGCGCGCGGGTGCGAATTCCTCCTGGCGGCTAAGGGTATCCTCGATCAGGTAGGACCACAGCAGCAGATGCTCGGGGGCATGGCGCAGCTTGATGACCTTCTGGCGCTGCCCGAGCTCGATAATGGTTTCGAGGCGTCCCTTCAGGTCGGCGCGCCGATCGGCGATCGAGGCCGCGGCGCCGCGATTCACATGCATCCGCCATGCGGCACCGACACTGTTGGTCACTCCGGCGATGGCGAGGACGCCAAGCATTGCGCCCACGACAAGAAACATCAAAGGCTGCAGATAAAAGGCCGCCAGGACAATTATTGCGCCGATCCCGACGAGCCAGCCCAGCGCGCCGAAGGCTCCGCGCTGCCAGGCGAGGGAGTTGAGGCGGATCCGAATCGCGCGAATGCGGCCGAAAATCAGCCCCAGTTTTTCTTCGGTTTTGCGCGCCTGGCGGGGAGAAAACATTGGTACTTCGGGGTGAAGAATCGAGGATAGTTAAACCCCCCATCATGCGCAACTTACTTTCTGGGCGCGGTTTCGAGAGCCGCCGGCCGCGGCTTAAAAAGTCCATCGCTAAAATGTCCATCCGATGATGGTTTTTACGAAGGTGCCATTGCTGGCGCGGGTCAGCCCGATCCCGACGCCGAGGTTCAGTTCCAGCTGGGGAATAAAATCGAAGTTCAGCGCCGGGACGATAAACTGCTGCTGATTCTGCACTGCGGGAAGCGGCTGAATCGCGCCCATGTCGGCATAATATTCGACTGCGGGCGACAGCCATTCATAAAGCAGCCCTTCGTATTCGACTTCACCCTGAGGCGAGATGGTGACGCCCTTATGCGTGCCGGGCCCGGAAAACGGCTTCTCGAAGGGCAGGTTCGCAACGATGGTGAGATGCCCGATATGGGTCTCGGCGATCGGTCGCAGCTCCAGCGTCAGCGGCTGCTCTTCGGCTGCGCGGCGCATGTAGTCGAGCTCGATATTGCCGCCGAAGGAGACCGGCCAGTCCATCGTCTGCGGAATTCCGAAATGCATCTTGGTGCGCGAGCCGGCGTATTCGTAGTGGCCGTTGTCGAGTTTCGCGGTGCAAAAATATTGGCCGACCTCGACGTGCGGCAGAATGCCATAGGTCGCCTCGATGGTCTCATGAATCTGGTACGGGTCGATCTGGCTTTTGGCCTCCTGCCCGACCGCCGTCGTGGTGGAATTGGAATGCAGTTCGAGATCGAGATGATACTGCGGGTCGGTCTCGGTCGGATAAATCTGGATTTCGTAGAAATCGATGGCGCACGCGTTGCGGGCCGCGAACATCATTGTGCACACGACCAGCGCAGTGGCGAAGCTTTTCCCCGCGACGCGCATCGGAGGCGCTACTCTTTCGGCTGCGGCAAGCCGGCGGCGTCGCGCGCCTCGAGCGCGAAGGCCGACCAATCCATCTCCTCGCGGCCCTTGGCGATGCTGGCGAGGAAGTGGTCGCGCACAATGCCTGCCACTGGCATCGGCACATGCACCTCGCGTCCACTTTGCAAGACCAGCTCGACATCCTTCAGTCCCAGCGGCAGGCGAAATCCGGCCGGCATATGACGCATCTGTGCGATGGCTTTTCCGTATCCCTGGTAGACCGGGCAAGCGAACAGCGTTGAGGTCAGCATCTCGATGGCGGCGACGCGATCGACGTTGCTCTTCTCCAGCATCGCGAGTACCTCGGCCATCGATTCCATGGCCGCCGCGATGAGAAAATTTCCCGAAAGCTTGACCGCATTCGCCGCGCCGGGGTCCTCGCCGAAATCGAAGGTCTTCTGCCCCATCGCATCGAGCAGCGGTGCGATTTTATGCTTCGCGGCGGGAGGCCCCGAGGTACAGATCCAAAGACGTTTTGCTTCCGCGGCTTCGGGCCGGCCGAATACCGGAGCCGTAACATAGATGCTGCCGCGCTCCTCGTGATATCGCGCCAGCTTGCGCGAGGTCGCCGGCGCGATAGTGCTCATCGAGATGTGGATGCCGCCGGGTGCGAGGCGCTGCGCGATGGTATCGACGCCGACGACCGCCTCTGCGACCGCCGCGTCATCGGCGAGCATGGTGATGACGATGCCACCCGGCGCCGCGACCGCGGCCGCATTCGACATAAGTTCTGCGCCGCGCTTGAGGAGCGGATCGGCCTTTGAAGCAGTCCGATTGTGGACGCGCAAATGGTGACCGGCAGCGAGCAGATTAGCCGCCATCGGAAGACCCATCGAGCCGAGGCCGATAAAACCGATATCCATGCGCAGGTTCCTCCTGGGACGAGTTGTCAGGTCGATGCTATCGGGAGTGCACGACGCCAATCCTCGGGCATTCGGCTTCGATCGGGCATCGCGAGCACCATGGCGACACCGGCTGGCAGAGCGTCTGACCGAACGCGACGAGGGTCGTATTGTAATCGATCCAATGGCGACGGGGCAGGACTTGGCGCAGCGCCATTTCGGTTTGATCGGGCGTCTTGCTCGCGACCAGGCCCCATCGATTCGAGATGCGATGCACGTGAGTATCGACGCAGATGCCGGGCTTGCGAAACGCCTGGGTCACGACGAGGTTGGCGGTCTTGCGCCCCACGCCATTGAGCGAGAGCAAATCATCTAAATTGTCGGGAACCTCGCCGCCGAATTTATCGATCAGGTCGCGGCAAATTCCGCGAATGACACCGGCCTTGGTGCGATAGAAGCCGACCGGATAGATGAGCTTCTCGAGAGCCTTAGGCGCCAGCGCCAGCATCGCGGTGGGAGTGCGCGCCTTCGCGAACAACTTTTCGCATGCGACCGCAGTGGTTTCATCCTTGGTGCGCAGGCTCAGGATGCATCCGATGAGGGTGAGGAACGGACTCTGATTTTGTTGCGCGGCGAGGGCGACGATGGGCGCATTCCACTTGGGCGCCTCCTTGGCGAGGACGCGCAGCAGCTTGGCCACCGTCTTGCCGGTGACGCCCGGCACGACGGCGCGCCTGGCGCGTCGTGCCCGAGCGGCCTTGGCCTCAAGCGCTTCCAAGGTTGTGTTGGTCGCGCTCGCGCCGAATCTGTTGAAGCGTCATACGGACCGTTGAAGCGGCGAGCGGCTCGCCGGACTCGTAAGCCCACCCAGCGCGCTTTCTTCGAAGCCTCGCAGTCTGCGGCGATGAAGTCGGGGCCCTGCGATCCCGATCGTCCCCGATTTTCAAGCGGTGATCGAGGTCACGACCGGAATCATCGAGGAGCGGGCTCTGAGGTTGTCTGTTTCTTTTCTTCATCGGGGGGCGGACCGTTTCAGATCACTATGTCGGGGCAGGCGCACTCGAAAGTCGTCGACCGGTACGGCGTCAGCTTCCGTAACATCGCCAAATTCTATTCCAACGAATCGATCGATGTCAGCCTCGGTCCCTCGGTGTAGGGGCCGTTCGCGAAGCGCCCCTATACCGAATCAGAACCAGGCGGATCAGCGGCAGCATCATTTGACGCCTTCGATGTTTCGGGGCTAGCGTTTGCCACCGGCGCATCTGTTTCGCAGGAGGGTAGCCATCATGGATGTCGGCAAGGACAAACTGCTGGAGATGTATCGCTCGATGCAGCGCATCCGCCAGTTCGAAACCAAAACTCGCGACCTTGCGCTCGCCAACGAGCTGCCCGGATTCGTCCATGTCTCGATTGGCGAGGAGGCTTCCGCGACCGGCGTCTGCGCGGCGCTGCGCAAAACCGATCGCATCACCTCGACTCATCGCGGTCACGGACATCTGCTCGCCAAGGGCGGCCAGCTCAACCGCATGATGGCGGAGCTCTACGGCAAACGCACCGGCTACTGCAAAGGCAAGGGCGGCTCGATGCATATCGTCGACTACGCGCTCGGCATTCTCGGCGCCAACGGCATCGTCGGCGGCGGCTTGCCGATTGCGACCGGCTCGGCGCTCGCCGCGGTGATTGCCGGCAAGGACGACGTGACTGCGTGCTTCTTCGGCGACGGCGCATCCAATGAAGGCACCTTCCACGAATCGCTCAACCTCGCCGCGGTGTGGAAACTGCCGGTGGTCTTCGTATGCGAGAACAACGGTTACGGCGAATTCACGCCGATGCAGACGGTGACCTCGGTCCGCGATATCGCGCAGCGCGCGCAGGGCTACAACATCCCCGGTTTCATCGTCGACGGTAACGATGTGATGGAAGTTTTCCGCTTCGCCAGCGAGGCGGTCGCACGCGCGCGCGCCGGCGAGGGTCCCACGCTCCTCGAATGCAAAACCTACCGCTGGGAAGGGCACGTGGTGGGCGAGGCAGCGTTCCTCGGCGAGGGCGCGTATCGTCCGACCGCGGAAGTCGAGGCCTGGAAGCTCAAATGCCCCATCATCAGGTATCAGCAATTTCTCGTCAGCGGCGGGAAGATCGACCAGGCCGAACTCGATCGCATCGATAAGGAAACCACCACCGAACTCGAGGATGCGATCAAATTCGCGCGCGAGAGCGAGTTGCCCGATGTCTCCGAAGTAACCGACGACGTCTACGCCGACTAACGAGGCCGCGACTATGCCGCAAATCAATTTCATCCAGGCGATCAACTCGGCGCTGGTCGAGGAAATGGAGCGCGACCCGCTCACCTTCGTGATGGGGGAGGACGTGATCCTCAGCGCGTTCGGCGCGACCAAGGGCCTCATCGACAAGTTCGGCCCGGTGCGCGTGCGCAACACACCCATATCGGAAGCGGGTTTCGTCGGTGCGGCGGTCGGCGCCGCGATGGCCGGCACGCGGCCCATCTGCGAGGTCGAGTTCGCGAGCTTTTTCTATTGCGCCTTCGATCAGGTCTGCAACCAGGCCGCGAAACTGCGCTACATGTCCGGCGGCCAGGCGACCATGCCGATCACATTTCGCGCGGTCTACGGCGCGATGGGCGGCGCGGCCGCGCAACACTCAGA
>Ga0074044_10003542_pt1 | contig 13218 bp, 9 predicted proteins | sample BogForMeECP23OM1_FD_94443 | JGI IMG/M metagenome (GOLD analysis project Ga0074044, IMG submission 94443) | Bog forest soil microbial communities from Calvert Island, British Columbia, Canada - Bog Forest MetaG ECP23OM1 | ecosystem: Environmental > Terrestrial > Soil > Wetlands ...
CACCTGTCGAAAGATCTTCCACTGAAGTTCGTCCGTATCCTGGAATTCGTCGATCAGCGTCACCCGATAGCGCTCGCGCAGGGTCGCCGCGAGCGATTTGCCGCGAGGACCGTCGAGCGCGTCGGCAAGCCACGCCAGCATGTCTTCGTAGTCCGGCGTTCCGCGCTCGCGTTTTCGCGCGTCCATTCGCGCAGCGATAGCGAGCAGCAGTTCGTCAACCACGCGTTGCTCGATAGTCAGCGCCGGTTGATTGAGTTCGCGCCCCGCCGTTCGCAAGTAGCGTTGGGAGTGAGCCTGCCAGAGCAGTTCCTCGAGGTCATCTGAAGTGCGTCGCTCGTCCGAGAGCCACTCATCGATGAGCCGCTTGACGCGATCGTCCGACTTCAGCCGCTCGCGCAATTCGGCGCGCAGCGCCTCGTGGAACTGGAGACGACCGCTCGTGAGGTCAATTCCGAAACGCACTCCGCTGTCAAAAGCGAGCTCCGTGAGCATTCGACGGCAAAAGCTGTGAATCGTGTGAATGGGCGAATGATGAAACGAAAACAACGCGGCCGTCAGTCTTTGCCGCTCGTAGTCACTCAACCGCTTGCGCTGCGATGGGTGCGCGGCGTCCGCACTATGCCCGGACAGGACGGCTTCGATCGTCGCGCGGATTCGCGAGCGCAGCTCGGCCGCCGCCTTCTCGGTAAACGTCACGACCAGGATCTGATCGAGCAGAGCCGCGCCGGTGAGCAGAAGATCGACGACGATATGCTCGATGGTAAACGTCTTGCCGGTGCCGGCGCACGCGTCCATAACTTTGTGCCCGCCGTCGAGAATTTCATCGAGGATCGCGGGCCGATAGTAATCGATCTTTGCCGGGGCTGGAGGCGCGCTCATCTGAATATCCCGATTATTGGGTTGAAGCGGCGCGCGACGATTTTCGCGATCTCTTCTTCTTCCGGCGGATCGAAACTGGCGACGTTTCGCACGGGTCCGTATTCGGAGCTGCTCTTCGAGAAATCATCGAAGCGGATGCGCTCGACAGCTTCGACCAACTCGCGACGATTCGGGGGCTTGTGCAATTCCTTGACGACTTCCGCAACCGCCTCGATCGGCAAAAAGTAGTCGTTACCCGTCGAAAGCAGATCGCCGACGACCGTGGTGAGGAAGCCGAGCGCCGAATCCCGGTCCATCGGCGCGAACTCGCTAATAAATTCGCTCTGCTTCGTTGACTGTGTTCCGATCACGATCGCGCGAAATCTCGCGAGCAGATTTGCTCCGGTGGCGGCAAGGAGAATTGCGCTCAGAAACGCCGGGAGAAAATCTTTCGGCGTGACCTTCTTATGAAGCACGCAAGCGATCGCAGCTCCCGAGTCCGGCGACACAGTCCGAAGCGTCCCGTAGAGACTCACGCGCTGCGTCACTATCGATCCGTCGCGGCGGCGGACGTTGGCGTTCAGCGCGATTGGGGCAAGAATCTCGCCGGCGTCGGCGAATTCGCCGGCGCGTCCGATCTGGATGTCCTTCCATCCGTCGAAATCGGTCACGCCGGCTTGGGAAGCCTGCGCGATCCATCGACGAAGCGCCGCGGCGTCAGCCGTCGCAGCGGTCTGCGCAAACTGCCCGGCAGGTGCGCGCCCATTGGCCTGCGCAATCCGAACCTGGCGCGCGTACTCTTCGTCGAGCGCCTCGGGCCTGGCGCGGGCGCGCCAGAAGACCTCGCGCAGCATCACGGTACGATCGAGCCGCGACTGCTGGACCGGCTCGTCTTGCGCCTGCTCAGGGGCATCTTCGTCCTCCAGCATTCCGAGCGAATAACGCGCGGCGCCCTGCAAAGGACATTCGAGATATTTTCGAAGCGCGGCTATCGGAAGCGCGAGCTCTTCCGCCGGCGCGTGGCGCGGCGCGGCGGGCGCTGTTTCGAATTCGGCGAATTGCAAATCCTCTTGCAGGCGCTCGCGCAACTTCCCGCCGAGACGATCCAACAAGCGCTCACGATCCGGCTTTGCTCGATGCGTCGCAGCGGCATCGATTTTTTGCCGGAGCGCGAGCATCCGTGCGCCGCGGCGCGCGTCGGGATCGAAGCTCGCGAATTCATGATCGCTGTTTGGAGTTGCGCGATCGGCGAATTCAGGAAAATATTTCAAATCATAACGGCTGACCGGATGTTTCACCGTCAGCTTCGCAAGCGTCTTTTCATCGATGAAGCCCCGCAGCATGTATTGCAGTTCGCGAACGACGGACGAGGGTTCGAGGGCGTCGCCAGTTTTCGCGTCGCGAGCAATGTAGGAGAAAAAAATCCGCTCGCGCGCGGCCAGGATCGTCTCGAGGAATAGATAACGGTCGCGCTCGGCCGGAGTGACATCGCCCGCGCCGCGCTTGAGCATCCGCAGATCAAGCGGGTCGCGACGTTCGCGCTCAGGAAAGGCAGCTTCGTTCAGCCCGAGCGCAAAGATGACTTTGAACGGGATCGAGCGCAGCGCGGAAAGCGATCCAACCGCAACACCCCGCCCCGAAAATTGTCCGTGACGCGATTCGAGATCGGTGATTCGCGTTGCGATCATCTCACGCGCCGATTCGTACGACATTGGACCAATGTTCAGTTCTGAGTCGCCGATAGACTCGATCGCCTCGAGGAAACTGTCCCTAACCCGTTCATCGAGCACGCTCGCCGGGCGGAGGTAGGTGTTCAAAAATTCGATGAGCATTCGCGACCATTGCCGGGGCGTGAGCTGCGCGTTGCGCATCGAGAGCGCGTCGGCGATGAGCGAGCGAGCCCTGCGCATGAATCGCGCCGCCGTCTCGAGTTCATCCTGCGCCACTTCAAAGGGCAGGTAGCTCGGGGCGGTTGCTCCGGTCTCATAGAATGCGGGATTCCCGCCGCTCTGACCGGTCAGCATTGTGCCCAGCGCGAGGCGCTTGATCGCCTGATCCCAGTGATAGAGGCCGCTCGGAATGTACGTTTCTTTCAATTCGTCGTCGTCGGCGCCGAAGAAAATGCCCAGCGCCTCGCTCCATCGCGGCCACAGGTCGGCGTCGATTCGGGTTTCGCTTTCGCTGTTCAACGCGGGATGCGTGAGCAGCCGGATCATTTCCGCGCGCGAAAAGCGGCCGCGCGGCAGATTGAGAAGCAACTCGACTGCCTCGGCGACGCGGCTCGCGCCGGCGATGCTGCGGCCGGCGAGATCGATTGGGATTCGGTGCTGCTTTCGGAACACGCTCTCGAGGTGCGCCAGGTAGTCGTCAACCGCAACGTCAGGAATCAGCACCGCGATTTCGTGAAACCGAATGCGCTCGGCGCCGCCGCTGGCGGCAAGTTTCTCGTTGTCGCGAACGATCGACCAGATCTCGTTCGCGACGATTTCGGCCTCGCGTCGAATTCCCGGAGTGGCAAGAAACCGGATTCGCGCTTCGTACGGCCTGCCCTTGCCATCCTCGACGTCCGGGGGCTGCGGCTGGCGATCGAGAATGTTCTGCTGAAGAGCTTCGAGCAGCGTCGGTGGTTCGCGAGAAACCGGATCGGAAAAGAGCGGCGCGAAATCGCATTGCGACAGTTCGTTGAGCAGCCGAATGTATTCACGGCCCGGCCGCCCCCAGAGCCTAAGCGCAGGCGGGTCGGAAGATTCATTCAACGCGAACGGGTCTTCGGATTCAGCGAGTTTTTCTCCGACTTTGTCTTGACGATGAGCCCATGCGGTGAGCGCGCCGCGGCGCGAAGTGTCCACATCGTCCCAAAACTCGCGGCACGGATTGAGCGCGTAGATTCGAATATCGCCGAGCGCGCCGAGTCGCGCGAAAATTTCCGCATAAGCATTTCCCGCGTACGAGGCGCCGAACACGTGAAGCGCCGCCGGCAGGGCAGATCTGAGGTGCTGGCTGTCGGCCGCCTCGAATGCATCGGGCAGCATCATCAATCGAGTCTCGCGCTCCAACAGCCATTGCTCGCGCACGCGGCCGTGCGAATCGAATACCGACTGCCACAAATGCCGCTGCCATCGCTCAGTCTCGCCCATCGCATCAACGTCAGATAGCCGCGCAGCGCGCCATTTCTCGATCATGCGCCGCCTCGAAATCGAATACTCGCGAAACAGCCGCGCCAACTGTGCGGCAAGCAGGATCGTTCTGAGCTCGACGTCGGCGTCAGTTTTGGATCCCGCCTGGATGTAGTCGCGCGCCGGCTTCAAGTCGGGGTCGTCGCGATGGCTCGAACTTCGAAGGCACTCGAACAGGATCAGTTGGAGCTCATCGGCGTCCAGGATCTTCAGGTTCTTGTCCGTCGATTGGAGAAGTTCGGCCAGATAATTCCGCAGGAACGGGAATTTCAGATTCGCCGCGACGCCAATTGATTCGGCCAGCCGATAGCGGACGAATTGTTCGACGATGCGGTTGGGTACGACAATCGAGACCGGCTCGAGCGGCTCGCGCCTCTGATGCGCGGCCACCGCGGTGGCCAGCGGCGCGATCAGATTTTCGAGGCGATTGGAATAGCAAAGACGAATCATCGCGGCACAACTATGGATCGCGGTTCAGCTTTTAGGAACATATATTGTGATGCTGACAACCGTTGTCATCGGAGAGGCGGGATAATTCGGTCGGCAAACTTTCGGAGAGGATGCGATCATGAAGAAACCTGGCCGCAAACCCACCTACGGCGCCGCGATTCGGCTGGCACGAATCGCCGCCGGGTTGTTCTCGAAACCATACGGCTGGAGTTTCAGGGCGATCGAGGAAAGCCTGGACATTTCCGAGCGCACACTTGCCCGTTACGTGTCGGTGCTGCGCAGCGATCTGCTCGACTGGCGCGGCGGTCCGATCGTTGAAGTTGCCGGCACGGGCGGCGAGCGCAAACTTCGGCTGGTCAGTTCGATGAAAGCCGCGGAGGCGTCTTCGTACCAGGTCGCGCTGCTGTATTTCTCGCTGACCGTGCTCAAGTTCCTGGAGGGCACGGTGTTGGAAGAAGGCGTGGAAGGGCTGTGGGAGAAGATTTATCAGAACCTGAGCCTTACCCAGCAGACGCGGCTGTCCGACCTCGAGCGCAAGTTCTACGCCGTCCCATACGCGCCCAAGGACTACGGTGAGTTCAGCGAACAACTCGACGTAATTTTGCGAGCGCTGCTGGATCAGATTCGGCTCAAAGTCGACTACGCCGGTCTGACCGGCGAGGGCCGGCAACACGACTTCGATCCATACTCGCTGATCGCCTACCGCGGCGGTCTTTACATTCTCGGTTACAGCCATCGAGTCAGCGCAATCATCTATCTCGCGGTGGAGCGAATCCGCTCGGTCGAATTCATCCGTCAACCCGACGGGAGCTCGGCGCGGTTCATCTATCCGCGCGGCTTCGACCCGGCGGCGCACAGCGAAGGGACTTTCGGAATTGTCGAAGGCCCCGAGACCAGGGTCGAACTGAAGATTCACAGCGAACAAACCGAAGCGTACGTCCGTTCGCGCACGATTCATCGCAGCCAGCGTTTCTCGCGTCGCCGCGACGGTACGACGATCATGACGATGACGGTCAGGGGCACGACGGAGTTGGCGAACTGGATAATGAGCATGGGGCCGTGGATCGAGGTGCTCAAGCCCGCGTCTCTGCGCAAGGAAATCGCGCAGCGCCACGGCGGAGCATCGCGTCTTTACCGCGTCGGTTAGTGCAATGGCGAAATCCATTATATGCTTGCGGGCGGGCGACCCATGATCATACTAACCGGCGGCGCGGGCTTCATCGGCAGCAATATTCTGGGCGCGCTGAATGCCAAGGGCGTCACCGACGTGCTGGTAGTCGATCGGCTGGGCGATAATTTCCGCAACCTTTGCGATCTGCGGTTTTCGGACTTCATGCAGCCCGGGGAATTCGTCCGGGCAATCGAGCGCAGGATTCTCCCCGACCGAATCGAAGCGATTTTTCACCAGGGCGCATGCGCCGACACCACCTGCGACGACGGCCGCTACATGATCGAAAACAATTTCACGTTTTCGAAGTCGATTCTGCACTTCGCGCTCTCGAGCAAAGTGCCACTGGTGTATGCGTCAAGCGCAGCCGTGTACGGCTCATCGAGCGCGTTCGCGCCGTCGCGCGAAAACGAACGCCCACTCAACCTCTACGGGCTGTCCAAACTCGCTTTCGACAATCACGTGCGCAGCGTTGCCGCCAGATCCGAGAGTACGGTGGCCGGTCTCCGATACTTCAACGTCTATGGTCCGCGCGAATCCCACAAGGGCAAAATGGCGTCGATGGTGTATCAGCTCTACCGGGATTTGAAGGCGAGCGGACGCGCACGGCTGTTCAAGGGCACCGATGGATACGCCGACGGAGAGCAACTGCGCGATTTTATTTTTGTCGACGACATCGTTCGCGTAAACCTGGCGCTTGCCGAAGGTCCCGTGCGCAACGGCATCTTTAACGCCGGCACCGGACAGCCGCGCAGCTTCAACGACGCCGCCAGGATAATAATCGCGCAGATCGGTGCGGGTGAGATCGAGTATGTGCCGTTTCCCGAGAACCTGGCGGGCAGGTATCAAAGCTTCACGCGAGCCGAGCTCTCGACGCTGAGGAATGCCGGCTACAACGATCCCTTTTCGAGCCTGGAAGATGGAATCGCGCAGTCGATCGATGCCTGGAATCGAGAGGTCCCCGTGGGCACGGGCAGGCAGGGGTGACCCCTGCACTCAGTATTAAGGCCGCCCGCCGTTGGCGGGCGCGGCCCTTGCCAACGGCTTAATACTGCGTTGCCGTCGCCACGGCCAGGGGTGCCCCCTGCACCCAGTGTTAAGACAAAGATGCGGGACTTCGTCCCAGTTGAAGGGGGTTGGTGAAGAAAGCCATGCACACTAGCGCGGAGGCTTCAGCGGATGATTCCTGAAAAAGTCCAGCATCGCAGCCGTCCATTCTTTGGGCCAGCGCGTGTGATTACCAAGACCGACTATCGATCCCATAGTATCAGCCGTTGATTTCGCGGGAGCCTTTGGATCGGTGCCGCACGAATCGGTACATGAGTAAACCCGTTGATGGTGATTGTCGAGGATCACGTCATCGACAACTACTCCGGCTGCATTTAATTCGCTCGCCAGTTGCTCGTCATTGGGACAGATGCCGCCGACGTCGCAGCTGTTGTGGATATGCATGGTTCGTGCGGCCGGATTGAAGATCTGAATCTGTGCGTTAGTCCCGGGCGGTCCGGCGACCGGTTGCTGCTGACAAGGATCGTCGAACGCGCCGAACGGATTGGGTCCCGAATAAACGGCCGCCGCCGCGATGTTCGGACGATTCAGCGCGTACAGAAAACCCATCGCGGCTCCGTTGGACCATCCGGAGACGTAAATCCGGGCGGCATCGACCTTGCCGGTCGCGAGCTGGGCCGCAATGAAATGATCGATCGCGGCCGCGTCCGCATTTTCCCGCCAGGTCGTGTCTCCGATCTTTACGTCACCGGCCGGGTTCAACTGGCGATACCAATTATCCCATCCAACTCCCGTGTTGTCCGGAAATGGGTAGTAGTGCGTCGTTTTGCGTCCCTCAGGAGCCAACACGATGTAGCCGACCTGTTTCGGATCATCGGTGAGTGAGACGGAATCCTGAAGGTCAAGTATATTGGTCTGAGTAATCCATCCGGCCGAAAACAGCGACGGATGCAAGTAAACGATCATTGGTAACTTGCGATTTGCGCCTGTGGATTTGGGCTCGTAGAGGCAAGCGTAGCGATCGATGCGGTCCGCGTCCTTCCACGGACCGATCAACTTACCTGCGCCGCAATTGGGTTTGACTTCCGAAAGTACCGCGGCTGACGGATCGCCAAATGGCCCGCATGCGGGCGGCGCGACGCTATCGGTGGACGCGCTGCCGCATGAAAATAAGCAGGCGATCACGCCCAAGCAAATTGTTCTCTTCACAACTCTGCTTTAACATATCAAGGAGCACGGCCTAAACCCGTCAAGTAACCGTGAGGCAAAACGGAAATTCCGGCTTAGGCTATCGCGGGGGTATCAGCTTTTGTCCGGGCGCGACAGCACAGCAGACTTGGAGTTCGAGGTCGCCGCGACGAGCACTCTCGCAGCGCCCGCCCGCGCGCGCATCATGGCGCTGTTCCGCGCGTCGTATCTGGATGCCAACGAGGCGTACCTCGAGCGCTCCCTTGGCCGGCTGCGCTTCATCGCGACCGCAACGTCGGCCGGCGCGCTGGCCGGTTTTGCGTTAGGCGAGATGCGCATCATGGATCTGCCGCGCGCGGCGCAGCAGGCGGTCGCGCTGGCGGGGATGTGTTGCGTCGATGCCAAGTTGCGCCGCCAGGGCCTGTTCCGCGAACTCGAGCGGCGTGCGTTCATGGCCGCGGGCGTCGCGTCCGGGTCACGCGTGTTGAGCTGCGGACGCGTGGCGCATCCTGCAAGCTTTCGCACCATGACCAGTAATCCGACGCACGTGCCGAAGCGTCACATCCGGCCGACGCCCTGGCAGCAGGAAATCGGCGCGATCATCGCCCAAGCGTACGGCGTCCATGGTTTCGATCCGGAGACTTTCGTTTGCGCCGGCAGCGGCACACCAATCGGCTATCCTAGAATCGAGATGGATGTCCGACCGCAAGAGTGGGACGTCTTCGCCCCGGTCAACCGCAACCGGGGCGACTCCCTGCTCGGTCTGTGCTGGTTCCCGGACGCTCCACCGGGATGGTGACTCTTCACACTGTCGTGGCAGGGCAATCCGCGCGCGGCCGAGGGCGGCTTGCGCTCGACAATTCCGCTGAACTGTGCGCCCGCATGCGCCTGGGCTCGAGCTCGCGATCCTTTGCTTATTTTGACGCGGCAACGGTCGCTTTGTTCGCTGGTCGCCACGCCGCATCCGGATCGTACGCCGCCATCGCGCCGGCTATCTGGCCGGTATTGGGACCCAGGTCCTTTTGATAGACCTGACCGTCCTGATTGACGATGAAGGTCATCACTCCAGAGTCGCGATAGCTGGCGGGATAGGCAACCAGCGCGAATCCTCCGGTCATCTTGCCCGCGACGATATAGGTTTTGGCGCCACCGGGCGCGTTGGCTCCTTGACCGGTCAGCAACCGGTAAAAGTAGCCGTGGAAGGGATGCGGTTGGCCGGTGTGCTGATAGCCTTCGCTAGCCGCTTCAGCAACCAGGGGACCGAGAGGACTATCCGGCTGCGCGCCAGCCTTGACCTCCCAGTATAGGCCGTCCTGCGTTCCTGCCGCGCTGCGGAACTTCTGCGCGTATTGATGCTCCGGCGCACCGTCGTGCAGCGCGGAGTAATAATCTCGCTGGGCATCGGCGATCGCACCGCAAACTTTGATCGCGGCCAGTTCATTGGAGCCGATTCGCCGAAATAAAATCTCCTGCTTGCCGTAATCCGTGTCGAAGTACCACTGCGATCCAGTTTGCCGCAGCGGTATCGGAGTCGGCCAATTCTCGGCGCCGATGTAGAGGAAGGTTCGTCCATCGGCAGCGCCGGCAAACTGATGCGACGCGTGATACTTGGCGGCAAAGGTATCCTGTTTGTTCTTGTCGGCGACCCGATCGCCGGAGGAAATCAGGTCGCGTGCGGATGGACCCAGAATCGCCAGCATCGCCGCCTCATCGTGATTCTGTACGGCTGCGGCAAAAGCGTCGGCCGCCTCCATAGCCGACTTGAAGGTCTTCTGGCCGGGCACTTGTGCCAAGGCCGCCGGAGGGAACCCAAGCCCAAGTACGAGGCTGATCGACAAGACCCACAGAGCCAGCCAACCGGCCGTGCTTCTTCGATTACCGTCTATTGGTTGACGCATTGCTTTCCCCTGCCATCGGCGATTAGTGGCCATGACTGTCGCCTCCGCTGCCGTCGCCACTGTGTCCACCGCCTCCGCCGCCGCCACTGTGTCCACCGCCTCCGCCGCCGCCACTGTGCCCGCCGCCATCATGCCCGCCGCCGTCATGTCCGCCGCCGTCATGCCCGCCGCCATCATGTCCGCCACCGTCATGTCCGCCACCGTCATGTCCGCCGCCGTCATGTCCCTCGCCTCCGCCGCCATAGCTGGTCCGACCACGCCCGCTCTCATCCCAAGCCTCGTAACCAGGAGCATAGCCGCCGAACATGCCGGGGTACGAATAGCCGCCGTAGCCCCGATAGACGTTGGTCGAGTAGTAGTTCGGGTTCCCGCCTCCCCAGCCTCCGCCGCCGTCGTAGCAACCCATCACCAGAGTTGCCAAAAGCAGCGCTCCAAGGATCGTCACTTCCCGACTGCCGATAAATCGCATTTTCATTTTGATAAGCTGCTCTCTGCTTGGAGGTTGATTTTTACCTGGCAGATTTGAACCGCTCGGGGACTGCGCAACTTCAGGGCATCTCGAGCAAACACTTGGCGCAGAGCGCCCATCGCGCGTGCCCGCCCGCGGGCACAACCAGGATCGCGGCGATCGACAGGTTGGCATCGCCACAGCGGCGGCAAATCAAGTCGTCGCCCTCGCAGCGGGCTTCGAAGCCGAACTCAGCAATCGCGGCTGGATCGTCGATCAACTCGACGCGTACAAAGTTGGGGGCAGTTTCCAAAGCTTCACCCGGTGAACTCGCGGATCGCACGGAGCCCAGTCTTGCGATTCCTTTGCGACGCCCTCGGTCAGCGATTTCGGATCGTGCGCCTTTACGCCGGGACCTGCTTATCGGTGATCGTCACTCAATTCAGTTGCGCACCAGTTAGATGCGCACCAGCTTGCGCGTTCTTCATGGAATCGAAAAGCTTGGCGACCTGCACGACCATCTGTCGTCCCTGCCGAATCACGAACTTCTCGCGCTCCAATCGCGCCAGATGCTCGGTCACTCTTGGCCGCGAGGCGCCGACGAGGTTGGCGATGTCCTTGTGGCTGAAAGATACGCGCAGCAGGGTGCCGCGCGATTCCTCGATTCCAAAGTCTGAACATAGTTCCAGCAGCGCAACGGCAATTCGTTCGTGCAGGCCAAGGTTCAGGAAACTCGAGCTGCGGAGCAGGAGGCGATACCACTGCTTCAAATCGTTTTGATGAAATTGCTTGAAGGCGGACTGGCGAGCATTTGTGGTGATGCCGTCGAAATCATCCCAACTGACAGTGCCAACGCGGCAATCGTTGTAAGCCTCGCACTGAAAACCCGACTGGCTGAGCGGCAGCGCAGGGAATTCGGGAATCGGTCCCGGCGCGAGCATCGCCACCGTGACCCGCTCATTGCGCGCGTTCAGGCAGGTGATGCGCGCAATTCCTGCTAACAGGATGTGAGCATCATGGGCCATCGCCGCCTCGCGCATAATGACGGCGTGCCGTTTGTAATTGGCCAGCACAAGTGCGCTGACCAGCAGCGCAAGCTCAGGCGGCGAGAGCCACGAAAGAGCCTTGAGCCTGCTTAGTCTGTCGAGATCGGTTTCACGGGCGGTGTTTCTTTCATTCAAAATCGCACCTCGTACAGGATTGCCCCCGGTAGAAACCCAAGCATACTCCATCGGCGCCGATAAGAGAACCGCGATGTTACCCGCATGACGGATGCTCTGTGCTCTATGGAACCTCCCGGTCCGGCTGCAATTTGAACCACCCCGGCTCTGGAAGCTGATATACCATTAAAATGGCTTAAGCGCAAAGGTGCTCGCATAAGTAATATTCATGCGTTCAGCGGCGATTCCCGATGGCGATTTTCATGTTATTGAGGTCTGCCTAATACAGTGACATTGCTAACATCCTGTGTTAAACCGCGGGCATGGGATTTCCAGCAGGGGTAGGCAGAAACTTCGCAGCACTGGAGCGCCGCCGCATGCGCGCGGCGAGTCTGCTGGCGAAGGGACTGAGCCAGTCGGAAGTGGCGCGCCGGGTCGGTGCGCATCGGCAGTCGGTGAGCCGGTGGGCGGCCGAGTTCCACGCCAAAGGGCTGGCCGGACTGAAGAAGGCTGGCCGGGCCGGACGCAAGCCGCGGCTGAGCGCGGAGCAAATCAACCAGATCGAGCGGGGACTCAAACGCGGGCCGCAGGCGCTGGGGTATGCAACCAGCCGGTGGACGGCGAACCGGGTGGTCCATCTGATCGAGCAGGAATGCGCAGTGAACTATCATCCGGGGCACGCGTGGAAGATCCTGCGGCGGCTGGGAGGGAGTTGCCAGCGGCCGGCGGGCCCGGGATCTAAGGCGCGATGAGAAATCCAAATACTCGTTAAGGCAAACTACCGCGTGGCGGCGCTGCGGAATTCCTGGCCATCAGCAGAAATATGAGTTTGTGCCAGAAAACTTTCCAATCGATCGCGATTGACGACAAGCTGGCGATTGTCGCGCGAAATCAGATGCTTTCGCTCGAACATACTCAAATGTTCGGTGATTCGGGGCCGCGAGGCGCCGACTAGTTCAGCCAGGTCCCGGTGGCGGGCCGGCAATGTCAGGCGCAGCCCTTTTCCATCGGGGACGCCGAAATTTTCACTCAATTCGAGCAGAATCAGAGCCAAGCGCTCTTGCAAACTGCAGCTCATGAAATTTGCGCAGCGCAATTGAACCAAATCCCAGCGGCCCATGTAGCTCGCTGCCAACCGTTTGAAGTCTGCCGAAGTGATTCCCAGCGATATTTCGACGAAGGACTCGAGGTCAATCGTCCCTATCTGACAAGGGGTAACCGCTTCGCAGCGAAAGTTGTAACTGATGCCGGGTACCGGCGGCGGGAAGCCGGGGATCATGCCGGGCGCGACCATGATCACCAAGGTACGCTGACCCTTGCGATTGCGGCATGTGATTCGCGCCACTCCTGCAAGCAAGATGTACGCGGAATCGGGTGAATGTTTCTCGTCGAAAATGATCGCGCGTTTTTCGACCGTGCTGACCGTCAGCGCGCTGGCGAGCTTTTCGAGCTGGCGCGCCGTGAGCCAGGAGATATTCTTAAGGCCCCGCAGTCTTCGGATGCCGGATGTTCGAACAGCACGCATCTTTCCAACGTAGCAGACGGATTGATCCGCGTGCAGAATAACGCCCGCGACATAAAGTTCATTCGACGAATTCTGTTATCCATGTGACAAATTCGCGCTGACGCTCAATCACTGTGCAGATCGCACAAATTTAGTATTCCTGCTCCCAGGCAAGGGCCCGGCGTCGCGCCGCGCGATCCAGACCAGCAGCACCAGCGCCGGGAGCGTCGCGACTGTCGTGAGGATGAAGAACGGCACCCAACCGAGCTTGTCTGCCAGCACGCCCCCCGAAGACGCGACCAGCGTGCGCCCCACCGCTGCCAGTGAAGACAGCAGCGCGTACTGAGTCGCGGTGAACGC
>Ga0074044_10003543_pt1 | contig 13217 bp, 12 predicted proteins | sample BogForMeECP23OM1_FD_94443 | JGI IMG/M metagenome (GOLD analysis project Ga0074044, IMG submission 94443) | Bog forest soil microbial communities from Calvert Island, British Columbia, Canada - Bog Forest MetaG ECP23OM1 | ecosystem: Environmental > Terrestrial > Soil > Wetlands ...
CGTGGCCATGATGGTTTTTCGTCTCCTTGAGTGTCTTTGAGAAATTGTTCCAGGGCGTCGAGCTGCTGGTCCCAGAAGCGCCGGTAGAATTCGATCCAGTCGGCCGCCTCGCGCATCGGGCGGGCCACCAGCCGGCAGCGGCGCACGCGCCCGTCTTTCCGCCGCGTCACCAGGCCGGCTCCCTCCAGTACCCCCAGGTGCTTCGATACGGCGGGAAGCGAAATGCGGTAGGGCGCGGCCAGTTCGCTGACGGAGGATTCGCCACGGGCCAGGCGCGCGAGGATGCCCCGGCGCGTCGAGTCGGAAAGGGCGCCGAAGGTGGCGTCGAGCGCGGGCTCCAGATGCTTAACCATATGGTTTAGTATTGCGCGCGCCGGAGGCTTTGTCAAGGCCAAAGGTGCGGGAATCGCGGCCGCCGGGATGGGCTGGTACAATGCCGCGCATGATTACCGGCGCGCACGTCCTGCTCAACAGCACCAATCCGGAAGCCGATCGCGCGTACTTTCGCGACGTGCTGGGCTTCCCCAATGTGGATGTGGGCGGGGGCTGGCTGATTTTCAAGCTGCCGCCCGCCGAACTTGCTGTGCATCCCACCGATAAGAAAACCCGCCAGCGGCACGCGGGCCACAGAATGCTCGGCGCGGTGCTCTACCTGATGTGCAAAGATTTGAGAGCCACAATCCGCACTCTGAAATCCAAAAGGGCCGCTTGCACCAAGGTGGCAAAGGAAGCCTGGGGCATCCGCACCACCATCAAACTCCCCAGCGGCGGCGAAATCGGACTCTACCAGCCGTCGCACCCCACCGCGCTGGGGCTGGAAGCCAGTTGACTTTGGGCCGTTGACAGGTCATTGGTCGACAATCCCGTCGCGGATGGCAGAAACAACAGCATTAAATCCTGGGCAATTGCCGGGGGAGACTGCCACATTTTGCGCGCTGTTGAGTGTGAAGACGCGGGAATATTCCTCCAGTTCCGGGATTCTCCAGATCCAGAGCGCTCTGGCCCGCATTATCACAATGGTAGAGCCGCGGGCAACCGCCGAGCGGACCAGGCCAAATCCATATTCCTGAGAAGCAAGCTCAAGATTTGCGTGACTGAATTTGCGGGAGTGGTACGGGAAATACTCGACGAAGAGTATAGACCGCGAGAGCTCCTTTGGCTCAAATTCTTCGAGAAGCCAGCGAAGCTTCTTCCGACACCACTCCCGGCCTGGGCTGTCAAGACCAGGATCGAAGAAGTAGAACGGAAATGCTGACGGGCCGTGGCAGTAGTTGTTGCGCAATACGGCCTGAAAATCGGGACGAGCATGAACCTGGAGGTCCTGGTCATCGAATCCCGGATTCTGGTTGAGAAGTACGACTGGGGCTGTCGTGAGCCCGATGAATGGTTCGGGCAACACATTGAATTGAACTCGGAACTTCTCTGGAGCCTTCGCGTTGAACGCATAGATCGCGTCGGAGTCGCAAGGGAGCACGTAGGGAGGCTCCGAGGGCACAGCAAGCCACGGGTTGTGGTGCTCGTCCATGGGCATCACGGGGCCTCAAGAGCCTTGCCTAGAACCGTTCGCTTCACTGCAACGGGGGACTGCCTTAAGTCATCTTCGATGAACGCTCAAGAAAACCGAAGCGTCAGCCCAATTTGTTCCAGTCCTCCGGGTCGATGTGAGCCTGGTTGAGAATGCTGCGCAATGTGCCTACCGGGATCTCGGATTTCCTCGGAACAATTGCCGTGTCCACGGTCCCGGCCGCATTTCGCACGAACTTTACGTGGCTCCCTCTTTGGCTGACTTCGATGAATCCTGCCGCCTCCAGCCTGCGCTTGACCTCACGGAACGGCTGAGGGCTAAGCCGCCCCAACCTCAACCTCTATGGTCCGGACTTTGGGCGGTCGCGTGGCCCGCGGCGGCTCGAAGTGAAGTTCCAGAGCTTCCTTCAGGTTTGCGAGAGCCTCTTCCTCAGTCTCACCCTGGCTGGCAATGTCCAGTTCAAGGCACTGAGACACATACCACTTGCCCTCGCGCCAGACGGTTGCGGCGAACGGTCGTTTCATGGGGAGATTCTCTCACGAGAGCGCCATTGATCGCACCCACCGTTGTGTCCTACTGCTGCAATTCCCTAATTGGCGCCCGCGAATCGCATCGGCTAGAATCGTGTGCTTCGCCGGGCGCGGTGATTCGCGTCCGAGTGAACCACAATGGGCGAGATCCGATTCCAGAACACGCTGACTGGCCGCGTCGAGCCGTTTGTTCCACTCGTGCCGGGCGAGGCGCGCATCTACACGTGCGGGCCCACGGTCTACGACTTCGCGCACATAGGCAATTTCCGCACCTTTGTATTCCAGGACGTGCTGCGGCGCTTCCTGGGCAGCCGCGGCTTCCGCATCTACCAGGTGATGAACCTGACGGACGTGGACGACCGCATCATCCAGAACGCGGCCGCCGCCGGCATCCCCATCCGCGAGTACACGGAGAAGTACGTCCGCGCGTTCATTGAAGACATGGGCGCGCTCGGCCTCGAGCCTCCCGAGCAGATGGTGCGCGCCACGGACCACATCGAGCAGATGGTGGCGCTGGTGGAGCGGCTGCGCGAGAAGACCTTCACCTACGTGAGCGACGGCTCGATCTACTACCGCATCGCCAAGTTTCCCGCCTACGGCAAACTCTCGAAGATTGATCTCACCGGCATCCAGGCGGGCGCGCGCGTGGAAGTGGACCGCTACGAAAAGGCCGACGCGCGCGACTTCGCCCTGTGGAAGGCGCCGAAACCCGGCGAGCATTTCTGGGAGACGCGGCTGGGCCCCGGCCGTCCCGGCTGGCATCTGGAATGTTCCGCCATGTCCATGCACTACCTGGGCGAAACGCTGGACATCCACACCGGCGGGATTGACCTGGCCTTCCCGCACCATGAAAACGAAATCGCGCAGAGCGAGGCCGCCACGGGAAAGCCCTTCGTGCGATACTGGTTGCACGCCGAGCATCTGCTGGTGGACGGGGAGAAAATGTCCAAGTCGCTCGGCAATTTCTATACGCTGCGCGACCTGTTTGCCAAGGGCCACAAGCCGTCTTCGATCCGCTACCTGCTCGCGTCGGTGCCCTATCGCCGCCAGTTGAACTTCACCATGGATGGATTGCAGCAGGCCGCCAGCTCCGTCGAGCGGCTGCGGAACTTCGCCGCCCGCCTCCGCGCGGAAAAGTTTCCCGCCGGCGAGTCGCCGGCGATGGCCGCCCGCGCGGACGAAGCCATTGCGCAATTCGAGGCCGGGCTGGAAGACGACTTGAACACCGCGCAGGCGCTCGCCGCCATCTTCGACCTGGTGCGCGACGCCAATACCGCCATGGACCGCGGCGAATTCCGCGCGGGGGACGCCGCTCCCGTGCTCGGCGCGCTCGCCCGGTTCGATCGCGTCTTCGCCGTGCTCGATGACTCCGACGCCGGGCGGCTGCGCGCGCTGGGCTACGCCGCCGGAAGCGAGGAAACCACGGACGCGGAGGTCGAGCGTCTGATCGCCGAGCGCCAGGCCGCGCGCGGGCGCCGCGACTTCGCGGCAGCGGACGAGATTCGCCAGGCGCTCGTCGGCCGTGGTATCATTCTTGAAGATACACGCGACGGCGGCATCCGCTGGAAACGCAAATGAATCGTCCCACACACAATCTGCAGCCCAGCGTCGCCCGGCCCAACCTATTCGGCGTGGATTTATAAGCCCTTTCCGTTCGCCTCCCTCCCGGCTTGTTCATCTGTCCGCCCCGGCGGACCCTCTCCCGACCAGAGTTGCGGCGCGGGATCACGAGAAAGCGGAGAAAGCCATGCTGGAAGTAAAGACCGAAACGAAAATTGAGACCAAGGTGCCGCGGCTGATCACGCCGCTGCCCGGCCCGGAGGCGAGCCGCATCCTGAAGCTCGATGCGCGCTACGTTTCTCCTTCGTACACGCGCGATTATCCGCTCGTCGTGCGCACCGGGCGCGGCGCCATGGTCGAGGACGTGGACGGAAATATTTTCCTGGACTACGCTGCCGGCATCGCCGTCTGCTCCACCGGCCACTGCCATCCGGAGGTGGTGGCGGCCATCCAGAAGCAGGCCGCCGAGCTGATCCACATGTCGGGCACGGATTTCTATTACTCGCGCATGGTGGAGCTGGCGGAAAAGCTCGCCACCCTCGCGCCCGGCGATGAGCCCAAGCGCGTCCATTTCGGCAATTCCGGCGCGGAAGCGGTGGAAGCGGCAATCAAGCTCGCCAAGTACCACACCAAGCGGGACAAGCTGGTGGCCTTCGAAGGGGCGTTCCACGGCCGCACCATGGGCGCGCTCTCCTTGACCGCGAGCAAGGCCACGCAGCGAAAAGGATTCGGCACGCTGGTCGCGGGCGTATTTCACGTGCCCTTTCCAGACACGTATCGCGGCGCCTATGGCGTCCGGCCGGAGCACGCCTCGGCGGATTGCCTGAGTTATCTGGAAAATGAGCTGTTCCGCCGCCGCGTGGACCCGGAAGAGGTCGCAGCGATTTTCATCGAGCCGATTCAGGGAGAAGGCGGGTACATCATCGCACCGACGGAATTTTTGCTGGGCCTGCAGCGCATCTGCCGGAAGCACGGCATCCTGCTGGTGGCGGATGAAGTGCAGTGCGGCATGGGCCGCACCGGCAAATTCTGGGCCGGGAACCACGCGGGCCTCGAGCCGGACATCATCTGCACGGCCAAGGGCATCGCGTCGGGCATGCCCATCAGCGCCATCATCGCCCGCGCGAGCGTGATGGATTGGGCTCCCGGGGCGCACGGCTCTACTTTCGCCGGCAACCCGGTGTGCATCGCCGCATCGCTCGCCACCATTCGCCTGCTGGAAGAGAAATACATGGCCAATGCGGAGCACATCGGAGAGTACATCCTGCGGCGCACGGCCGGCTGGAGCCAGAAGTTCAAGAGTGTGGGCGACGTCCGCGGGCGCGGGCTGATGATCGGCATCGAATTCGTGCGGGATCAGAGAACCAGGGAAAAGGCGCCGGAGCTGCGCAACCTGATCGTGCAAATCGCATTCCAGAAGGGCCTGATCGTCCTCCCCGCGGGAGAGACGACGATGCGCCTTTCTCCACCGCTGCTCGTGGACGAAGAGCAGACCGAGTTCGCGCTGCGCACGCTGGAGGATTGCATCCGCGAAGCGGAACAGAGGAACTGACCGGCCGGCGGCCTCGCTACCCGCGCGATGGTTGGGGAGGCGCCGATGCTCCGGAGACTCTGGCCTCGGGTGGCCCAAGACCATCCCTACGCCACCCGCGTCCCATGGCTGTCCAGGATGACAGCCGTGCGAGATTTGCAGTATCTTTCCACGGCACTGGATCACTCGGGAGCATGTTTTCGCGTCTCATCTTCGGCCTTGTCAACTTCGCCGCGCGAAAAGGGCTCTACGAAGCCTCGCCGGCCGCGCCGGACGTGGCTCGCGCCGCGCGCCTTCAGGAAATTCGCCACCGCACCGGCGTCCGCGGGGAAACCTACGCGTACTGGTATCTCCGCCGCCAGGGATACGTGCTCATCGCCAGGAACTACCGCGCGCCCAGCGTCAAGGGTGAAATCGATCTTGTGGGTTACGACGGCCCGGTGCTCGCCTTCGTGGAAGTGAAAACGCGCCGCACGGAAAAGCCCGGCGACACGCTGCCCGAGGAAAACGTCACCGCCGGCAAGCAGCAGGCCCTGGCGCGCATGGCCCGGCACTTCCTGCGCGAATGGAGGCTGCTGGACGTGCCCTGGCGCTTTGACCTGCTGGCCATCGAGAACCGCCCAGGTGGCCCTCCCATCGTCCGGCTTCACAAGGACGCGCTGCCGCAGTCCGGAACTTCCCGCCGCAAGTAGCCGCGGATGCCGCCTCTCGAATCGCGGACGATTCTGTTTCCGGCTTATTTCTTGCGCTTGTAGGTGATCTCGTTGAACGGAGTCTCTTTGCCTTCTGAACCTACGATGGACATCGTCAGCACGAATTGATCGTCGTCCACCTGCCGCAGCCGGGCGTGAAGCGTGGACCTGACGCCGTTCGCGGAATCCGTCATGCCGGTATAGTCCACCGTCCTCCCGCCGTCGCTGCTTGTTCCCGTGAGCATCAAAATGGCGTTGGACCCTGTGTACAGGGAGACCGATTCGTACTGCTTGCTGGCGGTGTTGTAGCCATAGAAACGCATGCCGGTGACGGGACGCCCGAAAACGACATCTTCGTTCTGCTCCTGGATGAAGCGGCCGTTGAGAATCACTGAGATTTTCGACGTGCCCGTCGAAGGCTCAGCCGCGGCGCCCTGCTGCCCGATGAACTGGATGGTTCGCGTGTACTCTCCGGCGCGCTTGGCGAGGAATTCCTGAGGCGTCTCCGCCTTCGCGCCCTGAGCCGCCGGGGGTGCTGGATGTCCGCTGGATCCCGGCTTCTTGTCGGTTTGCCCCTGCGCCAACGCGGAGCCAGCAAGCGCGCAGGCGGCCAGGGACGCGGCAAAGATCCAAGTCCCGTGCATCCTCATCAGCATGAGCTTCTCCTTTGCACCACTCTCTGATCTGAAAAGATGAAAACGCGAGGTGCGTTCCCCGAGAGTTCGAAAAGGCGCGGAACCCCCGCAAAGTATAGCGGAAACGAGCGACTCTTCCGCTGTGAAGCGCGTTTGTCTCGTGGGACAGTGCGGGCGGCGCCAGGCTAGCACCTGAGTCCGCCCCGACAAACTGTCCGGACGAACTCTACTTGGTACTACGGAGCGATGGAGTGGAATGACGAATGCTTCTGCGCAGGCCGCCCTCGTGATACGTTAGGGCCGCCAGGGGAGTCATGGGTCCCGCCATCCGGGACCGGAAGCCGCAGTTTCGAGGCAGGGGTGCCGGAACTTCGCAAGGACATCATCACCGGGCGCTGGGTGATCATTTCCACCGACCGCGCCCACCGGCCCTCGGATTTTCTCCGCCAGAGCGTGGAGATCCGGGGCGTGGGTTTCTGTCCCTTCTGCCCCGGAAACGAGACCAAGACGCCTGGCGAAGTGCTCGCCTATGGCCGCAACGGCGGGACCTCCAACGCGGGGGGCTGGAGCGTGCGCGTGGTGCCCAACAAATTCCCGGCGCTGGGCATCGAAGGGACTCTGGACCGTCAGGCCGAAGGCATCTTCGACAAGATGAACGGCATCGGGGCGCACGAGGTGATCGTCGAGACGCCCGACCATCAAGGTTCGCTCGCCAACATGCCCGAGCACTCCGTCGAGGAGGTGCTGTGGGCCTACCGCGACCGCATCCTCGATTTGAAGCGCGACCGCCGCTTCCGCTACATCCTGATCTTCAAGAACTACGGCGAGGCTGCCGGCGCCACCGTGGAGCACACCCACTCCCAGTTGATCGCGCTCCCCATCGTGCCCAAGCGCGTGCGCGAGGAAGTGGATAACTCCAAAAAGTATTACGGCGAAAAAGAGCGCTGCATCTTCTGCGACATCCTGCGGCAGGAGCAGGAATCGGGAATCCGGGTGATCGCTGAAAACGACGACTGCATCACCTTTTCCCCTTACGCACCGCGGTTCCCCTTCGAGACCTGGCTGCTGCCGAAGCGCCACGGCTCGGCATTTGAGAATTCCGAGCCCAGCATCTATAAGAGTTCCGCGAGCCTCCTCCGCGACGTGCTCCGCCGCCTGGACGTGGTGCTCGAGCGCCCGGCCTACAATTACGTGATTCACACTTCGCCGGTGGGTGAAGAGACCAACGATCATTACCACTGGCACATCGAAATGATGCCGCGGCTGACCAAGGTGGCGGGCTTCGAGTGGGGCACGGATTTCTATCTCAACCCCACGCCTCCGGAAGAAGCGGCGCGATTCCTCCGCGAGGCCGCTGTTCCCGTCGCCTGACGGCCTTACCCCTCGAAACTGGCCGCGCCTCGCGCGCGTCTTCCATCACGACACGTGCGGGCTCCCGTGGAGCGCGGGCGGCGCGGGATTCCTGCCGCACACCGTGTCGGCCGCGGAAGTGGTATAAGGGCAGGCGTGGTGTTCGCGTGCAATTCGGACGAGTGAACGACGGAGGAAACAAGCGATGAGCGGCCGGCGCAAATTTTGGGTCATCGTGGTCATCCTCGCGGTGCTGGGGACCACCGTGTATCTGGCCAGGACCGGGCGCGTGAGCCCCGGCTCCGTCCTGGTGATTGACCTCACCGGGCCGCTGGAGGAGCAGAAGGCCACGGGGTTTCTGGGCACGCTGCTCGGGGGCGACATCGTGGTGTTGCACCAGGTGCTCGACGCCATCGACGCCGCCAAAACGGATTCGCGCGTCGCCGGGCTGGTGGTGAAGGTGAACAGCCCCGGGGCGCGCTGGGGCAAATTGCAGGAGATTCGCGAGCACCTGATGGATTTCCAGACGAGCAAGAAGCCGAGCCTGTGCCTGCTGGGCGGCGACCTCAACTTCAACCGGGACTATTACACCGCCACGGGCTGTTCGCAGATCTGGATCGTGCCCTCGGCTCCCCTGACCGTCACCGGGTTGATGGTGCAGTCCACGTTTTACCGCGGCACTTTCGAGAAGCTGAAAATCGTGCCGGAGTTCTACCACATCGCCGAGTACAAGACCTACGCCAACCAGTACATGGAAAAGAAGTACACGGCGGCGCACCGGGAAATGGACGAATCCGTGATGCGCAGCACCTACAACCAGTACGTGGACGGCATCGTCCGCACCCGCAAACTCGAACGCACCCGGGCAGAGGCCCTGCTGGCCCAGGGCCCGCTCACTTCGCAGGAAGCCCTGGACGCCAAGCTCGTGGACAAGCTGGCTTATTTCGACCAGGTCCAGGACTTTTTCCGCGATAAGGCCCGTGATTGGAAGCCGGTGAACCTGAACCGCTACGTCAAGCAGATCAAGAACGACGGCAGCTATCGAGTCGCCGTGGTCAACGCCACGGGCGAAATTCTGGTGGGGAATTCCGAGTGGACGCCCAGCAACGGCTTCATCATGGGATCGGAATCCGTGGCCGCAGACCTGCGCCGTGCGCGCGAGGATTCCTCCATCAAAGCGATCGTGCTGCGCGTGGATTCGCCCGGGGGCTCGGCGGTGGCCAGCGACATCATCGGCCGCGAGGTGCAGCTTGCGATAAAGGAAAAGCCGGTGGTGGTCTCCATGTCCGACCTGGCCGCTTCCGGCGGCTACTGGATCGCCATGCACGCGACCAAAATCCTGGCCGACGGCGGAACGCTGACGGGATCCATCGGAGTCGTGCTCGGCAAGCTCAATATTTCCGGCCTGTACGATATGCTCGGGCTCTCCACCGATCATCTCCAGACCAGCGAGAATGCCACCCTCTTCTCCGAGCAGCAGAATTTCACGCCGGCGCAGCGGGAGAAGATTCTGGCCATGATGAAGGGCATGTACCAGGACTTCTGCAAGGGCGTGGCCGAAGGACGCCACATGAAGGTCGAGCGCGTGAACGAAATCGGCCGCGGGCGCGTGTGGACGGGCGTACAGGGGAAGGAAGTCGGCCTGGTGGATGAACTGGGCGGGCTGACGCGCGCCATCGCCGTGGCCCGCGACCTCGGCGGCATCCCCTCCGGCGCGCGACTGCAGATCGTCTACTATCCCCGCGAGCAGTCTTTCCTGGAAACCCTGATGTCGTCCGAGGAGAAGCCCACGAGCACCAACGTCCTGGCGCACCTCCACAGCCTGGCCACGCGGCTGGGCGCCCGCACGGAACTCCGCATGCCCTTCGACGTGGACATTCGCTGAGCGGCAGCCTGGCCGCCTCTCCGGCTCGGAATCCAGTGGTTCGCTGTAGGGATTCGCGGCCCGCGGGCGGAGGGGCCACGCGCACCCATCCCCTCACAGGCTCTGGGACCATTGAATGCTGAATCGAATCATCGAAAACTAGAAGACCGCTCGGGCTGGGCAGCCCGAACTGCAGGGCGGGAACTGGAGAAATCTTGTAATCGTTACAGGATGCGGCGGCCGCACAGGCGGCATCCCCACGCCGCTTTCAAGACCACGCTTCCGTCGCTGTGGAGTACCGCTCGCCGGAGCAGCATGTGCATCTCCTGCCCACAGCATTGAGGCGGATTGGGTTCCAGCGTGGCGCTGGTTTGCCGAGTGGCCTGGGGCTCTACAGCCTGGCTCACGTTGAACATGACGTCCTCCCTCCTACAGGGCCTGCGGATTCCTGTCTTACCGATATAAGGCTACCGTCGCTCCCATCCGGGTACAATGAACCGAAAGTTAGAACAGGGCTGGTACTCCTAGCTCACTCTGGAGTACTACAATGAAGAGAGAAACGTACTGGTACGATTCAAGTGCCCGATTGTCGGCATCAGGGGACAATTCACTTGCTGCCTGTTTTTCAGTGTTTCTATAATTCGGTGATGTGCCGGACGGCCTCCCTTCCGCCCCGGCTGAGGATTGCCATTTCCTTCAAAGACTGATGCGCCGCCCAGGACTCACCACGCGATTTCTGGCCGTCTCTGGTGGAGTAATCGCCGGAGTCTTCCTGCTGACAATGGTGCTCCACCGCCAGTGGGACGACCCTTCGGTTCGCCCGGCTGACCTGCACCGCCTCATCTGGATCTTCGCCTTCGTGACCTCGGCGCTGGTGGTGGTGGCGAGCCTGATCCAGGCGGCCCTGGTCTTGCCACGGCTGCGCCGCGTTCTTCGGGGCATGGAGGAAGTCCGGGGCGGCGGGTATCCCCGCCTGCTGGCGGAAGGGCATGATGAACTCGCGGATATGGTCCGCGGGTTCAACGAGACCGTGGATACCCTGCGTTCGCGCGACGAGAAACTCCGCGCCTGGGCCGGCCATCGCGAACAGGATTTGATGAAGCTCTCTCACGAACTGGATCAGGAACGCGAGCGCCTGGATACCGTCCTTTCTGCCATCGGCGACGGCGTAATCGTGCTGGACAGCGACAACAAGGTGCTCATGGCCAACCGGCGCGTGAGTGAAATCTTCGGAGTGCCGGCCGAACAGTTGCAGGGTTGCGACCTCTCGATGCTCATCGAGCAGGTGCGGCACCGTCTGCTGCGTCCCGACCTGGTGGAACAAAAAGTGATGGAGCTGAAGCGCGCCCCCAGCCTGGTGGACGAGGTCACCCTTGAGCTGGACGATCCCGGCCACCAGGCCATCCGTCTCTACTCGGTGCCCGTGCGCGGGGCCGACGGCACCATCGTGGGGCGCATCGCCACCTCTCTCGACCTCGGCCGGGAGCGCGAAATCGAGCGGATGAAGACGGAATTCCTGTCCACCATCTCGCACGAACTGCGCACGCCGCTCACGTCCATCAAGGGCTCGCTCGGGCTGGTGCTGGGCGGCGCCGCCGGGACGTTCTCCGCGGACGCGCGCGAACTGCTCGATATCGCGCGCACGAACACGGACCGGCTGGTGCGCGTCATCAACCAGATCCTGGACATGATGCTGCTCGAGCGCGGCCAGGCCCTGATCCGCGCGGTGCCCATGCCGCTCCAGGCTTGCGCCGACCGCGCCCTGCGGGCCGTGGCCGCGCCGTCGCAGGCCGCAGGAGTCGAAGTCCGAATGCAGATTCCCGTGGACCTCCCCAACGTTCTGGGCGACGCCCGCCGCGTCGAGCAGGTGATCGTGAATCTGCTCACCAACGCCATCAAGTTTTCTTCGCGCGGGCGCGAAGTGATTCTGGCCGCGCGCGCTGAAGCCGACAGAGCCCACATCACCGTCCAGGACTTCGGCTGCGGGATGAGTCCCGAGTTCCTCGATCGCCTGTTCACCAGGTTCGAGCACGCCGAAGAGTCGCTGACGCGCGAAAACCAGGGCATGGGGCTCGGCCTGGCCATCTGCCGCCACATCGTGCAGGCGCACGGCGGGCGCATCTGGGCCGACAGCAAGGAAAGCGAGGGCAGCACATTTCATTTCACTCTGCCGCTGAGCATTTCTCCGGTGCTGGAGCCCGAGCCGGCTGCCGCGCCGGCGGCCGGCGACACTGCCGGCGCGCCGCGCCTGGTGCTGGTGATTGACAACGATGAGGACGTGACCCGCATCCTCTCCTACATCTTCGAGACCCAGGGTCACCAGGTGATCTGCGCGCACAGCGGCGGCGAGGCCATTGCTCTGGCCCGGCGGCACCGCCCCGACCTGATCACGCTGGACCTGAATCTGCCCGACCTGGACGGCTTCGAGGTGCTCCGCATGCTCCGCGCCGCCGAGGAATCGCGCCACATTCCTGTCATCTGCATTTCCGTCCGCCCGGACGTGCGGCTGGCGCTGGCGCTGGGCGCCGATTTCTGCATGGAGAAGCCGCTCGATATTGACCGCCTGCGCGAGCTTTCCGGAAGAGCGTTGGCCATGGTGCGGTGAAGGAGCCGGGTGTGAAGCTGACTCGCGTGCTCGTGGTGGAAGACGATGCGGACATCCAGAAGGTCGTGCGCATGAGCCTGAAGATGCGCGGCGTGGGCGAGGTCGTGGTGGTGGACAGCGGCACCGAGTGCCTCGAGCGCCTGTCCAGCTTCACTCCGGATGTCATCCTCCTCGACGTGATGATGCCTCACGTAGACGGCTACGAGACCTGCCGCCGGCTCAAGGAGAATCCGGCCACCCGCGCGATCCCCGTGGTTTTCCTGACCGCGCGCGTGCAGAAGGCGGATCGCGAGCGCGGCATGAAGCTCGGCGCCGCGGGCTACCTGACCAAGCCCTTCGATCCCATGGCCCTGCACGATCAGATCCTCGCTCTTGTCACGGAGCATTCCGGCGGAAAAGAAGGGAAGACGGGCGGCACGGATCCATGACCGGCGACCGGCACATCCTCGACTCTCTCGGCTCGGGCCTCGTGTTGCTCGACGCGCAGGAGTGCGTCGCATTTCTGAACCGGGCGCTCTCGGAAATGCTCCACGTCTCCCCGGAGGATTGCCTGGGCCGCCCCGCGGCCCACCTGGCCGCGATCATGTCCCAGTTCGCGCTGCCCGCCGGGATGAACCACTTCGACTGGCCAGCGGATTTCGGCTCGCGCGAAATCGAATGGCGCGAGGCGGAAACTCTGCGCTTCTTCCGCGAAGATTCCACGCCGCTCGCCGGCCCCGCGGGCGCCCCCGCCGGCCGCCTGTTCGCCTATCACGACGTGAGCCACGAAAAAGCCGTGGACCGCATGAAGTCCGAATTCATTTCCGTGGCCTCCCACGAACTGCGCACCCCCATGACCTCGATCAAAGGCTCCGTGGACCTCATCCTCAGCGGCTTCGCCGGCGAGACCAGCCCCGAGATGCAGGAGCTGCTCGAAATCGCGCAG
>Ga0074044_10003544_pt1 | contig 13217 bp, 13 predicted proteins | sample BogForMeECP23OM1_FD_94443 | JGI IMG/M metagenome (GOLD analysis project Ga0074044, IMG submission 94443) | Bog forest soil microbial communities from Calvert Island, British Columbia, Canada - Bog Forest MetaG ECP23OM1 | ecosystem: Environmental > Terrestrial > Soil > Wetlands ...
GTCGAGCGGCGAATGACGCCCCTGAACCTGTACATCCGGGAAGCCAAACTGTCCGACGCTTGCAAGGCGATTGTCGACTATGGCCAGGCGGTCAGGGACCTGGCGGCAACCAACATCTTCCCCGGCGACATGCTCCTGAAGAACTTCGGCGTCACGCGCCACGGCCGCGTGGTCTTCTACGATTACGACGAGCTCTGCCTGGTCACGGATTGCCAATTCCGCGAATTGCCCGCGGCTGCCGACGACTCCGACGAGTTCGGCGCCGATCCCTGGTTCTACGTGGGCCCGAGCGACATCTTCCCGGAGGAGTTCATCAACTTCATGGGCCTGGGCGGGGAGCTCCGCGATACGTTCCTGAAAGCCCACGGCGAGATCCTGAGCGCCCAGTACTGGCAGGGCATCCAGGCGCGCCACCGCGCCGGGGAATTGCTGGATATCATTCCCTATCCCTGTAACCGCAGGCTGAGCAACCAGTGAAGGACCAGGACTCCGAGCCTGACTCCCAGTCCTATCACGCCTCGTCTCGTGTCTGACTCTGCCGTGGCTATGCAGCACTCCGCTGGATAAGCTCGGAGAAGTTTTCGGTGTGTTCGCTGCTCGCCGCGTCGGCTCGCGGGCGAGAGATGGCTGGCCCGACGACCCCAAAGCCTTGACCTCCCGATGCAGGAAGACCCCGCAGAGTCACTCAGGCGACGTTACCGGCTGGCGCTCTCGCTGGCGGCGGTCCTCGTGGTCTTGAACCAGACCCTGGTTCAACCCTCGCTGCTGCGCGTGACGACCGACGCCCCGGTGATCAACATCGCGGGCCGCCAGCGGATGCTCAGCCAGCGCCTGGCCAAGGCGGCGCTGGCTCTCAACACCGACGATGGCGCGACCCGCGGGCAGCGCCTGGCCGAGCTGGACGAGGTCCTGAAGCTCTGGGTCGTCTCTCACGAGGGCCTACGTCGAGGAAACCCCGCGCTCTCGCTGCCCGGAAGGAACAGCAGCGCCGTTGAGGAGGCGTTCGACGGACTCGAGCCGTACTTCAAGAGAATGTGTGATGCGGCCGACCGGTTAATTCGCTCCTCTCCCGGCGTGCGGCCCGATGACCCGGAAGTACGCGCGATCCTGCGGGCGGAGGCCGACTACCTCGAGCGGATGGACCGTATCGTGGGGCTTTACGAGCGCGAAGCACGAGACCGGGTGACGTGGCTGTTCTGGACCGGCTGGGTCCTCACGTGCCTGATCCTGCTGGCGCTTTTGACGATTGGCCAGCTTGTCTTGCGGCCCGCGGTCGAGATCATCCGCCGCCAGATCGTCGCGCTGCAACTCGGTCGTGACGAGCTGGAAGACCGGGTCAGGCAGAGGACCGTGGAGCTGGAGCTCGCCGCCGATCGCCAGCAAGCGCTGGTTGAGCAGTTCAGTCATGCCGCGAGGACGACCACGATCGGCGAGATGGCCAGCGGACTGGCTCACGAGCTCAAGCAGCCGCTGGGAGCGATCGCCAACTACGCGGAAGGATGTCTGATCGAGCTCGGCGCACCGCATCCGGCGATCGACGAGGTCCAAACCTCACTCGAGAAACTCCTCTCCGCTACCTTGCGGACCGGCCAGATCATCGAGCGGATTCGCAAGTTCGTCACCCGCCATGAGCCGCGCCGGGAGGCGTTCGATCCCAACCAGGTCGTCCACGAGGTCGAGGAGATCCTCCGTGACGAGGCGAACCAGCGACGAGTTACCGTCGCAATGAACTTGGCACCCGATTTGCCTTATTTGTACGGTGATCCTGTCCAGGTCCAGCAGGTACTGGTCAACCTGGTGCGGAACGCGTTTGATGCACTCGGGGAAGCGAAACCGCTACAGCCGACAGTGGTTATACTAACCCGGAAGGCCAGAAGCGGAGGCGTGGAGTTCGCGATCACGGACAACGGCGAGGGAATCGACCAGGAGCGTTTGGGAAGAGTTTTTGACGCATACTTCAGCACTCGTGCTGGAGGGTTGGGCATGGGGCTGGCGATCAGTCGCACGATCATCGAAGCCCACCAGGGGCGGATCACTGTCTCGTCCCAGCCAGGAGTCACGACCACTTTCCGGTTCACGCTTCCGGACGGCAACGATGACGATGCAGCATCCCAGGGTCTACATCGTGGATGACGATCCCGACATGCGGGACTCGCTGCGCTGGCTGATGAAGACAGTCGGGCTTCATGCCGAGACATTCTCCTCGGCCACGGACTTCCTCCGTGACTTCGTCTCCGCGGGTCCCGGATGCGTGATCCTCGATGTGCGGATGCCGGGAATCAGCGGTCTCGATCTGTTCGAGGAACTGGTCGCTCGCGGCGAGGGCATGCCCGTCATCTTCATCACGGCTTTTGCCGACGTGCCAATGGCGGTCCGGGCGATGAAGTCTGGCGCCGTCGAGTTCGTCGAGAAGCCGTTCAACCGGCAAACGCTCCTCGACAAGGTCCAGCGAGCCATCAAGGAAGATTGCGAGCGACGGGGCCGGCTGGTCGCACGCCAGTCCGTTCGGCAGCGGTTCCGGCGGCTCACCGAGAAGGAGCAGGAAGTCGTCGATCTGATCAAGGAAGGCCTGCCGAACAAGGAAATCGCCAACCGGCTGGAGATCACGTCCCGCGCGGTCGAGCTGAGGCGATCGAGCCTGATGCGCAAGCTCGGCGTCCGCTCGCTGGCCGAACTGCTACGGCTCTCGATCGCCCACGAATCGGCGTCGGAAGACGCCCGAGACCCACGCTGATCCACGCCGGCACGACCGGTTCCCCGACCTATCCCGGAACCCCGCCCTTTCTTCCTACCAGCAACGCATGATCATGGCCTGTCCTAGTCATGGCATCTGCGCGAACAAGCCACGTTCAATTCGGACAATCTGGGCCTTCTGTGACGCAAGAGTGGTGCCGCGCTAACTGGCAATCAAGCCTGGTGCCTGCGCGGGGCTGCTGCCTCTCCTCGGCGACTTACCCTTCGGTTCCGCGCAGGATGACGGCGGAGAACCGAAACTCACCTTCGCGTCTCCGTAGGAATTGGCCCTGAGAGCGCCCATCTTCCCGGAGTCCGGCACGACGGCTGCGATTCAGGCTGGTGGACGATGGGAGTCAACCAGAGCCATCAGGGCGTGCGGACCGCGCAGGCCATCATCAACCTGGCGCTCATGACTGGCAACATCGGCCGACCCGGCACCGGGCCGAACTCGATCACCGGCCAGTGCAACGCGATGGGTTCCCGGCTGTTCTCGAACACCACGAACCTGCTGGGAGGTCCGACATCCTGCGAAAGCTCTACCCGAAGGACCCTTACGTCGAGATCAACCCAGCCGACGCGGCGGACCTGGGCCTGGGGCCGGCCCAGTGGGTGTTCGTCGAGTCGCCCCGCGGCAAGGCACGGGTGCGGGCCTTCATCACCCCGACTGTACAGCAAGGTCACTTGTTCTTGCCCATGCATGACAGCTCGACCAATCGCCTGACTCCCGCCGTCTTCGATCCCGAGTCCCGACAACCGGCCTACAAGGCGTGTGCGGCTCGGGTCCGGGCGGTCGGCCAGACAATCGTTCCGGCCGCAACTCAGGGCGCCTCGTTCATTCCCCTTCCGTCATCAGGAGCAGACTCGAATGATTGCGCGGAATCGTGACCGGAAGACACTGGTGGTGATCGGTCATGGAATGGTCGGCCACCGGTTCTGCGAGCGGCTGGTCGAGTATGACGTAGATCAGAGCTACCAGGTGGTGACCTTCTGCGAAGAGCCTCGCCCCGCGTACGACCGCGTGAACCTGACCCGGTACTTCGAACGCCGAGACCCCCTCGAGCTCCAGCTCGCTCGCATGGAATGGTATCAGGAGAGCGGCATCACGCTCCACGTCGGCGACCGCGCCAGGCTCATCGACCGCGATCGTCGGATCGTCGTCTCGGAACGGGGACGGCGGGTCCAGTTTGACACAGTCGTCCTTGCCACCGGCTCGTCGCCATTTGTCCCGCAGGTCCCGGGCGTGGACAAGCAGGGGATCTTCGTCTACCGCACGATCGAGGACCTGGAGCGAATTCTTGGCTACGCCGGCAAGGCCAGAAGCGCTGCGGTGGTCGGAGGCGGGCTGCTGGGGCTGGAAGCCGCCAAGGCAGTCCGCGATCTTGATCTCGAGACCCACGTGGTCGAGTTCGCGCCACGGCTGATGCCCCGGCAGATCGACGAGGCGGGCTCGCGTGCCCTTCGCGACAAGATTGAGGGCCTGGGAGTCAGGGTTCATCTCAACAAGAGTACCCGTGAATTCCTCGGCAATGGCAACGTGGAGGGCCTGGCATTCACCGACGGCGGCCAGCTTGACGTGGACATGGTCGTCATCTCGGCGGGGATCCGCCCACGCGACGAATTGGCCCGCTCTTGCGGCCTGGAGGTTGGCCCGCGGGGCGGGGTCGTCGTCGATGACACCCTGTGTACCCGCGATCCGGATATCTTCGCGATCGGCGAGGTCGCCCTGCACCATGGAATGACTTATGGCCTGGTGGCTCCTGGCTACGCGATGGCCGATGTCGTCGCCGCCAACCTCACAGGTGCCGACCGCACGTTCGCGGGCTTCGATCTTTCCACCAAGCTCAAGCTGATGGGAGTGGACGTCGCCAGCTTTGGCGACGTCGCCGCAGAGACGCAAGGCGCCCGGGCCCTGACCTTCGAGGACCCCTTCCGAGGAATTTACAGGAAGCTCCTCTTCAATGCCGAGGGGACCCGCCTGGTTGGCGGTGTGCTGGTCGGTGATGCATCGGACTACGGCGTGCTTCTGGCCCACTTCAAGAGCGCGGAGCCTCTCGCCGTCGCTCCCGGCGACTTGCTTGCCTGTCCGCATGGCGATTGCCCGTCTGTCCCGGGCTCTGGCTCGGGGAGCGACAGCCAGGTCTGCTCGTGCAACAACATTGGCGACCGCCAGGTCCGCGAGGCCGTTCGCGCGCAGGGGCTCACGACGATCGCCGAAGTCAAGTCGTGCACCCGGGCCGGCACGGGCTGCGGCGGCTGTCTGCCCCAGCTTGCAGACCTGCTCAAGGCCGAGCTGAAAGCCGTCGGCAGAACCGTCAGCAACCACCTTTGCGAACATTTCCCGTTCAGCCGTCAGGAGCTCTTCCAGATCGTGAAGATCCGGGGGCTCAGGACCTTCGACGCCGTGCTGTCCGGGCACGGAACGGGCCATGGGTGCGAGGTCTGCAAGCCCGCCATCGCGTCGATCCTTGCGAGCCTCTGGAACGAGAACATCCTCGAACCGGCCCATGCCTCGCTCCAGGACACGAACGATCGCTTCCTCGCTAACATCCAGCGCGGTGGGCTGTACTCGGTCGTCCCGCGAATTCCCGGCGGCGAGATCACGCCTGAGAAGCTGATTGTGCTGGGCCAGGTCGCCCAGAGGTACGGCCTCTACACCAAAATTACCGGCGGTCAGCGGATCGACATGTTCGGCGCGCCGGTGCATCGGCTGCCGGAGATCTGGGCCGATCTGGTCGCCGCTGGTTTCGAGAGCGGCCACGCGTACGGCAAAGCGGTGCGAACCATCAAGAGCTGCGTCGGTTCCACGTGGTGCCGCTTCGGCGTTCAGGACTCGGTGGGATTCGCGATCCGGGTCGAGACCCGGTACCGGGGGATCCGGGCTCCGCACAAGCTCAAGGGGGCCGTCTCCGGCTGTATCCGCGAGTGCGCGGAAGCGCAGAGCAAGGACTTCGGCCTGATCGCCACCGAGCGAGGCTGGAACCTCTACGTCTGCGGCAACGGCGGGGCCCACCCCCGCCACGCAGACTTGCTCGCCTCCGACCTCGACGAGGACACCGCCTTGAAGTACGTCGACCGGTTCCTGATGTACTACATCCAGACGGCGGACCGCCTCACGCGAACTTCGGTCTGGCTCGAGAAGATGGAGGGAGGCATCGAGTACCTTCGCGACGTGATCGTGGCCGACCGGCTCGGCATCGCGGCGGACATGGAGCAGCAACTGCAATCACTGGTGGATTCCTACGAGTGCGAGTGGAAGGCGGTCGTCAACGATCCCGAAAAGCGCCGGTTCTTCCAGCAGTTCGCCAACACCGGCGAGTCCGACCTGGGCATCGAGTTCGTGACCGCACGGGACCAGCGCCGGCCCGCCGACTGGCCGGCCGATTTCGTTCCCGTCGACAGTTTGCAGCAGCCCTGCGCCCCGCGGCCTCCGGAGATGGAGTCCGCCGCGGCGGACCACTGGGTCCACGCCGGCAGGGTCAGCGACTTCCCGCCCGACGGCGGCCGCGCCGTGAAGATCGGCCAGGTTCAGATCGCCGTGTTTCAATTCGCCAGCAGGGGCGAATGGTACGCATGCGACAACCTCTGCCCGCACAAGCGAGAAATGGTCCTTGCGCGGGGCATCCTCGGTGACCAGCAAGGCACTCCCAAGGTGGCCTGTCCGCTGCACAAGAAGACGTTTGCACTGGATTCCGGAGCCTGCCTCAGCGGCGAGGACTACAGGGTGCGGGTCTTCCCGGTCAAGGTCGAGGCCGACGAAGTCTATCTGTCCCTTCCGCCCGAGCTCCACGGGGATGCTGCGCACCCGGTCGAACCAGGTTGCGCCGCCTGCTGATCCCGATCCGGACTTTCACGCCTCTTGAACCTGGAGACGAAGAACGATGGATTGCCGCGAATTCCGCCGCGCCGGTCATTGGCCGACGCTGCTCAGCGCCTTGCTTTATTTCGACGTCAGTTTCATGGTCTGGATTCTGCCCGGCGCGCTGGCGAACTCAATCGTGCCGGAGTTCGCCCTCACCGACTCGCAGAAGGGCCTGCTGGTTGCCGTGCCGCTGCTCGGCGGAGCGTTGCTCCGACTGGCTCTCGGCCTGCTGACCGATCAGATCGGGGCGCGGCGAACCGGGCTGCTGGGCCTAACGTTGACGAGCTTGCCCTTGCTGCTGGGCTGGTTATGGGCCGACAGCTTCGACAAGATCATTCTGGTTGGCTTGCTCTTGGGCGTTGCGGGGGCCAGCTTCGCGGCCGCCCTGCCGCTGGCCAGCCGTTGGTATCCGCCGCAGTATCAGGGTCTGGCCATGGGGATCGCGGGGGCCGGCAACAGCGGGACTGCCCTGGCCACCTTCCTGGGACCCAGACTGGCGGAGGTTTGGGGCTGGCATTCCGTGTTCGGCCTTGCCCTTCTGCCGCTGCTGGCAACTCTTGCCGGCTTCGCAATCTTCGCCAAGGACAGTCCGAGCCAGCCGGCGCCGCGGCCGCTGGGGGGCTACGTCGACCTGCTCAAGGTGCGTGACATCTGGTGGTTCTGTCTCTTCTACGCCATCACCTTCGGGGGCTTCGTCGGACTGGCCAGCTTCCTCAACCTGTTCTTCCTCACCCAGTACGGACTGACCCGGATTCAGGCGAGCAACTTCGCCACCCTTTGCATCATCGCCGGTTCGCTCCTCCGACCGATCGGCGGCCATCTCGCCGACCGTCTGGGCGGGGTTCGGGTCCTGATCATTCTCTACCTCGGCGTCGGCGCGGTGATGCTCGCGCTGTCGTCGCTTCCCCCACTGTCCCTCGCCACACCGCTCCTCTTCCTGGTGATGGGGCTGCTGGGAATGGGGAACGGGTCCGTCTTTCAGCTAGTCCCCAACCGGTTCCCCGGGGAGATCGGTGTGACGACCGGCCTGATCGGAGCTGCCGACGGCTTGGGAGGGTTCATTCTGCCGAATCTTCTGGGCAGTCTGAAGGAGCTGACCGGCAGCTTCAGCGGCGGGTTCCTGATCTTCGCGATGGCCGGAGGCTTCGGTGGCGCGGCCGCCCTGGCCTATGCGAGCCGGGCGTGGCAAGGTATCTTGATCGGCAAGAATGGCATCGCGCTTGAGACCGCCTGAGGACTGGTCGAGGCTCGCGGCGAACCATCCCGCTGCGAGCGATCGCGCTGAGGCCCCCCAAACCATGACGAACCCTGGCGACGCGAGTTCACTGGCTGGTGTTCGGGTGGCTGTCTTCGAAGCGCGAATGGCCGCCCCAACCGCCGACCTCGTCAGGAAGCACGGCGGTGTACCGCTTTCGGCTCCCGCCTTGCGAGAGGTTCCCCTCGGGGCAAGCCCCGCGCTGATCGCGTTTGTTGATGGTTTGATCAACAATGAGTTCGACGTTGTGATCTTCGAGACCGGTGTCGGGGTGCGGTATCTGACCCAGGCCATCGAGACCCGGATGAGCCGCGAGACCTGGCTGGAGGGCCTGGCGCGAACCCGGGTTGTGGCCCGCGGCCCCAAACCGGCGGTCGCCTTGCGCGAACTCCCGGCGCGGGTGGACCTGCTCGTGCCGGAACCCAATACGTGGCACCAGACGCTCGGCCTCCTCGACAGCCGGCTTCCTGTCAAGGGGCTCCGCGTGGCCTTGCAGGAATACGGCAAGCCCAACCTTGATCTGGTCGAGGGACTCAACCGGCGCGGTGCAACCGTCACCCGAGTGCCAGTCTACCGCTGGGCCTTGCCCGAGGACCTTGAACCTCTGCGCTCGGTCATCGTCGAGATCGCGGAACGACGTGTCGAGGCCGCCCTCTTCACCTCGGCGCAGCAGGTCGAGCATTTGCTCTTGATGGCCGGCCAGGAAGGCCGCGAGGCCGACCTCCGCACAGCTTTTTGTACTCACACCGTGGTCGGCTCGATCGGCCCGACCACCTCCGAGGTGCTTCGCGCCAGCGGCATCCCGGTCGACCTCGAGCCCGAGCATCCCAAACTCGGCCATCTGGTCTCCCTCCTTGCCGCCCGTTGGCGCAGCCTCGTGAAAGCGGGGCCCCAGTAAGAACGGTTGCCGTCCCACTCAAGAACGAGGCAAAGGAACCGTGGGTGGCCCCGAATCACTCCTCGGATTCCGCCTTCATGATACTCCGCAGGTCACGCTTGCCATGCAGGATTCGGAGAATCTGCACTACGTCACCATCAAGGCGATAAAAGATCACATAAGGCTTGACGAGAGTGCTGCGGAGGTTTTGAGCGATCTCCGGGCGGCTACGGCCGATCTCGGGGAATCGGGCGAGTGCTTGGCCTTTCTCGTAGAACGCAGTGGCATAATGCTCGACAACAGAAGGGTTGTGCTGGTGGAAGTATTCGAGGATCTCCGCCAAGTCCGTCTCCGCCTGGGGCGTGCGGCGGACCTCGGCCATCAGGATTGCCCCGCGGTCGGAGCCTGACGGGAACGGATGCGTTGCAGGGTGGCGTGCGGATCGAATGGGACCAGCTCGCCGCGGTCGGCCTGCTCGATGCCGATGGCGATGTCGCGGCGGAGGTCGGCCAGCTTGGCTTGCTCGTCCCGCTCCTGGAGGAGCCGCAAGGCTTCGTCGATCACCTCGTCTTCGGAGGTGAATCGGCCATCTTCGATGAAGGACCGGACAATCTCCTCCCGGTCGCCTGATAAATGAATGGTCATTATACGGCTTCTCCGTCGCTTCCAAGCCTACCATGGACGGGCGGGATTTGTCGAGGCGGGGCGGATAAGGCGTCCGGACCCGATTTCGGGCACATTGGTCGAAGAAAACCTTTTTCGGTTTCCGACACTTTTTCCTGCGGCCGCTCGGCTCGCGGGGTTTTTCGGATGCCTGGCGTGCCACTCAACCGGACTTGCCGGCCCTTGCCCTACGCGTCGATAACGGAGGAGACGTGGTCGCGGATCCGGAAGTGGGGGGCGGGGATGCTCGGGATCGATTCCGGGACGATGCCTTCACTGAGCAGGAACGGGGCAAAGCCGCGGAAGACTTTCTGGGCAATGGCTTGTAACCCGGCCCGGGTCATCAGGTCGCGGAAACGGCGGGCCGAGGCGTGGTGCACGTCCCCTTCGCGGGCCGTGACGCAGACGTCGTAAATGAACCAACCCCATGGTGCATCACGATAGCCGTCAATCAGTAAGAGCCGGCCGCCGGGTCTGAGAACGCGCTGCATCTCGACCACGGCACGGTCTTGCTGGGGGTAGTGGTGGAAGCTGTTGGCGCAGGTCACGAAATCGAAGGTCCCCGACCCGAACGGCAGCCGCTCGCTGTCTCCCTGGACGGGGAAGACATCACGCGCGTGGTACTGCCAGCGGGGACGCCCCCTGGACAGCATCCCGGACACGAGGTCCACACCGCAAACCTGGGCCTGCGGCAGCGCGGCCTTGAGCCGCGCGGCAAACAGGCCCGTCCCACATCCCACGTCCAAAACCCGGAACGGCCGATTCCCGGCCACCGCCGCGATTCGCCGGATCAACACCCGATGCGAGGGTCCAAAGAGCATCCACTGGAGCACGCTACGATCGTAACTCTCGCTCCAGCGGGTGAATTCCGCGGCTGCCTGGTCCTTGTCGTATCTCATCGAGGCCTCCTTGCCTTGCGTCACGCGTCCGGCGGGATTGCGCGATCCATGCGGAAATGCTCTTTTACCCAGGGCCCGGGATTCCGGCAACCCGGATTCATAGCCTGATTTAGACTTCACAGAATCCCCGCGCGGGCTTGAATTGTCGAGCCCATCGCTTTAAGATAAATGAGGCAAAATAAGATTTCAAAAATCAGGAACGATGTGGTTACCGGATCTGGGTCTTGATGTGTTAAAGCTGCCCATTTATCTCGATAATCATGCGACGACTCGGACCGACCCTCGGGTTGTCGAGGCGATGCTGCCTTTTTTCACGGAAGTCTACGGCAACGCAGCCAGCATCTCGCATCGCTTCGGCTGGGAGGCCGGCGAGGCGGTCGAAAGGGCCCGGCAACAGGTCGCCAGCGCGATCGGAGCCGAGCCCAAGGAGATCGTCTTCACGTCGGGGGCGACGGAATCGGACAACCTGGCGATCAAGGGCGCGGCCCTGGCCATGAAGCGGAAGGGCAACCACCTGGTGACCTCCGCAGCCGAGCACAGGGCGGTGCTCGACACGATGAAGCGGCTGGGACGCGAGGGCTGGGAGGTGACCGTCGTGCCCTGCGACGAGACCGGCCGGGTCGCGGTTGATTCGATCGCGGCCGTGCTCTGCGAGCGAACCATCCTGGTCTCGATCATGGCGGCCAACAACGAGGTCGGCACACTCAACCCCATCCGGGAAATTGGCCGGCTGTGTCATGACCGCGGAGTGATCTTCCACACCGATGCGACCCAGGCCGTCGGCAAGGTTCCCTTGGGCGTGCTGGCCGACAATGTCGATCTGCTCAGTCTCTCCGGGCACAAGATCTATGGTCCCAAGGGGATCGGCGTTCTCTACGTGCGCCGGCGGGACCCTCATGTGCGGCTCGTTCCGCAGCTCGACGGGGGCGGCCACGAGCGGGGGATGCGGAGTGGGACCCCGGCGGTCCCTTTGATCGTTGGCCTGGGCGCCGCGGCCGAGCTGGCCGCCCGGGAACAGCCCGACGAGTCTCGGAGAGTCCTGAGCCTGCGTAAACGCTTGCATGCAGGAATTGCGGAACGGGTCTCCGACGTTCGCCTCAATGGCCATCCCACCGAGAGGCTGCCGGGGAATCTGAACCTGAGCTTCGCCTACCTGGACGGCGAGGCGCTCATGATGACGATGCGCGACGTCGCGGTGAGTTCGGGCGCGGCGTGCACCGCGGCCAACCCCGAGCCCAGCCATGTCCTGCTGGCCATGGGGCTGAACGAGGAGATGGCGCGGGCCAGCCTGCGGTTCGGCCTGGGGCGGTTCTCGACCGCCGCGGAAATCGAATTTGCCATCGCCGCGGTGGCGGGCGCGGTGGAGCGCCTGCGGGCTCACAGCGCGGCCTGGGCGGTTCATGACCGCTCGCGAGCGTTTGACCCCGCTCTGGGACGCATTTGACTCCCCCTTATGATACTGTATGGGGAACGGCGTGCTTCCGAGCTTTGATCGTGTCTGATGATTGAACCTGGACAAGGAGACGATTCGATGGGTGTGACCCTGACCGAAAAGGCCGCTGGTGAGGTCAAGAAGATCATGACCGAGCAGAACCTGCCCGAAGAAGCGGTGCTTCGCGTAGGCGTGCAGGGGGGCGGATGCAGCGGCTTTGCCTATAGCCTGAACTTCGACACCAGTACCAGCGAACGGGACCGGGTGATCGACGTGCACGGCGTCAAGCTGGCCGTGGACAAGAAGTTCGACCCCTACCTGGACGGTACGGTCGTGGACTTCTACGACGGCCTGGAGAAGCGGGGATTCGTCTTCAACAACCCCAACGTCGTCAAGAGCTGCGGCTGCGGCTCGTCGTTCCAGGTCTGAGCTCGGATCAACTGGCTGCGCTGGTGGACGGACAGCGGACGCCGCCAGGCCGCCCGTTCACCATCGCCAGCCCAGCCGTACATCGCCATTGACCACGCATGCCGCTGGCCATCGATTGTGATACAGCTCGACGACGGTCCGCGCGGCCAGTTCAGCCATGTCGCTCATCGACTGGAGGTCGGTACCCGCGATATGGGGGCTGAAAACGACGGTGGGCAGGCCGAGCAGCGGATTTCCCGGTTCGGGAGGTTCGTGGTTGAGCACGTCCAGACCGGCGCCGGCGAGCTGCCCCGAGACCAGGCTGTCGCGGAGATCGGCCTCGACGATCAGGCCGCCGCGGGCTGTGTTGGTTCCCGGGGTGATCGTCACGACGATGTTGCGGCTGGTCGCCGCCCTCAGATCGATCAGGTCATAGCCCACGCCGGTCCGGGCCACGACCCTGAGCCAGGGAGCCAGCTCGAAGAGATCGGCGGTCAACCGTTCGCCGCCGGCAAGCATGGCATCGGCCTGGGCAAGTAGCTTTGCAATTGCTCGTGGGTCAGGGCGCAGTCGCCTTCCGGGTCGATCAGCTCGAAGCCCGCGTCCGAGAGAATCTTGCGGAACGGGCCCGGCTGCTTGCGAAGGAGATAGGGCCCGATCAGAATGGTGGGCATGGTAGGGCTCTCACCTGCCGAGGGAACCAGTTGTGGCGAGTGCCGCCGCGATTTCGCTTGAACAGCGACCACAACGGTTTACGGAGATTCGTTGGCTCTATGGTCAGAAAGTCTTCGTGACGCTATTCTAGATTACTGCGTGATCGCACGATTTGCGAGCGCGCGGCGGATCGGGCGCGCACCCGGCCGGTTGGACCGAGGGCGAGTCGTTTTGACGCTGGTTTCGACCGAGCGTTTGGTTTTGAGCCGGTCGGGCCGGCGGGTTTGACGAGAGTCAAGCCGTGCGTCCAATGTTCACAATCCGAACGCTCGGGGACCGGCGGTCCGGGATGGAATAAGCGGCATGGGGGTTCTCAAGTTTCTCTTGCCCTCGAACGACCTGGCCCGTCGGCTTCCAGGTTTCCGCAAGGCCTA
>Ga0074044_10003545_pt1 | contig 13214 bp, 12 predicted proteins | sample BogForMeECP23OM1_FD_94443 | JGI IMG/M metagenome (GOLD analysis project Ga0074044, IMG submission 94443) | Bog forest soil microbial communities from Calvert Island, British Columbia, Canada - Bog Forest MetaG ECP23OM1 | ecosystem: Environmental > Terrestrial > Soil > Wetlands ...
AACCGTTCCCACCTGACCGAGTCCGCCCGCATGACCGGCGTAACCAACAAGGTCGAGCGCCGTTGCCTCGGGCGACGACACCAAGACCGTGCCCCGTGGCGTATTGAGGCTCTGGACGGGCACGTCTTTGATGTTCTTGCGGGCCATAAACGCGACGCGTACCATGCCGCACTGGATCGGCCGCCGGTTCTTTGCGAGAAAGACCTGGAATTCCTGCGGGCGCTGATGCGCCGCGCCGTGATACTCTGCGGCCGACAGCAGACCCGCGTAGTAGGGGAGATTGAGGCGCTGCATCAGCGCCGGAATAAACTGGTCGGCGGGAAGACAACCGAGCGAGCGATATTCCGGCGGGACGATGACGTAAAAGCCCCGCGCTGGAGAAGCGATGAGCGTTTTCTTTTCCAGACGGTTCAGCGCGAGCTTGGCGGCATTCGCTGAAATGCCCAAAGCCGATTGGGCCTCGCCAGAGGTAAAGTGATATTGCCCCTTGGCAGCAAGGCCGCTGATGTATTCTCTGACGTTTGGACGGCTGGATTCCGTTTTCACATACGTAAAGTATCACTTTTTGATACTTTACGCTACTGAATACCGCCCAGAAATTCAGCCGTAAATCATTCCCCCCAGAATCTTATTGAAATTGCAGGGATTCTCGAAAACTTACACAGTTTCTTACACACTTTCACATTTTAGAAAATTAAAGCCAATAAAATCAATTACTTATAGTCACCATTAGGCGACTTAAAATCCTCTGGAGCGAAAGTTCCGTGCGGGTTCGAGTCCCGCCCCCGGCATCCACGATCTCCAAGCCCTCGAAGGTGGCAAGCCTCGTGCAGAGCAAGCAGGGGATGGCACTTCTGTCAGGCCACTGGCTACTGCTTAAAGACTACTGGAGGCCCGCTGACTCGCTTCGCCTTGAGGGCGACGGTCACCTCGACGCGGCTGGCGATTTTGATGAAGGGAATGCCGCTGTTCATTCCATAGTCCTTACGGTCGAAGTACAGCGTCCCCGTAATCACGCCTGAACCGGTACCCTTGCCGGACACCGTAAGCGTCAGCTTCTCAGACCTGGTAACTCCGCGTATCGTGAAGTCGCCATCCACCTCAAAGGTGTTGTGACCAGTCTGCACAAGTTTCGTCGATTTAAACGTGATCAACGGACTCCGGACGACATCGAAAAAGTCTGGCCCCTTCAGCTTGCCATTCTTCAACCCGCTTCCGGTATCCACGGTGGCAGCCTGAATCTCGACGTCCAAAACTCCCGTCGTCACGTCCGGGGACCCAAATGTCAGAGTGGCATTCCACTTGTCGAAAGTCCCTCTTATGGCCACCGAAGCCTCCACGTCGAACTTGATCGAGCTTTCTATGGGCGTAATCGCGAAAACAGGAACCTCCTGCGCCAAGCTTACCGAGGGGATCAACGCGGACACCAAGATGCAAATTACAGCTAATCGCATGACGGTCAGTGTGAGTTCTTCCCGCTTCATTGTCAAATTGAGAGCGCCGAACTGGAGTGGATCTAGTCGGTCTTGCTATCTCTGTGCGTTGCTGGTTAGCGTGCGCAAGCCGGGCAAGTGGTGGATTGCACAATATCGTGTTCCATCGAATTGCTTATCGCTGGTCCTTTCAGCCGCAGGAATGTCGTATTCGTTCGCTACACGCGACTTTAATCGACGGCGGAAAACGGCTCGTAGCCTTCTCCACAAATGCCGCGATCGCTGCCCTGATCTCCATCGATCCGGCGGAAGATCGAGAGAAATGCTCTACCAAAGTACCGTAACCGCCAAAATTCAATTTTGTGAGGAGAGATGAACATACCCACAGCGTCGTCAAAGTCCACCTGGCTTTCCGTTCTGATCGTTTCGGCGCTCGTCTCTATCGCAATGGGTGTTCACGCGCAGGGCGGTCCGGTTGATCGTACGGTGTTGCCGCTCGCCGAGCCGACCTACCCGCCGATCACCGAGATCGATGCGCGCAAGGCGACGCCGCCGCCGCGGTTTGAGGTCAAGGCACCGGATGGCGCGCCCAACGTGCTTGTGATCCTGCTCGACAATCTTGGATTCGGCGCGACGAAGCCGTTCGGCGGCGTGATCGAGATGCCGACGCTGGGGCGGCTCGCAAAGAGTGGACTGATCTACAACAACTTTCATACGGCGCCGCTATGTTCGCCCAGCCGCATGGCGCTTCTCACCGGCCGCAACCCCCACAGCGTCAACATGGGGTCTGTTGCGGAGATCGCTACCTCGTTTCCTGGTCAGACCGCCGAACGTCCTCTGAGCACAGCTCCGCTGGCGGAGATCTTAAAGCTCAATGGCTACAGCACGGCCATGTTCGGCAAGTCACACGAATTCACGCCGTGGGAAGTGAGCGCTTCGGGACCGTTCGATTCATGGCCTACCGGGTCCGGATTCGAAAGGTTTTACGGCACGCTGTCGGCTGAGGCGGATCTCTTCGCGCCGGTCCTCACTGACAATACAACCCCGGTCGCGCTGCCGAATGATCCGAACTACTACTACCCAACCGATCTTGCCGACCATGCCATCTCCTGGATCCGCGCCCAGAAGACGATGACTCCGGACAAGCCGTTCTTCGTCTACTACGCTTCGCCGGGCACGCACGCACCGAGTCAGGTGCCCAAGGAATGGCTCGACAGATACAAGGGCAAGTTCGACGAGGGCTGGGACAAGGCGCGCGAGCAGACCCTAGCAAGACAGAAGGCGCTGGGAATCGTGCCTTCAAACACGCAGCTCACGCCCAAGCCGAAGCAGACGGAGATGCCGGATTGGGACAACTTGAGCGACGGGGAGAAGAAGGTCTTCACGCGGCAACAGGAGATATTCGCGGCGTACGCCGAGGAGGCCGATCATGAAGTCGGCCGGGTAGTCCAGGCGATCGACGATCTGGGAGTGATGGACAATACCCTGATCATTTACATCACCGGTGACAACGGCTCGTGTGCCAATGGCGGTCGGAACGGCTCGTTCAATTCATTAGCTAACTACAACAAAATACCGGAGACGATTGCGGACCAGCTGAAGCATCTCGATGAATTTGGCGGCCCGCATTCCGACATGACGCCGCCGCTCGGCTGGGCAATCGCCGACGATACCCCGTTTGCCTACGCGCAGGGTACCGCCTCCTATGGCGGTAACACGAATGGCGTTGTCATTAATTGGCCAAAAAGGATCAAAGCCAGCGGCGACATCCGTCCGCAGTATCATCACCTGATCGATATAGCCCCGACGATCCTGGAGGCGGCCAGCCTGCCGCAACCCAAGGTCGTCAATGGGACGCCGCAGAAACCGATCGAAGGTGTGAGCATGGCCTACACCTTCAAGGATGCTCAAGCAAAGTCACCTCACACCGTGCAGTACACTGAGTTTATCGGTAATCGCGGCATCTATAAGGACGGCTGGTACGCTCTAACTATGCACCAAGTGCCGTGGGAAAAGGGGTATCAGGCTCCTGCCTTCGACCAGGACAAATGGGAACTCTACAACACCAAGGATGATTTCAGTTGCTCGATCGATCTTGCCACGAAATATCCCGACAAGCTGAAGGAGATGCAAGCCGCCTTCGTGGAGGAGGCGGTCAAGCACAATGTCCTGCCGCTCGACGACCGCAGCTATGAGCGATTCAACCCAGCTATCGCGGGGCGCCCCGACCTAATGGCCGGCCGCAGGTCGCTGACGGTTTATCCCGGCATGATCGGAATGAGGGAGAACGCCTTCATCAACGTGAAGAATCAGTCTCACTCCATCACCGCCGACGTCGAGGTACCTAAGACAGGAGCCGCCGGCGTGATTATCGCCCAGGGCGGCACTCATGCTGGATGGAGCTTGTACGTCAAGGACGACAAGCCCAAGTTCGCCTACAACTATCTGGGTTCCGTCACGACCATAACTTCGACGGAACGCCTGCCCGCCGGCCGCGTCACCGTCAGCTACGATTTCGTTTTTGACGGTGGCCAGCCCGGCTCCGGCGGTACCGCTTCGATTTTCATCAACGGAAAGAAAGTCGCGAGTGGCCGAATCGAACACACCATTCCGTTTCTATTCGGCATGGAGACGGCCGACGCGGGCATGGACCTTTATACGCCCGTGACCTCGGATTACGCCAAGGGCAATAACCAGTTCACCGGGACGATCGACAAGGTAACGATCGATCTGAAGAAGATGAATCCTGCCGATGACGCCGCTGCGAGGGAAGCTGCGGAAATAAACGACCAAGACGAGGCGAATGACGACTGAACCGCTTGGTTGGGAGTTTGCGCGCTGGGGAAGGAAACGTTGCGGGTTCGAGTCCCGCCCCCGGCATTGCGACTCAGTCCGATTCAAATCGCTGCTTGAGGGCTTCGAGTTCGTCAAGCGTACGCGGCCAGTCCTGGTGCAGCAGGCGGGAAAGCGCGCGATCGGCGAGCAGGCGGCCGCCAGTCTGGCAGGTCGCACAATAGTTGGTCTCGTTGCTGGCATAGCGGATGCGCTGGACCTTGGCCCCGCAGCGCGGGCACGGCTGGCCATAGCGACCGTGAACTGCCATGCCGGGACGAAACGCAGTAACCTTCTCCGGAAATGCGCCGGCGGATTCGGCGCGCAGGCGATCGGTCCATTCGAGCAGCGTCGCACGCGCGGCGCCGTAGAGTCGTTCGACCTCCTCGACACTCAGCTTTTGCGTCATTGCGATGGGTGAGAGCTGCGCGCGATGCAGAATCTCGTCGGAGTATGAGTTGCCGATACCGCTGAAGATGTGCGGGTCGGTGAGCGAGCGCTTCAGCGTGTGATTCGACGAACGTAACGCCGCGGTGAATGCGCCGAGGCTCGCCTCGAGCGGTTCGATGCCGCCGGCGCTGAGCGACTGCAGGCCTGCTTCGCCCTCGACCACGTGAAGCGCTGCACGACGCTGCGTGCCAGCTTCGGTAAGCCACAGCCAGCCGCGGTCGAACTCGAAAGCGGCCAAAATATTTCTACTGCCGAGTTTTGGGGCGGAGATTTTCCAACGCAGCCGGCCCGCGATTTTTAGATGCAACACAAGCCACAAGCCGCCTTCGACGCCGATCGCGATCTGCTTGCCCAGCCGTCGAACCTCGCGGACCGTCTTGCCCTGTGTCGCGCTCAAGGGAGGAGCGGTGGAGCGCAGCAGAAACGGAGATTTCACCAGTGCGCGGACGAGCTTGTGCCCGACGATGCGCGATCGCAATGCTTCCACGTACACGCTGACATCAGGTAGTTCGGGCATCGGAGTTCCCGCGTGGCAGACCGCGAGCCGCGCCGGCTGTGTTAGATTTACCTCGAATCACGTCTAAAGAGAACGCGCCTATGAACTACTTTCTTGCCAAGACCGAACCAGGGTCTTACTCGATCGACGATCTCCAGCGCGACGGATGCACCACCTGGGACGGAGTGAGGAATCCGCAAGCCGTTCGCGCTATCCGCGAGATGCGTCCCGGCGATGTAGTTTTCATCTATCACAGCGGTGGCGTTTCGAGCGTGGTCGGCATGGCCGTCGTGAAATCGCAACCGCGCGACGATCCTGGGAATCCCAGGTCTGCGGTCGTCGATTTGGAATTCGCGGCACGCCTGGAGCCACCGGTGACCTTGGCGGAAATCAAACAGTCCGGGAAGTTCGACGACTGGGCGCTGGTGCGGCAAGGGCGTCTCTCGACGATGGCAGCGCCCGAAAAGTTCGCCGTCTGGGTGCGCGCGCGGTTTCCCAAGGCCGGGACCTAGCTTCGACCGCGGCATCGACGCAGCAAACGCGCGCACACTTTGCGCAATATGTTTCCTGAATAGAAAAGAACGGAGGCGGTCGTGAGGCCGCCCCCGCTGCACACAAACTCTAAGTAGAGTGCTGGCTACGGAGTGCTCTTCGCCGGCTTCTCCTTGTTGAACGTCAAGGTCATCTGGACGACGCCCGCGGCGACGTTCAAGCCGTTCTGTCCTTCGATCGAGACCGGCTGCAACGCAATCGAGCTGTTGAAGCCTCCGATCAGTACGTTGGCGCCCGCGCCGACTCCGACCGCTGCGCTCGCAGTCGCCCCGCCGTAGTGACCCGCAAGTGAACCCTGGCCGAGGTTGGTGGTCGGGGCGAGAACTGCCCACAAAATTACGCCCGACTGAAGGTAGCCAATATCAGCGCCGAACTTCGTGATCGAGCCGGTGTAGTACTCGGTGTATCCCGGCTGCAGGGCATAAGCGCACTGTAGTTTGCGCGACGATCCGAAAATAAATCCCCATCCGGATGCGACGTGACAAGTCAGGTACCCGGCCCGAACGGTAGCACCTCCGCCGCTCGCCGGCGCCGCTGCGGGCGCTGCCGCCTGGGCCCGTGCCGACGATGGGCCCGCGGCTAGTACCACCGCCAACCCCAGTGCGATTACCATTCCTCGTGCTTTCGAATTCATTTTTTCCTCCATCTATGTGAGGCTATCCCTTCCGGTTGGCCGGACCCGTGGAAAGTCTCCTTATGTTGGCTACCCAGTCGAGGATGCAAACTCGCACTTTGATTGGCCGAATGCAAGACAGCGGTCTCAGCGCCTGGCGCCGCGCAGCTATCGCTTGACTATTATCTCCCAATGCAGCACCATCCTGCGGTCTTTGCTGAAGCCAATACCCCGGGAGACCCATTGATGAGCCTCAAGACTATTGTCGCAATTTTCGCCGTAGCTTCGCTGGCAGTTTGCACGCCTGGCTTCAACCTGCCCGCCTCGGCGCAGAGCTCACAGAAGCAGCTCGATATCGCGGCCGCCCGCGCCCAGCGCAAGGCGACGGTCGGCGCCAACATGAATCTCACCGCGGATGAAGCGGCCAGGTTCTGGCCGGTTTACGATGCCTACGAAGCGAAGATGGACAAGGTCGAAGACCGCCACGTCAGAGAGCTCAAAGAATTCGCCGCCAAGTACAGTAATTTAACCGATGCCGATGCGAAGAAGAAGCTTGACGAGGTGATCGCCATCCAGCAGGCACGGCTCGACGTACAGAAGGAATTCATTCCGCAGTTCCGCGCGGTTGTTTCGCAAGTAAAGGTGACGCGCTTCTATCAGATCGACAACAAGATCCAGGCGTTGATCCAGTGCGACATCGCGCAGTTGGTGCCGCTGGCGCAGGCGCGGGGCGAGGCCGCTCAATAGCAGCCCGCGGGCAACAAGCGCCGCCCCAATTTGCGCGATCGACTGGTAGCGTCGCAATCCGCGCGGACTTAGTGTTTGTGCAGGCGTTCGATTGCCGCGAGGATCAGCTTGCCGGCGGCCTCGCGATCCACCCATCCGCCGACCTTGACCCATTTGCCCTTCTCGAGATCCTTGTAATGGCGGAAGAAGTGATCGATCTGGTCGAGCATGATCGGCGGCAGGTCGGTGTAGTTCATGATTCCGTCGAAGTAGGGATTTAATTCGTCCACCGGCACCGCGAGAATTTTTTCGTCGATGCCATGCTCGTCTTCCATCAGCAGCGCGCCCACCGCACGGCACCTGATGACCGCGCCGGGCGCGACCGGCACCTGCGACAGCGCCAGCACGTCGCACGGGTCGCCGTCTTCGGACAGCGTATTCGGGATAAATCCGTAGTTGCCGGGATAGTACATCGCGGTATGCAGAAAACGATTGACGAACAGCGCGCCGGAGACCTTGTCGAGTTCGTACTTCACCGGCACTCCGCCCTGCGGAATCTCCACCAGCACGTTAATGTCGTCGGGCGGGTTGCGGCCGGGCGGAATTTTCGAAACATCCATGCGATTTGCCCCACCGGGAATTGATCTGAGTAGAGCATGCGTTCGCGCTCGAGGCCATCGCGAGTCGTCGGGCTGCCTTGATCGCCGATCGGGCGCCGTCGAACGGGCGCGCGCGCTTTGTCGCGCGGGTATCGCGCGTGGTAGTCTCGCGGACGGGAAGTATATCTGCAAATTTCAGCCGCGGCGGAGCCATCAGACGGTGAAGATCGAGCGCGAAATTCCAATTCAGATCGATCCCGGCGAGAATCCGTTCCTCAAGGGAATCTACGCGCCGATCGCGACTGAGATTACCGCCGACGATTTGACCGTCATCGGCGAGCTTCCCAAAGATCTCGACGGCGCGTACCTGCGCAACGGACCCAATCCGATCTTTCAGCCGCGCGGCCGCTACCATTGGTTCGACGGCGACGGCATGGTGCACGGCATCGAGTTTCAGGACGGCAAGGCCACCTACCGCAACCGCTGGATTCGCACCGAAGGATTCGCCGCCGAGCAGGTTGCGCAGCGCACGATATGGCCGGGCCTGATGGATCGTCCCGATCCCAACGTTCCACACGGCGCGGGCTCCGACGGATGGCTTAAGGACTCCGCCAACACCGACCTCGTATTTCACAACGGCTACGCGCTCGCGCTCTGGTATCAATGCGGGCTGCCGTACAAGCTCGATCCGCGCACGCTGGAGACCATCGGCGTCGAGCGTTTCGGCGGCAAGCTCGAGCGTGCCGTGTCCGCGCATGCCAAGGTCGATCCGGTGAGCGGCGAGCTGTTGTTCTTTGACTATGCGACCAGGCCGCCGTACATGACCTACAACGTCGTCTCGGCGCGCGGCGAGCTGACCCATCATGCGCCGATCGAACTTCCCGGCCCACGCCTGCCGCATGACATGGCGTTCAGCGAGCATTACTCACTGCTCATGGACCTGCCGCTGTTTTGGGATCCGCAACTGCTCGATCGCAAGGTGCACAAAGTCACTTACTATCCCGAACTGCCGAGCCGGTTCGGCATCCTGCCGCGCTACGGAACCAACGCCGATGTGAGATGGTTCGAGGCGTCGCCCTGCTACATCTATCACGTGGTCAACGCGTGGGAGGACGGCGACGAGTTTGTGATGGAAGCGTGCCGCGTGATCCAGGCCGAACCCGGCGCGAAGCGCGGCGAAGGCGAGCTGGCGCGGATGCGGGCGTTTCTGCGCCTTGAAGCTCAACTCTGCCGCTGGCGCTTCAACCTCGCGACTGGCGCGGTCAGCGAACAGCAGCTCGACGACGAAAAGACCGAATGGCCGACGATCAACAGGCACAAGATGGGCCGCAAGTCGCGCTACGCGTACAACTCATGCGTGCCGCACTACGAGGGACTGGTGAAATACGACACCGTCCGCGGCGCCTCCGAGAAATATCTGTTCGGCGCGGGGCGCACCTCGAATGAAGCGCCATTCGCGCCGCGGGTTGGCGCGCGGGACGAAGACGACGGCTACGTCGTGACGTTCGTCGCCGACTCCAACGCCATGAACACCGGTGAGGTCATCATAATCGACGCTAAGAATTTCGCGGCCGGTCCCATCGCGCGCGTGCAGATTCCTCAGCGTGTGCCGGTCGGGTTCCACTCGACGTGGGTGCCCGGCGCTCAGTTGCGCGCTGGCTAGAAGCGCGGCTAGTGGTTCGGCGGAGGCCCGGTCGCCGTTACATTCTGGGTGTCCACTTCAATCGTGTGCGGCTGCCCAGCCTTGTCGGGGACGATCGTATGAATCTTGCCGTTGATTAGCGTCACGCGGCTCGGCAGGGTCTGCCCGTTCATCGTCGTGCTGTCCTCGATGGCTACGGTAGTGCCGCCGTTGAGAGCCATCGAGCTGCCGTCGCCAAACCCCAACGTCAGGGAAGCGTCAGGCTGCGTGGTCACCTTGTCGTGAACCTTGACCGGTGTCCCTTGTTGCGCAGCGAGTGTGGCGCCGCCGCGCTGAATCTGCGCGCTTCCAGTGATTTGGGTAACCGAGCCGACGGAATCATCAGCGCGCGCCGGCGTACTCGCATCGAATAGTCCGAGGCCGAGCATCGCGCCCGCCGCGATGAATGCGATCCATCGACTGGTGATTTGTTTTCGTCGCCGGTCGCCGCTAGGGTTGATTTCTTTCATATTCATTCCCGGGGGTTGCTCTCTCGCAAAAAGTTACCATAGCATCCTCGTGATTCAAACGCTCGCACGCGATCAAGGGCACAGCGGTTAGCACGCAGGTGACGTGGTCAATAATACGCTACAATCGGGCGGCGACACGAAGAGAGTGAGACGACGGCGGAAATCGACGCTCGCGGCCGCGATCGTTGCCGGAGCGATCGCGCTGGCTGCCGGATGCACGACGGAGACCACGTATCAGACGGTGCCTCCGTACGCGTCTATCTCGGACGAAGACCGCGATCCCGCCAGTATGCCAAAGCCGGCAGCGTCCGGCGATTCCGGCGGCATCTTCAGCGCGATCGGAAGCGCGATTGCGTATCCGTTTCATCTTGTCGGTGAGGCGCTCGGCTCAAACCCGAACTGACCAAGGAGTATTGCTCATGACCAGGATAATCGACGCTGACGGGCATATCGTCGAGCCGCGCGCGCTCTGGGAAGATTACGCCGAGCCGCAGTTTCGCGATCGGATGATCCAGATTCGGCGCAATCGCGAGGGCAGCGATGAACTGTGGATTAACGGCGAGAATCGCAGCCGTCCGTCGCTCCCGGTGGCGGCGTCGATGATGCCCGGCGGACTCTCGGACCTCGAGCGCGCGCGCAAACTCACCTGGGATGACATCCTGCCCGGCGGCTACGATCCCTACGCTCGAATCAAGGTGATGGACGAGGAGGGCATCGACGTCGCGGTTCTTTACCCGTCGTTGTGGCTGCTCTACGGCGACCTGACCGATCCGCAACTCGCCGCGGCCGCGTGTCGTGCTTACAACAACTGGTTGGCCGACTTCTGCAAGCCCTTTCCGACGCGGCTGTTCGGCGTCGCACCGATGCCGGTTCAAAGCGTGGATGAGGCGGTGCGCGAGATGCGGCGGGTCGTGCGGGAACTTGGCTTCAAGGCGGTGTTCATCAGGCCCAATCCGTTCAATGGGCGGCGTCTCAACGACGCGGCTTACGATCCGTTCTGGCGCGAGGCGCAGGAGCTGGACATCCCGGTGGCCGTTCACGGCAGTTTCGGGACGCGAATGCCCACCATGGGCGGAGATCGCTACCACGACCCGTTCTTCTTCCACATGGTCTGTCATCCGTTCGAGCAGCAAGCGGCCTGCATGGATATCGTTTGTGGCGGGGTACTGGCCCGATTTCCGAAACTGACGGTCGGCTTCCTCGAGTCGGGAATAGGATGGCTCGGCTACTGGCTCGATCGGATGGACAGCCACTACGAGAAGATGGGTGCGTATGTGCCGTGGTTGAAGCGTAAGCCTAGTGAGTACTTCGCCGAGCGATGCTACGTGTCGATGGATCCTGACGAGAGCACGCTCAAGGCAATGATCGACCTGGGCGTCGAGCGCAACGTGCTGTGGGGGTCGGACTATCCGCACTTCGACTGCACCTATCCGGGCGTGGTGCGCGAGGTGACTCGAGCGCTGGGGAGGTTGTCGGATAGCGCGCGCGACAACATCCTGACGCAGAATGCGCTGCGCTTTTACCGACTCAACTGATCAGTCAGCGAGTATCGCTAGATGCTCAGGTGGTAGAGTTCCGCGACGTTGTCGTGCAGCACCAGGTTTATCTCGTCCGCGGTCATTCCGACGGTCTGCTTTTTGAGAATTTCCTGCGACCACGGCCACGTCGAGTCGCTATGCGGGAAATCGCTGGCCCACATCAGGCGGTGGATATTGCAAAGATCCCTCACCTGGAACGCGACGTAGTCGTCCTGGAACGTAGTGTACACGTTCTCGCGGAAATACTCACTTGGCATTTTCGTAAGCGTGCCCGCCGGTAGCCAGTAGCGGTGGCGGTCGTAGGCGTGATCCATCCGGTACATATAGTGCGGCACCCATCCCGCGTCGGCCTCGACGCATACTACTTTCAACTTCGGATGGCGCTCGAAAACTCCGCCCAGCACGAAGGTGCCGATAATGTCCTGGCATCCCCGGATGATCGAGAGAAAGCTGTTGAGCTTGGGGCCGCGGGTCTGGAAGTTATCGCTGCTGCTGGTCAAGATGTGGAAGCTCAGCGGCATCTGGAGATCGATCGCGGCCTCATAGAATGGAGCATAGATCGGACTGTCGTAGTCTTCGAGCGCGGGGTTGCCGGGCATCATGACGCCTTTGAGCCCGAGTTCCTTCATCTTGCGGAGATCCGAGATTCCTTCATCGACGGATCGCATGGCAGTCTGTCCGATGCCTATCAAGCGATCGGGATGCGCGGCGCAGTACTCGCCTATCCACAAGTTATAAGCGTCGAAACAGGCCTTCTTGTAGTCGAAGTCGCGATGATTGCAGAGAATCATGCCGACGGTAGGGTAGATGACTTCGGCGGCGACGCCGTCGCGATCCTGGTCGGCCATGCGCGCGTTCGGGTCCCATCCGCCGCGATGCATCTCTTCGAACTTCGCGCCGGTCGTCCTTAGCTCGCTTGCGTCCTTGCCCGCGGCGGCGGCCAGCGCGACGTTGATCGGACGCGGGAAGTCCTTGACGATGAACACGTCGCCCAGTTTCTCGTCGTGAACCATGTGCGGAGCCGTATCCTTGTACTTGCGGTCGATGCGATCGATGTAGGTGGTGGGCGGCTCGGTGATATGAGAGTCGGCGGAGATGATTGGCTTCTGCATCGTATGCCCTCGATTGGCTTCGCGGCGGCGCGAAATCCTGACCGGGAATCTTTGAGCTGCTGCAAATGTCTATTACTAGAGGATGGTGGCGTTTACAACGCCATGACTCCATCGCGATCGGTCTGGACCGTGGAGCGCATTCGATATAGATAGCAGGTCGAGGGACACGCCGATGGACTATGATCTCAAGATCACAGGCGGCACGATTTACGACGGTACTGGCGCGCCCGGACGTGTCGGCGACGTGGCGATCACGGACGGCAGGATCGCGGCGGTCGGCGAGGCAACAGGCAAGGCGGCGGCTACGGTCGAGGCCAGGGGAAAGGTCGTCGCGCCGGGCTTCGTTGACATACATACGCACTATGACGCGCAGGTGATGTGGGATCGGATGATGACGATTTCACCGTGGCACGGTGTGACAATTGTTGTCATGGGGAACTGCTGATTTGGCGTGGCGCCGACGCGTCCCGAGCATCGCGGCCTTATCATGCGGACGCTGGAGAACGTCGAAGGGATGAGTTTGAAGGCACTCGAGACCGGACTCGGCTACGAATGGCCGTTCGAGAGTTTCGAGCAATATATGGATGCAATCGAGCGGCGCGGCACCGCGATCAACCTTGGCGCGCTGGTGGGGCACACGCCGATTAGACTGTACGTGATGGGCGAGGAAGCGACCGAGCGTTCGGCGAGCGCGGACGAAGTCGCCGCGATG
>Ga0074044_10003546_pt1 | contig 13214 bp, 11 predicted proteins | sample BogForMeECP23OM1_FD_94443 | JGI IMG/M metagenome (GOLD analysis project Ga0074044, IMG submission 94443) | Bog forest soil microbial communities from Calvert Island, British Columbia, Canada - Bog Forest MetaG ECP23OM1 | ecosystem: Environmental > Terrestrial > Soil > Wetlands ...
CGTCCCACGGCGCGGCCGCGGCGTGCGAGGCCTTGCCGTGAAATGTGAGGTGCAGATGCCGCGTCGCCAGCGCCGGCATGGTGCAGGCCTCGGCGTCAAACGGATGCGCCATCATTGCGACGTCGACGCCTTCCATCACGCCCTTGTCGAGCAGGATGATTTTGCCGCCGCCGCCTTCTTCCGCCGGAGTTCCGAGGAACACGATTTTCCCCGGCAGATTCTTCGCGCCATGGTGCAAGCCGACCACCGCCGAGAGCGCCGCGCATGCGATCAGGTTGTGGCCGCAGGAATGGCCGTTGGGCAGCGCGTCATATTCGGCGAGGATGGCGACGGTGGGTCCGCCGCCGTTGCCGAACTCGGCACGAAACGCGGTCGCCAGGCCGCCGACCCCCGTTTCGACCGGGAGTCCCAACTCGCGCGCGGCGCTGCTCAGCAATCCGGCGGCGAAATGTTCCTGGAATTTGGGCTCGGGTTTTTCGTGAATCTGATGACTGAGGGAAACCGCTTTTTCCTTGTACTGATCGATGGCGCGGCAGATCTCGGCGTGTGCATCCATGGCGGGAAGTCCTCCCGCATCTGACTAGCATCAGCCTTTCGCGGCGTCCACGGGATCAACCGATGACGCGCTTCTGCAAGCGAAACGAATCGCCGAGTCGGTAATCGTAAAGCAGCAGGAAACTTCGCCGGCGGTCCGCGCTCTGGCCCTGGATCGCGAACCGCAGCGTGATCCCGTTGAGCCATCGAATCGAATGCGCGTAGTTGCGCGCGTAATCGTGCTGGTTGGCGGCGAGCTTCTTCTCCCGATCGGGGCGGCGCGATTTCAGAAACTCCTCGCGCAGATCGATCTGTTCCTGCTCCGGCGTAAAAACGAAAACAACACACTGGGCCTGATCGTTCGCCGTCCAGTCGTTGATTGCCAGGGCATTCGAAGCCGGCGACCACAGCAGATCGACCTTCCGCGGATACGAGTAAAGCAGCCAGCGCTTCCCGGTTTTCATGTCGGTTAGAAAGATCGAATGCGGCGAGGTCGGATCATCGGGCGAGTGCTCGACGTTGTTGGCGACGAAGCGAGCGTCGGGCGACCAGCTCACCTCGTCATGCGGAAAGTTGGCGTTGCCGCTCGGGCCGGGCGGCTTGGCCAGCACTTTCCCGGCGCCCGCAAACACAAGGGGGAGAAGGAGCAACGCCGCGAGGAGAACTGATCGATGTCGGTCCCAGGTTGTCATTTAGGACGCCGCCTCCGGAGGGTTCAACTTCACGGCAAAACAATCACGCGCGGTAGGTTTTCGGCTGCGGGGGAACCACCAGCGCGACCGAGCAGCGCACGTTGCGCAGGATCTGGCGCACCTTCGGACCGAAATACAGCCGCTGCTCCGAAGAGCGATAGAGCACGCCCATCACCAGCAGATCGAAATCTCCACTGGACGCGGCATTGACGATGACATCCTCGGCGCGGCGGCCGGATCCGATTTTGGTCACCACCGAGACGCCGAGTTCGTCGCCCAGCCGCTTAATCTCGTCGACGAATTCCTCGCCGCCATCGCTATGCCGCGAGGGTGCCACCAGCATCGATGGGAGCGACAACGCAGCGCGCTCCCGCACGTAGAGCGTGGTGAGCTGACCCTGAAAGGTATGGGTGTATTGCATCGCCACCGCGGCGCCGAGGCGCGAGAACGCCGCGCCTGTGATGGGCGACAAAATCCGCTGCAGTGGCACCTTCGCGCCCGCATCGCGTACGATGACGACCGGCGCCTGGGCATGTTCAACCAGCTCGCGCAGGATCTCGCCGCCGAGCGCCGCGTAGCCACCGAGCTGCGACGCGCCCGCGAAGATCGCATCGTAGCCGCGCGCGGTCTCTTCCTCGATGGCCTCAGAAATCGTGTCGGCGGTTCCGGTGCGTTGCAGGATGCTGTTGGCGCCCGAGGATTCCGCGATCGCCTTGATGCGTGCGAACTGCTCATTGAACTGCGCACTGGTGTCGGAGCCGCCCGGCGTCATCGCGCGGAACACGGTGATGCTCGCATCGTGATGACTCGCGAGGCCCGCGGCGATATGCGCCGCCAAATCGGCATGCGGGCCACCGCCGCTGAGCACCAGCAGCTTGGCGCCTTCGCGGCTGAGCGGAAGCCGCGCCAGCAGCTTTTCGCGCTCCATCCGCTCCTCTTCGCCGCGAGTGAATTCGACCTTGCTAAGTGACCACTTGAGCGCCGGCGGAGCCGCAATCGAGGTGACGATCGCGACCATGATAATGATGGTGTACATCTCCTGGGTCAGGATGCCGAGGGTGAGACCGATCAGCGCGACGATGATTTCCATGCCGCCGCGCGCATTCATGCCGATCGCGACCGACAGCGCTTCTTTCGGTTTCAGCCTGGCGAGCAGTCCGCCCAGCCCGCATCCGATGAGTTTTCCGCCGCACGCGATGCCGAGCACGATCAGCGGGACGACTGGATGCAACACCAGGCCGGCAGGGTCGGCCTTCAATCCTGAGTAAGCGAAAAAGATTGGCGCCATTACGCCCAGCCCGATCGCCTTCAATTCGTCGAGATCCGCTTCTCGTATTCGAGTCGAGCTGCGAATCATCAGGCCGGCGACGAAGGCGCCGAAGACCGCGTGCAGTCCGATGAATTGGGTGACGACACCGCAGACCAGCGCGATGATGATCATCGCGCTGAACTTGCCGTGCTCGATATAGGTGCGGTCGTCGATCCAGCGCATCAGGCTGCGCACCAGCCGGTAACCGACGAAGTAGCAGAACGCCAGAAACGCGGCGCCCTCGATCACCAACACGCTCACCGATTTGACATCGATGGTGCCCGCGGTCGCGAGGCCGGCCACCAGCGACAGCAGCAACCATCCGGTGGTGTCGTCGACGATCCCGCCGGCCAGAATCAGCATCCCGAGTTCGCGCTTGATGAGCCCTAAGTCGAGCAGAATTTTCGCGATCACAGGCACCGCCGAAATCGACAGCGCAACCGCCATGAACAACGCGAAAATCAGCCGGCCGTCGGGATGGACGAGATAACTCGCCGGCAGCATATAGCCGAGCGCGATGCCGCTCGCGAACGGCAACGCTATCCCGAAGCTCGAAATCAGCGCCGCGGTGCGCCCGAGGCCGCGCAGGATTTCGAGCTCGGTTTCCAGCCCGATGTAGAGCAGCAGCATGATGGCGCCGATCCAGGCGAGTGATTCGAGCAGATGCATCACCAGCGGATCGGCGGTGAAGAGGTACGCATACAGCGGCGGCGCGAGATGGCCCAGTACGGATTTTCCAAGCAGGACTCCCGCGAGCAATTCGCCGATGACGGGGGCCTGATCGAAGCGCTTGGCGATTTCGGCCAGCACCCGGCTGACGATCAGCAACGCCGCGATCTCGATGAAGAATCGCAATAGTTGAGATTCGGAAAGTGGAGCCAAGAATTTTCCTCGGGAAGTGGGATAGGTGGATGGGCCTGCGCCAGCAGCACGCTATACGACGAACGCGACGGTCGAAATATTCTGCCGCGAAAGCCCTAAGCCGCGGGATCTTTTTCCATCACCCGCGCGACGGTCGGGAATCGATAGCCCTCGCCCTCGCGCTCCATTGAGATGGTGATCGCGATTGGAACCTCGCCACCGCTGCGATTGAGGGTCACGATTTGAATCGGCTTGCCGATGAATTTGCCCTGCCCGGTCGCCTTGTAACGCATCAATCCGTACTCATGCATGGCGCGCTGATGCTCGGGAATGATCAGTTCCGAGAGCCGGGCGCCGAGCGCTTCGGCACGCGTCCATCCGAAGATCGCCTCCGAGTCGTCGTCCCATTCCAGGATGTTGCCATCGCCGTCCATCACGAAATAAGCGACTCGTTCGGTGTCGTGAGAGGGAGGCGGATCGGATTTTGTTGCCATATTTCTCGGTTGCCGCGTCCGGACGCCGATGCTCAAGATGTTAGGCATATGGAATGATGGCACTCAAACGCGCGAAACGGCGGTTCTCCGGCTGCGTATTCCAGATCGAGAGCCGCGAACCCCGCTTGCTCAGGACCGTTGCAAATAGGAAGATCATTGTTGACCGAGTTGATCGAGCAGCGCAGCCACCGATGAAGAAATTGAGCCTCCAGCATTTGTGGCAGACCGCGAAGACAGGGCTCGCAATGGCGTGCATCCTGACCGCGCTCACCTTCGCTTCTCCCGCGGCCGCCCAGCAAAACATGCGGGGAACGGATACGCAGCAGGCGCCACCGCCGCTCTCCGCGCCGATGGTTATACCGGGCAATCAGGGCGGGGCCTCCAGCGGGACTCTTGAGCTTCCTTCGACTGCGCCCGCGCGCCAGATGCAGCAGAACCTTCCGCCGCCGCAGCCGCCGGAGCAGGAATTGGTTCTGCCGAAACGCCAGTTACGCGATCAACCCGGCTACCAGCAGGTCACCGTCACCGTCACCGATCCCAACGGCAGTTATGTCACCGACCTACAGAAGCAGGACTTCCAGCTTTACATGGATGGGCAACAGCGCCCGATCGAGTTTTTTCGCCAGGACCTCAACACTCCGGTCTCGGTCGGTATCCTGGTCGACACCTCGGGTAGCATGCAGCCCAAACTGGAACAGGCGCGTGCCGCGATCGATGACTTCCTGCGCAACCTGAATGACCGCGACGACGTTTTTCTCTTCGCCTTCTCAGGTAAGCCGTTCCTGCTGCAGAGTTTCACCACCGATCACAGCCTGGTGGCGGATCGCCTCAGCCTGCTCCATGCGTACGGTCAGACCTCACTCTACGACGCGATCATCACCGGCCTGGTGATGTTGCAACGCGGCCGCTACGACAAACGCGCGTTGCTGGTGGTTACCGATGGAATGGATAACACCAGTGTCCGTTCGCTGGACGACGTGGTTGCGCTCGCACGCCGCCAGGGGGTGCTGATTTATTCCATCGGCATCGGCGATCCGAACGGCGGTTCCCCGGTTGCCTTTCAGATTGGACCCGTAGTGATTGGCGGCGACGAGGATCAGGTTGATGTGAAGACGCTGCGGATGCTCTCGACCGAAACCGGCGCCAAAACCTACAACGTTCGAGCGGTCGGCGATGGAGCCGCGCTGCGCAGCGACTGCGCCGAAATCAGCCGCGAGCTGCGCCAGCAATACACAGTCGGTTTCCTCGCTCCCGACCCCGGCGCGGGCGGATATCGAAACCTGCATGTCGATGTCCCCACGCATCCGGGTGTAGATGTGCGGGTCCGCAAGGGCGTCGATGTCGGGTCGAGCTCGTCTGCCAGTTCCGCTTACGCCGGCAGCCCCTATTAGAGCTCGGCCGCGCTTTCCCGCACCGGGTGCGGTCTTGAGAGCCGCGTCACTCCAGCTTCCGCTTCCCGTAGTAGGGGAGCGTAGTGCCCTCGCTGTCCGCGGGCTTTTCCTCAACAGCTTTGTCGGGTGACTGCTCAGGCTTCTTTGGCGCGCCCGCGCTGTACATCGCGAGCGTTCCCGGTTCGACGACATCGGAATCAGTCACGATGTTGAGGCAGGTGATGCGTGAACTGCCGAGCGCGCGCTTCATTGCGGGTGCGATATCTTCGGCGCGTTCCACCAACTCGCCATTGGCGCCGAGGCCCTGCGCGGCCTTCTCGTAATGCACCATGCCAAGTTCGGTCGCGACATGGCGCCCCTTGCCCCACATGATTTCCTGGCCGTGCTTCGACATCCCCCACTGTTTGTCATTGTTGATGACGACCGTGATCGGGAGATTGTTCTTGGCGCCGGTATGGAACTCGGAAAAGTTCAGCCCCGACGATCCATCGCCGATGATGCAGAACACCTGCTGGTCGGGATGCGCGGCCTTGGCCGCCAATGCGAAGGGAAGTCCTACTCCCAGGCATCCGAGATAGCCGTGGGTGAGAAAGTGGCCTGGATGGCACGCCGTCCAGGCATTGCCCATCCACGCCGCGGTCTCGCCTCCATCGGCAACGACGATCGCGTCCTTGTCGAGCGCCTTGGCGACGTCATGTGCCAGGCGCGCGGGATGAATTGGGCCCTTATGATTCGCAATCGCGTCGTCATAGCGATGACGCCCGGCCTCGCGAATCGCGGTCAGGCGCTCGATCCATTCCTGATGCGGATCGATCCTCTCACCCTCGAGCGCATCGATCGCCTGGCGCACAAACTCACGGCAATCGGAAACCACGCCGAGCTGAACGTCGCGGTTGCGGCCGATCTCTTCGGGTTCGATATCGACCTGGATCACGCGCGCGTCGGAAGGAATCACCGAGTTGCGCCCGCCGGTGAACATGCCGATGCGAGTGCCGAGCAGGACCACCAAATCGGCGCTGCCGCCACCGGACTTCCGATGCGCCGCGGGATGAATCGCACCGAAGCCGCCGAAATTCAGCGGATGCTCCTCGGAGACCGTGCCGCGCGCCTTGGCGTTAGTCATCACCGGAAGATGGGCGAGTTCCGCGAGCTGAGTCAGCTCGGCGGTTTGCGAAAACCACACGCCGCCGCCGGCCAGAATCGCGGGCCGCTTGGCCTCCTGCAACCAGGCGAGCGCCTGGCGCAGTCCTTCGCGGCTCGGCCCCGGTGGCATCTTCGGACGATAATTTTCGGGAAATGGAACCTCGGATTCCTCGGCGCGCCGGAACAGCACGTCGATCGGCAATTCGAGGAACACTGGACCAGGCCGGCCGGAGATCGCGTGACGAAACGCGGCCGCGACAAATTCGGGAATCCGCTCGGTATGCGTGACCGAGCGCGCCCACTTCGTGATCGGGCGCAGGATGCCCATCTGGTCGACCGCCTGGAGCGGAAGCTTGTCGTCGTCGGCGAGCGGACTGCGCCCGCCAACCAGCACCATCGGGATCGAGTCCATGAAGGCATTGGCGACCCCGGTGACCGCATCGGTCACGCCCGGACCCGCGGTGACGATGGCGACGCCGGGACGGCCGGTGGTGCGCGCCCATCCATCGGCCATGTGCGCGGCGGCCTGTTCGTGACGGGTGTCGATCACGCGGAAGTCGTGGCGCGCCGCGGCCGCGTAAATCGAATCGAGATGCCCGCCGTGGAGGGTGAAAATTTCACGCACGCCCTCGCGTTCGAGCGCGCGCACCATCATCTCGCCGCCGTCGATCTTGGCCATTGAAGGCACCTCCCACGAGCGCGGTTATTGAACATTTTTTGTGTAGCACAGAGTTTGGTCCCGGCGTGAGCAGGCCGCAAGGACATTGATATCGTGGGGATAGCGCGGCGCTCGCAGCACCGTCACCCCGCTCGCGGATATGCGATGCATATCCGCTGACGACCTCTTCCAGCTTGCGCGTGGCGACTTTGGCGCACGCGCGGGAGAGGAACTAGGGCGTGGCTTTCCGCGGCGGAATCTTGAACGGCGCGATGAACGCGCGCTCCGGGTCGGGCAGCAGATTCATGAATTTCACTTCGGCGAAATCGCCTACAATCTGTATTGCCGAGAAAGTCGCGTTATCGACCCGGATGCGCCGGAAATGCTGCAGCTCCGCGCCGATTAAATGGGACAGCACGGTGCGGATGATGTCGCCATGCGAAACGAACAGGATGCGCTTCTCGGGATTCGCCTCGATCGCGCGAACTATCGCGCGCATCCCGCGCTCCTGCACCTGCGCGATGGTTTCGCCACCGGGAGTGGGCGTCGTCAGCGGATGCTCGCGGTAACGCACGTACTCGGGATCGTCGATGAGATCCTGGAAGATCATCCCTTCCCAGTGCCCGTAGCGCACTTCCTCGAGGTCGGGGTCCTCGGTGACCGCGGAAATGCCGACCCCCTTCGCGATAATCTCGGCCGACTGCTTCGCACGCGGCAGCGGACTGCTGATGATGAGATCGGGTTTGATTGCGCGTGCGGCGGGAACCGCCAGCTCGACTTGCGCGCGGCCCGCTTCGTCGAGCTCGATGGGATTATGTCCCATCACGCGCCCGACGCGGTTCCATGCGGTCTCGCCATGGCGCATCAGCAGCACAGTCCCGCGAATGCCTTTCGCCGATCTCAATTTGTCCGCCACGTAAAAGGGTCCGAGCGCCATATCTGTATTACTGAAGCACAGTTTGCGATGCTTGCACGACGCCGCGCGCCGCAACAAGACGTTTCGAGCAGCATACGGGACTGATAGTCTGATTCAAGCGTTGATGGAATTGCCAGTCATATTGAAAGCGGGCGAGGATGGCTTCATCGTTGCCGAATGCCCTGTTATTCCGGGATGCATCAGCCAGAGGCGTACCCGGCGCGAAGCCTTGCGCAACGTACGCGAAGCCATCGAGTTGTGTTTGGAAGTGCGCGATAAGGAAGGATGGGATCTCGCCCCGCGTTATGACCTTACTCGAGGTGAAGATCGAAGAACCTAAGAAACTGCACAAACGGCCGAGACCAAAGAAGAAAGCGGTATAGAGCGGAATGTGCGGGCTTGAATCCAGTCACGGTTCCGCTTCATCCAACGCTTGATCGCGGCACTCTGCGGGCGATTCTACGCTCGGCAAAAATTAGCCCGGCCGAATTTCATACCCTCCTTACCACTCGAGGCTAGCGCCCGGCGGGATGCGCGGCGCCGTTGGCGTCCGCATGATGCGTCGCGCCATCACCACTCGAAGTGCTCGCCGGTGCCAGACCGCAAAACGCTTCGTAGTCGATGAGGGTGGTCTGGGTCGGATGCTCACTGCACACCGGGCAGTTCGGGTCCTTGCGAATTTTCAACATCCGCACGTAGTCGCGCGCCGACAGCGTATCGAAATAGATCATCCGCCCGATCAGCGGCTCGCCCGCGTTGAGCAGCAGCTTGATCGCCTCGAGTGCTTCAATCGATCCGATGAGGCCCGGCAGCGCGCCGAGCACGCCGGCCTCCGCGCACGAGGGCGCCATGTCGGGCGGCGCCGGCTCGGGATAGAGGCATCGATAGCACGGCCCGCCTTTGGCGGTGTGATAGACGGTCGCCTGGCCTTCGAAGCGGAAGATCGCGCCGTCCACCAGCGGCTTCTTCGCGAAGAAGCACGCATCATTGATGAGGTAGCGGGTCGGGAAGTTGTCACCGCAATTCACGATGACGTCGTAGTCCTTGATGATGTCCATCACGTTTTCCGAGGAGAGCCGGACCTCGTGACGGTTTACCTTGAGCGAAGGATTGAGCGCCTGGAGCGCCTTCTGGGCCGATTCGGTCTTCGGCATGCCGACCCGATCGGTGGTGTGGATGATCTGGCGCTGCAGGTTGGAGAGATCGACGGTGTCGAAATCGACCAGCCCGATGGTGCCGACACCGGCCGCCGCGAGATAGAGCGACGACGACGAGCCCAGCGCGCCTGCGCCTAAAAGTAGGACTTTAGAATCAAGAAGTTTTGCCTGGCCTTTCTCGCCGACCTCGGGAATCACGAAGTGGCGCGAGTAGCGCGTGATCTCATCCTGAGTAAACTGGCGATCCGCCACCCAGGGCAGCCCGCGATCCTTCCAGGAGTTAAATCCGCCTACCAGGTTGTAGACGTTGGTGTAGCCGAGCTCCTTGAGCGCGCGCGCCGCCAGCAGCGAGCGGGTGCCCGAGGCGCACTGGAGGATGACCGGGGTGTTGTGGTCGGGGACTTTTTCCTCGACCCGCAGTTCGAGGAAGCCGCGCGGAATCGCAATCGCGTTGGGCAGATGCCCCTGGCGCCACTCGTCGCTCTCGCGCACATCGATGGTGACGGTGCCGGGCTGCTCCATCAACTTGCGCGCGGCATCGATGTCGAGTTGCGGAATGTCCTTGCGCGCTTCGTCGATTATGTTCTTGGACGTCTTCGCCATAAATTTCCTACGTCGGACACAGGCTGAAACCGGTGTTACAAAATAATCATCTTCGCAATCATCTGCCCGCGGCCTGCAGTTCGACCGGCTGGCTGTCCCGCTTCTTCACAAACTTGATGGCTGCGTTGTCGATGTTGATGGAACATAGCGAGCCGCACATCGAGCATACGTTGGAACCCGAGGCCTCGCTTTCTTCTTTGTATCGGCGCGCCTTGTCCGGGTCCATCGCCATCGCGTACATGCCTTCCCAGTTGAGCGCCTTGCGATAGCGCGACATCTGATCGTTCCACACCTTCGCGCCGCGCACGCCTTTCACGAGGTCGCCCGAATGCGCCGCGATGCGGGTGGCGATGACGCCGTCGCGCACATCATCTATATCGGGCAAGCGGAGGTGTTCCGCCGGCGTGACATAACAGAGGAAGTCGGTGCCGTTCGCGGCTGCGATAGCTCCGCCGATGGCGCCGGTAATGTGGTCGTAACCGGGCGCGACGTCGCAGGTCAGTGGCCCCAGCACATAGAAGGGGGCGCCGCCGCATACGCGCTTTTCCAGCTTCACGTTGGCTTCGATTTGATCGAGCGGCACATGCCCCGGCCCTTCGATCATTACCTGGACGCCGAGTTTGCGCGCGCGTTCAGTCAGCTCGCCCATCACCAAGAGCTCGCCGATTTGTCCACGGTCAGTGGCGTCACCGGTGGCGCCGGGACGGAGCCCATCGCCCATCGAGATGGTCACGTCGTGCTGGCGGCAGATTTCGCATACTTCGTCGAAATGCTCGAAGAGCGGATTCTCGTTGCCGGTCCGCTCGATCCATGCCGCCAGCAGCGCGCCGCCGCGCGACACGATGCCCTCGATGCGCTGATGGCCGCGCAGGCGCTTCACGGTTTCGCGCGTCACTCCGCAGTGCAGCGTCATAAAATCCACGCCCTGCTTCGCCTGGCGCTCGATGACGTCGAGAAACTTGTCGGCGCCGAGCTCCATGATCGAGCCCTCGGAGCCGACCTGGTAAATTGGCACCGTGCCGATCATTACCGAGCATCGCGAGACCAGCTCGACGCGAATCTTGTCGAGGTCGGTCCCGGTAGAAAGATCCATCACCGAATCAGCGCCGAAGCGGACCGAGGTGTAGAGCTTTTCGATTTCCTCTTCCAGGAACTGATGGAAGTTGGACGCGCCGATATTCGAATTGACCTTGGTGCGCAGTCCCTTGCCGACCCCGATCGCGCGGAACTCATGATGGATGTTGCGCGGGATGACGATCTCGCCGGTCGCCACGCGCTCGCGAATCAGTTCGGGCGCGAGGCCCTCGTCTTCGGCGACCTCCAGCATTATCGGAGTGATTTCGCCTTTGCGCGCAGCTTCGATCTGGGTCATGGCAATTCTCCCGGAGCTTCGGTGATGACGACCTGCAAAAGGATCCGTAGCACTAGCTTAGATCGCGAAGCGCTAGATGGAAAACGAATCGCGCCTCAATCTTCACCGTATGCGATGCCGTTCTTCTCGCATAGCGCGCGAAGCTGCTGGATCATGCGCTCGGCGCGCGCCAGATGCGCGATCGCGATGAAGTTGGCCATGGCTACGAAAAACAGCGCCGCCGTCGCCCAGTACATATGACTGAGAGTGTCGCCGCCATGAATCACCTGCACGCCCCGCGCGTAAGCGACAAACAGGATGGCGAGGCCGAGCAGCGTGAGCCCGATCGTAACCCGCGTCATCGGCGACTACTTGCCGCCCGGAACATTCTGATGGCGGCTGAAGGCGGGAATCGATTCGGGCTCCGGCGCGGGATGTTTCTCGGCTTCCAGGGGAATTCCGCGGTCGGTGTAGCGCTTCAGCTCGGGGCGCTGAGGATTGTAGACCGCCGCATCCTGCTCCTTGTACCACTCCTGCAACTCATCCATGTTGCCGTCGCGGCCCTTCTCGGCCAGCACCGTCGAGCGGTGCATCAGCTGCTCCTTGTTCTCGACGAAGTCCTTGCGATCGAAACCCCAGATGCGCGGATGCACGTAGGTGTCCATTCGGATGGCGTCGCAGGGGCAGGCCTCGACACAGAGCCCGCAGTAGATGCATCGCAGGGTGTCGATCTCGTAGCGCAGCGGATACTTCTCGATATGTGGATCGGGCGACTCGCCGGCCTCGATATAGATGCATTGCGCGGGGCATGCGGTCGCGCACAGGAAGCATGCGGTGCATCGCACGGCGTTGTCCTCGCGCAAGGTCAGGCGATGGCTGCCGCGAAAGTGGTCGGGATAGTGCTTGCGCTGCTCGGGATACTGGCTGGTCTCATTGGCGCGATGATTCTTGGCGAGGCCGAACATATGCCCGATGTTGACCGCGAGGTTGCGCATGAAGCGGAAATTGGTGACTGCAAGACCGCGCAGGATTTCGGGCAGGTAAGCCCGCTCCATCAGGGTCATGTCTTCCCGTCTTTTCATTCTTGAACCTTATGCGCGAGAGACTACTGGATACGCGAAACTTAAGGGCGCCGTATGCGCCAACTATAAAGACCGCATCGAAGCACAGTCAACCCGAGGAGGCCGCCGATGTTACCTCACTTGGCGAGCGGTTCGATAACTGCGCGAGATGATGGAAAGCGCCGGCGGGATTTTTGCCCTAACCAGCCGGTCAGGATGGTCAGGAATTCGTTTAGTTTTCGTATAGTTACGCGCGCCGGACCCTGTCCTGCGAATGGGTTTGTTTTTGCGCTTACGGATGGTGCCTGCCGAGGTCGTTCGAGTACAGGACCCCTTCCCGCAATACTCGAAGTGGGTTTGTTTTTGCACTTTCGCATTGCGCTCCGCGAAAGAGCTCGGAATCCGCGCCGGGACCTCCTAAGGCTCACCTCGATGCGACGAGTTCCTTTATTTTCCTCGATTATTTGGCTTCGTTTCGTCAATTCGCGATCCGCTCGACGGTCCGCAAGTGGGTTTGTTTTTGCACTTTTGTGGTTTGACCGTCCGTTCCTCGAAACGCGAACGGCGCCCGAGGACGCCGCCGTTCGCCATCATAGCATATCTGCGAGGCCGACTATGCCTCCGCCTCCCGCAGCGCCGTCAATATCGAATGCACGTCGTACGAGCCATTGTAGAGCACCCCATTGATGAAGAAGCTGGGCGTGCCATTGACGCCGCTGCGAACCCCACTGCGGAAGTCGTCCTTCACCTTCGAGGTGTAGACGTGTTCGTTCATCTCCTTGGTGAAGCGGCGAAGGTCGAGCCCTACCGCGGCGGCATACTGCTCGAGGTTTTCCGGTTCGAGCGCCGCCTGATTCTCATACAATGCGTCGTGCATCTCCCAGAACTTTCCTTGTGCGGCCGCCGCCTCGGCAGCTTCCGCCGCCAGTTCGGCATGCGGATGCGCATTGGCCAGCGGGAAGTTGCGAAACGCGAAGGCCATTTTGCCCTTCATCCGCTTCTGCAGTTCCTTCACCACCGGGTAGGCCGCGCCGCAATATGGAC
>Ga0074044_10003547_pt1 | contig 13212 bp, 9 predicted proteins | sample BogForMeECP23OM1_FD_94443 | JGI IMG/M metagenome (GOLD analysis project Ga0074044, IMG submission 94443) | Bog forest soil microbial communities from Calvert Island, British Columbia, Canada - Bog Forest MetaG ECP23OM1 | ecosystem: Environmental > Terrestrial > Soil > Wetlands ...
CATCCTCGAACATTTTCGGAGGACGGCTCTTAGCTCTTAGCTCTTAGCTCTCAGTACCCCACGCCCTTGTCATCCTGAGCGAAGCGAAGGACCTGTTTTCAGCGCACTCAACCGCCGACGAGCTCCGTTCATTGAAGGCCACCCTTCGCTCGCAGACAAGCAGCGGCTGTCGGCGTACAATTCCAACCGTAGCTCGTGTTCGCAATCGAGCGGGAGGCCCCGATGCCCGTGTACGACTACGTCTGCAACGATTGTCACAAAACCTTCGAATTGATTCTCACCCTGAAAGAACACGAAGTGGACGCGAAATGCCCCAAGTGCGGCAGCAAGAACGTGGAGCAGGAAGCAACCGCTTTTTATGCCGTGACCGGGAAGAAGAGTTAGTCGAAAAGTCAGACCGCGACTAACCAAGCGATGCCGTGGCGAAGTTGGGAGGCTTTGTGCGCCCCAAGAATTCCGCAAAACCCACGCTGTTTGTGCTTCCTTTCCGCCAAAAGTACACGACTGAACCCAGACTCTACCGTGCCGGATCAGCTATCTGGCGTATTGAAACAACAAGTTGCGCGGTTGATGCCGAGGGCCACTTGAATGCAAGAGTTGGATGGAGTGAGCAATCTTCTCCTTTTTCAGGTTTCCTGAAACTAAGTCAGCCCATCTGAAGTTCTCTCCTCTTAGCGACTACAACCTTAGGAGGTTGATATGTTTGCACGCAATGTAACTTTTCATCTGAAATCGAACATGCTTTCTGACTATACCCGCACCCTGGAGAACGAAATTCTGCCTTTACTGCGCAAGCAGAAGGGCTTTAAAGAAGAAATCACTTTGTCAAACCCTGGCAGCACGGATGCGATTTCGATCAGCCTGTGGGAGAACAAAGCCAATGCCGATGCTTACAACACCAGTCTTTACCCGGAAGTGTTGAGAACATTTGCAAAACTGATCGATGGCACACCCAAGGTTCAGACGTTTGAAGCCGTCACCTCGACTTTCCATAACTCCCTCGTAGAAGTGTAAGGAAGATCGTCGCGAAGGAAAATCGTCAGCCACACCGGACGGCCTTGTGAGGGGCCGCCCTTTTTTTGCAGCGGCCTAACGCCCATCCAAAATCTTCGTCGCCCGAAACGACTTGACCACGATCTGATTGGGTTGCATGCCGACGGGAATGATGGTCAGCAAGGAATATTCCGAGGGCTCAAATTTCTTCTTTGGCGTGCGTTTCTGAATTACTGCCAGATCTCCGGAACCGGAGTCGACGACCAGCAGATAGTTTTGATTCTGCGAGAGCGCCAGCGCGTCGGGATGCGTCCCCACAGGAAGATAGGCGATGACCTTTCCGAGGTCGATGTCGTAGACCGCTATGTTATTCGATCCGAAGTTCGAGACATACAAGCGCGAGTTATCGAGCGAAACGACTCCACGCGTAGGCTGCGCGCCAATGAGATAACTGCCTGATACTTCGTTGGTCGTAGTCTCGATGATGGAGATACTGCCGGCGTTAAAATTGAAAGCGACCAGTTCCCCACCGTCCGGTTTCAGCGCCAGGCTCACCGGAGATTTTCCGACATCGAGAAGGGTGAGCAACTTATCGTTCTGAGTTTCACTCTCCTGTTGGGTTTCGTGTTCCTTTTGGGTTTCATGTTCCTTTTGGGTTTCGTGCTTAAGAGCGATGCTCGCCACCTGCCCCGACTCGGAACAGGAAACGAAGGCCTTGCTGGAATCAGGCAGGATGGCAATGTCTTCAGGATGAATGCAGATGTTGATGGCGGAGCGCACGGCGAGTCGGGCGGCGTCGATGATGGAGACGGAATTGCCGGCGCGATTGCTGACGACCACGGTAGATCCGTCGGGCGAAACGCGCGCTAGCCCGGGACTTCCGCCAACATGAAGCGTAGCCGTAACGGTGCGCCGGTCGAGATCAAGAACGGAAACATTGTCGGACCCGGAATTGGCGACGTAAGCGCGGTGGCCATCGGGAGAAACGTCGATGAAGTAGGGGCGTCCGTAGACGCCGACGGTAGCAACAATTTTATTCTGTTCGGCGTCGATTACGCTGACGTTCGAAGATCCGCTGTTGACAACGTAAACTTCATTCCGCTTAGGATTGGCCGCAACTCCAGTAGGGTCGATGCCCGCTTGCAAAGTGCGAATCGGGCGAAAGCTGCGCAGGTCAATCACGGTGACCGTGTTGCTTTTGCCGTTCGAGATGTAAGCGTACTCGCGGTAGAGCGGGCCGTAGCCGGGGAGAGCGCGCTGATGGAAGTAGTACCATCCGGCGGCGAGGACGAGTGGGACGAGGACGGCGAGTAGCAGGAATTTTCTCAAGGACGACTCGGCCTCGCTAGAAGGCAGGAGATTTCAGAGGTTGACGAGATCTCATTTAAGTTTGAAAGTACATTCGACATCGAATTGGGTAGTTACCGGCTTGCCGTCTTTGGTCGCAGGTTCGAACTTCCATTGGGAAACCGCATCAATGGTTCTCTTGTCGAGCGCTTCGGAAAGGCTGTTTACGACCTTGGGGCCTTTAATCTGCCCATCCCGCATCACAATAATCTTGAGTCTAACCGTGCCCTCAATCTTCGCCTCACGGGAGGTATCGTCATACGTGGGGCACGGTGAATAGATGGCTCGAGGCGGCATGATTCCGCCGGATCCGCTCGGGAGGGGCTTCTGGTCTGTGGGCGCCTGTTTTGCGGTATCGTTTTGGCAGAGCAGGGGGGATAGTGGGATTACGCAAGTCAACGCGACTGCAACGGAGAGCAGCGAATTAAGTTTCATCAGATCACTCCGCAACTTCGGCATGAACCTGGCTTGACTTAGGAATCGTCCTACCCAGCACCGCCGCGATCTGCCTCACCTGCACCATCAGCGCGTCGAACTGATCGGGGAATAAGGACTGCATTCCATCTGACAACGCGCGGTCGGGATCGTGGTGAACCTCGACGATCAGCCCGTCGGCTCCAACGGCGACGGCAGCGCGGGAGAGTGGCGTTACTTTGTTGCGCTTGCCGGTGCCGTGGCTGGGATCGACGATTATCGGCAGATGACTGAGGCGCTGCACGGCGGGCACGATGCTGAGGTCGAGCGTGTTGCGGGTGTGATCGGCGAAGGTGCGCACTCCGCGCTCGCAGAGGACGATGTTGTAGTTGCCCTCGCTCATGATGTACTCGGCAGCCATAAGAAATTCTTCGAGCGTCGCCGCGATTCCGCGCTTCAAGAGTACGGGCTTATGAGCGCGTCCGGCACGCTTGAGCAGCGAGAAGTTCTGCATATTGCGGGCGCCGATCTGGATTACGTCGGCGTATTGGTCGACCAGGTCGAGCGATTCGTAATCCACCGCTTCGGTCACGATGAGCAGGCCGAAGCGGTCGCGGATTTCCGCCATAATCTTCAGACCTTCTTCGCCGAGCCCCTGAAAAGAATAAGGAGAGGTGCGAGGTTTGTACGCTCCACCGCGAAAGAACTGGGCTCCGGCACGGGCTACGCGCTCGGCGATCGTGAACGCCTGGTCGCGGGTCTCGATGCCGCAGGGGCCGGCGATGATGGCGAGGCCGGTGCCTCCGATCGTAACGGACGAATTGGGAAACTTGATGACTGTGTTGTCGGGCTTGGTGTCGCGGCTTACCAATTTGTAAGGCTTCGTGACGTGGATGACTTCCTGCACTCCGGGCATTTCTTCCAGCGATCCGGCTTCGACTTCACCCTTGTTGCCGGTGATGCCGATGGCGGTGCGCTGGGCGCCGGGCATGGAGTGGGCGCGGTATCCGAGCGCTTCGATCTTCTGACAGACGGCGCGGACCTGCTCTTCGGTGGCCTGGGCTTGCATGACTACGAGCATAGGAGTTACCCCGAATTATTCAGTTTAGCGGCTGGGGTGCCACTGGGCAAACGGGTGGGGGTGGTGGGTGAAATTCCCCAGGATTGTAACTACAAAGTGTTTCACGTGAAACATTGTGTAGATATCTAAATGTACGTACAATTATGTACGTAATAAAGCGAACATAACACGAAAACTGCAGGGCTCGGGTCACTTTTTAGTGACTGGTGGTCAGACTTTTGGCCTTGCAATCCTCCCAAGTCATTGATAATACTGGGGCGATTTGTGGCATAATGGACACAGTAGTGTAATTATTACACTGTAATGATTACACTGTCGCCTTTGGGGGTCTCCGACGACCCGGCTTAGTGGCGAAAATGGTGGGCTAGGGGCTTACCACCTGCTTCACGGTTCCTGAGCTGGCTTTGCGGAAGGGGTCTCCGGGATAGGTGGCTTTGATCGTATAGGTCTTCGCCGTGGAGAACGATGTGGTCAGGGTCGCCACTCCACTTGTCGTCGCGCCTGTTCCTAGGTTGGTCTTGCCGTTGTAGAAGGTTACGACTTCTCCGTTCGGAACGGGGGGAATCGAGGTGATTGTCGCGGTGAGGGTAACTGTTTGATTGATCTGCGATGGGTTGGGCTGCGCGGTGAGCGCGGTCTTTGTGGAGTAGGTGGTTTCGTTCAGCAAAACCGCGACCGAACCCTCTTGGTCGTAGAAGTCATGCCAAGCGTTGATCGCCATCACGTCGGGTCTGCCGTCGCCGTTCACGTCTCCGATGGCGATTGCCACCCCCAGGTAACCGTCGGAGCTATAGGCGATGGGGGACTGGAAGGTGCCGTCGCCATTGCCCAGAAGCACGCTCACCGTTCCATCCCCATAGCAACCCGCTCCTTTGATCTTCTCGCATATCGTGATCACGACCAGATCCGGGATTCCATCTCCATTTACGTCCCCGATCGCGACCCCACGGTTTGCAAGGCCTTTTAGAAGATAAGTAACAGCCGGCTGGAAGGTGCCGTCACCATTGCCCAACAGCACGCCCACTACGTTGTCGCTGTCGTACCCGTCAGCTACGACCAAATCCAGAATCCCGTCGCCCCTCAGGTCCCCGACAGCAACCGACTCGGAATTAGTTCCCCCCGAATCGTAGGCGACGGCGGGCTGGAAGGTTCCGTCTCCATTGCCCAGGAGCACACCAACGTAGCCTTCTTGCCCGCCATTGCTCTGGACCTGGTTGGCCACGATTAAATCGGGAACTCCGTTTCCGCTCACATCTGCGATTGCGATTGAATCGGCGACTTGCCCGCCCGTGGGGTAGTTCGCGGCTGGCTGGAAAGTCCCGTCACCATTGCCCAACAGCACGCTTGCCGAGCCAGCTTCGTAGCTGTCTCCAGCGTAATTGGCAACGACCAGGTCGAGGATTCCATCGCCTCGCAAGTCCCCGAGTGCGACCGAAATGGCGCTGTATGCCCCGGTGCTGTATGTGACAGCTGGCTGGAAGGTGCCATCGCCGTTGCCTAGAAGTACGCTCACGACGCCGTACCCCTCGCATTCGGTGCCCTGCTGGTTGAGGTTCAGGCAGGCGTTGGCCGCGACTAGATCGGGAATTCCATCGCCATTGACGTCACCCACCGCGACCGACGTGGCACCATACGCGCCCGTGCTATAGGTCACGGCGGCCTGGAACGTGCCATTGCCATTGCCGAGCAGCACGCTGAGCGTGCCGTTTTGGCAGTCGGTATCTTGGCAGCCGTTGGCGACGACCAAGTCGAGCATGCCGTCCCCATCCAAATCCGCGACCGCGACCGAGTGTGCACTCTGCCCACCGGTGTCGTAGGTCACCGGCTTCGCAAGGCGTATCTGCGGCTTCTGCCCGGCCGGGACCGGCTGTGCGGAAGCCTGGCGAGCAGAAATGTCCGCCCCGCACGCCAGAGGAATTGCAAATAGGAGGGCAACAATCAAATAAGAGGAACAGGCACACTTCATAAACGCTCCGCTGGGTCCGGCAATTCCGCTCCGGGGAGGGCTCTATCGCCTGCGAGCCCATTCTAGCTCGCCTCGGCTGTAAAGCCCACAGCTAATTTTGACGCCCGGTCGGGAGTTGCGGCCCGACCGGGCGCTCAGTTGGATCTCTTGCCTTCAGCGTAGCCGGAAGGCGGCCTAGTCATCATCGATCACGTCGTTGTCCGGGTCCTCGACAGGCCCGGTGTAGCTGGTAAAATAACCGGGGCAAGGGTCGCCATTATAGTTGGTGGGGAAAACACACTGAATCGCGTCGAACGACCTAGGACAACCGTCGTTGGTGCCCTGTTGGGGACAAACGGAGTTTTCCGAATTCCACCAAAGGCCGAAGAAATCGCCGAGCGGCAAGTACGGGCCCCCGGAAACCTGGCCTTCGGGGTAATAGGCGTCCGCAAACGGATAGCCGGTGCCGGAGTATCCGTTGCCAGAATCGGTGGTGCTGTTGATGGTGCCGATACCGGTTAGGCCGAGGAAGTTGTTCTCGATGAACGCCAGGATGCTGCCAAAATCGTGCACATTGTAGGGGCCGGGTTGCGGGCAGGGCGAGAGTCCCTTCTGGGTTGTCCCGCAGGCACCCGAGACATAGCCGTTCGGCGTCCACTTCGAGACCACCAGGAATGGCACGCGCCACCCGTAGGTGTAGCCACATCCCCAGTTGCCGCCCTGCACCGCCGTAAAGAGACATCCGTTGTTATCGTTCGAACCGTTCGGCCCGCCTGTGTACTGGTCGCCAAAGAGGAAGGGGAACGGGTTATTCGGGTTCGTAAACGGCAACTCGCTGCCAACGTGGTCATAGAAGCCGCCCCAGTCGTCCCAGACGACGAAGATGACGGTGTCGTTCCACGGGCTTTGGCCCGCGTAAGGTCCCGCAGGTTCTACACATGAGGCGTTGCCCACAGCATTGATGATGGAGGCCACCCAGTCGGGTCCGTGTTCAACGTCGGTCGAGACCACGCCTCCGGGATGGTCAGACCAGTTCCCGTTGGGGACGATCCAGGTCACGTTCGGCAGGTTGCATGTTCCATTGTGGCCGGGCAGGTTTGTGCCTAATGGAAAATCGGCGAAAAACGTCTCGGGAGGGGCAATCACGTTGGGATTACCCGTTGGATTGAAATACGGGCTGTTGCAGGTCGTTCCAGAAAGAGGGTAACAGAGGTGTTGAATTCCACTGGGCGCAGTCCAGATGTCCATAAGGCTGGTGGTGTAGTACCTCCAAGTCAGTTGTGGGCTTGCGTTATCAAGCAGGTCAGCCAGGGTTTGACGCTCAAAGCACGGGGGCGCTGTGATGGCGTTCCCATTATTGTAATTTGAATCAGTCTGCTGGCTGTTGGGGAATATCAGGTTGATCTCGGTGTTCGTACCGCATCCAGACGGACTCCCGTTGACGTTGTCGCCGGCAAAAAGCTGGTAGTAATAAGACGTGTCTCCGGTCTGGAGTAATGCTCCAGTGGGTGACGAGGTCCCACCGAAGAGGAAATCGTGCGCCGGCTGGCTCGGTCCCTGGTTGGTTTGGAAAAAATAATTCGCAAATCCGTACTTGGACGCGATGTCGAAATATGGAACCAATGGTGACGTCTGGTTGGGGTTCTGGGGGTTGGTGTAGTACTGAGCATCGTAGGTTGGGCTGGTGTAAGTCTCTTGCCAGCACGACGGCGGCGGGATTTGGTTGGGTCCGGTGCCAATCGACTGGTTGTTGCACCTGTCGCTCTGGCCCGTGCACTTGGCAGACACCTTGTTCGCGCAGGCGTTGTACGAAGTGCCTCCCTGGGCGTATTGGTCGAGCCAGTCGCCGTGTTCATGGCCGGGGTCAAAACACGTGCCCAAGCACCAAGGGACCGGCTGACTTTGGTTTTCATACATCTGGTCCGGCGGAAGTTGCAGGTCGTAGCCGGGCCCCAGGGGAGGCAGCGTCGACGGATATGGGGTAATGGCGGCCGCGCCAAACAAATTGTCGGGCGTGCGGTTTTCCTGGATGACAATGATCACGTGCTGAAACGGCGGATTACCGTAGGTTTGGGCATGCACTAACGCCGCCCCGAATAGAGTGAACGATAAAGTTGACGACAGGGTGAGCAGCACTGCGGCTTTCACTGTGGATTTCATCTTAGATCCTCCCAAAGAGTAATTTGTGGAATCCAGTCGCTAGGACTGGGTAACGCCCCGGGGGTCTTTTGAGTAATAACTGCTGGTGGCCGACTTACTCGCGGTGAAGAATGCCGTTCGCGGGAAATATGATCCGGCTATGGGGACTTGTCAAGCGAAAAGAAGGGAATTTAACGGCGAGTTCATAATTCGGCCGGGGCGCGTAAGATAGAGTGCGGAAAAAGTGTTCTGCTCGCAGCCGTGGCACTTCAGAGGCTAAAGCCGGCACTGAAGACTAGGTGGTTATCGCAGCGGTGAACCGCTCCACCCCATCACGCCAAAACCGGGCGCGCTGGGGACCCCGGCGCTGCGCCACCCAAAATCAAACGCAACATCGAGTTTTTCCGCAAGCTGTGGAGCCGTGCCTTTCAAAGCAAATTCAAGCTGGCCCACTACGCAGCTACACGGTTTGAGGAGGTTGGGAGTGCAGCCGTTGTAAAATAGAAGATTACTCTTTCAGAGCTATCCTTATCTATATCTATGGCACAGCCACAGGAAGACAAATCGATCACCAGCGTCCGCGAAGAACGGTATGACGCGCAGCGCGTTGAGCAGAAGTGGACTGAGCGCTGGCAGAGCGATCCGTCGCTGTATGCGGCTGAGTCGCATCCTACGAAGCCTAAGTATTACGTTCTGGAAATGCTTCCCTACCCTTCGGGCGCGCTGCATATGGGACACGTGCGCAACTATTCCATCGGCGACGCACTGGCTCGCTACATGTGGATGAATGGGTACAACGTGCTGCATCCCATGGGGTGGGATTCGTTCGGGCTGCCGGCGGAGAATGCGGCGATCAAGAACAACACTCCGCCGAAGGAGTGGACGCTCGGGAATATCGCGGCCATGAAGGCGCAGATGAAGCGTCTGGGGTTCGCCTACGACTGGTCGCGCGAGGTGACTACCTGTCTGCCCGATTACTACCGCTGGAACCAGTGGTTTTTTCTTAAGCTCTACGAGGCGGGACTGGCGTATCGCAAGAAAAGCAAGGTGAACTGGTGTCCGGAGTGCTGCACCGTGCTGGCGAACGAGCAGGTCGTAGGCGGGATGTGTTGGCGGCATGAGAACACTCCGGTGGAGCAGCGGGAGTTGGAACAGTGGTTTTTGCGGATCACGAAGTACGCGGACGAGTTGCTGCGCGATCTTGATAAGTTGCAGGGCTGGCCGGAAAAAGTCCGCATCATGCAGCAGAACTGGATTGGACGAAGTGAAGGCACGCTGGTGGATTTCGATTTGGGCGGAACGGTGGGGCCGGCGGGATCGACGATCACGGTGTTCACGACGCGCGTGGACACGATCTATGGCGCGACTTCGGTGCAGTTGGCGCCCGAGCATCCGATTGTGAGCGACATGATTACTCGCAATGCTGAGCTGCGCTTGCAAGTGGAAAATTTAATTGCAGAGCAGCGCCGGGCGAAAGAGGCGGGCGATATTGGCAACATCGAGAAGCATGGCGTGTTCACTGGGCGCTACGCGAAGAATCCGTATAACGGCGAAGCGGTTCCGGTGTGGGTGGCGAACTACATCCTTATGGACTACGGCACGGGCGCCATCATGAGCGTCCCGGCACATGACGAGCGCGATTACGAATTCGCGCAGAAGTACAAACTGGAGCTTAGGGTAGTGATCCTGCCGGCGAGCAGCGATCCAGAAGAAACGATGACGGCGCCGCCGCTGCCCTTTACAACGATGGACGGGATACTGGTGAATTCGGGCGAGTTCAACGGGCTGAGCTGCAGGGATGCGATTGCTGCGATGTCGGCTCGCGCCGAAGAAAAAGGCTTTGGCAAGGCGACCGTTACTTTTCGGTTGAAGGATTGGGGGATCTCGCGGCAGCGCTATTGGGGGACGCCGATTCCGATGGTGTACTGCGACCAGCACGGCGTCGTGCCGGTCGCAGAAAAGGATCTGCCGGTGATTTTGCCGGATAACGTGCCGATCACATTGGCGGGCGGATCGCCCTTGGCGAGTGTGCCGTCGTTTCTCAATACGACATGTCCTAAGTGTGGCGGGCCGGCTCGGCGCGAGACCGACACGATGGATACCTTCGTTGATTCGTCCTGGTATTTCTATCGCTATGCCGATGCGCAGAATGACTCGGCTCCGTTCGACTCCGCGAAGATCGCCTACTGGTTTCCGATTGATCAATACATTGGCGGCGTAGAGCATGCCATTCTCCACCTTATTTATTCGCGCTTCTGGACGAAGTTTATGCGCGACATGGGGATGGTGAAAAACGGCGAACCGATCCAGCGGCTGTTCACGCAGGGGATGGTGATCAAAGACGGCGCGAAGATGTCGAAGAGCATGGGGAACGTGGTATCTCCGGATGAGATGGTGGCGCGCTACGGGGCGGATGCTACGCGGCTGTACAGTTTATTCGCGGCGCCTCCGGATCGCGATCTGGACTGGCAGGAATCAGGGATTGAGGGCATTCAGCGGTTTCTGGGGAGGGTGTACCGGTTCTACGAGAGTTATGCGAAGCCGCAGGACCCCGATTGGCCCGCTACTTTGCCCGCGCATCTGACCGGCTCGGCTCGGCGTCTGCAGCGGAGGCTTCACCAGACTATAAAGCGTGTGACCGACGACTTCCAGGGACGCTGGCACTTCAACACCTGCATCTCGGCCATTATGGAATTACTGAACGACGTTAACCGTAGGATGTTAGGAAGTGAAGACACTCAAAACCCCGTGACCGGAGCGCTCGTCAAAGCGGATGAGATTCCACTAGCTCTTCTGTCGGTGGTTCAGCGCAACATCGCGCTGCTGCTGGCGCCCATGGCGCCGTATCTGGCACACGAATTGTGGGAGATGACCGGCGAGACGACCAACCTGCTGAAAGCTCCGTGGCCGAAGTACGATGCGGCTTTGGCGGCCGAGGACGAAATCGAGATTCCCGTCCAGGTCAATGGAAAGCTGCGCAGCGTGGTGGTCGTGTCGGCGGATGCCACCGAGGATCAGATCAAACAAACGGCGCTCGCGGATGGAAAAGTGAAAGCGGCGATTGCGGGCAAGCAGGTCGTGAGGGTCATTGTGGTGCCGAAGAAGCTGGTGAGTATTGTGGTCAAATAGCGAGATTGAATCATTCAGTCATTGAGACATTGAGTCAATGACGACCAACGAATCAGGTGATTCAAATGATTCAATGACCAAATGATTTAATGACTAAATGATTCCGATCTGAGACACTCATCCGTGGGAACCCAATCCGTATCTAATCAGTCAATCGTTGTCCTCGACTTCGGCGCGCAGTATTCGCAGTTGATTGCGCGCCGCATCCGCGAACAGAAGATTTTCTCGGTCGTCCTGCCGTTCAACGCCAGCCTGGAAGAAATTCGCAGCTACTCTCCGGTGGGGATTATTCTCTCGGGCGGGCCGTCGTCGGTGTACGACAAAGGTGCGCCGCTGGCCGACAAGAGTGTCTTCGACCTTGGCATCCCCGTGCTCGGCATCTGCTATGGATTGCAGTTCATGGTGTACGCGCTAGGTGGAAGAGTTCGCCCGGCCGCGAAACGCGAGTACGGACACGCCAAAGTTGAGATCCAAGAATCCGACTCGCAACTTTTTCAGGGCCTGCCTCACCAACTATCGGTCTGGATGTCGCATGGCGACTCAGCCGAAGCGCTGCCTCCGGGCTTCCGGCTGACGGCGAATACTCCGAATGCCGTTGCCGCCATCGAAAACGCTGAGAAAAAGATGTGGGCGGTGCAGTTTCATCCCGAGGTGCATCATACGCCGCTGGGTACTGACATTCTGCGCAACTTCGCGCTCAACATCTGTGGAGCTCAACCTTCTTGGACGCCGCAGCATTTCATTGATGCGACCGTGGCGCAGGTTCGACAGCAAGTGGGCAGCGGGCGGGCGATCTGTGCGCTTTCCGGCGGAGTCGATTCTTCGGTCGCGGCGCTGCTGGTGGATCGAGCCATGCGCGATGCTTCCGGGAAATCCCGGCTTACGTGCGTATTCGTCAACAATGGAGTACTGCGCAAGAACGAGTTCGAGAAAGTTCAGCAAAATCTGCGTGACCATCTCGGCTTGCACCTGGTTGCGGTCGATGCCACCGATCGCTTCTTGCGGAAACTGGCGGGAGTGATTGATCCGGAGACTAAAAGGAAGATCATCGGCAACGAGTTCATCGAAGTCTTCGATGACGAAGCACATCGCATTCAGTCCGAAGGCAACAATAAAGTTGAGTGGCTGGTGCAGGGGACGCTCTATCCCGACGTGATCGAATCGCGCTCGGTGCGCGGGCCATCGCAGGTGATCAAGTCGCATCACAACGTCGGTGGACTGCCAGAGAAGATGAAGCTCAAGTTGATTGAGCCACTGAAAGATTTGTTTAAAGACGAGGTGCGGCGGATTGGGCGCGATCTTGGCATGCCTGAGGAGATTTTGCAGCGTCAGCCGTTCCCGGGACCGGGACTGGCGGTTCGCATTTTGGGCGAAGTAACTAAAGAACGCGCCGACCTGCTGCGCGAGTGTGATGACATCGTCGTGAGCGAGATCAAGAAGGCTGGGCTGTATCAGAAGATCTGGCAGTCGTTTGCTGTGCTCTTGCCGGTGATGTCGGTTGGCGTGATGGGCGATCAGCGGACTTACGCTTACACTTGCGCCGTCCGCGCGGTGCATTCGGAGGATGGGATGACGGCGGACTGGGTTCCGCTGCCGTATGAAGTGCTGAAGACGATTTCGAATCGGATTGTGAATGAAGTGCGCGGCGTGAATCGGGTGGTGTATGACATTACTTCTAAGCCTCCGGGGACGATTGAGTGGGAGTGAGCTAGTTCTCAGTTCCCGGTTCTCAGTTCTCAGTAACGCAGAGAGACCACACATAACTTTCTTTGCCCCGATCGTTATCGGGACAACGCCGCTCCGGAAATCCCTCGATGTTTACTGGTTAGTACCGGTACCCCCCTCCCCCCTCGGTATCTGGAATCATCGAGTTAGCGGGAATTTTTGGAGTTGGTCTTTGAGACATAAGGACTTATATCAAAGTATTCCGGAATAAGGACTTACGGGTTTTTGCCTCGTTGTCTTGTTATTTGGCCCCATTTCGTCCCGATCGGTTTGTCAAGACCTGCTCGGGGAAATCGAAAATGTCAAAGAGCGTTTGGCCGCCTCTGGAGGCGGGCACACGCTTCGCTGCTGCGATCTGGGAATGATTCTTGCACGGCATAGGAATGGAGTCTGTGATGGTGGACACAGCGCGGATGTGATGAAAAAGATGGACGGTCGG
>Ga0074044_10003548_pt1 | contig 13211 bp, 12 predicted proteins | sample BogForMeECP23OM1_FD_94443 | JGI IMG/M metagenome (GOLD analysis project Ga0074044, IMG submission 94443) | Bog forest soil microbial communities from Calvert Island, British Columbia, Canada - Bog Forest MetaG ECP23OM1 | ecosystem: Environmental > Terrestrial > Soil > Wetlands ...
CGGCACTCTTGCCGACTATGTCTTCGAAGTTGAATTCAGATTCAATCTCCGATTCTAGGTAGAGGCGCTGCTCTTCCAGATCGTCGCGCGATGCCCGGAGCCGTCCGTAGGCCAGAGCATTCTCGAGTACGAGTGATGTCTGGGTGCCGATCTGCGACAGCAGGTCGCGGTCCGCCTCGTTAAACCCATCAGCCCTGCGACTGCACATGGTCAACAAGCCCAGGGGGCCATCGGCACCCATCAGTGGCACCAGGACGGCCGAAAGAAGGGATTCAGCTCGAGACGCCTCGCGGAGGGCGGGAGGTATATCTGCTCCACACGGTGAGTAGTACTGTGGCGTCCGAAGGCGCGACCATTCGCTCCATAGCTTCGTGGGCTCGACGACAACAACCTTATCGAGAAAGCCTTTTCCAGTCGGGAAATCGAGAAATCTACGTTCCAAACTGCCCGACTGCTTGTTAAAGAGCCACAATGACGTGAGATCGTTGCCCAAGTGCTTGCGCATTGACCCGGCCACAGCCTGAAACAGTTCCTCCGCTTCCAGCTTACTGACAATATGATTATTGATCTCCAGCAACAAGCTGAGCCGATCTCGCTGCTTCACGACCTCTCGGTGGTAAAGCTCCGCTGTGTCTCTTGCCAGTGCGCACTCAAGCGCGACCGCAACGTGGGAAGCCAGGGCACTGAGCATCTCGACGTCTTCGGGGGCAAATTGCTGGCCCTGCAACTTTGGCGTTGACAGAATTCCGTAGCGTTTTTGCGCTGTCGATATTGGGAACAAGTAGGTGCTCCGTCCGGCAACTTCGGCTGCAAAAGGAGCCATGTCAGGATGTCCCAACATTTCCAGCGAGAGGTCCCGGACAAATACCGGCTTCTGTTCGTCCAGTACCTGTGCCACCGCGGCACTGAGCAACAATTTGGCTCCACGCTTTATTGCGGGAGCGTCTGGATCTCGATCAAATTCGAACGTGGATAAGCTCTCGCCGTCATCGCTCAGCACATAGAGTTCAGCCCCGTGCAATCGGGAAGTGCTGGACAGAACACCTCGCAGGCTGTGCAGAACGGCCTTGACGGTGGGCTGATCGGCGAGAGCGCTGGAAGCACCCAGCAGCATTCGATATCGATCTTCGGTGATAGTCATGGCCGTGAGCTCTCCCCAATTCTCGTCTTCGTACCGGATTGAAATCTAGTGGCCCCGACGATCTCGCTAACCGCACTTCGGTCAAGGTGCTGCACCAGATATGCAAAGTCCGACGTATAGCGGCTTTAGAGAACGCTGAAACGCGCGCCGCTTGCTGCGCCCTGAATTTGCGTTTTCAAGTATCTGCTAACCAAGTTCCCGCTGCAATCGAGATCCGGATGGTTCCGGACGACCTTCTGACCTCGGCGGCCTGCGTTCCGCTTGAAATCCCTATCGTTCACTCCCCAGCGACTGTGGAACCGTAGAAAGCAATTTGTTGATGGCTAGCTCCATAGTCCGATTCATCTGGGACACGACCCCGGGTACATTTCTTTGAGGCACCGGTCGAGTTTCGGAAACCGCATTGCTCCAGACCGTTGCACCGGTCGCTACCTGGGTGATTTGTGCAGACATTGCAACTTCCACCTTGACCCCGGAATCGTAATCCACTTCCTCCAGCTTCTCCAATTTTCCACTGAAAACGTAGTCGTTGTTCGGACGGCCGTCATACATGGAGACCATGGTGAACTGACCACCGGCGCGCAGATGCTCGATGACTGCGCTGGTCACAAGCGTACGCGGATCCGCCGCCCAGCGATGGTATTCGTAGAAGCCGACTTCCTCCGGCGTCGTCCGGTAGACGATCGGCCCTTGCCGCAGATAGCCGGGCGATTGGAATTCCCGTACCGCGATTGAGGTTCGGACGCCTTGGGGAGCCGGCGGATCCGGCGGGGCCGGCAGATTGAGCGTGTAGTAGGACGGATACCTTAGCTTCCCACCACAACCGGTCAGGGCGGTTACGATCGCCAGTATCAATGCCAGCGCGTTCAGACGTTTCTTCATGTCGATTCTCCTCTCCTGACCTATTTCGGAACCTGGCGGTCCTCGGGTTGTTTCACTCTAACCAGGCTCCAGGGACGCTGCTTTAATGAATTCGTGAACTGATCGAGGTTGTCGGTCGCCTCGCGAAGATTCCCAACCGTGTCGTTAGATCTTGTAATCGTTGGCTCGCACAATGGTCTGCAGGGACTGCAGCAAGCCTTTGGCCTCTTCCAGGGTGGTCTGTAATTCAGCCAAATCTTTCCTCATGGGAGCGCGCAAATCCGTCACCGTGCCATTCACGTTCTGAATGGTGTCATCGGCATGCTCGCTAACCCTGGCCAGCTGGTCTGTCAGACGATCAATCTTCGGGCGCTCGTCCGCCACCAATCGATCAATGTTGTTCAGAATGGCTTGGACCTTTTTCTGATTTCGTGGTCCGGTCATCGTGTCCAGGTTGGCAAGCAGATGGTTCATGTTACCGCTAATATCGTTGAGTTCTCCCTGTGCCTGCAATCTCATCCAGGCTGGCCGCTTCTTGCGAGGCGACGGTTGAGTCTGGAGGAAGACGCTTGGCATCAATGGTGCCGGTTGTGATCGACAAGGCCGCGCTATTCATCACACTGATGAAACCTAGCTTCGCCACTGATTTTTCATTCAGCGGAGTATCTTTCTTGACATCCAGGAGAATCTCGATTCGGCTCGGATCCCGTGTGGAGCACCCCTCGTATCGACTTCAGCACTTTAGCTCGCGCCCGAGCCGTCTGCGCTTTCACCGTTCCGATGGGAACTCCCAGAACGCGAGCCGTTTCGCAGACTGAAAGGTGATCCACATACCGCAGGTGAAACGTTCTCCGCAAAGTCGGCGATAGTCTTGCCGCTGACTCTATTAAGCGCGCATTCGCCCATGCCTGATGGTACTCATCTTCGGGATTGGGCCGGTGATCCACCAAAGTGTCGGACAGCGGATACTCATGGCCTTCTCCAATTCGTGAATCGAGAGATACATGGATATAGCGTGACCGCTTGCGCAAATGCATTCTTGCGCAATTGATAACAATAGTGGTCAGCCACGTTGAAAGTCGCGCGTCGCCTCTGAATTCCTTGAGATGCTTGTAAGCTGCCAATAGCGCATCCTGCACCGCATCCTCGGCGTCTGGTTCGTTTCCCAAAAGTCTATACGCGCGTCGGTAGAGAGACGGTAAGCAATGCGACAGAACAGAGAGCAGCTCCGTAAGTGAAGGCTGCGTCGAGTCCGAGGAGAGGTCCTCACTTAATTTCTCCACGTATCGCATGCTATGTTTGCTCTCCTCTGTCCCCACCGAAGCACGTGAAGTTCCAGGCGACCCCAGGCGGGGAAGAATTTTGATGTCATCTGGATTCAGGGGCGGAGCCCGGAAAAGGAACCACTAAAACCGTATCGGAGCTTGTCGTTTTCAGCGACTGCCTTGCCTGCTGTCCTGCTGCTTCGTCGATGTCATGTTTCAGAACATCATGGAGCGCACTAAGCACCTGATACTGCACCATCGCCATTTGGTAGCTCTGCAGCAACAGATATTCCGCCTGTTCGCGGCTGATTTGATTCGCTTGCTGAGTCTGCACTATTACTAAGAAATCGGCAGATGTCTTCTCCACCACTAAGCTCATGGCGATTTCGTACGATTTGAGAATGTCTTGCGGACCCAGTGGCATTTCCGGCTTGCGCGCAATGACATCGGATAGAATCGCGTTCGACTGCATGTTTGTGCCGGGAAGAACGCGCTCTATCTGAGGCGCATCTACTTCGGTCGTCTTCTTCTTCGGCTGGGCTGCGGCAGGGCGCAACACAGTGCCAAGAATCGCTATAGCAAAAAGAAATGCTCGAATTTTCATGGGCGCCCCCGCTGGCGACTGCACATCGTAACGGACCCGTCTGACCATTGCGTGCCGTCTGCGTTCAAAGTTGGCGGCTGAGTATCGCGGTACCATGCCCGGGCCATAGCCACGTTTGATTGCTTGATCGCTTTGGCGATATTACGTGCCAGGTTGTGGGTAGCGCGCAAATTGTTGCCGAAGAAGCGAACATTCCCATTCACTGTGCGCTCCAGCACAATTCTGCCCTCGCGTGTAACGAGTTGACTCCGCACCATTAACTTTGTCGCGCCGCTCACAGTGGTCACCGCACGCCGCGTTTCGCTCCCAGGCGTATATCTCACGACAGTTGTTTTCAAAATTAGCAAGTTCGGATCTTCGCTGGCCCTACGGTCGCGCTCCCGCAGAACCTGGGTGAATTGCTTCGTCTTGTTGAGCTCTTCCACCAGGTTCTCGTAGATCGCAACTTGGAACTCGTTTGGGACGTCTCGGTCGCCCGCCTCAACTCTGTCCACCTGCACACTCCAATGCGTGCCGGAATCTCTGTTTCTAGGGGAGGGTCTCACCGCTGTAGTTTGGCTAAATGCCTGACCGGAAACCGCAATCGCTACGATTGCTGCGATACAAATACTCCATATTTTCCGCTTACTTGTTCTCACGCGTAACCTCCACAGTACTCTGTGTCGTTGGCCGGCTTTCGCCAGAGCTGGAAGATACGCCCCGAGCCAGCAGTTCATCCTTTAACAACTCGCCTTGTCCCTTCTTTAGTTGGAAGATCGCACCATGAACTCCTCCATCACTATCCACATATTCCAGCGTCAGGGTGTCGTACATTTTATGGGCGAAGAGACTGACGACTCGGCCACCTCCGTACGGAACGGCTGCCTTGCCTAGCTTCGTCGGCAATCCGCCGACCTGCTTGCTCTCGTCACCTGAAGAAAGATCCAGGACAGAAGCCATTTTGACCTGAACCCCGGGCTTGCCGTTTGGCTCAAATTGCAAGACATTATCTTGAATTGACAGAGTTCCGTTGCAGTTGCGCTTTGTGTTTGGCAGACCGAGCAGATGAGTGACCCGAGTGCTGAATGGTGCCCTCGTGTTCGCTGGAACAGCGGTGCTCTGGGCCAATGCGCTACTACCGGAGCACAACCATAGCGCCCACAGAGTGAGAAGAGCGTATCCGCCGAAGCAGGTACTGTTGTGGTTTCTTAGAGCAAACGAACGATTCATTATTCCTCCAAGCTCGGCTCAATGGCCGAGTCGGGCTGTATCTCTTGCAAAAAGTCGCCGAGCAATGACTCTCCCGCAGCTATTTCGAGGGTTTAGGCTCGGCAACGGGTCTTTGGCTTTCTATCGGCACCTGAAGCGACCGACCCAACATGTCGTTGTAGGTAATTGTGTTCTTTCCGACCAGCACTAGCAGTTCGTGCCCCGTTTCGTACTTCGCGGGGATTTCGCCCAACGGTTGCTTGTACAAGACCACGTAAATTGTGTCGCCCACTTTGACCGATACGTCATAGCTGGTGGGATCAGACGTACCGTCTCCTGTAGCCTGACGCGGCTTGACCTCAGTAATCATGGCTACTTGATACTTTGATGTAGACTGGCCAAGAGCCGCCAACGCCAGTAAACACAAGGTGACTATAACGATTAGCCTCTGCATCCTTCACTCCTCACGCTCCTGCTAGTCCAGCAATCCGAACCCGGGATGACTGTTAGCCAAATCAGAGCTTGTGATCACCTCCGTTGGAACGCAATCGACATGCCAAATCGTCGAGGCGCTAGCGAGAGTCTCAGCGAATTGGCTTTACATGTCTTTGCAAGGCGTTTTTTTCCGGGGGGCGCCTCTCAACGCTCACGTTGCGCCCACATCCGGGCATCCATGCCTAATGCAGGGCAATAGTTGTGACATTCGACATACGCACGCACTCAGGAACACCTTCGTTCGCGGCACTCATTCGTTGTTCGACGTTGGCATTGCGCGTGCACTCTCATCTTGTAGCGAGGCGGCAGGCAATTACCGGCCGAGACGGACTCCGCAGCCAACCAGTTCGGAGCGCCCGAGAGCGTAAAAGACCCGCGCGGCACATTTCCGTTGTTTGTGGCCCGTGTCTACCCCTCGCGCATTTGCCGGATCTCTGGATAGGAGGACGATTATGAAAACCCTTGACACACTACCGGGGGAATCGAACACGAGCGTCATCTCGTCGATCATTAACTTGGTCTGCCCACAATGCGGTGGAAGAATGTCGGAATTCCAGTGTGAAGGGAGATGCTCCAGAAACTGGCTCGCAGAATGGGAATGGGCGAATCAGGCCACCAGAAGCTCCAAATCCCGGCGAGGCCACGCAGGCCCGTCGATGCGATGAGCTACTGTACTTTTGCGATGCTGGTTAGAAATCTGGAATCAGCCGCTGCGTAACAGCGGGAGAGTACCTGGACGGTATCTGACCGGGTGGTGGAGCATCTGAGATGAGTGCTGAGGAGGTCTTGACCGCATTCCGGCGTGACGCTCCGTATCTATTCTTAGGTGCGGCCTTCGCCGCTGTCGGCATGGTGACCGCTGCCTTTGCCGTTCTCCGACGCCAGCGCGACCCACTCCTCCTCTGCTTCGCGTTGTTTGCTGCTTTGTACGGGTTTCGCCTGTGGATTTCGTCATCCATTCTTGCAATGATGGCGCAGGGTGCGATCTTCTACCCGCGCCTGCGTGGAGCCGTCAACCACGTCACTCTGATTCCCGCATTGTTGTTCTTCATCTTCCTGGGTCTGCCAAGACGATTTGAGCGGGTAGTTGGATACGCGGCGGTTGGGTTCGGTTGCCTACTCGCCGCGGCCACCCTTCTGTTCGGCGATTCGCCCTACTACGAGCAAATAAAGAGCATCGCCGTCATAACCGCGTCGGGATTGTTTCTCATTCGCTTCATGGTGAGCGGTTCTGTTCAGAGCATTGCCCCTGAGGCTGCCGATTTCGGTGTAATCCGCTGTGGCCTGCTGATCTTCGTAGGTTTGGCGGTTTGGCAAAATTCGGCTCAATTCTTCCACACTTCCTTGCCTCTGCTCGAGCCGTTTGGATTTGCCGCGTTTCTCAGCACTCTGGGCTATGTTGCCGCCAGAAGTACTCTGCGGCGGGATCGACAGTTGAAGGAGATCCAAAAGGAATTGGAGGTAGCCCGTCGTATTCAGTTATCAATTCTGCCCAGCGAATTTCCTCCCTCCACGAACTTCCGGGTTGCGGCTCGCTATGTGCCCATGACTTCCGTGGCTGGCGATCTGTACGACTACATCATCGCGGACGACCATCAGGTTGGATTGTTGATCGCCGATGTGTCAGGGCACGGGGTTCCCGCCGCCCTTATCGCATCGATGGTGAAGCTCGCCGCTGCTTCACAACGAGCGGTTGCTGCCGATCCCGCGCGGTTCTTGTCCGGCATGAATTCGGCTTTATTGGGCAACACGCAAGACCAATTCGTTACAGCAGCTTATGTCCACCTGAACTCAGAATCTGGAGAACTGCGATACTCCGCCGCAGCGCACCCTCCTCTGTTGCTGGTGAGGAATGGACGCGTCACCCAAATTGAAGAGAATGGGTTGATGCTCGCGGCGTTCGATTTTGCATCGTACTCCACTGCCGTCCACAAATTGGAAACAGATGATCGAATCGTGATGTATACAGACGGGGTTGTGGAGGCTTCTAACGTTGCGGGAGATTTCTTCGGTCACGATGCATTGTGCGATCTGCTGACAAGAACTCGAGACCTATCCCCCGCGATGGCGGCGGACTCCATTATTTCCTCAGTTCGACAATGGTCGGAAAAACAGGATGACGATCTTACCGTTCTTATTTGCGACTACACTCCGCGAATCGAGGAGAGTCAGAAAAGGGGGTGAATCTATGCGGATGAGGTTCTGGCCTGTATCTAAGCGGCTCTCGAACATTCTGAAGCTGCGCAAGTTTTGTTATCTGCCCGTGCTGGCAATAATTACAGTAGGGCTCTCAGCCCAAGTTTCGCCTGCGGCATCCGATTTCCCATCAAACCAGCAAGTAATCGCGTTTTTGACCGAGTCGATCGATTGGTATCACCATTGCGTGATCGAGCGCCAGATTGCAACGGACCCAGTCGATCTTGTGTTCCGGGAAGACAATCGGCCAAGTGGAGCGCAGATTGTCCAACTATCGTTTGATTTTGCCAGAGCTGACGCGCAGTTTTCGGCGACGTCCGCCGCGGATACCCAGAAAGGGAGCACGACGATTGCGACCGGCTCGCCGGAGCTCGCACAGTTTCTACAGTTAGAAAACAATACCGAGTTACAGAGCCGTCAAGCAGGCGAAGAAATCGAGGCAATCAACGAAGAGATCAAGACGGCGCAGGGTGCTCACCTTGGTGAGTTGCAGGCGGCGCTGGATGCCACGCAGAGCCGCCTGGATGTCCTGCAGGCGGGGTTGATTACTCTCCGGCAGTTAGTTGAATTTATGCAAGCGTTCACAAGTCGCGAGACCGGAGATTTGGCATCGACTATCGAGGACCTCGCCCGAACTGTTCCCGATGTGACTAGTCCAACGACCGTGGCGTCACAAACGCAAGTTTCGGCCCCCTCTTTGTCTGCCAAGTCGGGCGACTCCGGAATCCTCGCCCTCAGCTCAGAAGTATCAGCGCTGGGAAGAAAACTTGGCATTCTGGACGACGAGATCCGCCGCACCGATACCCTGAGGCAATCTTCTGAGCAACTGCGCGATCCGCTTCTGGCTGTCATTAATAAACGTCTTCCAGCACTCGCTGAGAACGCTCTTCAGGGGAGCGATCCCGCCGAACTGCAGCGGCAGAAAACCAGACTTGATGAGCTTGCAGCCTTGGTCAAGACACTATCTCCAGCGATCGTGGCGTTGGACAAGCAAAGAGTATGGCTCGCCGCATACACATCGCGCTTGAAAAGTTGGCGTGCCGCCGTCATCGCTGAGGACAGGAAAACGTGGAAAAACCTGATCTCGCGGCTGCTCGGTGCTGCCGTGGCGATTGGTTCGCTCGTGATCATCGGCGCGGTTGTGCGCAGAGTGACGCGGCGTCATATGCGCGACACTGAGCGCCGCCATATCGCCCTGGTAATCCAGAGAGTTGCCCTCTGGTCAACCATCGTAGCCGTCGCCGCGTTTGCGTTCGCCTCGGACTTGACCTCTTTGGCTACTTTCTTTGGGCTATTGGCAGCAGGCGTTGCGGTTGCGCTTCAAAGTGTGATTCTTTCCGCCGTCGGTTACTTCGTGCTGGTGGGAAAACGCGGAATAAGAATCGGGGACCGCGTGCAGATTTCGGGCGTGACCGGCGACGTTACAGATATCGGTTGGCTCCAATTCCAGCTGAAAGAGATCGACGCTCGGACTCAGCAGCCCACGGGTAATGTGGTTACATTTTCTAATTCGTTTGTCTTGGCGTCGCCCGCGACTGGTCTGTCCAAGTTCAGGCGGAACGACTTAAAGTCGGCAAAGTTGGAAGCCGCCGCAAAGGCATCGCAGTCCTAGTCGAAGCGCGGATTGCCAGCCAACCCTGCCTGTTCCGAAGCTCATGCTTTCTCATGCACTGGCGTTTCCTGCCCAGCCGTTGTCACCCTGTAAGGTCAGTTGCCCGGGCAGTGCCATCCACCCTGGGAAAAGCGTCCGATCAACTCGTGGTGCTGGGACGTCAGGCGAGTGTCTAAGAAGACGTAGCGCCGGGTTGATCGAAGTGATGGTTGGCCCCACAGAACTTGTTGAGCTTCCAGATCCGTCAAAAGCGCTAATCGTTGCAATGGAGTAGTCCGATTGACGCTGGAGTTCGTGAGCTCCAGCTTGCAGGCAGGAATGTCAGCTGATTGTGACGCAGGCACACACATGTCAACCCAGGCGGTTCGACAAAACTACTGCCCCGGTCTGGCCGAGAAAGTCACCACGCTATAGTGCTCAATCCGGCACAGGGTGAACTCACCGACGCTCCCGTGCCGAAATAGGCCAGCCAACTGAGGCCGGGCCGCGTCCGGCGAAAGGACCTTTACCTCCCAGCGGCTCAGGTCTTGAACCACCCCGCTCAGATCCAGCCGGACTTTCACGTTTTCTGCCGGGACCTGGTGATCGTAGTTGAGCAAGTGGAGAATCAAAGTCCGACCGTCGGGTTTCCGAGTCAACTGGCCCAGCACGTGACCGCGCGGTTCCACGCTGAGGCGAGGCCCTCCTGCCGCAGCTTCGGCCCGCGCGGCAATTCCTGGCTCCGACTTTCCGGCCCTGATGATGATGCCCCCGCCAGCGGTGAACGCATCCAACCGGGCCTTTTGCTCGGCGTTGAGCTTGGGCAGGTCAGCCGGCATCACCAGCACCTTGAACCGGTCCAGTGGGATTCCCTTGTCCAAGTGCGCGAGCACTTTGGTCTCGAAGAAGACACTCTGCTTGAGGAATTCGTTGGCCAGCGCGTTGTCCGGCTCCGCGGAGATCAAGGCGATCCGCGCCGTCGGCACCGCCTGGTGATACAGCTCCTGATGGTCGACCAGGAAATGGTTGTATTGAGCGATGGCCGTCCAAGCGGCCTGGGCCTTCGGCTCGCCCTTGATCAGCCCATAGAGGAATCGACCTTCAATGTTGCGCGAGGTGGCCGCGCCGAACGCATAGGCCTCGGCGATGGAGAGCTTCTGCTCGGCCGGGCTGGGGATGCAGCGCTCACGCGGGCCGCAGTGGTAAAGGTCGTTTTCATACTTCAGGGGCTGCCAAAGCTGCTTCTCGCCCCTCAGGAATTTGATCTTGCGCGCGTTGTCCACCTGCCAATTACCGCCCCACACCCCCGGAGTGTCCTTGCCGTCCTCCTCCCAAATCGCCTCGTTAATGTCGTTCATCCCAAACCGGTCCGGCGGAATATGGATGTTGGCATAAACCATGACCATGGACCGGCCTGTTTCCCGCGCCTTCCGCTCCGCCATCCGCTGGGTATCATCGAGCAACTGGGCCAAGCCGGAGTTGTGCCCGATCATGTTGTCCCATGCGATCGCGTCCACGCCCGCGTCCACCGCCATCTCCGCCTTCTTCAAGAGATAAGCCCGCCAGCCCGGGTCGCGCGCGTCGGCCAGCCGGCGCTTCCACGAGATCTGCAGGTCGGTCATGGTCGGGCCGGCGTAGAACATGGGGATGCCGTGCTTCCACAGGCCGTATTTCTTCGTTTCCGGGTCGTCGCGGTAGGCGCTCTTCCAGAACATGTTGGTAGCCGACAGGTAAGCCGACACGTGGATGCCGCTCTCATGGCAGCGGGCGATTACCTTTTTCAGGTTTTCCCGGTTCTCTTCCTCATCCTTAAGCGACCAGCCGTTGCTCCAGGTGACCCATATCCAGTTGAACTCCGCCTGCTTGAGCAAGCCGAGCATTTGTTCGAAATCGCGGTCATAAATGTGGGTCAGCACGTCCTTCTCTTCGGCGCTGAACTTTTTGCCCCACCACGTCCGCTCGGCTTTCCAACTCTCGATTTGGCCGCCGTCGATCCGGATGAAACGAAAATTCCCCTGCTCGGCCCAGGGCGGCACGTCCTGCGACTTGGCGCGATACAGTTTCAGCGCAGGCTCAAAAGATTGCGCCGAACAAAGCACTAGGCAGGCGCTGACAAGACCAATCAGTCGAATGACTCTTACGATTCGGACAAGCTGCATGGTTTTCTTCCCACGAAACGCTCATGAACAGATCGCCGACAGCGCGCAATCACCCAATGGACGAAATAGCCGTTCATTGCATCCTTTCGACGCGCCATATCTCAGGACTGGTCGCGTACGGCTACATCATCCAGGTAGCGTCCAACCGCAATCTCCAGATTAAAATGCATACCTTCACGTCGCAGGATCTGCCCCAGCGGTGATCGTTGTACGACGGCCAAAACTTCGGGATTCATACCAATCAGCCACAGTTGAATGCCATCCTGACTCTGCCTCTTCGCAACTTGTGTAAACATTTTAAGCGCGGTGTACTCCATATCGAGGACTCCGCTAGCGTCAACCGCGACGACCTTCGGTTACGTTTCCCTGACCAGCGGTTCAATCTTGTGTGCGATTTGTGCCGCATTGGCAAAGAAAATTGGACCTTCCGGCCTTAGTAGCAGAAGGCCAGGAAAACTCTCATCCTCAGGATGTTCCGGCGATTGCGGCCGAAATACATTGGTTCCGGGCTTGCGCCGCAGGACATACACCGGAGGATCGGCTATGTGGTATGCCAGTGTGACCAGGGAAACGATGATGGCCACGATGATCCCCTTTAGTGTGCCGACGAGTACGACCCCTGCGAACGCCACGATCGCCCACGAAAATTCGGTCCTGCGAATGCTAAGAATTTCACGAAACTGGATCGGTTTAATAAGTCTGAAGGAATACACAATCACCAGCGCCGCCAATGCGGATTGCGGCATCATCTCGACGAGTGGAGCGAGGAATAGGATTGTTACCAGCGCCATCGCCGCGGTTACCATTTCAGCTAATTGCGTGCGAGCTCCGGCGAGGACGTTGACCGCCGTCTGCGTTGTGCCGCCGCCGCCCGGCATTGCACCCATGAGCGCGCCTCCGACATTGGCGAGTCCGGTTGCAAACAGCTCTCTGTCTGCTCGCGGCGCCGGCCCGTCATTTCGCGCGAAGGCTCGGCCGGCCGCAACCGTCTCCGTGAAGCTCATCAAGGCAATCCCTAATGCGCCGGGCCACAGCACGGATATGAACGAAAGGTCTGGCTTCACCAGCGAGGGCAATCCCGGCGGAATGTGGCCCACCAGTTCGACACCCCGATGTTGGAAATTCAAGAAGTACGCGCCCATTATCGCCGCGGCTATCGCCAGCAACGGCGCTGGCAGTTTCGGCAGGAAACGCTGCATGCTCAGCAGAAATACGATTATCGTGAGCCCGACGGCCAGAGTTGCTAAAGACGTTCTTGGAAGGGCGTGAACTATTGAGAGGACGTTCTGAACGAATGTGCCTCTTGTGAAGTGGATGCCAAGAATCTTCGGGATCTGGTCCACCATAATGACCAGCCCGATGCCGGCCCTGAAACCGACGAGCACCGGCTCGGAGATAAAGTTCGCCACGATTCCCAGGCGCAGCAGGCGCGCCAGCAAAAGTGCGGCTCCCATCAGCAGCGTCAACGTCGCCGAGGCGCTCAGCAGGGCTGCGGGATTGCCATCGGGCACGACCTGCCTCAACTGAGCGGCGGTCAGGATCGCGAGCGTTGTGGTCGTGCTGACGCTGAGCACGCGCGATGTCCCAAGCACCGCGTATATCACCATCGGCACCAGGGCGGTATAGAGGCCTACCTGCACCGGCAGCCCGGCCATCATCGCATACGCCATCGCCATGGGAATGATTACCGCGCCGGTAGTCAGCCCCGCGA